>Ga0210063_1000383_pt1 | contig 14084 bp, 12 predicted proteins | sample Muzzi_PWA_D1_FD_185529 | JGI IMG/M metagenome (GOLD analysis project Ga0210063, IMG submission 185529) | Wetland microbial communities from San Francisco Bay, California, USA, that impact long-term carbon sequestration - Muzzi_PWA_D1 (SPAdes) | ecosystem: Environmental > Aquatic > Marine >... | reverse complement strand
GCAGCTCCAACCGCCGCGCCCCCCAGGCCAGGTCGGCGACCGGGGGCGAGTCCCAGGTGCCCAGGTCCTTGCCCTCACCCCAGGTCGACGCGGCCAGTGGGCGCTCGACCGGCTCGTGCTCGGCAAGCGCCTGCGGCACGGTGAGCAGGCGCACGCCGGCAGCGCCGGCGCCGGCCAGTACCTCGCGCAGCCAGATCGCCCCCTCCGACCACCAGTGGCCGAGCAGCTCGGTGTCGATCGCGAAGACGATCAGGCCGCGGCGGCCGCGCTGGGCGGAGAACTCGCGCAGGCGCGCCACGGCCGCGGCGAGGAACTCGCCGGCCTGGCGCCGCGCCGCCGTCTCGGCCGCGGCCGGGTCGTATGCCCCGCCCCCCACCTTCCACAGCCGCACGCCACGCAGCGATTTGCCCGCGAACTGGGCGTGGGCGGGGTCCGAGGGGTAGCCGTCGAGCGACCACAGCCACTGGATCGCCTCCCAGTCGATCGGCAACGCCGTCGGCCCGGCCTTCATCGCGACCGGCGACAGCGCATCGAGCGGGTCGGCGTCGTGAGCGCTCTGGTCGACGCAGAACCAGCCCACCTCCTGCTCGGCCAGCCGCGCCTCGAGCCCCGGCGCGTAGGCGCACTCCGGCAGCCAGAAGCCGCGGTCCCAGCCGAACCGCCGCCGGTGCGAGCGCACGCCGGCATCGACCTGCAAGCGGACGCCGGCACGGGTCGCCAGCAGCGGCAGCACTGCGTGTGTGGCGGCGGACGCCGCCAGCGCCACGCGTCCTTCCCGCGCTGCGTCCTGGAAGGGGCGCAGGGGGTCCCCGTCGGCAGCATCCAGCAGCTCCAGCGCCTGCCGGTACCGCGCCAGCTCCCCGACGCAGGCATCGCGGCACTCGGCCGGCACCTGGTCCATGTCGGCTTCCGCCGCCCCGATCCGCCAATCGATGAGGAAGTGCCGCAACCGCTGCGCCGCGCTGCCGTCCTCGAGCTGGTCGGCCAGCACCGGCGTCACCGTCATCGTCAGCCGCTCGGCCACCTCCAGCACGGGCAGGTAGGAGCGGATCACCGCGTCGAACAGCCACTCCTCACCGAAGGGATAGGTGCCGAACCCCTCCACGTAGGGCATGTGCGAATGCAGCACGATCGCAAGGTCGCCGTCGCTCTGCTCAGGCATGGCAGACAGCGAGGAAGTCCAGTGCCCGGTCGAGGCCGCTGTCCCGCAGCGCGAAGTCCGAGGCCGAGATCGCCGGGGTGAAGCGCTCGTAGAACGGCCCGGTCAGCCGCAGCGCCTTGTGCACGCGGTCCCAGCCGAGCCGGATCGCCAGCTCGTGGGCGCGCAGCTTGCGGGCGTGGAAGAGGCCGAGCAGCTCGACCCGCGCGAAGTGGGCCTCGCAGAGCTCGCGGAACTCGGCCGCGCGGTACTCGCGCACGTGCCACGGGTTGTCGGACTTCTCCGCCCCGGGGGGCGCCAGGGTGAGCAGGTTCGGCGTCGAGACGAAGGCGAGGCCGCCCGGCGCCAGCATCGACTTGAAGTGCTCGAGGATCGCGCCGGCGTCCTGCACGTGCTCGATCGTCTGCAGGAAGACAACCGCGTCGCAGGGCTCGGAAAAGCCCTCCACCAGGTCGCGCTCGAAGCGCAGATTGGGGCGCACGTAGCGCAGCCGCGCGTGCTCGTGGGCGTCCGGGTTGGCGTCAACGCCGACGACGCTCGCCGCGTGCGCAGCCAGCACATCGGAGCCGTAACCCTCGCCGCAGGCCATGTCGACGACCCGCTTGCCGCCGACCCACGCGGCGATCCACTCATAGACGGCCAGGTGGCGGCGGAACCAGTAGTTCTCCTCAGGCACGTCGGGCAGCGTGCGCTCGCCGGTCAGCGGCAGCGGCGGCACCCCCGGCGGCTGGTTCTCCTGTACGTATTCGCGCGCCATCGCACCGGGGACCGTATTGTTCCCGCCCCGATGCCCGCCTCGCCCACGGCCACGCCCGAACACATCAAGGACGTCAACACCCGCTACCACGACGCGGCGGCGCACGAATACGACGCCAAGTGGGGGATCGACTTCGGCGCCACCGGCCAGCGCCAGGTGCGGCTGAAGCTCTCCAAGGCGCTCGGCGGGCTCGAAGGCGAGCGCTTCGGCGACGCGCTCGAGATCGGCTCGGGCACCGGCTACTTCTCGCTCAACCTGCTGCAGATGGGGACGATCGAGCGGCTCACCGCGACCGACATCTCGCCCGGCATGCTGGATCGCCTCTCGGAAACGGCCGCCGGGCTGGGCCTGGAGGCGGAGACGGTCGCCACCGAGGCCGAGCAGCTGCCCTTCGACGACGAAAGCTTCGACCTCGTCTTCGGCCATGCCGTCCTACACCACATCCCCGACCTCGACCGTGCCTTCGCGGAGTTCCGCCGCGTGCTGCGCCCCGGCGGCGCGATCGCCTTCTGCGGCGAGCCCTCCCGCTATGGCGACCGCCTCGCGGCGGCGCCGAAGCGCGCCGGGGTGCTCGCCGCCCCCGCCTGGCGCCGCCTGGTCGGCGCCAGCCCCCGCGCCGTCGCCGAGGCCGACCTCTCCCATGGCCACGCGCTGGAGGGTGAGGTCGACGTCCACGCCTTCGCCCCTGCCGACCTGCGCCGCCTGCTGCGCGACGGCGGCTTCGAGCGCCAGCGCGTCGGCGGCGAGGAGCTGCTCGCCAACGCCTGGGGCTGGGGACTGCGCACGGTCGAGTCCAGCGCCGAGCCCGAATCGGTCCCTTGGGGCTGGCGCCGCTTCGCCTTCAACAGCTACATGACCCTGCAGAAGCTCGACACCCGCCTGCTCGAGCCCCGCCTCCCCGCCGAGCTCTTCTACAACCTCCTGCTCTCCGGCCGCAAGCCCGCCTGAGGCCCGACCCCGGCGCGGCGGGCACGGTAGAGCTTGGTTTTCGAGTCGAAGCCCTTGAGGCGGCGTTCGCCGGCGAAGGAGTAGTCGAAGGCCTCGGCGGCGGCGTCCCTGGCGGCGGAATCGACGAGGACGCTGTCGGGGCGGGCGATGCCGCCGATGCGGCTGGCGAGGTTGACTGTGCCGCCGTAGTAGTCGCCGCCCTGGGTGTGGACCGAGCCGTGGGCGATGCCGGCGCGCAGGCTGGGGAACTCCTCGCCTTCTTCCTCGGCCGCCGAGACAAGGCGCAGCGCCGCGTCGACCATCGCCTCGGCGTCGGTGGAGATCAGCATCGCTCCATCGCCGATCAGCTTGACCAGGCGAACGGGCGGCTCCGCCACGGCGGTGGCGAGCTCGTCGAGCCGGCCGGCGATCAGGCCGAGCTCTTCGGTCTCCACCTGCTCGCCGATCTTGGTGAAGCCGACGAGGTCGGCGAAGCAGACGGCGATCTCCGCGGTCGAGACTTCGCCCGCCGCGAGTTCGGCCGTGCCGATCACGTCACGGCGGATCTGCTCGAGCATGTGCGCGCGCAGCGCGTAGAGCAGGGTCGGCTCGAAGACGGGCAGCATCTGCTCGGCGGCAGCGGCGAAACGCAGCGCCAGGTCGCGCTCGGTGTCGCCCGGCTGCATCAGCGTGCGGATGATCAGCTCGCGGTTGGCCTCGGCGATCCGCGCCGTCCCCATGCCGATCGTGCGCGCGACCTGCAGCATCCCGTCCTCAGGCAGGCCGGCGTCGTGAAAGGCCTTGACCCGCCGCGCCGCCTCCAGGTCGGCCTCGCTGACCGAGCGCTCGTCGGGATCCGGATAGGGAACGCCGAGCGCAGCGCTGATCCGTTGCAGTTTCTCCAGCTCGAGGCCGACCTTCTCGGCCACCTCCCGCGGCGTGTAGCGATCACCGTCGCCGGCCAGCGCGCGCTCAACCGGCAGCAGGGTGAGGCGGCCGCCCTCAATCGCTTCGCGCAGCTCCGCCAGCGGTACGCCTTCCCCGGCCAGCCGCTCGAGCAGCGCCAGGCGCGCCTCGCGCGACTCGCCCTCGATGCCATCGAGCAGGCCCTCCGCCTCGAAATCGATCGTCATGCGACCGCCACGCTACCGCCGCGGCGCGGATCGCCGCCGCCGCTCAACTCGCCGCTGGACGAATCGCGCGCCACCGCCTGCACGCCGCCGAAGAAGAGGTTGGCCAGCGGGCGGCGCAGGACGTGCACGCCGCGCGCCTCGATCCGCGCCAGCGCCCTCTCGTCGATCCCCGGCTCGGCTTGGACGATGCCCTGCTCGAAGTGCAGCCGCGGCGCCCGTACCGCCTCGTCGGCGCCCATCCGCTGCTCTACGGCCCGCACCACGGTCTGGACGATCGCCGAGCGGATCCGGTTCGAGCCGGCGCTGCCGAGGCCGAGCTCGATCTCGCCGTCGCGCTGCACGATCGTCGGCGCCATCATCGACGGCACCCGCCTGCCCGGCGCGATCGCGTGGAAGCCGAGCGGATTGAGGTCCTCCTCGCCGAGCATGTTGTTGAGGATCACCCCGGTGCCGGGGACGAGCACGCCCGAGCCCGAGCCGTTGGAGCAGGTGACGCTGGCGCAGAGGCCGTCCCCGTCGAGGACGGAGATGTGGGTGGTCGAGCCGAGCAGGTCGCCCGCCTTGAGGTCGAGGCCCCCGGGGTCGAGCAGCGCCGCCTCGAGACCCTCCCCGTAGAGCGCTTCGGCGAACTCCTCGCCACGGGCGCGGTTGGCCGCGCCCATCGCCGCGACGAGCTGCTCGGGCCCGCTGTCAGGGCCGAGCCGCTCGAGCAGACCGAGCGTGTGGGCGATCAGGATCCCGCCCGAGGAGGGCGGCGGGTTGGTCCAGACCTCGGCGCCGCGGAAGGGGGCGTGGATCGGCTGCCGCTCGATCGCCTCGTACTCCCCCAGGTCCGCCGGGCCCAGCGTGCCGCCGCGCTCGCTGACGAAGCCGCTCAGCGCCGCTGCGACCTCACCGCGGTAGAAGGGCTCGGCGCCCTCGGCGCCGAAGCGCTCCAGCGCCACGGCGAGGTCCGGGAAGCGGAAGACGTCGCCCTCACCCAGCGGGCGGCCCTGCGGCGCGTAGAGCTCGCGCGTGCCGGCGAGGCGCCCGTGGATCGGCCAGAGGATCTCCAGGATGTAGGCCTGGATCGCGTTGATCGGGGCGCCCTCGCGGGCGAGCCGCACGCCGGCGCCGACCAGGTCGGCCGCCGTGGCGGTGCCGAAGCGCGCCAGCGCCTGCTCCAGGCCAGCAGCGGTGCCCGGCACCCCGCACGAGGCGGGGCCGACGTAAAACGTCTGCTCGGTTTCCGCGTCAAAGTGGACCGGCACCGGGACCAGCTCCTCACCGCGCACGATCCCGTCCCTGCCCGGCGCGGCGACGAAGAAGTCGATCAGCGTCGTCTCCTCGCCACGGCTGACCAGCATGAAGCCGCCGGCGCCGAACCCGGTCAGCGGGCTCTCGACCGCGAAGGAGGCGAGCACCGCGGCGACCGCGGCGTCCACCGCGTTGCCGCCCTCGCGCAGCACCTCCGCGCCCGCCTCGGCGGTAAGGGGATGCCCCGCCGCGACAACGCCGTTCACTTCGTGGCGCTATCCGGGCAGGAACTCGGGAACGTCGAGGCTGCTCAGCTCGCCGGCTTTCTCGTTGCGCGGAGCGCGGCCGCCGGCGTCCTTGGTGCGGCGGATCGTCGGCTCGGCGGCACGGCGCGGCGTCGGTTGGCCATCGAAGCGGGTGGCGACGACGGTGACCCAGATCTGGTCGCCCAGCTCCTCGTCGATGTTGGCGCCGAAGATGATGTTGGCGTCGGGGTGAGCCGCTTCGCCGACCAGCTTCGCCGCCTCGCTGACTTCGATCAGCGAGAGGTCGGGGCCACCGGTGATCGAGAGCAGGATCGCCCGCGCGCCCTCCATCGAGGTCTCCAACAGCGGTGAGGAGATCGCTTTTTCGGCGGCGAGCAGGCCACGGCCCTCGCCGCTGCCCATTCCGATCCCGAGCAGCGCCCGGCCGGCGTCGGACATGATCGTGCGCACATCGGCGAAGTCGAGGTTGATCAGAGCCGGCAGCGTCACCAGGTCGGAGATCCCCTGCACACCCTGGCGCAGCACGTCGTCGGCGACCTGGAAGGCCTCGACCATTGAGGTGTGCTGGTCGAGCACCTCGAGCAGGCGGTCGTTGGGGACGACGATCAGCGTGTCGACCGCCGCCGCCAGGTCCTCGATGCCTTTGTTGGCCTGGGTGCCCCGACGCGAGCCCTCGAAGCTGAACGGTTTGGTGACGATGCCGACGGTGAGCGCGCCGACCTCGCGGGCGAGACGGGCGATGACCGGGGCTGCGCCGCTGCCGGTGCCTCCACCGGCGCCGGCGGCGACGAAGACCATGTCTGAGCCCTTGAGCAGGCGCTTGATCTTGTCCTGCTCGGAGAAGGCGGAGCTGTGGCCGACCTCGGGGTCGGCGCCGGCGCCGAGGCCGCGCGTCTGCTCGTCGCCGATGTGCACGGTGACGTCGGCAACGCAGAGCTGCAGCGACTGAAGATCGGTGTTGACGGCCATGAACTCGACCCCGGGCACGTTCGCGTCGACCATGCGGTTGACCGCGTTGACCCCGGCGCCGCCGACCCCGACGACCCGGATCACCGGCTGGTGCGGCTCGCCCGATCCCGGCGGCTCGTACTCGGGTTCCTCGCGCCCGTAGCGCGGCGGTTCGGCCGGCGGGTCCTGTCGCGGCGCAGGCTCTTCGGAGAAGACCCTCTTCAGCCTTTCGGGAGCGGTCTCAGCTCCCCCCGCAGCCACCTCGTCCCGCGCGCCTTCAAGAGCTGAATCGTCCGATCCCTCCGCCGACCCAGACTCCTCTTCCGCGGCTGGCGTGGCGGGTGGGCTCTCCGGCTGGTGAGCCGGAGCTTCATCCGGCGCGCCAGAGCCGGCGGCTGACGGGTCCGGAGCCTCGGGCGGATCTACGGGAGCATCGTCAGACGTACTGCGGAAGAGGTCGGCAAGGGGACCCTCGCGCATACTCGCCCGCTTACGCCGACTCATGCTCCAAGACCTCCTTGGCCAAGTCTCGATAGTAACCCGCGGCGTTACCCTGGGGATCGTACTTCAGCACGCTGGCGCCCTTGACCGGCGCCTCGGCAAACTTGATCGCCTTGCGGATGCGTGACCTGAAGACCAGATCGCCGAAGTTCTCCTCGAGAATCTCCACCGCCTCCTTGGCGTGGACGGTACGAGAGTCGAGCATCGTCGGCAGGATGCCCTCGATCTTGACGTCCGGGTTGAGGTTCTCCTGGATCATCTTCAGCGTGTTCTGCAACTGCACCAGCCCACGCATCGAGAGATACTCGCACTGGACGGGGACGATCACCTTGCTTGCCGCGGTCAGCGCATTGATCGTCAGCAGCCCGAGGCTGGGCGGCGTGTCGATGCAGACGAAGTCGTAGTCGCCGGAGACCTCTTTGAGCGCCTTCTCGAGCGAGCGCTCGCGGCCGATCTTGGTGCTCATCGCGATCTCGGCGCCGGCCAGATCGATCGAGGAGACGGCGATGTCGATCTCGCGGTGCTGGATGATCTCGCTGATCGGCATGTCGTTGACGAGAACGTCATAAAGGCTCTTCTCGACCTTGTCGGGATCGATCCCCTGGCTCATCGTCAGGTTGCCCTGAGGGTCGAGGTCGATGCAGAGCACCCGGTACCCCGACTCGGCGAAGGCCACCGCGAGGTTCAGGGTCGTGGTCGTCTTCGCGACCCCACCCTTCTGGTTCGCAAATGCGATCACCTCGGCATGCTTGGTGGGCACCTCGACAGCGGGCTCCTCCGCCACAACCTGGTGCCGGCTCGGCGCGATCAAGTCTTTGGCCATCAGCCGCTCGGGCTCCTCGGCGACGGGCTCCGGGGCAGGCTCCGGCTCGGGGGCCGGCTCCGGCTCGGGGGCCGGCTCGGGAGGCCTCTCAGGCACAGCCTGCTCCATCGCCTGCAGCTCCTCCACGATCGGATGCTGCTCGTCAGCCTCCGGCTCGGCGGTGGGCGCGGACTTGTTCTTGCGGCTCAGAAATCCCATTGCGCGGGTATTCGCACGGGTACCCGTTTTTCCTGCCGACCCTCGAAATTGCTAGGAATCACCCCGATCCCCGACATTCTCGACAAGCGACTGGTCTTCGTGACCGGCAAGGGCGGAGTCGGCAAGACCACGATCGCGGTCGCGCTCGGGCTGCGCGCAGCCGCGGAAGGCAAGCGCACGATCGTCTGTGAGGTCGCCTCCCAGGAGAACGCTTCGCGGATCTTCTCCCACACCGAGGTCGGCTTCCACGAGGTCGAGATGGCGGAGAACCTCTGGTCGATCTCGATCGACCCCGACGAGTCGATGCGCGAGTACGTGCTGCTGCAGCTCAAGGTGCGGGCGATGCGCGACCTGCTCTTCCGCAGCCGCATCTTTTCCTACCTCGCCGCGGCCACCCCCGGGCTCAAGGAGCTGGTCACGATCGGCAAGATCTGGGAGCTGGCCCAGCTCGATCGCAAGGTCAAGAGCGGCCGCAAATACGACCTGGTGATCGTTGATGCGCCCGCCACCGGGCACGGGATCGGCTTCCTGCAGACGCCGCGCACCTTCGCCAACATCGCCCGGGTCGGCCCGATCCACTCGCAGGCACAGGCGCTCAACCGCCTGATCGTCGACCAGGAGCACACCGGCACGGCGATCGTCGCCCTGCCCGAGGAGATGCCGGTCAACGAGTCGGCGGCGCTGGAGAGCGAACTGCGCTCCGAGGTCGGCGTCGCCGTCGACCGCATCTACCTCAACGGCCTCTACCCGGAGCGCTTCGACAAGCAGGAGGCCGAGCGGCTCGGCGAGCTCGCCGCCGGTGAGGACGGGATCGTGCGCGCCTCCGCCCGCGCCGCCGTCTCCGAGGCGGGACGCGCCCGCTCCCAGCGCGCCCAGCTCGCCCGCCTGCGCCGCCGGGTCGAGGCTCCGGTCAAGACCCTGCCCTTCCTCTTCGAGCCCGCGCTCGGCCTCGCCGCCGCCGAACGGCTCGCCAGGAGGCTCAACTGATGGCGGCCGTCGACGAGATCCTCGCGGGCAAGGACATCTGCATCTGCGCCGGCTCAGGCGGGGTCGGCAAGACGACCACCTCGGCCGCGATCGCAACCGGCATGGCGGCCCGCGGGCTGCGCGTCTGCGTGCTGACCATCGACCCCGCCAAGCGGCTCGCCGACTCGCTCGGCCTGCGCGAGCTCGACAACGAGGCACGCCAGGTCGACCCGGCCCTTTTCGAGCGCCACGGGATCGAGATGAAGGGCGAGCTGTGGGCGATGATGCTCGACGCCAAGGCGACCTTCGACGAGCTCGTCGCCCGCCAAGCGCCAGACGAGGAGTCGCGCGACCGCGTCCTCGAAAACCGGATCTACCAGCAGATCTCCAGCGCCCTGGCCGGCTCGCAGGAGTACATGGCGATGGAGAAGCTGTTCGAGCTGCACACCTCGGGGCGCTTCGACCTGCTCGTCCTCGACACGCCGCCGACCCGCAATGCGCTCGACTTCCTCGACGCGCCCAAACGCCTCACCCAGTTCATCGAGGGCCGCTCGCTGCGCGTCTTCATGAAGCCGACCGGGCTGGCGGCCAAGGTCGCCGGGCGCGGCGCCTCGGTCGCCCTCTCGGTCTTCAAGCGGATCGTCGGCTTCGACCTGATCGCCGACCTGGCCGAGTTCTTCAACGCCTTCAGCGGCATGGTCGACGGCTTCCAGGCTCGCGCCAAGCGGGTCAACAAACTGCTCGCCGACCCGCATACCTGCTTCCTGGTCGTCTGCGGGCCGCAGGGCGAGCCGATCGACGAGGCCGTCTACTTCCACCGCAAGCTGGTCGAGGCGGAGCTGCCCTTCGGCGGCGTGATCGTCAACAAGGTGCACTACCCGGCCGAGAGCCTGCGCGGCGAGAGCGATCCCGCCGACCTCGAGGCGACGCTGGCGGAGAAGCTGGGCGACGAGGACCTGGCGGCGCGCGTCTGCGAGAACTTCGCCGATTACCAGGCGCTGGCCGAGCGCGACGCGCGCAACATCGAGCACCTCGCGGCGGAGCTGCGCACGCGGGCGACGATCCGCGTCCCCTACCTGGACGAGGACGTGCACGACCTCGGCGGCCTCGCCGAGATCAACCGCTACCTCTTCGCGAGTTCAGAGGAGAGAATTGCCCTAGCTGCCGGTCGCGCCTAGGAGGCGTTGCGACCGTAGTGGTCGTACTTCAGCTCGCGTACTTCCCAGTCCGCATCCTCGGGGACCGGAAAGAGGTGACGGACGCGCGGCGTGTCGATCCGCTCGCGGTGCTCGACGTCGCCATCGACCGCGGGGAAGTCCAGGGTGCTCTCCTCGACCTCGATCGCCGCGTCCTCCTCGACCTCCTCCATCCAGTCGCGGGCGGTGATGCGGATCTCGTCCTCGGCCGGGACCGGCTCGAGGATGCGGGTGTCCTGGCTCATCTCGTGCTCCTCCTCGTCGGAAATTGCGACCTCCCTTTCGGGCGTGGTCGAGTTTTGAGCCGGTATCCGGGTGAAAACTCGACCACCCGGCGGGGGGTTGGGGGCGGCGGGCGTGGGTGCGGGCTCGTCCTCGATTTCTTCGGAGACCGCGATCGAGGCGTCGCCGCCGTCGAGCCCGGTCGCGATCAGGGTCTCGTCGGCGGCCTCGTTGAGGTCGGCGCCGAGCTCGCCGAGGGCGGCTTCGCGCAGGATGCGGCGGACGCTGTCCTCGACCCAGGCGGCCAGCTCGATGTCGCCGCTCGGGGCGCCCGCCATGCGGGCGCGCTCCAGCTCCATCGCCGCTTCGACCCGCTCGCGGGCGGCGAGGCGGTCGTTCGAGTCGCCGGCGATCAGCGCCGCGGCGCGCATCGGCAACGAGGCGCCGACCGGGCCCTGGCCGTCGAGCACGGCGCGCAGGGCGAGCAGGTGGTCGCTGAGGCCTTCAAGTGGGGACGGTCGCTCGCAGCCGAGCTCGAAGCGGCGCACGGCCCAGGCCAGCGGGCCGGCCGGGTCGGGCCGCGCCTCCAGCGTCTCGGCCAGCTCGACGAGCTGCTCCGCCTCCGCCTGGTCGAGCCTGTAGCCGCCCTGGCGCGGCGCCGGGGCGGCGGTGGGCATCCGTCGCCAGCCGGCCTCGCCGCTGGGCACGAAGGCGTGCGGGCCGAGCCCGACGCCGCCGGGCTTGAAAAGGCGCATGACGCTGATCAGGTCGCGAAGCTGGGCGAGCGCGGCGCCGGCGCTGTCGGGCCCGTCGCCCTGCTCGGCAATCGCGAAGTGCTGCGGCTCCCAGGCCTCGCGGCCCATACCCTCGCTGCGCAGCGCCTCAAGCGGCGCCTCGAAGGCGTCGCCGCGGACGATCTGGGCGCCGTGCGGCAGCGGCAGCCGCATCCCGGGCATCTTCAACCCGATCACCGGGATCGCGACGAAGTCCGCTTCGTCGACATCCTCGGCCTCGGCGTCGAGCACGGCGAGGGCGCTCTCCAGCCGATCGCGGTCGAGCGAGAACTCGGCGCTGCCGTCCCAGAGGGCAGCGATGAAGACAGTCAGCATGCGCGCGGCACGCTCGCCGGGCTCGGCGGGCACACTCTCGCCCCGCTGCTCCAGATAAGGCGCGGCGAGGCCGGCGGCGTCGATCGCGTCGCGTGCCGGCCCGAAGGCGGGCAGCGAGCACAGCTCGGCCTCGCGCTCGCGCACGAAGCGCGCGGTCAGCGGCACATAGCTGTGGAAGAACGCCTCGTCGGGCCCGGCGGCCTCGGCGACGTCGAAGGGGATCTGCTCGCCGCTCGCGACCAAGGTCGAAAACCGCGTCGCCGCCTCAGCAGCCAAACGCCGCAGGGCCTCATTGAGCAGCGGATCACGCACGCCCTCCAGCTTCCCCCCACCAAGGGGCGCTCCTGCGCCTGCACGATGCCTTGCAGCTAGGCCGGGACCGGGGCCGGCTGCTCTTCGAGCAACCAGCGCGCCCCATACCGCCGCATATCCTCGATCAGCGGCACCAGCGCCTCGCCCTTCTCGGTCAGCGCGTACTCGACCCGGGGCGGCACCTCGGGGAAGGTGTTGCGCTCGACGATTCCCTCTTCTTCCAGCGCCCGCAGCCGCAGCGAGAGCGTGCGCGGGCTGATTCCCTCGAGCGAGCGCTCGAGCTCGCAGAACCGCGCGCAGCCGGCGGCGAGGTCGCGGATCACCAGCAGCGTCCACTTGCCGCAGACGACGTCAGCGGTGCGGCAGACAGGACATCGGGAGTTGCTCTCGGCGCTCATTTGGCTGCTTCGACGCGAACCGCGGATAGCTCGGAACGGCTCGCCAAAGCGAGTTTAGCGCCATGGCTTCACTTACTGAAGTTTTGGTCCTTCCAGGCGATGCCCGAGTAGGCGCGGTTGAAGGGTGCGCGTGAGCCCTTCGCCTTGTTGCGCTTGCGGGCCGGGATCGCATCGACGCCAGTCACCTTCAGCTCGTAGCGGGCGCCGCTCGGCTCGTAGGCGAACTCGAGCAGCGTGCCGAGGCCGACTTCGAGCAGTTCGCAGACGTTGGCACGGGTGATGCAGGCGAACTCGCCCTTGATCGACTTGACCTCACGAGAGACGAGGAAGACCAGCCGCTGGGTACGGACGTTGGCGCCCATCAGGGTCACGACCGGCGTCTTCTTGCCGGGCAGCTTCGCCAGGACCGGCACCTTCTTGCGAACTTCCAGCTCGCCGCGCGCTTCGCTGCCGTCGGGCTTCGTTTCGACCCGCCTGATCTGGGCGTTGATCACGAGTTCGAGTCGCTGCGCCGAGTCGCCACCGTCGCCCGACCCCCCGGTTGAGCCGCCGCCGCCCGAGCCACTGCCGGATCCGCCGGAATCGCCGGTTTCGACTTCGACCGTGGTCGAGCCGTCTTCGACCGTCAACGTCTCCGATCCGCCGGAGGCGGACGAGCTCGAGGTGGTTTCCAGCTTCACGCCTGGCGGCAGGCCGGTGTAGTGGGGCTTGAAGGGATCGGAGGGGGTGCGGTCGCCGAGCCGCTTCTTGTATTCGCGCAGGCCCGGCGTCGCCTCGACCACGGCCAGGCTGCCCGAGGCGGGCTCCGTCGTGGTGACGCCGACGCCCGCCGGCGGCGGGGGCAGCTCGGGGTCCGACCCTCCGAGTAGGAAGGGAACGGCCGCGATCGCGACCAGGACCAGGGCGAGCGGCAGCAGTAGGCGACGGTCGCGCAGGTCGTAGTAGAAGTCGGCGACGAAGGCCGGCGGTTTGATCCCCGACCCGGCGCCGCCCGCGCCCCCGGGGCTCGATTTGCGCAGCTTCGGAAGCTTCAGCTCCGGTCCCTTCTTCAGCCAGTTCATGGCAGCGCTCCCGTGGTCGTGGCGACGGGCGCCGCTTCGGTAGTGCCCGGGCTCGCGGGCGTCGCCCCGCCGGTCACGCCCTCGCCCGGCGGCGTCAGGTAGGTGGTCAGCGCGAAGCTGGCTTCCAGCGTCGGGAAGCCCTTGTCATTGTCGGTTTCGAGCGCGAAGCCGTCGATCGTGACCAGGCGCCCGTCGACGACCACCCTTTCCTGCACCTTGGTGTCGACCAGCGAGTCGATCCCCTTGATGAAGTCGGCGACACCGAAGAAGCTGCCGGTGTAGGTGACGCTGTAAGGCATCACGGCGAGGCCGGCGGGCCCGATCGTCGCGCCGAGCGGAAGCAGCGCCGCGGCGACCTCGGTCGGCGAGGCGGGCTCGCCGTTTGCGCCGGTCGGCGGAGGAGTGGCGCCTTCGGTCCCGCCTTCGGTGCTCAGTTTGATGTCGCGGAAGCTTCCGCCCGTCCTTTCGGCGAGCCGGTTCGTCTGCACGAGCAAGGACGCGACATCGTCGTCTCCGGGCACCGCCTTGCCGACGACCACGAGGCGCTGATAGTCAGATGCGAACTCGCGTTTCGCCGCTTCGCCCTCGACGATTTCGGCCTGGTGCGCAACCAGCGACGCCTCGAGTCGCTCGACCTGCTTGCTGAGCTGCTTGGCTTCGTCGCGCTTGGGGCTGAGCAGCTGCGTCCAGAAGACGATCGCGAGCACGGCGAGGCCGACTCCAGCGAGAACCGCCCGGTTCCTCGAGTTCATCTCCAGCTTCATTCGGTTGCGCCTTCCGAGCCTTCGTCGGATCCGGATTCATCGGCGGAATCGGCTTCGACCGGTTTGGTCGTCGCCACCGGCGCGGCTTCTTCGCCGGTGACGGCGTCG
>Ga0210063_1000382_pt1 | contig 14089 bp, 13 predicted proteins | sample Muzzi_PWA_D1_FD_185529 | JGI IMG/M metagenome (GOLD analysis project Ga0210063, IMG submission 185529) | Wetland microbial communities from San Francisco Bay, California, USA, that impact long-term carbon sequestration - Muzzi_PWA_D1 (SPAdes) | ecosystem: Environmental > Aquatic > Marine >... | reverse complement strand
CAGCGGTGTCAATGCCGGCGAAAACAATATCTGCCTGATCCAGAACTTTGTCGAGCCGGTCGAGTTCACGGTCAACAAGCAATGGCTTTATGAACGTCAGGACGTGGCGATCGACTCGGAAGCCAGGATCGACCTCGAATGCCTCAACGTGGTGGGCGGCGACGGGGCCTTCGATCGTGGCGACATGCACTGGAGTTGGCTGTTTGCCGGCGACACCGACAGCCACACCGCGACCATTCAGCCTGATTTCGCGGGCGAGACGCGTTGTTCGGCGGTCGAGCAGGTCTACAGCAGCGCGATCGAATCAGACCAGGGTTGCGCCGATTGGATGCCGATTGAGCTGGGCGACTCGCCCCACTCCTGCACCGTGACCAACACCGTGTTTTTCGAGGGGATTCCAACGCTCGGCCCGCACGGACTGATTCTGTTCGCCGGCCTGATGCTGCTGACGGGTCTTGTCGCCTCGCGGCGCCTCTAAGCGCCATCCCTTGCTATTCATCATGCCCAACCGGGCAGGTTTAAGATAGAATCCCCTAAAGACTAGGCTTTCTTACGGAGCACGATCATGGGAATTGGTGGAATCAGCATGTGGCAGTTACTCATCCTGCTATTTATTGTCATCCTGGTTTTCGGCACAAAACGGCTGAGGAACATGGGCAGCGACCTGGGTGCGGCCGTGAAGGGCTTCCGCAAGGGCATGGATGACGGCAAGGCCGACCCGGAGGAAAAGCTCGAACCCGACCAGATTGGATCCAGTGAAGAATCTTCCGCTGCCGCCGAAGAACCCGCCAAGAAAGCCAAAACCAACTAGCGCCTGATAGATAGCCCACGTGTTTGACGTCGGTTTTGCAGAAATCCTGCTTTTATCGCTGGTCGGCCTGCTGGTGCTTGGCCCGGAGCGCCTGCCCCGGGTTGCACGCACGCTCGGTGGCCTGGCGAGGAAAGCGCGCAGCAGCTGGATGAGCCTGAAGCAATCCATCGACGCCGAATTGCGCGCTGAAGAACTCAAAAAACCGCTCAAGCAATTCGAAAACGAAATCAAATCCACTACCGATCAGTTCAAATCGGGTGTGAACTCCCTGAAAGACCTCGATCCGACCAAGGGTTTCAAGCCGGCCAAACCGACCGAGCCGGCCAAACCGACCGAGTCGGCCAAACCAACCGTGCCGGCCAAGACCGAGCCGGCCAAGACCGATGACGGAAATTAACCAAAGCGAAGACAAGGAACTGAGTTTCCTCGAGCACCTGGTTGAGTTGCGCAGCCGCCTGCTGAAGGCTTCCGCCTCGGTGCTCATCGTTTTGTTGTGTCTGCTGCCGTTTGCCCGCAAGTTGTACGCCCTGTTGGCGGAGCCGCTGACCTCCGTGCTGCCTGAAGGCAGCAGCATGATCGCGATCGACGTCGCATCGCCCTTTCTGACGCCGTTCAAACTGGCCCTGCTGTTATCGCTGATCCTGTCGATACCGGTGGTGCTTTACCAACTGTGGGCCTTCGTCGCGCCGGCGCTCTACCGCCAGGAGAAGCGGCTGGCCAGGCCCTTGCTGTACTCCGCCGTCTTCCTGTTTTATGCCGGTTGCGCTTTCGCCTACTTCGTGGTGTTTCCGCTGGTTTTCGGTTTCTTCACCCGAGTGGCGCCTGAAGGCGTCACCGTGATGACCGACATAAGCAAGTATCTCGATTTCGTGATGACGCTGTTTCTCGCCTTTGGGATCACCTTCGAAGTGCCCATCGCCACCATCATCCTGGTCGCAACCGGCATGGTCTCGGTGCAGAAGCTGGCCAAGGCCCGGGCTTACGTGGTGGTGGGCGCTTTCGCCCTCGGCATGCTGCTGACACCGCCGGATGTCATCTCCCAGACCCTGCTGGCCCTGCCAATGTGGCTGCTGTTCGAACTGGGTCTGCTGATGTCGCGTATTCTGTTGCCGCATCGCGTAGCGGAAGCGGTAGAGGAAGATCAGGCGACCAGTTGACTGTCATCCGCTGGTCCGTCCAGTTCGGAATCAACCTCCATCCGGAACACGTCACGAAAGGAACAATACTGGGTGCCGAATAGCAGCAACTGAAACGCCAGCACCAGCAACATCACCACCGCCATCGCCAGCATTGAAAAGACGCCTCCGCCGCCGGCGAAAGCAAACAGCGCGCCGGCCATCAGGGAGACAGGAATCAGCAGTGCAGCCAGGCCCAGGCCCAGCACCAGGAACGGCTTCCAGTTGACCACCAGGGCCTTGAGCCCGACGGCGATCGCCGGGCCGAGCTTCCGATTCTGAAACCAGACCAGTGGGATGGTCATGAAGCTCAGGGTGCCGCTGATCGATAAACCGATCAGAAAAGCGAAAATCATGCTGCGTACGGAATCCATATCCAGTGCGCTCAGAGCTTCGACATCACCCTGTTCGATCCGGGAGATCAATTCCGGGTCTGTCAATGCGCTGTCGGCCGGCAACAGCATGGCGACGCAGATGATGCCGACCAGGAACATCAGGGCGCCCAGGCCAAACAGTCGGCCAGCGTACCCCTTCGACGTCAGTGGCACGAACAGCAGGCTGGGAGCCGGGCGGCCACCCTGCGCGGTGACGTGAAAACCCTGCAGCAGGCCGGCGGTCAGCGCCGGCACGGAAAGAATCAGCAGAAAGCCGATCAGCGGTACCTGCGTCAGGCCCATGATGAGTTGCAGCAACACCACCATCAGCAGCAGCCTGCCGGTTTGAGCGCGCATCAGGGCCAGGCTTTGCATCAGCCATGCCAGACCGTTCCGGAAAGGCACGAGTTTCATTTGCTGGCGGGTTTCATCATTCAATTTCTTATCCTCGCCCGTCTCGGATCAGGCATCTGTTTTCACGGCGGCGAATGCACGGGCCTCCGCACTCCACTTTGGCGCATTGGCCAGGGCGTCAAGCACCTCTTCGGGTTCATCGACCAGGGACCACATGTCCAGGTGAACCTGGGACATGAATCGTTCGCTGATGCTGTGTCGAAGAAATTCGACCATGCGATCGTAGTAATGGTTCGTATTAACAAAGATGATGGGGCCGAGGAACTGGCCCAGCCGTTTCAAAGTCAGAACTTCAAATACTTCTTCGAAGGTGCCGCTTCCACCTGGTAATGAAATCACCGCGTCCGATCCAACCAACATGTGATATTTACGGGCTCGCATGTCATCCACCACCATCAGGCTGCTCAGTCCGGGGTGCCCGTGTTCCACCGTGTTCAGAAAGCCGGGGATAACGCCGTGAACCTGCGCTCCGGCCTCCAGCGCCTCATCCGCCATCGCGCGCATCAGGCCCACGCCACCCCCACCGAAAACGATGTCCATGCCGGCAGCGCCAAGCGCCCTGCCCAATCGCCTGGCCGCATCGTAGTAGGGCTCGGCGAGCGCATTACTGGAGGAGGCATAGACTGTGACTCGCCTGATTTGCGGGGTTAATTTGTGCGTGTCGATATCGTTCACCGGCCGATCCATGTCTGCGGTTCCTGGCGCGCGGGTTTTTACAGCCCGCGTATTGTAATATGAAGCCCGGTCAAGGGAGTCACGCTTTTTGAATTCAAATCAATCCAACGCCATGTCCACACCCGTTTCAATCGGGGTCATCATCATCTGCACAGCGGTTTTCCTGGCAAAAAACCTGTCGCCCTCACTGGCTTTATGGCCTTTCGGAAGTGGTTTCTTCGCACCCTGGCAACTGGTGACCTACGGGTTCCTGCACGGCAGTTTCAATCATCTCTTTTTCAACATGTTTGCCGTCTGGATGTTCGGCACACACCTGGAAAGATCGTGGGGGATCCAGCGATTCGCCACTTATTACGCCGTTTGCGTGATCGGGGCCGGCATCATGCAATTGCTGGTGCAGCAGATCGAAGGGGGCATCTATCCCACCATCGGCGCTTCCGGCGGTGTCTTTGGGCTGCTGCTGGCCTACGGCGTGATGTGGCCGGAAAACCGCATCTTCCTGATTTTCCTGCCGGTGCCGATCAAGGCCAAGTGGTTTGTACTGATATACGGCGCAGCCGAACTGTTATTCGGGGTCACCGGATCCATGCCGGGCATCGCACATTTCGCCCACCTGGGCGGTATGTTTTTTGGCGCTGGGTTGCTCTACAAGTGGGGCTGGCGCCCCGGCATGACCTGGAAACGGAAGTAAGGGCTAATCCTCCAGCACGAACGTGACTTTAAGGATCACGCGGTACTCGTTGATGTGACCGTCGGAGTCGCAGGACACCTTCTGACCCTCGACCCAGGCGCCGCGAACATTCTTCAGCGTTTTGCTGGAGCGCTTGAGGCCCTGCTTGACCGCATCTTCAAAAGACTCTTTGGATGATGCAATGATTTCTGTGACACGTGCGACTGACATATTCGGTCCTCCTCTTGGTATGTAGACATCAAATCATATACCTCCCGACAGGTTCTGCAACATGCAGCCGCTTATTTGCCTCGATGCAGGTTGCGGGCAAGCCCGCCTATGGCGGGCTAGAACTGACTGCGACGGAAGGGGTTGCCCAGGTAGAAGTAAATTGTGCTTTCGCCGTTGTCGCTATGCCCCCAGGCCAGGTAGACCGGTCCCAGCGGTGTGCGGGCGCCGACAAAAATACTGCCGGATAGACGCAAGTCGCCGAATGACACCTCGTCCGCTCGGTACCAGACGTTGCCGGCCTCCAGCGAGACGCCAGCATAGGCCGGCAGGAGATCGATCTCGTTGAGCCGGCGATGGTAGGCCAGGGTTAAAAGCCCCAACTGGCGGCCGGAAAGTTGATCGGGCACCAGCCCGGACAAGCGGCCCAGCCCACCTAACTCGAACCAGCGTTCCACCGGCGCCTTGTCATCGACGCTGTAGCCCAGTTCGTAGTTCAGCAGAAATGTGTTTTTCGACCGAGTGTAGGTGAACCCGCCGATCGCTTCGAACTGGTGGTAATCAGAAGCCGCACCAAGCGCCTCGGCGGCGTAGCGATAGCCGATCCGGTGAAAGGTCCCGCGCGATGGAAACCACAGGCTGTCCAGGCTGTCGTGCCGGAATTCAAGCTGGAGTTCGCCGATGTCGACATTCTCGTTGTATTCGTCCTGCAGTTCGGGCGGCAATTCACCGGCCAGGTAATCCTGTTTACCCTTCATGTACTCATAGTTCAGGCGAATCAGGTTGGTCGTGCTAAAGTTGCGCCCGAAGCCGAGACGAGCGCCACCGCCGGCGATATCCAGGATGGCCAGGCGGGTTTCCCCTTCCCAGACGCTATACTGCTGCCGTTGCAAGAAGACTTCCGGCTCGACAAACCACCGCGCCTGCTTATCGATGGGCTGATAGAAATCAAAGCTCAGCTCATCCTCGCGGCCAATCGCCGCCGTGACCCTCAACTCGCCACCCAGCGAATTCAACGCGTTCCGCGTATAGGCGGCGCCCAACTTGAAGTCATTACTGCCGGAGAAATCATCCGCGAATTCCACCCCGAACTGGAGATAGTTGGGGCCCCAACTGCGTGGAATGGCATTGATGACCAGGCCGGTTTCACCTGCTTTATTCTGCGTGAAGTCATAACTGACTGACTCAAAGACATCCAGGCTATACACCTGGTCCACCATTTGGTTCAGAGCGGCCAGATCGAGTCGCTCACCCAGCGGGATATCGATTCGGGAAAGAATGATCTCATCGCTCAGAACCGACGTGTTATTGAGCTCGACAAAAGAAACGATGAAGCCGACCGGAGCGCCCTCCACCACCGGGTCGACTGCCGTTCGGGGTTGTGCCGAAGGCAGGGAAACGAGTTCCGGCTGTCTCGTCATGACCGTTTGGTAGCCAATCTCCACCAGTTCCTGCCCACGCTCAAAGTCGGCGGAGCTGAATCCCTGCAGGTCCGGCACAAACAGAATATCTTCCTGTCCGAGCGATGCAATCTGCAATTCCATATTATTCCGGGTGAGAAAATTCGTCAGTTGTTCGGTCACACTGAACACCGAGGTCAGCTCTTCCTCGTCCAGGAACGGCGCCGAGATATCAACCGCGATGACGATGTCCGCCCCCATCTCGCGCACCACGCTCACCGGCAGGTTGTTGGCCATGCCCCCGTCGACCAGCAGACGATCGTTGATCCGGACCGGGGCGAATACGCCCGGAACCGACATACTGGCGCGAAGGGCATCCGCCAGACTGCCGTGGGAAAGCACCACCTCCTTGCCGGTAACGAGATCGGTCGCCACCGCCCGGAAGGGAATCGTGAGTCGATCAAAGTTCGTGATACCGCGGGCGGGTAACAAAATCCGCTGAAAGATCTGGTCCAGGTGCTGGCCTTCGACGACGCCCAGCGGCAATTGCACGCCACCGTTATTGAAACCGAGGCGATACGGAATGGGGAACGCCGCCTCCAGCTGTTTCTTGCGCATCGTCTCATCGCGCCGGTCGGGCCGGTCGGAAAAGGCGGCGGTCCAGTCCATATCCAGCATGATCTGTTCGATTTCGTCCGCGCTGTAACCCGCGGCGTAGAATCCGCCGACGATGGCGCCCATGCTGGTGCCGGCAATGTAATCAATATGGATGTCCAGTTCTTCCAGTGCCCTGAGCACACCGATGTGTGCGCCCCCCCTGGCGCCGCCACCACTCAGGGCCAGGCCGACTTTCGGCCGCTCCTGCGATTCCTGGGCGTGGGTTTCGATCGATTGCGTCAGGAGTGCGAACATGAGGATTACGATCAAGCCAAAACGCGCCATGGTGCACTCCGGAAGGGACGGAAATTCGCCAATTATAGCCGGTCGACCCAAGTCATATGGAACAACCGGAGAGCCGCGCTATCCTATACTTTCAAGAATCGTCCAAATTAGTGCCATTTGTCACATGCTTGCTTTGTAGCTGATCGAGAACAAGAATAAGGCCCGTTTTTGGTACTAAAATGTTTCAATCTGTCAACAAAAGGGTTTAGCCATGACCACCATTCATCCCGTACCCGAGTCATTCAAAAAAAACGCGCTCATCGACCAGGCGGAATACGAACGTATTTACCTGGAATCGGTGGAAGACAGCGAAAAATTCTGGTCTGACACCGCCAGGCGCCTGGACTGGACCCGGTTTCCATCCAAAATCAAGGATATTTCCTTCGACAAGGCCGATTTGCATATCCGCTGGTTTGAAGATGGTGTGTTGAACGCCTGCTACAACTGCGTCGACCGGCACCTGGAGAAACGGGGCGACCAGACCGCCATTATCTGGGAAGGCGATGATCCGCTGCGTGATCAGCACATTACCTACCGGCAACTGCACGAACGGGTCTGCAAAATGGCCAATGTGCTGAAGAAGCTCGGGGTCGAAAAGGGCGACCGGGTGACTATCTACATGCCGATGATACCCGAGGCCGCGGTCGCCATGCTGGCCTGCGCCCGCATTGGCGCAATCCATTCGGTCGTGTTCGGCGGATTCTCACCCGATGCGCTGGCCGGACGCATCATCGATTGCGACTCCAGCGTGCTGATCACCGCCGACCAGGGCCTGCGCGGCGGTAAAAAAGTACCCCTGAAGGACAACGTGGACGCTGCCTGCACGCGCCCCGGCGTGATGGACTGCCTGCGCTCGGTGCTGGTCGTTCGCAACACGGGCGGCGACATTCAATGGAACCCTGACCGCGATCACTGGTATCACGAAGAACAGGTATCCGTGCCCGCCGACTGCCCGGTCGAAGACATGAATGCGGAAGATCCCCTGTTCATCCTGTACACCTCGGGTTCAACCGGTAAACCGAAGGGCGTACTGCACACGACCGGAGGCTACCTGGTATACGCTTCCTACACGCACGAAATCGTGTTCGATTATCACGAGGGTGATATTTACTGGTGCACGGCGGACGTCGGCTGGGTCACCGGGCACAGTTATATCGTCTACGGGCCACTGGCCAATGGCGCCATCTCGCTGATGTTCGAGGGCGTACCCAATTTTCCCTCCCCGAGCCGGTTCTGGGAGGTGTGCGACAAGCACCAGGTCAATATCTGCTACACCGCTCCTACCGCGATCCGCGCACTGATGCGCGAAGGCGAAGGACCCGTGAAGTCGACTTCCAGGGCATCCTTGCGCCTGCTCGGCTCGGTTGGCGAACCGATCAACCCGGAGGCCTGGGACTGGTATTACAATGTGGTCGGCGATGGGCGCTGCCCGATCGTGGATACCTGGTGGCAAACCGAAACCGGCGGCATCCTGATCAGCCCGCTACCGGGAGCCACTGATCTCAAACCCGGATCGGCCACCAAACCGCTACCGGGCGTCCAGCCGGCGCTGTACGATGAAAAAGGCCTCCTGCTGAACGGCGCCACCGACGGACTGCTGGTCATCACCGACAGCTGGCCGGGCCAGATGCGCACGGTTTACGGCGACCATAAACGTTTTGTCGATACCTACTTTTCGACCATTCCCGGCACCTATTTCACTGGCGACGGTGCGCGCCGCGATGAAGATGGCTATTACTGGATTACCGGCCGCGTGGATGACGTGCTGAACGTTTCCGGGCACCGCCTGGGGACGGCTGAAATCGAAAGCGCGCTGGTGGCGCACGAGGCCGTGGCCGAAGCCGCCGTGGTCGGCTATCCGCACGACATCAAGGGCGAAGGAATCTATGCCTACGTCACGCTGGTGGTCGGCAAAGAGCCGTCGGACGAACTGCGCGCTGAATTGCGCCAGTGGGTGCGCAAGGAAATCGGCCCCATCGCCACGCCCGATATGATGCAGTGGGCGCCTGCGCTGCCCAAGACCCGATCCGGAAAAATCATGCGGCGCATTCTGCGCAAGATTGCGGCCAACGACTACGGCAACCTGGGCGACACCTCGACACTGGCCGAGCCCGACGTGGTCAACAAGCTGATCGAAAATCGGCAGAATCGCTGAGGGCAGGCTGACCAACAGGTTTTGAATCATCGCCGCCGATTCGCCCGGTGAAAACGGGCGCTGGTTCAAAACGGCCGGATATCTGTATAATTTCTCAATCACCAAAATGGCTCCCGCCCGGGAGCCACCTTGCGGGAGAGAGAAAATGGGTCTTTTCGATTCGATTAAGAACGCTTTTGGCGGCAAGCCCGAACCCGATGTCACCGTATCGCCCAGCCAGTTGTTGCGTGAGGCCGGCATTGATCCGAGTGGACTGAACATGTCTTTCGGCAGCGACGGAACTGTCACGGTTTCCGGCCACATCGCAGCTGAATCAGAGCGCCAGAAAATAGTGGACACCCTCACTGCGGCAGAAGGAATCAACCGGATCGAAGACCACATGTCCGTGGCGCCGGCCAGGCCCAACGAAGCCCCCCCCGAGGCGGCGCAAGAATCAGCGGCCGAGGCAGAGTCCGGAACTGCCGGCGAGGACCCCGCTGAAGCAGCGGACGAAGTCACCCAGCCGGCTGTCGCGGCCGAAGGCGGCCGAACCTACACCGTTCAATCGGGCGATACGTTGTGGAAAATTTCCGAGGAGCTATATGGCAGCGGTTCGAACTATATGAAGATTTTCGAGGCCAACACCGACCTGCTGGAGCATCCTGACCGCATTTTTCCCGGCCAGGTTCTCAAAATTCCGGAACTGGGCTGATAGCTCTCGGATATCTAAAGCCCGCTGTGTTCCAGCGGGCGTTCACGATGGATCAATAACCACTCAGCCCCTTCATCGAGCGCAGCCTGGCCGAGGGCCTTCAACACCAGCCGGTGAAAGGCGATGTCATTCGAATCGGCCAGCAATCGACGAGCCCGGAAAAACACCTGGCTCATGAACTGATACTGTTTAATCAGTTCTTTCTCGGCTTTCTTGTGTGAATAGGCATCCCAGACACCGGCAATCAGCGGCAGAACACCCATCAGGATGAGTAATACCTGCCGCTGCCCGGCCAAATCCTTCCCGCCCAGCAGAAACAGCAGAACTGCCATCGCGATACCGGTCCACAGTGACATCGTGCCGAGCAGGCGCGTTTTTCGCAGTTGAGCCGCGTTCTCCCACCTCTTGCGGGTGTAATAGGCCAGTTGCCCCCGCCCTGATTTCGGTGAACCTATCCAGTGTTCAATCACCCAACCAACCCAGGCGGCATCCGGTTCATTGCCGCGATCCCTGTTCAGGCTTGCCGTGCGCATCACGTGACGAATCCAGCCCAGATCCACATCCTGCTTCTGCAGGAAATTGTCGTAGGCGAAATCGGCCGATGACGAATCCACCACGCCCGCAAGCATCCAGTAAAACTGAACGCGCAAACCCTCCGCCAGGGCCCGGTAATCCAGGTATTTTCGATGCCACTCACGGCGCTCGCCGATCATGTGCAGAACGACCCCGCCGAAAAACAGCGCCAGGAACAACAGCACCAGCCATCGAACACTTTCGATTTCGGAATAGACCAGGAAAACCAGGCCCATCATCACGGCCAGGCCATAGGTCGATTTGAGGGTCAGGTTGACCCGCTTCTGGTAGTAGATGGCCAGGCTGTCGGCAACCTGGAACAGGCGGTCCGTCAGGCGGGCGGCAACGGGCACCTCCAGCACGGGCGCATCATCAATCAACGAGGTGCTGAACGCTTCCACCGCTTCTTCATGTTCCTTCCAGTCGCGAACAAATTGTTGCAGGCTGCCCAGCAGCGTCCGGTAAGCATCGGGCATGGAAGGCGAACGGCGGCCATCGTTACGGCTGGAAAACCAGCTCGCCTGCAGCGCTTCACGCCCGGCCTCCGGCTCACCGCCCGGCCGGTCCCGCGGGCAAACGATGTGATAAACCAGGTCGTTCTCATTCTCGGCCAGCAAGGTGGCGGCGGATGTTTCTTCCTCGAACCCTTCCATCACCGCGGTGAGGTGATAATGAACAACCTGGCCGGTTCCGCCCAGCGCCGTGCCGGGCTTGCCATCCCACAGGGCCAACAGGACCTGGCAATGATTGGAGACGAAAATCCCCAATTGGGCATACTGCCGTTCCCGGGCCCGCCTTTCGTCGTGATCATCGCCTGACTTCAGAACCGGTGCCCGTGGCAAATTGATCACCTGCGCGGCTTCCGCCAATATGGAACGAAAAACGGTGACAGCTTCAACTGAGCCAAAATCCCGCTCATAGTCGGACTGCTCCATCGGCAGCACCACCACGATGGGAATGTCCATGGAAAGCGCGACCCGAGCCGCCAACTGATCCGCGCCCTCGGCCAGGGCGGTTAGCAGTTGCAGCCTCAGATCCGGAAAAGAATCCCGCAGATCCTGGTAAAACGTTCGAACCTGCACTTCGATTTCGGCAACGTCCTGCGGACGGAGATCACGGTGCCCGGTAATCCCGACATTGAGTGCTATCACACGCTCATCAGCCCCGGTATTCACTTTTTTCCGCTCACCACCCGTCAACGATTACTTGCCGTTATTTTCTATCCGCGGATCCAGATAGATGACTTTTGAACTGTCAGTGCAATGAGTGGCCTGGATTTTGAAAAAAACCACGTATTTCCCGTCGTTCTTGTTTTTCAGTTTGATCATGGCATCCGACAGCTTGTTGTTGTTGACACCAGCCCAGTTCACATATCCGTTACTATTCAGATCGAAATCGCTGGTGACAATAGCAGGCAGCGGGTATTTTCCAAAGGGCTTGGCAGTGCCTCCCGTCCCATCCGGCTCGCTCTCGATCATTGAGAATTGCATACCGGTCAGCTTGTACTCGGGTCCATCATCGTCGCAGGCCTTTTTGAGTTTGAAATCCAGGTCCAACTCGGCGCCCTTGGTGGTCCTGATACAGTTCTTGTCACTTCCACACTTGACATCACTGTCTTCGATTTCCAGCGTGGCGTCGGGATAGGTGCCGACAACTTTCAGGTCGACAAAACCGCCGAAAGCTGTGGAGCAGAGCAGGATTGAAACCATCATCGAAGACAGTCGCACCACATTTTTTCTTATCACATCATTCACACATTTCTCCTCAATAGATATAAAACATCCCGGTCACCATCCCTGTGCGTGATCAGCAAGGAGTCTCACTGCTGACACAATTTATGCTTCCTGCAAAACTGAATAAAACCCGGTTCAAAATATCCCCGGTTCAACAGGTAGGAAGTATAACCCTGTGCCTGTTCCCGATTGCCCCGGATCAGTGACAGGCGTGCGGCCGCATCAGCGTCCGCACAACTTCTTACCTCTTCCGGTTGGGTCAGATACCCTTCCAGTTTTTCCATCACACCGTCGCCCGGCAGGACCTTGTTCTGTTGCCAGTACTGAAACGCCGCGTAAACCAGCCGTTGGCGGCTGACGGCAAATTCCGGGCTTTTTGTGATCAGTTCGTTGACCCATTTCAGTTCTTCCGCCAACAGCGCCTCCGCCAACAGCCGATCGCCCCTCGTGTAAGCCAGCCCGGAATATTCATCCAGGAAAACCGCGTATTCCTCCAGGCTGTCCAGGTCCTTGCTGGTTTCTTCGAGACCGATTTGGCGGTACGACGCTGCCAATTCGGTGAATAGCGCCTGTGCCTGCTCCTGTTTGCCGGTAGCCGAATAAATGGCAGCGATGCGTTGCTTGCGGAGTTCCCGATTCCAGAGATAATTCTTATTACTCTGATCCTGGCGGTACAGGGCATCCAGCAATTGCCGGGATGATTCAAAGTTGGCCAGTGCCTGGTCGACTATTCCAACTTGTCTTTGCACGTTACCCAGCCCGAACTGGGCAAAGGCCAGGTCTTCTTTTAAATTCGAATTCGCTGGATTGGCTTCAAAAAACTCGGCCGCCAGGTCAACATTCCGTTGCCGGTTGATCAGGGCCTCGCCGAGGTTACAAACCTTGAGATAGGCATCCGCCAGGTCCGCATGGGCATTGGTGAGGGCCACTCTGAAGTCTTCTCGCTCCGGTGCAAGCATGACCGCCTTGCGGTTGAAGTCCAGTGAGGACTGCATGTACTCCAGCATCTTGTCGGAATCGGAACCCTGCCGGTATCGTTCCATCCAGCCCATATTACCGATTGCGTACGAAACCTCCATGGTCCACTCCGGATTTTCCGGTTCCAGCTTGAGCAGTTCATTGGAGATGTCCAGGTAATTGCTGAAAGACTGCTCTGCCCTGGCCAGGTCACCCATGTCGAAATTAACGTACCCGACCCAGAATTCCGCCTGCCCCAACTCGAACAATCGCTCGGTGTTTTCCGGTTGCCGACGGTACAATTCGGCCAGCACATTACGAGACTTGGTAAATGACTCCAGCGCATCGTCCAGTTTCCCCTGGTCTTTGCTGACTTCACCCAGCTGACGCCACACCTTGGCCTGTTGGTTCAGCGACTCGTCCGTCACTTCATCCGGATTGAGCGTGTCCAGGTACTGCGTCACCTGTTCACCCATGCTGTCAAGGATGTCCAGCCGGCCCACGGTGGCCAGTTTGTTACGCAGATCACCCACCATGTAGCCGACCAGCTCTTCAGCATGTTCCCGGCGGTTTTCAGCCGCGTTACGGGCGGTCACCGCTACGATAGCCAGCACACTGGTGACGACCGCCACCGTCAGCGCGCCAAAAGAGGAGATCATCCACAGCCGGTGGCGGCGCTGCATATCCCGGCGTCTCAGGTCATCCAGGCGGATGCCAAGAATGCCGGCGATCAGCTTGAGCCTGGCGAGCAACTTGCCATCGGCCCACTTGCGGGCGTCTGCGGCCAGCGGTTCGACGGTGTTGCCCTCGTTGTCCGTTACCAGCGCTGTCGGAAAACAGTTGACCAGGGGATCTTCAGCATCCGGTTCACCCGCCACGATGAGTGCATGGATTCGATCGCCGCGTCCAAGCGACCGGAAGTAACGGATTTCTTCATCAACCCATCGGGATTGGGCGCAAGCGGGGGAACAAATCACCACCAGGGTTTCGGACTGCGCCATTTCCTGCTTGATGGAACCGCTCAAATCGGCTGCGGAGGAAAGATCTTCACGATCACGGAAAACCGGTGACAGGCGCTTTGGCACCTCACCGAACGCCCCCTTTTTTCCGACCAGGTGACGCGGCACCCGGTAGCCTTCCAGTGCACGCTGCACCCACCGCCCCCAGGACTCATCCTGGTGGCTGTAGGAAATGAACGCCTTGTAGCGAAACTCGCTCAACGGCCCTCGTTTTCAATCCTGGGGTCGGACCAATTGGTTTCCAGTTCATCGGAATCATCATCAGGACACTT
>Ga0210063_1000381_pt1 | contig 14107 bp, 10 predicted proteins | sample Muzzi_PWA_D1_FD_185529 | JGI IMG/M metagenome (GOLD analysis project Ga0210063, IMG submission 185529) | Wetland microbial communities from San Francisco Bay, California, USA, that impact long-term carbon sequestration - Muzzi_PWA_D1 (SPAdes) | ecosystem: Environmental > Aquatic > Marine >... | reverse complement strand
GGGGAGGATGTTGAGGATCTCCTGGCCACCTTCGAGCGAGCGGTCGCCGCTCTGGGGCGGTCCCAGGAACGCACCGCCGAGGATGATATCGCCGTCCTGGAGCGTACCCTGACGGCGACCCTGGAAAGTGGCCTGTTGCTGCTCGACCGGGAAGGTTGCATCCTGTCGCTGAACACGGTCGGTGCGGCCCTGCTGGGGATCACCGCCCCGAGGGCCGGTACACCCCTGGCGGAAGCCCTGCCGGAGCCCGGGGAGTTGGGCCAGATCCTCCAGGAAGCGGTCCAGCACGGTCGGACCATCCCGCGCCGGGAGGTGTCCTGGGAGCGGGCCGGGGACCGGCGCACCCTGGGCCTTACCGCCCATTTGCTGCGCCGGGACGACGGTGGGGTGCGGGGGTTCCTGATTCTGTTCGCCGATCTGACCGAGATCCAGCGCCAGGCGGATCAGGAACGGCTGGCGGAGAGCCTGGAGCAGTTGGGGGAACTGGCCGCCGGGATGGCCCATGAGCTGCGCAATAGCCTGGCTACCCTGCGGGGCTATCTGACCCTCATCGAGCGCGAGCCCGAGGAGGAGACCATCACCGACTACCTGGGGGAGATCCGCCACGAGACCGACCATCTGCAACGGGTCCTGGAGGACTTTCTGGCCTTCGCCCGGCCCGGCAGCGTGCGCCCCCAACCGCTGGCGCTGGAAACCGTCGTACGCCGCGCCGCGGCGGATCCCATGCTGACCGGCACCCGCCTCGACCTGATCGTCGAGCCGGATCTTCCGACCCTGGTGGGCGATCCCCAATTGCTCGAACGCGCGGTGCGCAACCTGTTGCACAACGCCGCCAAGGCGCAGGCGGAGACCGCCGCCGAGGGCGCGGTGGAGGTGCGGCTGGAAGCCCATGGTGACGGGGTCTGTCTGACCATCGCGGATCGGGGACCGGGCGTGTCGCCGGAACTCGAAGGGCGCCTTTTCCAGCCCTTCGCCACCAGTTTCCGGGAAGGGGTCGGGCTGGGCCTCGCTCTGACCTACCGCATCATCGCCCTGCACCGGGGGCATCTGGAGCTGCTACCCCGAGAGGGCGGAGGCACCCAGGCCCGGGTGGAGCTGGCGGATGACACAATGGTTACGAATAGTAACAAGTTGTCGTGAGGTGCTCCGGGAGAGGATTATCCCAGGCACTGGGGCTGCGGTCCTGGAGGCATTGAAATCAGTGGTTTCATGACGTTGCGCCCAGGTTGGCGCGCAGCTTGCTCTTACCCGTTGCCATGAAACGAGTACGCTGGTCCGCAGTCCGTGGCTTTACCATGATCGAGCTGTTGATCGCCATGGTCATCGCCATCATTCTCATGACCCTCGGGGTGCCAGAACTGCGCAAGATGATTCTGCGCAGCAAGTTGGAATCGGTCTCCCGAGAGGCCACCTTTCTCTTCCAGAGGGCCCGCATCGAGGCCATCAAATCGGGCAGTGTCAGCTGTGTCCAGATGATCCCCAGCGAGGATCGATTCTTCGCCTACGTCGATATCCCCGAGGTGGATGCCAGCGGCAATCGCACCGACGTGGTGTTCGACTTTGCCCCCAACACGGGCCTGGCCGCGGAGATTCAGGATCGGCCCATCGTTAGTTTTCCCCTACCGGTGGGCATCGCTCCGGGGGCCCCGGGGATCCAGACCGAGGTCCGGGGGTTTACCACCTTCGGCACCGATCCGGATCCGGCGGCTTGTTTTCAAATCGATGGCTCGGTGCTCAACGTCGGCGCCTTCCGCCTGCAGGATGGCAAGGGCAACTACCTGGAGGTCGCCGTCGAGCCGGCGGCCACCGGCAAGGTGACGGTGAGGAAGTGGGACTGCGCCGCCGCTGAGTGGCGCGAGCGGCATGAGAATTGGAACTGGTACTACAACGCTGGAGAGGGGTGCTGAGCATGAGACGAATCGGTAATCGATCCCTACCCTTCTCGGAGGAGGGCTTTTCCATGTTGGAGGGGCTGATCGCCACGGCCCTGCTGCTCTTCGTGGTGCTGGGGGTGCTGCCCCTGTTTACCCAGTCGATGCTCAACAATGTCGCGGGCCGGGAAGCGACCACCACCACCAATCTCGCCACCTCGACGCTGGAGCGGACCCTCCAGATGCCCCTGCTGACCGAGGACCTGAGCTTCGCCAGTGGCAACGCCCTGCGCACCTACGAACTGGTGTCCGCCGGGGACGCCGAGGGGGAGGTACTCGAAACCTTGCGCGAGGAAGTGACGGAAGCCACCGCGCCCACGCCAACCGACTATCGCACCGCGTTTTACGGCGCGGGCTGGACCACGACGCCCGGGCCTTTGAACTGGGGGCGCATTTCCACCGTCCGTTACTTTGGTCTCGCGGCGCTCGAGGACAATGTGCTGGCGGTGGATGAACAGCTCGCGGGTGGCACCTCGGAGGTTTCGGTGCACGTGAAGGAGATCGAGGTCACCGTACTTTCGGGGCTTCCGGAGTCCGGTACGCTGATCTCCTCGGGACCGATCAATACCATGCGCGTCTTGAAGGCGTATTAGGGGGAGATGGGATGATCCGAAGAGCGACGAAGCGCAGGGGACAAGGGGGGTTCACGGTCACCGAAGTGGTGGTCTCGATGATCATCACGGTGGAGATCATCGTCGTGGCCCTTTTCATGTTTGACTTCAACGCCCGGGTGACCCGGGCCCAGACCCAACTCGCCGATTTGCAGCAGTCCCAGCGGGTGGCCCAACAGGAGATCGCTCGCAATCTGCGCCTGGCGGGGCGAGGCCGCTTCCCCGTCACGCGGGCGCAATTGGCCGGGGATGATCAGCCGGTGCCGTCCTTTGGCTTTGCCATCGATGTGATCAACAACACCGACAGCACCACCAAGGTCGTGGCCCCTAATTTCGGCACCTCACCCACCGCCGTCGAGGGCACGGATATTCTGGTGATGCGGGGGGTGATGACCTCCCCCATGTTGACCGCTCGTACCTCCGCTTCCATGGTCCTCAACGCGGCGGCCGCCACCGCCACCACCGGCACCCTGACGGTGGAGCGGGTCAGTGCGTACTCGGTGGAGCAGGATGTCAGCGCGTTCCAGGCTGCCATCGATCAGGAGATCCCCGAAGCCGTGCTGCTCATCAGTCCCGCCGGGCGGCATGCCGTGGTGGAACTGGACCCGGATAATTCTTCCTACACGGCGGATCAGTTGAGCTTGCGGTTCAAGATCGTCGGCGGCAAGGCCGACAACTACCGGGACCTGTGGACCAACGATAGCCCCAATCCCACGGCCTTTCCCATGGAAAGCGGCGCGTCCTATGTCGGGATCCTGGAGGAATATCGCTTCTACATCCGCGAGGAGTTGGAGACCAATCCTCTGCTCGACCAGGTCGAGACGCAGATCGCGCCGCGGCTGACCCGGGCTCGCCTCTTCCCCAACACGGGGTTGCCCTGGGGCACGTCGGCGGATCCGGTGGTTCTGGCCCAGGCTCTGGAAGAGGACATCGCGGACGGCATCTTCGACCTCCAGATCGCCCTGGGGTACGACAGCCTCAACGGGGGCCAGATGAGCGACGACCCCAACAGTGCCGGGAACGATGACCGCATCCTGGAAACCAACGACGGTCTGAACGACGATTGGTTGTTCAACGCCGCCGGGGACGATCCCGCCGCGGCACCCTGGACTCCGGCGGTCGGCGTGCGACCCCCGAAGTTGCACTATGTGCGGATCAGCACCCTGACTCGCACCACGCGACCGGACTGGAAGTACCAGGCGCCGGTGATCCCCGCCCTGGAAGACCGATCCTACGCTCTGGACGACACCATGAATTCGGAACTGGCCCGCCAGTACCGTCGGCGTACTTTGCAGACCACCATCGACCTGAGGAATTTGTGATGCGACGTAGCTTTGTCAAACCCCGTGGACAGGAACACGGCAGCGCCTACATCGCGGCTCTGCTGGTCCTGGTCCTGCTGACGATCTTCGGCATGTCCCTGGTGCTGATCACCTCGACGGAGCGGCAGATCGGCACGAACCAGCGGACCGTGAGCCGCATGTTCTACAACGCCGACTCCGGCACCGCCGTGGCCATCGCCTCGCTCCTGGTCAACAACGATCCAGATCCGAAGATGTTGGAACTCTCCCGGGCGGATGTCCTGGGGGGACAGATTCGGGAAGAGGTGGAGACCTCGCGGGTCAGCGTCGTTTCGACGGACCATCTCAACCTCACCGAGATCAACGATTCGGGGAAGTTCAAACGGGTCAACCACTTCTTCACCACCACCTCCCGGCGCCTGTTGGGTTCGCCCACCAAATTCGATACCGAGGCGGGTCGTAAGGAACTGCGAGTGGTGGCGCAGAAGCAGCTCTCCATGATGGTTGAAGTCCAGCCCATGAGCGTGGAAGCAGGAACTCTGTACGACTCGGAAGCGGGTGTGGTCTACGATCCGCCGCCCGCCTCGCCACCTCCTCCGTAAAGGGAGGAAAACCGCTTTTCTTGATGGTTGAGGTGCGGCCCCTGGAAGGGGTTTCCGATCGCCTTGCCCGCTTTGTCTTCGCCACCATCGTTGTACGTTGAAGGGAACCAGATCATGTTGCAATCCAAAAAGCGTATCCCGCAGCTGCTCATCGCCGCGTTGATCGTGGCGCTGGTCGTGCCGCTCTTTCATTTCTCCAGGGTCGATGCGGATGATCGGGATCTTCTTCGGGAATCCGCGGGCCGACCCTATGTCTTCATCGTGATGGACCTCTCCAGTTCGATGAACTGGAAGGTGGGCAATGAGTTGCCAACCCTGCGGGCCGATGATCCGGATGCCAAGTTCCACCAGGCCAAGGAGGCGCTGTACGAGGTCGTCAAGGAGATCGACGATATCCAGTTCGGCTTCGGTACCTTCAACCAGGACGCCCTGCGGCTGGTTTCCAAGCATTGGTTGTATACGGCCCAAGGCGGGATCACCCTGAGTTCCGGTCGGGTCTATCCCGCGCCGGGCGATGAGCATGTCTTCGGTCGCACCTGGGCTTGCAACGAGTACTACCTGGACAACACGTTGGCCGCCAAGGGGTGTGCTTCCAACAAGCCGGCGGATCTGGGCGATGCCTGGCAGGCGCGGCGCATGCAGCTGTATTCCAAGTTGGGTGCCACCGGTTCCGAGTCCACGACCTTCTATATTCGCGACCCGGACAACAACAAGAACTACACGGTGGAGTTTTCCAAGGCGGTGGCCAGCAGCAATCTGGGAGACGCGACACTGACGGTGCAGGTCAAGATCACCGGCACGAATTTCAACCAGACCGCCAACATTGACTTCGATCGGGTGCAGGACTTCATCGCCTTTGAACCCGGTGATACCAAGGAGACGGACGAGCAGGTAGCGGGCGATCAGGCGGGTTACTTCACCGGCTTTACCAGCGGTGGCAATAGCGAAACCGCCATCGCCTCGGATGTGATCATCGATCTGCGTCCCCAGAACTCCAGCTGCAACGGCTGGGATCCCAACGACGACGAGAACGATGACGAATACACCAACAACGCCAGCCTACGCTGGCCCACCACGGGTTCGGGGTTGACCAGCGAGGGCGATGTCTTGCCCTGGCATTGGGAAGCCTCGAAGAGCAATAAGGTGGAGATCCTGGAGCGCCTGGCCCCCAACCGGCTGCTGGGGGAGGTCAACCCGGATTTTGGTGTCGCCCGGTATTTCGAGGATACGCCCACCAGTGGTTCCCTGCGCCCGGTAGCCGGGCTGCGCGCCGTCGGCGCCCGGGCCCTGGTGCCCTTTGGGGAAACGGCGCTCAACGGCGCGGTGCAGGACTTCCGCCTGTGGTACAAGGATTGGAAGGCGATCGCCTCGCAGAACGATCCCGACTGGGAGTGCCGGTCGCGCTTCTTGCTGATCCTCACGGACGGCAATGAGAACTGCGCCAGTTCCGTGGAAGGGCAGACCACGGCGCTGTTCAACTCCCAGGGCATCCGCACCTTCGTGGTCGGCTTTGGCGTCGCCGCTTCGGCGGAGGAAGACACGCTGGATAAAATCGCCGACCGGGGCGGCACCGGCGAACCTTTCCGACCGCAGAACCCCCAGGAGTTGGTCCAGGCGCTGAAGGAGGTCTTCGGTCGGGTGCGGGAAGAAAGCGCCGCCTTCGCCTCCGCGGCGGTACCGTCCGTGCAGGCCAACGTGGCGGACAAACTCTACCTGACCAGCTTCACGCCCTTGAACGACACCTCCTTCTGGGATGGTCATGTGGATGGCTACCTGAAGCCCCTGCCGCTGACGGATGCGGGGCTGCCGGATCGGGACAAGGTCTGCCAGCCTGGAGACACCTTCAGCTGCCGCGCCTGGGACGGCGGTGAGCAGATCCTGGCCCAGGCTCCAGAGGAGGCGGATATCGCGCCGACCCCGACGGTTCTGGACCCGGTCCCGGCAAGGGATCCAAGATTGGGCCTCGGCAAGAACCAGCGACGGGTGTTCTACAGTGGCATGCTTTTCGCCTCGCCGGACACCGTGCCCTACCCCCGGATCCCCTTCTGGGCGGATGAGGCGTCGGTGTTCAACGTCTGGAATCCACTGCTGATCGCCTTGGGGCTGGTGCCCCAACCGACGGCGCCTTTCAGCGATCCACCGGGGTTGACCACCACCGTTTTGGACTTCGCCGCGGCGAAGGTCGAAGGGCAGGACGTCCTGGTGGAGGCCTTGAAGATCAAGCACGAAACGCGGGATGCCAAGGCCGCCGATGGCACGGTGATCCAGATCCCCGTCGATTACGTGCTGGGAGATATCTTCCACTCCGATCCCATCGTGGTGGGCAATCCCAACAACTTCTTCCTCTTCAACGAGGATCCGGAGAGCAACGGTAACGCCTGCAATGATCCCGATCCGGGAGACTTCAACCCAGGGTATCGCTGCTACTTTGAAAAACACATCAACCGCCGCAAGATCCTGATGTTCGGCAGCAATGACGGCCAGATTCACGCCTTTGACGCCGGCATCCTGCGGGAGCGGTTGAACACCACCACCAACGAGGTGGAACGGACTTTCGACGACGGCACGGGTCGCGAAGTGTTCTCCGTATTGCCCCGGGCCACCATGCCGGATGTCACCGCCCTGGCTCAGGATCTGGGCCATCGCTTCACGGCGGACGGCCCCCTGGTGACCTTTGACGCCTTCATCGATCCGGAGCACACCGGGACCCCGACGGCGGCGGATCGGCGCTGGCGCACGCTGGTGATCGGCGGTTTGCGGGAAGGGGGGCGCAGCGTGATCGCGCTGGATATCACCCAGCCCGATGTGTTGACCATCGGGATCGACAGCGGTCGGACGCTGGCCAACATTCCCATCCCCCTGACGGATGCCTCTGCGGGGCCGGGCGCACCACCGGATTTCGTCCCCTCGTGCACCGCGGGCGGTGCTGGCTGCGAAGGGGCGTATCCGGCCATTCGCTGGGAGTTCATGGACGACAGCGACGACGATGGCAACGGGTATCCGGATCTGGGTTACACCTGGTCGATCCCCAATACCGGCATGATCCCCATCGATGAAGGCGGGACGGTCGTCCACAAGCCCGTGGCGATCTTCGGCGGCGGCATCGATCCGGACCTCTCCATCGCTGGCGTGGTGGGCAACTGGCTCTACATGGTGGATGTGGAAACCGGCAAGATCCTCTACAAGCGGGCCCTGGTGGGGGCCGCCCCCAGCGAGGTGGCGGCGGTGGATACCGATCTCGATCTCTTGATCGATACCGTCTATGTCGGCACGGAAGCGGGCCATGTGTACAAGGTGCGCATCGCCGCCAACGATCCCGGCACCCTGGACGCGGTCACCGGGCAGGTCACCAACGCCAGTTGGGCACCCTTTGAGATCTTCGATACCGGAGGCCGAGAGATCTATTTCCCGCCCTCGATCTTCTTCGTCGCCGATCTGGGGCGCTTTGGACTGTCCTTCGGGACCGGCAATCGCGAGAACCTCTGGGAGACGGATGGCGGCCTGGGGGGGCGGTACTACGTGTTGGTGGACAACAACTTCTCCTCCGGCATGACGCCTCTGACGGAGGCTTCGCTGACGCAGGTGGATGTCAACGGCGCGGCGACGAACGCCAACCTGCTGACCACCGCCGGCGGCTGGTACTTCCCGCTCCTCGCCAACGAGCGGGTGATCGCCAAGAGCTTGACGGTGACCGGCGTCACCTTCTTCACCACCTTCCTTCCCGAGGGCGGCCCGGTGACCACGGGCGGTGACGATGTCTGCGCTCGTTTCGGCACCAGTCGACTGTTCATCGTCAACACCACCAACGGCAACGGTTTCGCGCCGCCGCCCATCGACGCCAACGACCCCTGTACCGGCAGCCGGTGCACCACGGTGCCGAAGTTCGTCACCAATCCGTTCGATGAGCTGAGTACCACCAAGAATGTGGATGGCGCGGGGGCGGGCAGCAACAACGGGGATGAGCTCGATGACCGCCTGCAGTTGGTGTTGGAGGCGATCAAGGATATCCTTCCCGATGATTGCCGGTTTAGTGCCCAGAGCGTCTTGATCAAAACGATCCGATCGGACACCGGTGTCGTCACCATCGCACCGGTTCCGATCTGCATCGTGCAACACAACTGGACGGACAACGGATGAATCATCGAAACTGGATTCCATGGATCGGCGCGGCGTTGGCCCTGACCGCAGCCCTGCTGCTATTGGCGCCGACGCCGACCCTCGCGGACTGGCTGGTGACCCACGACGGCACCCGGATCGAGATCCGGGGTAGCTGGCAGGAGAAGGGGCGGGTGATCGTTTTCACCTCCCTCGACGGCTCCCTGGCCTCCATCCGCGCCTCGGAGATCGACCTGGAGGCGAGCCGGATCCTGACCGAGGAAAAGGCAGCGGCGGGGCGAGAGCCCGCCGCCGCGGCGGTCGCCAAGGAGAAGAAGGCCGCGGTGCTGGTGTTGACCGACGACGATGTGAATCACGTCGATCCGACGGCGTTCGAGGCGGGGGCCACCGAGGAGGAAGCGGAGGAGGGGGGGGCTCCCCCGGACCTGGAGGTCACCAATTGGCGCCAGTCCGATCTGGACGAAGGCGGTGTGCGCATCCGGGGCACCCTGCGCAACAATGGCAAGAAGACAGCGGTGGGTCTCACGATGGATGTCAACCTGCTGGATGTCCAGGGCGCTGTGGTCGCCACGCGCCCCGGGGTGCTGACTTCGCGGGCCTTGCAGCCCTCGGAGATGGCCAACTTCCAGGTGGATTTTCCGGATGTGATCCTGTTCAATTCCGCCAGTTTCTCGGTCGAGCAAGTGGAGGTGCAGATCGGTGCCGCGGACAATGCCCAGGCGCCCCGAGAGACGGAAGTGCCGACGGGAAACAACGACGGTTAGCGTCGATACTTGGGGTAGCCCTCCAGGTCAAACTCCTTGATGCGTCGCTGGAGCGTGCGGTAGCTAATGCCCAACGTTTCGGCGGCGCGCGGCTTGTCGCCGTCGGCCTCCCGAAGGGCCTGACGCACCGCCTCCTCCGGGGTGGGCGCGGTTCCCGGGGGCGGGGGGCCCGTAGGGTGCAGCAGGGGGCGCAGGGCCGCCGCATCCAACCGGGGTTCCTCCGCCAGGATCACCGCCCGCTCCAGGACATTGGCCAGTTCCCGCACATTGCCCCGCCAGGGGTGATGCTCCAGCAATGCCGCGCCCTCGGCGTCCAGATGGGGTATCGCCCGCTGATGGCGGTGGGCGATGCGTTCGATCAGGTGCCGGGCGAGGAGGGGGATATCCGAGGCCCGTTCGCGCAACGGAGGCAGGTCCACGGGGAAGACCTCCAGCCGGAAATAAAGATCGGCGCGAAACGTGCCGTCGTCCACCATGCGTTGCAGGGGGCGGTTGGTGGCGGCGACGATACGGACATTCGCTCGCCGGGTCTCCCCGCCGCCCACCCGTTCGTAGCCGCCTTCGTCGAGGACCCGCAGCACCTTGGCCTGCACCCCCAACTCCAATTCGCCGATCTCGTCCAGGAAGAGGGTGCCTCCCTCGGCCAACTCGAAGCGCCCCGCGTGCCGCCGGTCGGCTCCGGTGAAGGCGCCCTTTTCGTGGCCGAAGAGTTCGTTCTCCATCAAGGAGGCGGGAAGGGCCGCGCAATTGACCGCGACGAAGGGACCGGTGGCGCGTTGGGAGAGGGCGTGGAGGGTCTGGGCGAACAATTCCTTGCCGGTTCCACTCTCCCCCGTCAAGAGCACCGTGCTGTCGGTGGGCGCCACCCGCCGCAGCAGTTTGAGGGCCGCCCGCAATCGGGGATGACGGCCCACGATGGCGGGTCCACCGGGCACCTGGAAGACGGGCAGGGGGGAGCCCTCCCCGACCGTGCCGAGGGGGGCCACGGCGCTGGCCACCAGGGCGAGGAGGTCGTCGATCTCCACCGGCTTTTCCAAAAAATCGAGGGCGCCCCGCTTCATCGCTTCCACCGCCATGGTCACCGTGCCGTAGGCGGTCACCACCACCACCGGTACCTGGGGGTGGGCGGCGCGGCTGGCGGCCAGCACATCGAGGCCGGAAGGACCGGGCAATTTCAGGTCGGTGAGCACCAGGTCGAAGCCTCCGGCCCGGGCCCGGCGCTCGCCCTCGTGACCATCCTCGGCGACGGTCACCCGGTAGCCCCCCTGCTCCAGGGCGCGGCGCATCAGTTTGCGCAGCGACGGACGGTCCTCGACCACCAGGACGTGGCGATTCACCGGTTCTCCATTCTCTGCCCGGAGTCCTTGGACCCACGGCGCGTACCGAACGTATAATCCCGCAAAGGGCGAACCCTGGCCCCATCGAGACGCTCGATGGATGGTAGGGTCCCTCGATGTCCCATTTCGGTGCTCATCATCAGGACTGATTGTAGAACGCTATGGATCCATTCAAGCCCTATCGTCAAAGGACTTCTCTCGGCGCGTCCGAGGGCAAGGAGGCGCGGCCCGATTTCAAGGGGATGATGGACCGTTGGGAAGTGCAGTTTCGGCAGTTGCAGATCGACTACGAGAAGTTCTTCAACGGCGCCGAGACCATTCCCCCGGAAACGGAGCGCAACCGCCTCGGGGCCGAATTGCGGCGCTTGCGGAATTCTCGCCTGAGTTCCGCGGAGCAGTTCCGCCTGGGGACTTTGGAGGGGCGGTTCAATAGCTACAGCGAGTTGTTCAATCGCCGTCAGCGTCAGGTGGAGCAGGGACTCCACCGCGCCGCGGCGCGACAGGCCGCTGGCAAGAGCGCCGGATTGGATCCCCGCCAGGGGGTGACCGTCGGGACCCAGGTCGAGAGTGCGGCGGTCGATGCCCTGTACACCGGCCTGAGCAAGGGAGCCCGACCGCCGAAATTCGATCTGGACAGTTTCGGCAAGTACCTGGAACACCAGGCCACCTTGATCCGGCAGAAGACCGGTTGTGAGAAAGTTCAGTTCCGCATCGAGCAGGATGGCGACAAGATGCGTCTCAAAGCGAAGCCAATCCGCGACCAGGAAAGTCAATAAGGGAGCCTCTTCCGTGCGCAAGTCAATGATCGGGATTCTTCATATCGTCTGTCTTTTTGCTTTGGGGGCCTTCGCGGCCATCCAGACATCCAGTCCCAGTCTGAACAAGGCGCTGGAGGCGCAGATCGCTCTGGTGCAGCAAGATCCGGGCAGTGCCAACGCGCTCAATGATCTGGGCAACCTCCTCGAACTGGCGCAGCGTCCCGCGGAAGCGGAAGCGGCGTATCGTCGGGCCATCGAATTGGGGGGCCAGGAGGCGCTACCCCGTTTCAACCTCGGTTTGCTGCTGCAACAGGCCGGCCAACAGCAGGCGGCCCTGGAGGAGTTTTCGCGGGTGGTGGAATTGGAACCGGATCACGCCTGGGGCCATTACCAGGTTGGGGCCATCTATGAGGCCCAGGGACTGAAGGATAAGGCGGTGGCCGCCTACGCCCGCGCCTTCGCCCTCGACTACGATCTGACCCGGCCTTCGGTGAACCCCCACATCATCGAAAACAATCTGGTGGTGGAGGCGATGCTCAAGGCGTATCGCGAGGTGGCGGTGCGACCGCTGGCGCCCAAACGCTACGAGGATGCCTCGCGCATCGTCGGCCTGATGGTCAACGAGCCTCCCTTGCCGAGCCTGGAAAGTGAGCCGGAGGAGGGCGACGATTGGGCCGCGAGCGCCGTGGAGGGCGGGCAAGGCGAGATCTCGAGCGGGGAGCGCTCCGCTGCTACCGCCGACGACGACGAGGACGGGGACTCCGGAGGGGAGACCCGTGAAACCGCCAATGGTCGCGTCCTGAACCAGGACACCTTACGGAACAACCCGGCCCCCCGGAACGAGATCGATCATCTCGGCGGGGTTTTCTTGGGAGGGGCGGGCAATCAGCAGGCCCCGAGCAACCGCCGACTGGACCCCGCGGGGGTTCGCCAGGGACGGTCCAATCCCCGGAGCGGGTCTACCGTGGTGCCGCGAGGCAACGTTGGGCGGGATACCTCCACCGGCGCGGGCGCCACGCCCCGGCGTCCCACCACGCCCACCCGCACCCGGCGTGGTCCCGGCTTCATCCCTTCCACGGGGAGCACCGGGCGCCTGGACTGGCAACTCCGTCCGGCGCCGCCCCGGGGGCCGGAACCGGCGGGCTGACCGGACGGGTTGATTCGATGCGGCGGCGCGGCGGCGCGCCGTTCCCGCCGCGCCTACACGTTGAACCGGAAGTGAATCACCTCGCCGTCCTGGACGGGGTATTCCTTGCCTTCCAGGCGGAGCAGGGCGGCGTCGCGGCAGGCGGCCAGCGACTTCAGGCGGATGAGGTCTTCCCAGCGGGCGACCTCGGCGCGAATGAAACCCCGTTCGATGTCGCTGTGGATGGTGCCGGCGGCGCGCCGGGCGGAGGTGTCGCGGCGCACGGTCCACGCTTTGACCTCGTCTTCCCCGACCGTGAAGAAGCTGATCAGGCCCAACAATTCCAGGCTGGCTCGCAGGGCGCGGTTGAGGCTCGGCTCGGCGAGGCCGTAGTCGGCGAGGAATTCCTTCTGTTCTTCGGCGTCGAGGCGGGCGATCTCCGCTTCGATGGGGGCGCTGAAGACGACGGACGGCACGCCGGGGGGTAGATCCAACCCCGCGACCAAGGCTTCCCCCTCGCCCAACTTGTCTTCATCGACATTGATCACCGCCAGCATCGGTTTGGCGGAGAGGAGCTGAAACCCCCGCAGGCGCAGTTCGTCCTCCGGTGCCAGGGTCACTTCGCGCAGGGGTGTTTCCGCTTCCAGGGCGGGGAGGATGATCTCCTTGAGCAGCGTCTCTTCCCGCTGTTCCTCCGGCTTCAGGCCTCGCTTCTTGGATTGTTCGAGCTTCTGCAGCCGTCGCTCCACCAGGCCATGGTCGGCGAGGATCAGCTCCAGATCGATGGTGGCGATATCCCGGGCGGGGTCGAGATCCCCCTCCGAATGGACCAGTTCCGGGTCGTCAAAGGCCCGCACCACGTGGAGCAGGGCATCGGCGGTCTTCAATCGGGCGAGGTCCAGGCTCTCGGAGCCTTCCCCCTTTTTGATCCCGGGGATGTCCATGTACTCCAGGGTGGCGGGGGAGTACTTCTTGGGATGGAACATCTCCCGCAGGGCCTCGAGCCGGGGGTCCGGCACCGAGGCCATACCGAAATTGACCTTGTCGGAGGCGGCGAATTTATCCGTCGCCTGCTCCGTGCCGGTCAGGATGTTGAACAGGGTGGTCTTGCCCACCTTGGGGAAGCCCAAAATACCGAGTTGCATCATTTCCTCCAGTCATCTCGTCGGGCGGGTCGCACGAACCGCGCTGACCACATCAGGGCAGCTTCGCCGGGATCGATTACCCAGCCCGCAACTCCAATCCTGTCACCAGCGCGCTGGGGCTGCCGATCATGCCGTCCAGGGGTAGGAAGGTCAGGTCCCGGGCCACGCCCTGCACGCCGCGCAGGAAGGCGGAGATACTACCGCAAAGGCGACTCCCTGCGACGGGGGCCGCGGCGCGACCGGAGCGGACCTCGAAACCGCACACCGGCAGGGAGAAACGATCCGCCGCCAGGTCGAAGGTGCCGCCGCCGGTGCTATCGATCAAATAGTACCCGCGGGTGATGTCCTGGAGCAGGGAGGCGACCCCCACCCCTCCCTGGGGCCGCAGGGACAGATGGGTGAAGCCGGGGCGGGGA
>Ga0210063_1000380_pt1 | contig 14154 bp, 11 predicted proteins | sample Muzzi_PWA_D1_FD_185529 | JGI IMG/M metagenome (GOLD analysis project Ga0210063, IMG submission 185529) | Wetland microbial communities from San Francisco Bay, California, USA, that impact long-term carbon sequestration - Muzzi_PWA_D1 (SPAdes) | ecosystem: Environmental > Aquatic > Marine >... | reverse complement strand
ATCATTGGCAACCCTTGCCCAGTTGCAATGGAAGCAGCAGCAGCGACCCGCCCCTTCCGCCCTTTTGGGATTGATGGCGGACGGCGTATTCGATCCAAGGGATGAACGCTTTCCGGCGTCGCGGTCGGGCGCTGGCGTCAGCGGGCACTCCGTTCACGGTGCCTCGGCGTTTCCTTCGGCGGTGCAGGCAGGCCTGGGGCGCTTTGACAGGCTGGCCGCCGCCGCACGGGAGGCGCGTCAAATCCTGTCCCTGGTGCCGTCCGCAGAGCAGGAGTCCTACCTTGATTTCGCCGCTCGACGGGAGGTCTTGTTGGAGGGAAAGCTCGCGAAGTTTCGTTATGTCCATCTGATCGCCCATGGTGAGATAGACCTGGAATACCCTGAATTGACAAGCCTTGTGTTCTCCACCCTCGATAAGCAGGGGGAACCGATCGATGGTCTAGTGCGCAGCCATGAAATCTACGATCTGGAACTTTCCGCGGACCTGGTGGTGCTCAGTGCTTGCGAGACGGCGTTGGGGAAGGTGAATCGAGGAGAGGGTGCCATGAGCTTCGCCCGGGGTTTTTTCCACATCGGAGTGCCTCGGGTGGTGGTCAGTCTTTGGCGGATTCAAGATGATACGACGGCAGATCTGATGTCCGAGTTCTATCGTGCTCTCCTGGTGGATCGGCTACCTCCATCGGAGGCGCTCCAGAAAGCCCAGATCGCTCTGCTCAAAGAGTATCCCCACCCCTACTATTGGGCGCCTTTCGTTTTCCAGGGAGATTGGCGTTGACCCTTCTCTAACCATTTTGGGTCCTCCCGGGTCTGAACGGTTCCGAAGCAACTTGAACCAAGGCCTGGTTTCACCGGCGAAACCTATAAGGAGGAACTCATGGTAATGAGCGATCACGACAAGAATGGCGACGGGAGTGGCTTGATGACTGACGCGGCGAAAGCTGATCCTGCGGTGCCCTTTGCGCCGGTCCAGAGCGGTCCTTCGGAGGATCCGCCGCCGCCGGATCCCGGCGTGGAGATGCCCATCCCCGGGCGCAGCGACCTCGACGACTAGCGGCCATCACTCCAGCTCCCGACCCCTCGGGAGCTGGGCTCTTCATTCGGTATCCAAGCAAGGAGCACCCCATGGCTGATCCCGTCACCGATCCCAGTACTGTTCCCCTGGTGGACGCACCGCCGCGCCTGGTCTTCAACGGCGTCCATGCCCGCGGGGGCTATCTGAGGGCTCCCGTAACGGCGGAGGCGCTCGGTCGTGCCCTCCTCGACGGGGGGCGATTGCAGGCGGCGGAAGACGGGGTGACGCGGTCCCGGGGGCCGATGGTGGGGGTGGACGCCCTGCGTCTCGAATCCAGTGGCTGGGGGATCATCTTCCCCCGCGATGGGGACCCGGCGATCCGCGACGCCCTGGCACCGCTGCGGGCACTGCGGCGGGAGCAGGCAGGCTCCCGGTACCGGGAATATGTTGGGGAGGACGGTTTCCACCCCGACGAGGATGCGCTCTCCTTCCTGGAGCGCCACGGCACGGGACCCGGACCCGCGGATCCGGAAGTGGTGCCGTACTACCTGCTCCTGGTGGGCGGGCCCGAGACGATCCCCTTCGCCTTCGAGATGGACCTCAATGGCCCCTATGCCGTGGGGCGTCTGGCCCTCTCCTCCGTGGCGGGCTACGCGGCTTACGCCCGGGCCGTGGTGGCGGCGGAGGGGGGCGCGGTGAAGCTGCCGCGGCGGACGGCGATTTTCGGGGTGGCCAACCCGGATGATGCTGCCACCCAGCAGAGCCGCTGGCATCTGGCGCAACCCCTGGCCGAGGCTCTCAAAGAGCGCCACGGGGACTGGACCGTCGATGGGGTGATGGCGGAGGCGGCGCACCGCCAGCGGCTGATCGAATTGTTCGGTGCGGATGCGCCGACGCTCCTCTTCACCGCCAGCCATGGGATGGGTTTTGATAGCGGGGACCGCCTTCAGCGGGAGCACCAGGGGGCGCTCTTGTGCAGCGATTGGCAGGGTCCCCAGAAGGCCCCCGGGCCGGTGGGGTCGGAGAATTACCTCACTGCCGCGGATCTGCCGGCAGGGGGCTTTGCCGGGCGTATCGCCTTCCATTTTGCCTGTTTCGGTGGCGGCACGCCCACCTACGATGCTTTCGAGAGGGAAGGGGTCGGGTCGCGGCTGGCTCCGGAGCCCTTCGTCGCCCGCCTGCCCCAGCGTCTGTTGGAGGATCCCGCAGGCGGGGCTCTGGCGGTGGTGGGCCATGTGGATCGCGCGTGGGGGTACTCCTTCCTTTGGACCGGGGTCGGTCGCCAGACCCAGGCCTTCCGGGGGGCCATGAGCCTCCTGATGCAGGGTGCTCCGGTGGGGATGGCCCTGGATGCTTTCGCCCAGCGCAACGCGGCCCTCGGGCGTTTGCTGTTGCGGGAACTGCACAAGGAGATGCAGGGCGGGCAGGTGGACCCCCGGACGGTCTCTTCCCTGTGGACCGCCGCCACCGATGCCGCCAGCTACACCATCCTGGGGGATCCAGCGGTGCGCCTGCCCCTGGAAGGGGGTAGCAATGGCCTCTGAGAAGGGGTTGCACGCCCTGCTGGTGGGGGTCGATGCCTATCTTCCCCAGGAGGTGCCGAATGCCCCGGCATACCCCTCCCTGGGCGGTTGTGTGCACGATGTCACGGCCCTGGCGGCGCTGCTACAAAGGACCGAGCAGTTGACCTCCCTCCGCCGCTTGACCGCGTCGGCGCAGGTCGAATCGGAACAACCCCGGGAAGCGGCAGCGGATCGCCCCACCCACGCCAACCTCACCGCCGCCCTGGAGCAGCTGGTCGGGGTGGCGGGGCCGGGGCAGCAGATCCTGATCCATTATTCGGGGCACGGCGGGCGCGCGGACACCCGGAGTGCGGAGAAGGAGCGACAGGGCATTGCCCTCGATGAGTGCCTGGTGCCCTATGACATTGGGGTCTCGTCGTCGGTGCCGTACCTGCGGGATTGGGAACTGGCGTGGTACGTCCAGCGGATGACCCGGCGGGGAGCGTTCGTGACGCTGCTGCTGGATTGCTGCCATTCCGGGGGGCTGACCCGGGCGGCGCTGAGCGACGAGAAGCTGCGGGCGCGGGGGGGAGAGAAGGCGGATCACAGCACGCGACCGGATTCCCTGCTCGCCTCATCGACACCAGTGACACCCGCGGCGCCGATCTCGGAAGGACGGGCCTGGCGACCCCTGACGGAGAATTTTGTGCTCCTCGCGGCGTGCAGGCTGCACGAAAAAGCCATGGAGGATGCCTTCGATGGGGATCAGGCCAGCGGTGCCATGACCCACTGGCTCCTCGACACCCTCAATAGCCAGGGGGGCCGCGAGTTGAGCTATCGGGAGATGCACCAGCGGTTGCTGGGGCGGATCCATTGCCGCTTTCCCAGTCAAACGCCGGTGCTGGAGGGGCAGGGGGAGCGGCGCTTCCTGGGGTTGGAGCGGCTGCCTGTGCTGAACGGGGTCGCCGTGCGGCGGGGCGAGACGGATGAAGGGGGCGTGCTGCTGGGCACCGGTGCCCTCCACGCGGTGGGGAAGGGCGCCCGTTTCGTGGTCTACTCCGGCGGTTTGCGCCACGAGGCGGAGTTGGAGGCGGGGCGGCGGGCGACCCTCGAGATAACCGCCGTCGGCGCCACGGAATCCACCGCGCGGGTGGTGGAGAGTTTCGATGGTGAACCCATCACCGTGGCGGACAGGGCGGTGCTCCTGGACCCCGGAACCATGACCCTGCGGCGCGCCGTGCAGACGGTGCCGGAACGACCGGAAGACTGCGCCACCGCGGCGCAGCGGCGCGTTCTGGAGGCGCTGGCGGCGGCGTTGGCGGCGAATACCGAGGGGTTTCTGACCCCGGAGGTCGCCGGGGAAGGGGCGGAGGGGTTCGAGGTGCAAGTGGACGGGGCGGGTGTGCTGGCACTGTGCGCGGCGGGGGGCGAACGCCTTCCAGACGTTCCCCGTCCTGCCTCCGTCGAGGAAGCGCTCGCCTGGTTGACGCATCTGGCCAAGTTTCGCAATGTGCAAGGGCTGGAGAATCGATCCTACCGCTCGCCCCTGAACGGCAAGGTGCGGCTGGAAACCCGCCGGATCCCCAAAGGCTGGGAAGGGGAGCATCCGCAGGCCCTGCCCCTGTGGGGCGAGGAGGGGAGTGGGGAATTCCGCGTCGGTGATGAGCTTTATTTGCGCGTGCACAATGCATCCGGTTTTCCACTCAACGTGGCGGTGCTCGATTTGCAGCCCGGGTGGAGCATCGAGCAGGTCTATCCGCCCCCGGGGGCAGGTTCCTTCGAGACGGTGGAGCCTGGCGGCGCCACCGATGTCTACATCGTGCTCTCGTTGCCCGGGAGCTTCGACCGCCCGGTGGATCTGTTCAAGGTGGTGGTGGCGACGGACCCTCTGGATGTGCACTCTCTGGAGCTGCCCCCGTTGGGACAGCCCCACCGCACTTTTCGGGGACGGGCGGCGGCGAATCCCAACTCCCTCCAGGGGCTGTTGGATGCCATGGCGGTGGAGGCGCCCGTGACCCGCCACGGGAGCACCGCCATCCAGGAGGATTCCTGGACGGTGGAGGCGGTGGCGGTCACGCTCCAACCGTGAACGGGGAAGGGGGTACAATCCAGCGCCGTGATGGCCAACACCCCGGAAGAGTCGATCCACCTCCCCACCACCGATGGTGCCGAGCCCTCCCATCTGGCGGTGCGCTACGGGGCACCGGCGGGGGACGCATCGAGGGGTGGTGAACCGCCCGTCGCCGTCCTCTACCTGCACGGCTTCGGTTCCCGCCAGGGGGGCACCAAGGCGGAGTATTTCCGGCGCCGATTTGTCGAGGCGGGGCTGGCGTTCTGCTCCTTCGATTTCCAGGGCCACGGGGACTCCGGGGGCTCGATGCTGGGGCTCTCGCTGTCGCGCAATCTGGACGACACGGCCCGGGTGCACGACTGGCTGGAGGCCCGGGGGCACCGGCGGGTGGTGCTGGCGGGTTCCTCCATGGGGGGGCTGACGGCGCTGTGGCACGGGGCGCGGCATCCGGGACGAGCCCTCGCGGCAACCCATCTGGCCCCGGCCCTCGATCTGGGACGGAATTTCGAGGAACGGGTGGGGTCGGCGGGAATGCGGCAGTGGCGCCGGGAAGGGCGGCTGCACGTCCAGAACGACCTGGTGGACTGTCACCTGGGGTGGAATTTCGTCGAGGATTTCGCCGCCTTCCCCATCGATCGCTTGCAGGCCCAGTACCGGACGCCCACCCTCCTCCTCCAGGGACAGCGGGACGATGCCGTGAACTGGCGCTCCGTGGCCGCCTTCGCGGCGGCCTGTCCCACCGAACTGGTGAAGCTGCACCTGTTCGAAGACGGTGACCACCGCCTGATCGAACACCGGGAACACCTGTGGGCGTTGATGCGGGAGTTTCTGGAGGGGCGGGGAGTGTTCGTGGGGTCCCCCTGCACCGAGCGCCGAGCTTGAGGGTCGAAATCCGTTGCGGTATCGTGGCGCAAGGCTGATAGGAGGTAACGCAAATGGTGCTGGTCAAAGCGAAAGTGGTGGATTCCACCCATCTCGAACTCTCCAGGCCGCTCCTGGAGCCGCAGGGGACGGTCGTCCTGATCTCGGTAGCTGAGCCGGGCAACCCGGACAGCCCGGATAACCTGGATGACCACACCCCAGAGCGGCAGGCGTGGCTCACCACGTCCGCCACCGCGCTATCGAGAGCCTATGACGAAGGGGAGCCCGATTACCCGGTCTCACTGATCCAAGAGGGCAATCCGGATTACGGCAAATGACGGAAGGCGACGTCATCTTGACGCCGCTGCCGCAGACGGACGGGACGGTGAAGAATCGGCCTGCCCTGCTGCTCCGGGAGCTCCCTCCTTTTGGCGATTTCCTGGTCTGTGGCATCAGCAGTCAGGTCCATCAGGCGGTGCCCCGATTCGATGAGATCCTGGCAAAGTTCGATGCCGATTTCTCCACCTCGTCGCTCCTGGTGGATTCCGTGATTCGCCTGGGGTTCCTGGCGGTCTTGCCACGACAAAGAATCCTGGGCTCTATCGGCAGGATCGCCGTAGAGCGCCATGCCAGGCTGCTGAGGAATCTGAGCGCGCATCTGGTGTCCGCTCTGTAAGCTGCATCAAGAAAGGTGCGTTGGCTTGCCTGGGAAGCGCTGTCGAGTCCGCGATCTCAGAACCGCCAACGCCCGCCCACCGAGGCGAAGAAGTCCCCCCAGCCCACCTCGTGACGTACGGCGTCGCCGCCGGTGTAGGTGAAGGTGAAGCCGCGAACATTGTCGCGACCATAGAGGTTCTCCAGGTCGAGGAAGAGGGTCAGTTCCCCCTTGCGCAGGGGGCGGCGCCAGCTGAGGCGGGTGTCCAGGCGGTGGAAGGCGGGGAGGCGTTCGCCGTTCAACGAGCCGAGGATGGGCGTCAGGGTGCCCTCATCCGTGGTCTCGAAGGTGATGGCGGTGGTGGGCCAGCCGGTGTGGTAGCGCCAGGCGAAGTTCAGATTCCACGCTCCGGCGGGCCGAAGGTTGAGGTCGAAGCGCACGGTGTGGGGTTGGTCGATGGAGCGGCGGACGCGGCGGTTGTCGATCTCGTCCAGCGTTTCCGTGTAGCCGTAGCTCAGCCACCAATCGATGCGCTGCCCCACAGCCCCGCGCAGCAGGATCTCCACCCCCTGGGCGATACTGCGCTGGGGGGTGATGCGGATGCGATCCGATTCCAGTTCCGGGAAGACCGTCAACGGATCGAACAGGTTTTCGAAGCGGGGCCGGGGCAGGGTCACTTTGCGGCGGTAGGCGTCGATGCGCAGGGAGAGTCCGGAGCGGTCAAATCGGTGCTCGTAGCCCAGCGCGGCGTGCTCGGAACGCTCGGCGGTGAAGAACTGTTTTTCGCCATCTTCCACTTGCAATTCATAGGGGCGCTGACTCTGGTAGAGGTAGCCCCAGGAGGCCCGCAGGGCTCGCCCCTTGCCCAGATTCAGCACCGCCGCCAGCCGCGGCGACAGGTGGTTGTCTTCCGTCAGCTCATTCTCGTCGAAGCGCAGGCCGGATTCGAGGGTCAACCGGCCCCACAGCCGCCGTTGCTCACTGCCGTACAGCGCGAGTTGCTCGCCCTGAAACCGCTCCTGCAGGGCGGTTTCTCCCAGCGGTGACTGGTAGCGGATGGCCGCCAGGGGGTCGGTCAGATCGCGGCGGTTGAAGTAGTTGTACCGGGTGCGCAGACGGCGCCCACTAAAACCCCAGGAAATCGTGTGATGGTCGGTTCGTTGCCAGCTCCAGTCCTGGGCCAGGCCCACGAAGTTCAGATCCCGGCGATCCTCCAGGGCGAAACCCGTGGCCACCCCAGTCCCGGGGGTCCCCTCGAAGCCCTGGCGGTCGCGATCCAACCAACCGGCGGAAACGACGGACTGCACCAGCAGATTCGGACCCAGCAGGCCCTGATGGCGCAACCAGAGATAAGCACTGGCGTAGCGGGTGTTGGCGCCCCGCCCCGGATCGGTCGGATCGGTCGGATCGGTCGGATCGGTCGGATCAGTGGGCTCCCGGGCGATCCCGGGGCGCTCAAACTCCAGGCCATCGCGGGTCAGCAGGGTGTGCACCTGGATCTCATGACCAGGGTTGAGGGTCGCATCCAGACGCCCCAGGAGATCGGCGTACAGAGGGTTTCGAACCTCCCCGAGGACCACGCGGGTCGCCCGGGGCACGACGCTCTGCCGCAGTGAGGCGAGCCAGCGCTGCCGCCCCTGGTGGAGATTCCCGGAGGCCCCAGCGATGGCCTCGGTGACGGACGCGCCGAGCCATCCGCGGCGTTCCGCCGCCCCGGAGCGGGTGGTCAGCTCCAGGACCGCGCTCATCCGGTCGCCGTACTCCGCGGGCAGGGTGCCGGTAATCAGGGACACATCCCCCAGGGCTTCCTCGGCCACCACGCTGGTGGCGCCGCCGAAATCTTGCAGGTGGTACGGCTCGAAGAGTTCCAGCCCATCGAGCACCACCTGGACCTCATCTTCGCGTCCCCCCCGGACGTTGATCTGGGCCGACAATTCATTGGCGGAGCTGGTCCCGGGCAGCAGGGTCAGAGCGCGGAAGACATCCCCCCCGGGGTGGGGCAGCCCTTCGAGGGCCTCACCGTTGAGGGTCAGGGTGGTCCCGGTATCCTCCCCAGCGGGGCGTTCGCGGGTCACGGTGATCTCTTCCCGGATGGTCTCTCGGCCCGGGGAGGGCTTGGGTTTGGCGGCGGCCCGTCGGGCTCGCTTCGGGGCGGAGATGACGACCCATCGGCCCCCGGCGCTGGGGCGGGCGGTGAGGCCGTGGGGGGAGAGGAGGCGTTCCAGGATCTTCTTCACCGACCCGCTCCGGGGCGCCTTCTCCACCCGCATCGACGGGGTCACCACGGCGTCGGTGAAGACCACCTCGATGCCGTAGCGCTGGAGGGCGGTCAGGGCCGCCGCCAGGGGTTGCCCCGCCAGAGTCGCCAGATTCTGGGTGCTGGGGGAGGGGTTCGCTTCTGCCGCGGAGATATCACCCGGCATTCCCATCATCAGAGCCAGAAGGCTCCCCAGCACCACAGCCCGCAGACCGCCCCGCAGCGATCGGGGCGGGGATAGCGCTGGCACTGGTGGTGGCGGTGGACAGATCAGCACGGGGAATCTCCTGGATCTCCAACAGAGGGCGAAGGATTTCTCTTCCGCGCCCCCCTCGTGAGGATAGCGGGCGGCGCCATCGATGTCGATGCTCCGCCCGGGAAGCCCCGTGGGGGGAGCCCCGGCGGGGGTTTCCGGGCTGGATGCGGCGGCCCACCGGGAGACGGTAGCTTCCTGGGCCTGTCCACCCACCCTCCTTCGCTTTGGGCGGTGATATCTTGCCTTCCATGACCGCCAAGCGCCGCATCTACATCGCCTACACCGGCGGCACCGTCGGCATGCTCCCCACGGATCACGGCCATGCCCCGGCCCCGGGCTATCTGGCGGAGGTCATGGCGAGGATGCCAGAGTTGGGTGGGGACATCGTGCCGGAGTACACCCTCCACGAGTACCCGACCCTCCTGGACTCCGCCAACATGGCGCCCGCGGACTGGGTGGCCATCGGCGAGGACATCGAGCAGCATTACGCCGACTACGACGGCTTTGTGGTCCTCCACGGCACGGACACCATGGCCTACACGGCCTCGGCCCTCTCCTTCCTGCTGGAAAACCTGGCGAAGCCGGTGATCGTCACCGGCGCCCAGATTCCCCTGGCCAAGGTGCGCAACGACGCCCGGGACAACCTGCTGACCTCCATGATCATCGCCGGGCATTGCGCGGTGCCGGAGGTCTGCCTCTTCTTCGGCACCCGCCTGCTGCGGGGCAACCGTACCCGCAAGATCGGCTCCGGCATCCTGGATGCCTTCCGCTCCTACAACTATCCCCCCCTGGGAGAGGTGGGGGTGGAGATCGAGATCCACCACGACCGCCTGCGCCCTTTGCCCCCGGAGGATCAGCCCTTCCAACTCCAGACCATCGGCAACCCCCACATCGCCGCCATCCGTCTCTTCCCCGGCATCACCGCCACCATCGTCCGCAACTTCCTGGCCGCTCCCCTGCGCGGGCTGGTGCTGGAAACCTACGGCGCGGGCAACGGCCCCGTGCGTGACCAGAGCTTCCTGGCCGCCCTCAAGGAAGCCGCCGATCGCGGCGTGGTGATCGTCAATTGCAGTCAGTGCCACATCGGCGGCGTCAACCTGGACCAGTACGCCACCGGTCGCGCCCTGCGCGACGCTGGAGTGATCAGCGGCCGCGACATGACGGCGGAGGCGGCGCTCACGAAGCTCTACTACCTCTTCGGCAAGGGCCTCCCCCCGGAGGCCGTCAAGGCCCAGATGCAGGTGGATCTCCGGGGGGAGTTGGGGGTGGGTTAGGGGGAGTATTCGGCAAACTGGACAAAGGGGCAGAGTTTCTCGTTGCGGATGGACTCTTTCTTCTCGTTGATGACTGGTTTGAGAATATCCGGCACAGCCACGGCATTGAGCTTCTGGTCGCTATGTTCCTCACGCACAGGTATCGGCTTGCTGGGGGCGTCTTGACTGAGAAGGTCGTAGAAGCGCCTGAAATGACCTGTGGGGCGGGGGCCGTTCGGCGGGCCACTCACCTCGGGGACATTCACCAGGGCTGCATGCAAAGTCGGGGGGAGCCCGGATGCTTCGAGGACGACAGAACCCGTAATTCGGTCAGGATCGTCTAGCGACCGCGCAACGAACCTGAGCTGGTGAGCGAAGTGCACTTCCAGCTTCGCCAGTTCGGCCAGGGCCTGCTGAGGGCCAAAGGTGGCACCGTTCTCCTTAAATTGATATTCGTAAATATCTTCCTTCATCTTGGGCAGCTCATGCGCCATCTCAATGCATGAGAGTCTTCCAGAGGTCAGCTTGAGACGACCGATCACTTCCTCCGCCCGCGTCGAGGATTGCATCAGGTCCGGATTAATTTGCCCTGGAGTCCCGGAGAGTGGGCCAATGCCAGGAACCCAGCTAAAATCGGCAACCTCATTCCGGTTCTTGGGCTTTCTGTACTTGTAGCCACCGCTAGCATCCCTTGGACGAGAACTTCGGTCTACAGAGAGGGCCCGGCCCGGCAGGCTTATACAACCCGTAGGGCCACAGCACTCCATCTCGATGCTCTCAAAACTGAGATCCCAGGAGCAGATACCAGGCACGGTGTTACCCGGTATGGGATCACACCGGCTCGGCATATAGCCCACAACGGCCGACTCAAGAAACAGCAGGGCCGGATGATGATACTGAATCGGCCCGTCATAATCCTTGAGATTTGGAAGGAGGACAGTCATCTCGCGACCGCCTCTTTCTGGAACGAAGGCGCACATCCCATTAAAGTACAGATTCAGGGTTGGCATATTGTCCTCCTTGGTAAGTGTTATTTTCGGTCAAGGATTCTGGGTCGCTCCGCCTTCCGCAGAGGTACAGGACTCCGGGTCCTTACCGACCTCTGCCCAGTTCCCTCCCATTTGGCTACGGGTCTTCCCTAGTCCACCGCCCAACGGAAAAAGCTCTCTCCCGGTAGTTACCTCGGGATAGGATCGGCCACCTCCCGGAGAAAGCGGCGACGGGTCACGGCCCCTGAACGAAGGGGCAGGCGTCAGGATTCGCTGTTCCCATGGGACGTAGCGAGCTTCCAGATGCTCCGGGGCTTCTCATCCGCCGGTTTGTCTTGCTTTTTCCTGGCACAGGCTTGTGCCCTCGCCCCGTGACAAGATCATAGAACATGGCAAAGTGTCGGATGTCGACTTCATCCGCCGGCGTGTTGGCAAGCTCAATCTCCACATTGCCTCCCGGTGTGCTGGGCTTCAGGAGCACGGATCTCGTTTCGTTGGTCGTGCCAAGCTTGCTGAACACCACCTTCACCTGTTCGGCATCGTCAGGCATTTCGATCTCCGCCACGGCGCCCTGCGCCAGCGCCTGACGAAGGGTATTCTTGCCACTTTGATCCGTGAACTCAAAAGCAGAGATCATTCCATTCTGGTCCTGAACAAGGGACGTCACTTTCAGCTTGCCCTCCGTCAGCGCCAGCCGCGCCACCAGGTTCTTTGACTCAGGGTCCAAACTCAACCCTTTAGCGACTTGGCCGATGGAGGGCACCCAGCTGAAGTCCTCCGCTTCCTCCGCATCCATCGGAAAAGCGTTAGCCGCCTCGCCATCGTCAAAATAGACCCGCTGGTCCCGGACGATCTCAAGGGAATCTGAAGCTAGTGGCGTCTCGTTTCCTTGCCCATCGACCCAAAAGAGGTCAAGGTGCTCCTTATTCAGATCCCAGGAGGTGTCACCGGACGTGGTTGCCCCTTCCACAACCGACAGCACGGGTTTGTGCGGCATGTGATGGTGCGTTCGCCCGTCGACGAGCAATACCGACATCTCGTTGCCTTCATCTTTCGCCGGACGATTGCCGTCCTTCGGTGGTATGTTCGTGGCATGGAACGCACAGAGACCGTCAAAATGAATTTTCAACCTGGACACATGAACCTCCTTTGGTCTTTGTCAAAACTGAAAGTTCCAATTCCTTCTCATTATTTGACGGACCATCAGAAGGTTTTCCTTCCCTTACTCCTCAAGCATCCGAATGCGCCGCAAACTGAACGAAGGGACAGAGCTCCGCGTGCCGCACGCTCAACAGTTTCGGGCCTTCTTGGACACAGTCTTTTGGCTTCTTGTCGGGCCCTACATGGGAACGATGGTTGCTCTGGTTCACCCGGGGAAGGCGCCTTTCACCCCAGTTGGCGGTCGCCGCGCTTAGCTCGTAGACCATGCCGAAGGTATTGGTATTCCGCCAGGAAGGGTTCCCCCCGCTCCTGGGTTCGTTGCGAATCGTGACAGCAATCTCACCGGAGGCGGAGGGTTTGAGGACCACATGGCGTTCCTCGGAACCATCGTACTTTCTGGCGATCAACTTGACGTGATGGTTGATCGGAATCGTCAACGAGGCGGACTCGGTGAGCGCTCGTTCATACCTACCATTTCCACTCTCATCCTTGAAGGCGTAGCTGTGCACATCCCGCGGCGTCTGGAAATGCTCCTCGGCAAAGCCGTGAGTGTGCAAAGTACCCGTTGTCATGCGCATGCGCGCGATCACCTTGGGACAACTCGGTGCATTCCCCAAGACGTCCGAGGACACCTCTTCGAACCCTGGGTGAACGTCTGCCATCTTCGGAATCCAGTCAAAATGGGAAGCTTCCTGGTCCTGTGGCAGCGTGCCGGAAACCGGCCCTTTGGTGATGACGAGGGCGTTCGTGGCTAGGTCAACACAATTTCCCATTGCATCGCAGAGCTGCACCGAAAGGTCTTCGCAATCCAGATCCCAAAAGCGACAGGTACCTTTGCGCTTGGCATCCTCGTTCTCCGAAGCGCTCACGAAGTCCGATGCCTGGTAGTACAACCTCGCATCATGCTTGGGCACAGGTGGGGTCGGGCCGATTGGCGGATTCTTGGCATTGACCAGGAGCACGGAGGCTTCTTTCTTTCCAGAATTCTCCACAAACGCGCACAAACCATCGAAGAACAGAACCAGGTCGCTCATTCAATTTTCCTTTCTGGGCTCAAAGAGTCCCGATGGCAACGAAGCCAGCCCAGCTGGCGGGGTGGCTTCGCTCCGGTATCGAATCCTGCAAGAGGACCAGCTGCACGCTCCGGAGGGCCTCAGTCGAGGTCCCGCTGGTCAGGTTGTCCTCCTGGTACAACCGCCCCATAAACTCCCGCGTCACCCCATCCTCCACCTTCCACAACGTCGCCACCACTGTATCCGCCCCGGCCACCAGGAAGGGGCGCACGAGGCCGGTGGTGTCGGCGGCTCCGCCTGCGGCGGAGGTCTCGCAGGCGCTGAGGACGGCCAGGCGCAGGTTGGGCATGGGGATCTCTTCCAGTTGTTGGGCGAAGAGGGTACCGGTGGAATCCTCGGTGTCGGGGCTCAGAAGCAACGCCGGTTCCGTGCCCGCCAGGGCGTGACCGGCGAAGTGGAGGAGGTCCGCCTCTGGCAGACGCGCTAGCAAGGCGGTGGTGGTGGCCTCGGTACCCAGAAGGACGGTTCCGCCCCCGAACCGGCGCGCCGCCTCTGCCGCCTCTTCCGCCGCTTCCGGCAAATCCCTGAGGAAGCCATAGAGATCCTCGCTGAACGCCGGATCCCCTACCGCCAGGGCGGCCCGAGGCTGCCACGGTCCCCGTTCCCGGCGGCGCTCGTCCAGGGCAAGGGCGGCGGCGGCGCTGATGGCCCGGGAGGGGGTGTGGCTCTCGACCAGGTAGCGGCCGCTCTCCGCATCCAGCAGGGCGGCGAAGGGAATGCCCTCGAGCCCCTCCAGGGAGACGAAGACCAGGTGCTCCGCTCCGACGATGGACGAGGCCAGGGGCCGGAGGAGCCGGTCGTGGAGCTCCGCCAGCAGCGCCTGAGCCTCGGGGAGGGGCGCCGGAGATTCGGCCTCCAGGGCGGCCTTCACCCGCGCTTCGAAGGACTGCGCCTCCCATTGGGTGAGGTCGAGGCGGAAGAAGGTGACCCCGTCCCGCGTGAGCACCCAGGCGTAGGTGGCCGATTCCACCACCAGATAGTGCACCAGCGCGGTCCCCGGCGGTACGGCGGCCGCAAGCTCCGCGGCGGAAGGCGGCGGCGGGGCGCCGATCTCCTCCAGGAAC
>Ga0210063_1000379_pt1 | contig 14187 bp, 13 predicted proteins | sample Muzzi_PWA_D1_FD_185529 | JGI IMG/M metagenome (GOLD analysis project Ga0210063, IMG submission 185529) | Wetland microbial communities from San Francisco Bay, California, USA, that impact long-term carbon sequestration - Muzzi_PWA_D1 (SPAdes) | ecosystem: Environmental > Aquatic > Marine >... | reverse complement strand
GCGGCTGGTCACCTCGGTGAGGCAACCACCCGCGGGGATGAAACGAAGTGGTCTGCTCATTTGACTACATAGACGGAAAATGGCACGACCATCACCCCCTTTGGGGGCAAATTAGTGGAAATTTGTCGCACGACGGGAGGCACGGGTGTGCTCTGAGAGATCCAGGTCACCTTCCGTGGCAAGAAACTAGAAAATGGGTGGCACCCTTCGGGCGCCAGGACAAGATCTGTGCAAAGTGGCTGGCACCTATGGGGAAGGTGAGAATCGGTGCCGCAGCCACTGCCATTCCTGGCCCGCAGCCCGGCCCAGCGCACGCAGAATCAGCCACGGCGGTGCCGTCCTCCCAAAAGCACCCGCAACAGCGTAGAGCGTGCCCGGCCCAAAGCGCCGTTCTGAAGTAATGGCGTAGATCGGCTCCCACCGTTCCGGTAGGAATTTGGCCTTGTAGGCATCCAGGCCATCGAAGTCGTAAAACCGGCGACCATGAGCCCTGACCCATTGCAGCAGCCACCGCAGCCACCACTCCTGCCTCGGTGCCGACACATCCGCCCGCCGGGAGAGCGGACAAAGCCCCAAGGTCACGTACTCCGCACCGTCGGCGGCAATGTCCCGCACCGCACCGTCGAACAGGAGTTCCGTCGTACCGTTGGGGGCGTGAGCACCACGGATATTCTGTTCGATCAACCAGCCGTTGCGCCGCGGCACCGGCGAGGCCACCAAGAAACCAACCACACCCCCATCCTGGCGCGCCACGAAGAGCCGCCGATCATAAAGGCGCCCCAAAGTTTCCGGTTCCACCAGAAAGTGCAGCGGTGGCAAACCCCGGGTGCTCAACCAATCCTGTAGACAAGCCCGCAACGGCTCGGCTTCCGCGTCGGTCACCATCGACCACCGCTCTACGGTCACCCCCTTGTTGCGCGCACGGTTCAGTTGAGCCCGCAGCGAGGCCTTGCGCGCCAGAACCGTGGGCCACCGGGCCGGATGCCACACCGGTTGCGCACCCAACAGGATACGGTCCCAGGGTCCCCGCGCCGCCAGGGCCGCCGCCAGCCGTTCCCCGGCGGCGAAATAACAGCTGTGGAGACCCAGGTCGTGGGTCTCCTCCTCAAAACGCGCCACCACCCGGGGCAACATCTCGGGCGCGCACACCGGCGAGCCCGCCACCACGCGGTAGCCAAAGCTGCGCACAAAACCCACCACTCCCTCCCCTACCGTTCCCTCCGGGCCAGCTTCAAGGTGAGGGAAGAACCAGCGCTCGATGCCCGGATTGAGAATCTGGTACGCGGTGGCGTTCCAGCCGTGGTTGAGGATCAGCCGCCGGGCTCGCTCCAGAGCGCCGACTTCGCCCGCCGCCGTCACGACCCCAAAGCACCGGGCACCACCACCCGGTCGGCGGCGGCGTGGCGCAGGACCACCGCCGCATCTTCAGGGGTCAGCGGTGGATGGAACAGAAAGCCCTGACCCAGATCGCATCCCGCCCGCTGCAGGAAGCGCCGCTGGGCCTCCGTCTCGACCCCTTCCGCCACCACCTGGATCCCCAGACTGTGGGCGACCCAAATGACCGCGGCGGTGATCGCCTCATCGCCACTATCCACCGTCAGATCCCGGATGAAGGAACGGTCGATCTTGATCTTGTCCACCGGGAAACTGCGCAGGTAACTGAGCGAGGAGTAGCCGGTACCGAAGTCGTCCAGCACCACTTCCACCCCCATCTCCCGCAACTGGCGCAGGGTCGTCAGGCTCCGCTCGGCGTTCTCCATCGCGACGCCCTCGGTGATCTCCAATTCCAGGTCTCCCGGAGCCAGGTTGTGGCGGCGCAGCAGGTTGCCAATCTGGTTGGCCAGCCCGGGGGTCTGGAACGGTCGCGCGGAAAGATTGACCGCCATGCGCGGTCGGACCCCCAATTGCCGCTGCCAGCTACGCACCTGGGCGCAGGCGGTGTCGAGAATCCACTCGTCCAGCTGATCCACCAGGGCGACCGGTTCTGCCAGATGAAGGAACTCCTCCGGCCCCAACACACCGCGGCGCGGATGGCGCCAGCGCAACAACGCCTCCACGCCGATCACTCCCCCACTCCCCAGATCCATCACCGGCTGGTAGAGGAGGAAGAGTTGCCCCTCCCGCAGGCCCCGCCGAAGATCGTTTTCCAGCGCCAGCCGCTCCAAAGCCCGTTCATTCATCACCGGCAAAAAGCCCTGGCAGCGATCCCGTCCCAACTCCTTGGCGTGGTACATGGCGATGTCGGCGTGGTGCAGCAGGGTCTCCCCATCCCGCCCATCATCCGGGAAGAGAGCCACCCCGATGCTGGTGGTCACAAAGAGCTGCTGGCCGCGGATCTCGAAGGGGCGCCGCAACGCGAGCAAGATCTTGTCCGCCACGGTCTGCACATCCCGTGGCTCCCGCAAGGCCGAGGCCAGAATGGTGAACTCATCCCCCCCGAGCCGGGCCATGGTGTCCCCGCGCCGCACCTGGGCCTTGAGCCGCCCCGCCACCGCTCGCAGCAACTCGTCCCCCACCGCATGGCCCAAAGAGTCGTTGATCACCTTCAGACGATCAAGATCCAGGAAGAGAACGCCGATACGCCGCCCCTCCCGCGCCGCCTGGGCGATATCGATCTCCAGCCGCTCCAGGAAGAGCTGGCGGTTGGCCAGACCGGTGAGCGCATCGTGGTACGCCATATGCTCCACCTTGACCATGGCCTCCTCCGCCCGCCGCCGCTCCCCCTCCAGCAACCAGATCACCGTGCCCAGCCCGATGGCCAGGTAGGCCAGGAAATCCACCAGCCCCATATAAGGGCCATAGAACACCGCGCTACCGACCAGCAGTTGCCGCACGCTGAGGCCGAATTGATGCAGCAGGTGCAAGCCGTAGAAGAGAAACGCGCCCACCACGACCCGGCTGCCCAGCCCTTCCCCGTGCCGACTGCGCCGCACCAGCACCGCGGTGGCGACAAAGGCGAGCCCCGCGAGCAGAGAGCGCACCCCAAAGCGCAAGACCAGCCGCTCCCCACCAGCTGCCGGGTCCAGAGCAAAGGGGACGATGAGCAGCGCCGCAGCGAAGGGCAAACCCCGCACGAACCAGGTCGGCAACGGACGTCCACGGACCATGCCGTAGGTGCCCGAGAGCAACAGCGTCACCTGCAAGTACCCGGCGACCTGGGAGAAGGCCGCCAGCGCCAACCGCGCCGGATGCCCTGGGGGTCCATGAAAAATGGTCGCGAACGCCGAGCACGCCAGTAGTAGATACACCCCCAGGGCCGCCCAACTGTAGGCCCAGCAAGCCAGGTGAGAACGGCGATAGATTCTATGAAAGCCGAAGAAAATCCCCGCCAGCAGAAAAGTGGCGGCGGCCTGGGCCAGATAGGTAGCGACGATAAAGCGGGCGTCTTCCGGCAAGGTTCCATTCCCCGGAGGTGTGAAAGGGGCGATCAGATTGCATTGTACCCTGTCCCGACCCGCCACAGGATGTCGCTGGTCGCCTTCGAGACTCTAGGACGTTTCCGTGAAGTAGGCGCCGATCAATTCCTCGGCGCGACGGAGTTCCTTCCCGGGGTCCTGTACCCGACCGAAGAGGGTGCGGTAGGTGTGCTGCAGGGTCTCCACGTCCCGCTCCCGCAGGAGATTGACAATCTGGTCGAGAATGCGCCGGGATTCCGCCGGGTATTCCCGCTCCGCCGCGTCGCGCTCCAGCAACAGCAGAGAAAAGAAGAGGGGGTCCGGCAACTCCTGGCTGGCGGTGGGATCCGAGGCGGAAAGGAAGGAGAGGGAACCCACCGCCCGTTCCTCCTCCGAGTTGCCGTTCGCCGGGCTGGTCTCCTCCCCCACTTCCAGCCGTGGCAGGGGCACCACGTCCCGGGGCTGGGCCAGGGACGCACTCTGCTGGGCGAAAGGTAGGGAGCGGACCTGCTGGGAAAAGCGGGAGAAGAGAAAGAAGAGCTCCTTTTCCGAACCGAAATTCCCCACCAGCCGGGCCCCCTTGCCGATCTCCAGCCGCTCGGTGTCCTGGAGCACGATGTGGGCCTTGGCGGTGTCCTCCAGGTGCAGGCATTGGGCGGTCACCCGCCACGCCGTGAGGTTTCCTTGCACATAGCAGGTGTCGGCGCAGCGCACACTCACCGCCTCCACCTCCACCCCCGGTTCCACCCGGATGGAGCCGCCCACGGACTCGAGATTGCCATAATTCCCGGAATTCTGGATCACCAGGTTCCCCGGTGCCCGCACCGACAACTGGCCGTGTTCATCCACCTGAATATCCGTACCCCGGGGGATGATCATCGTGGGAGCGGTCTCATCCGTCGCGTTTTTCGCCATAGAAATGTTTCCGTGTCGTGCTGCTGCTATGCGGGACAACTCAGCGAGTGAAGAGTCGCGGCAACGGTTCGTAACCGTCCAGGTTCGGCGCCTTGCGCTGGGCCACCAGGCCCCGCTCCTGATCGCTCAACTCCAGGTCGAACATGTAGATCCGGGGATCGACCGGTAGCAGCTTACCATCCGCCTGACGCCGCCGAATCTCGTAATGTAGGTGCGGGTTGGTGGAAAAACCGGTATTGCCGACCGTCGCCAGGAGATCCCCGCGCCGCACCTGCTGCCCCCGGCGCACCTTGATCTCGTCCAGGTGCGCGTACAGGGTGATGAAATCGTCCCCATGGCCGAGCACCACCAGGTTGCCATAGCGCCACCAGTTCACACTCTGCCGCTGGTTGTAGCGCCCGGCGTAGACCACCCGGGCATCCGCCGGAGCGTACACCGGCAACCCGATGGGGGCCGCCAGATCGATACCGGCGTGGAACCCCCAGGCGTTGGTGAAGGGACTGCGACGGTTGCCGAACGGGCTGGTGAGGACGAACTGATCGCCCCGCAACGGCGTCAGGGAGGGCGTGGTCAGCATCTGCTCCTGACGCTGGCGCTCGAACTCCTGCACCTCCTGGATCAGGACGCCCAGCACCTCCTGCTGTTCGACGATTCGGGCTTGCAGGTTGAAACCGTCCTGGACGGTGGCCTGGTACATCGAATCCGGCGCCGTTTCGGGCTGCAAGGGATACCCCCCCTGGGTTTCCACGGCATCGTGATCCAGACCGTAGGCCAGGTAGATACGATCCAGTTCCAGCCGCACCCGCTGGGTCTCCTCATCCAGACCGCGCAACTCCTGGATCAGTGGCGGCAGCCGCTTGCCCAGCACCTCTCGCTCCGCCAGCAGTCCCTGGTACTCGGGAAAACGCAGCAGGTCGCCGACCACCAACGGGAAGGCGTACAGCCCGAAACCGAGAAAGGAGACGAACACCAGGAGACTCAACGCGGTGATCAGCACCTGGCGGCGGGTGAGAAAGATGTAGCGCACCCCACGACGGATGTTGTTGGGGTGAATCTGGATTTCCAGAGCCGACCCCCGGCGCCCATCGCTCTTGGGGCGGCCGGGCCGAGCCCCTCGTTTTCCCAGTCCTATCGCCATCATGCCTCTCCTGCCACGACTTCCAACCCTGCCCGCAGCGGAACCAGACGGTCCACTTCCGCCTCCGACAGGAAACGACTCACCAACTTCTGAAGCGGTGCATACACGACCGGTGTTGCGGCCAACACATTACCACTGCGCAGGAATTCCCCGCCGCCGTCGAAGTCACTGACCCGTCCCCCGGCTTCCTCCACCAGCAAACTCCCCGCGGCGATATCCCAGGGGGAGAGCCGCAATTCGAAGAAACCATCGAACACGCCGGCAGCGGTGTAGGCCAGGTCAAGGGCCGCGGAACCACAGCGCCGCAGGTCCCGAGCCTGTTCGAGAATCTCCCCCAGGACGTCCAGATGGGGACGGATGGCGGCCCGCGCCCGGAAGGGAAAACCGGTGGCCAGGAAGGCGTCCGTCAGACCGCTTCCGCCGCCGCTGGGGACCTGCCGCTCCGCGACCCGCATCGGGGCGCCATTCCAGGTAGCACCGCCTCCCCGCCGCGCCGCGAAGAGATTGGGGCCCAGGGGATCCAGAACCACTCCCACCACCACCCGCCACCCCTGGGGCCGTCGCTGGAGACAGGCGATGGAGACGGCAAACATCGGCACTCCCTGGAGGAAATTGGTGGTGCCATCCAGGGGATCGAGCACCCACTGGTACTCGGCATCCGGCGCGGAGCCCGCGGTGAAGCCCCCCTCCTCCGCCAGAATGGCGTGGTCCGGGTGGCGCCGACGCAGTTCCGCCACCACCGCCACCTCGCTTTCCCGGTCCACCCGGGTCACGAAATCACTGGGCGACTTTTCCCGCACCTCCAGGTTCCCAGCGCGAAAATTCCGCCGCAGGATGGTGCCACCCACTTCGGCGGCGGCGATGGCGGATTGGAGAAGGGACTCACTCATAAATGGATCTCGATATGCCAATTTGCCATGGAATATAGCCAATGGGAACGGAAGAAAGCAAGGGGGGTGAGACGCGCCAAGATACCACAACCCCGGCCTTGCCAGGTCAGCCCCGGGTCAGGTCCCGGGTCAGATTCCGGGTCAGGCCAGGCGGCAGCTCACCGCCGGGGATCGATCCGCCGCCCGCCCACCACCGTCGCCACCGCCCGCCCCCGCAGTTCCCAACCGTGGAAGGGGGAATTGCGGGACTTGCTGAGGAATTGGTTGCGATCGATCGTCACCGACGCGTCCGGATCGAAGAGCGTGACATCACCGGGGCTTCCCTTCTTCAGGGTGCCGGTGGGCAACCCCAGCACCCGGGCCGGAGCGGTGGACAGCAACTCGACGAAGCGCGTCAGGCTGATCACACCCCGGTGCACCAGCCTCTCCAGACAGAGGGGCAGATTGGTCTCCAGCCCGACGATACCGAAAGGAGCCACGGAGAACTCCACGTCTTTCTCGTCCGGGTGATGGGGCGCGTGGTCGCTGGCGATGACATCGACGGTGCCATCGGCGAGGCCCGCCAACAGCGCCTCGCGGTCCGCCGCCGCCCGCAGCGGTGGTTTCATCTTGGTGTCGGTGGAAAAGCCGCTCTCCGCCACCGCCTCGTCGATCAGAATCAGGTGATGGGGGGTGACTTCACAGGTCACCGCCAACCCCGCGGCCTTGGCCCGGCGGACCAGATCCAGACTGCGGGCTGTCGATAGATGAGCGACGTGATACTTGCCCCCGAAATCTTCCGTGAGGATGATGTCCCGGGCGACGATGATGTCCTCCGAGGCCCCGGGGATGCCCGGCAAGCCCAGCCGGGTGGAAACCGCCCCCTCGTGCATCACCCCGGGGCCGGTGAGGTTCAGGTCCTCGGCGTGCTGGATCACCGGCAGGTCGTAATGGCGAGCGTAGAGGAGCGCCCGGCGCATCAGCTCCGCGTTGGCGATGGGCAAGCCATCATCGGAGATCGCCACGGCGCCCGCCAGCGCCATCTCACCGATATCCGCCAGCAGTTCCCCCTGGAGTCCGCGGCTGACCGCGCCGATGGGATGAACCCGCGCGTAGCCGTGCCGCCGGGCCTCGTCGAGGATGTGCCGGGTGACCGAGGCGTTGTCGTGCACCGGCGCGGTATTCGCCATGCAGGCCACCGCCGTGAAGCCCCCCGCCGCCGCCGCCCGGGTGCCGCTCTCCACCGTCTCCTTGTACTCCTGCCCGGGTTCCCGCAGGTGCACATGCATATCGATGAGGCCCGGGGTGACCACCAGGCCCGAGGCGTCCAGCACCGTCGCCCCTTCCGGCGGCGCGAGGCCCGCCTCCACCGCCACCACCAGGCCTTCTTCCAGAAGTACGTCCGCCGGTCCGTCGATCCCCTGGCTGGGATCCACCACCCGGCCACCCTGGATGAGCAACGGTGCCGTCTGCGGCCCGCTCATGCCTCCGCCTCCCCGGTGGCGCCCAGGGCGGAGTCTCCCGAGACTCCCGAGAGCAGGTAGAGCACCGCCATGCGTACCGCGACCCCGTTGGCCACCTGTTCCAGGATCACCGAATACGGCCCATCGGCCACCTCGCTGGCGATCTCCACCCCGCGGTTCATGGGTCCCGGGTGCATGACGATGACATCCTCCTTGGCGCGCCGCAGCCGTTCGTGATTGAGACCGAAGAGGCGGAAGTACTCCCGCACGGAGGGCATCCGCAACTTGTCCTGGCGCTCCAGTTGCACCCGCAGCATCATCACCACATCGGCGCCTTCCAGCGCCTCGTCCAGGGTGTAGGCCACCCGCACGCCGAGGGCTTCCGGCTGCGCTGGCATCATGGTCCACGGACCGGCGATGGTCACCTCGGCGCCCAGTTTGGTCAACAAATGAATGTTCGACCGCACCACGCGGCTGTGCTCGATGTCGCCGATGATGGCCACCTTGAGCCCCGCGATGTCCCCCTTGTGCTGGCGAATCGTGTGGGCGTCGAGCAGCGCCTGGGTCGGGTGCTCGTGGGCGCCGTCCCCGGCGTTGATCACCCCCGAGGGGAGCCGCCGGGCCAGCAGATGGGGGGCGCCCGGGAAGGCGTGGCGAATGACCACGAGATCCGGAGCCATGGCCTGAAGATTCAGGGCCGTGTCCACCAACCCCTCCCCCTTGGTCAGGGCGGAGCTGGAGGCGCTGAAGTTCAACGAATCCGCCGAGAGCCGCTTTTCCGCGATCTCGAAACTCGATCGAGTGCGGGTGGAGGGCTCGAAGAAGAGGTTGACGACCGTCTTGCCCCGCAAGGTCGGCACCTTTTTGACGGGACGATCGAAGATGTCCCGGAAGGAATCGGCGGTATCGAGGATGAGTTCGATCTCCTCCTTCGATAGCTCGGCGATCCCCAGCAGATCTTTGCGTTGCCAGCGGATTCCTGGTTCCTCGCTCAACCCTTGTCCCCTCCATCGAGTCGTTCGAGAATGCGCACCTCATCCCGGTCGTCGGTCTCCTCGAAAAGCACCTCGATCACCTCGCTGGCGGCGGTGGGCACCTTTTTTCCCACCACTTCCGCCTGCACGGGCAATTCCCGGTGCCCGCGATCGATGAGCACCGCCAGCCGCACCGCCCGGGGGCGACCGTAATCGAGCAGGGCATCGAGGGCCGCTCGCACCGTGCGCCCGGTGTAGAGGACATCGTCGCAGAGCACCACCACCCGCCCGTCCACCGGTTCTGCCAGATGGGTTTGCTTGACCACCGCCTGGGGACCGATGGCGGAAAGATCATCCCGATAGAGGGTGATATCGAGGATCCCCCGGGAGACCTCCACCCCTTCCATCTCCTGGATCTCCGCCGCCAGGCGCTGGGCCAGGGGCACCCCGCGGGTGCGGATTCCCACCAGCATCAACGCCGCCAGATCGCCGCATTGCTCCACGACTTCCACCGCCATGCGACGGATCACACGGCGGATCTCCTGGGGGTCGAGAATGGTGGTCTTGGGGACGAGCTGGTCACGCACGCCAGGATGCTATGAGGCCGGGGGCAGGTTGTCAACGCGCCGGTACCTCCTCTAACATCCAGGGCCATGGCCAAGAAGAAACCGCGCTCGCAGGAGACCGCCTCCGCTCCACCCCCTGGGGAGGGCGAAAGACCTCATGGCTGGCGGGCTTATCGGCGGGAACTGACCTTCCTCGTCCTCTTCATCGTGATCCTGGGAGGAAGTTTCACCCTGCTCTCCCTCACCTGGGTGAACGACACGTTGGTGGAACCCTTCACCGCCGGGGTCGCCCGGGCCAGCGGTATCGCTCTCAACCTGATCGGCCAGGACATCACCATGCACGGCACCATCCTGCGCAACGAGACCTTCGCGGTCAACGTCCGCAACGGCTGCAACGGTGTGGAGACGATGCTCATCTTCCTGGCCGCCGTGCTCGCCTTCCCGGCCTCCTGGAAGGCCCGGGGTATTGGCCTCGCCCTGGGGATGGTGGCCATCCAGGGGGTCAACCTGGTGCGCGTGGTGGCGCTGTTTTTGACCGGGGCGTACTTCCCGAAGCTCTTCGACGCCTCCCACACGGTGATCTGGCAATCGGTGGTGATTCTCTTTGGCGTCCTGCTGTGGATCTTCTGGGCCCATCGCTTCGCCGCGCCACCGGTTCCGGCCCCCCTGGACGCTCCCCCGTCCACCCCGGTGGAAGGCTAATCTTGCGCGGCTGGCGCTTCCCCCTCCTGGTGGTCTTGTGGCTGATCCCCGCCACGCTGGTGTGGATCGGTGCCACGGACTTCCTCAATGTCTTCCTGCGCATCAACGCCGAGCACCTTCTGCACCTGGGGGAAAGCCCCAATGTCAGTCGCCTCTACCCGGCACCCCAGGACGACAACTACATCTTCATCGAGCGCGCCGATTTTTCCCCCGCCCGCGCCCGGGTGGCTTCCGTGCGGGTGACCGATGTGCACTTCCCCCTGGTGCTCCTGCTGGCCCTCTTCCTGGCGGTGCCGGGCATCTCGTGGAAGGAGCGCCTCAAGGCCCTCGGGTGGGCCCTCCTGGTGACGGTGCTCTTCGACATCGTGCTGCTCTACTTCTGGGTGCAGTTCTACTACGCCGAGCAGTACGGCCCCCTGGGCCGCAATGTCTTCGGGTTGGGCAAGCATCTGCTGGACCTGCCCTTCAAGTTGGGCCTGCCCCTGGCACTCTTCGTGGTCTTTCACTTCCGTCGATTGGTGCCGACGGGTGCCGACAGGCCCGACCCGCCTTGATAGAGCAGGCGAGCCGGGCGGGATCGGCGGACGGGATCAGCAGCCGTAGCAGTAGTAATTGTTGTTCGAGACGATGCAGCCGGAGCACCCCGGGCAATAGGCCAGGACTTCCGGGGGGTCACAGGCCCGCAGGAAATGGATCCGGCGCAGATCCTCCACGGTGATCACCCCTTGTCGGTGCCCATCCATGGGCGTGAAGAGGGGCTCTTCGAACTGCGCCGAACCCGCCGTGCCTTCCATCTGGGCTTTCTCGGCCAGGGCCGGGATCACGCACAGAACACCCAAGACCAGCACTGCGGCAAATAGACGGGAAAATCGCGCCATAACTTCCTCCTTTGTGGTTTCTCGAAACTGCGGCTAGAAAAGTTGTCCTATGGTAAGCAGGAAAGGATTACGAGTCAACGCCTTTGCCAGAAAAATACCGCTTTGCCAGATGTGAGGAGGGTGCCACCCACTTTGGCGATACGCCAGTCAGGACAGATCCCGGCCACGTCTTCCAGGTCCCCCAGGTCCCCTGGTAGCCCTCACCCCGCCGCCCGGATCTTCCCCACGATCTCCGCGACCGCCGTCTCGGTGTCGATCACCCGGGTGTAGCGGTCTTTGAGGGTCGCCACGGTGAATTCGTGGAGTTGGGGGGTGACGGTGGCGCAACCGTCCTCGATCAGGGTGACGAGAAAGCCCAGGTCGCAGGCGTCGCGCACCGTGGTGGAGACGCATTCGTCGGTGTAGACCCCCACCATGTAGAGCGAATTGATCTCCAGATTGTGCAGGATGTAGTACAGATTGGTGGAGGAGAAGACCCCGCTGGCGGTCTTGTTGAGGACGATCTCATCCCCCGCCGGGGCCACCTCTTCCAGGAATTCCGCTTCCTTGGAACCGGGAGCGGCCAGCAGATTCAACCGCTTGTGGCCGGGACTGCGATCGCGACCGTCCTGGGTCAGGGCCTGGATGCGGACGTGGATCACCTCCAACCCGCGCCCCCGGAAGCAATCCTGGAGCTTCCGCACGTTGGGCAGGGCGATCCGCTCCAGGCGATCGAAGTAGTACCGTTGGGACTCCTCCGGCACGCCGGAGGAGGTGGCGTCGGCAAACACCCCATGGCCCGGAGCGGCGTCCAGGTATTGAAGGTCGATACACAGCAGCGCCGTGTTCTTGAGAGTCTCCGCCTGGTAGCGCTCCGGAGCCTCCAGGATCGCCTCCGTGTAGGTGGGCTTCAGCGGATCGATGAAACGCTCGCTCATGACTTTCCTTTCGCGATCCGCAGCAGGGCGCCCAGCGCGACGTTGGCACCGATTTCGATATCTTCCCAATGGGTCCACTCCGCCGGGGAATGACTGCGCCCCTTGAGGCTGGGCACGAAGATCATCCCCACGGGGGCGATGGCGGACACGATCTGGGCATCGTGGGCGGCCCCGCTGGGCATGGTCTTGATCTCCGTGGCCTGCGCCTGGGCGGCATCGCGGATCGCCGTGACGATGGACGGGTCGCAGGCCACCGGATCGATCTCACTGATGATGTCGAATTCGAACATCAAACCCCGCCGCCGGGCGATGGCGGAGAGCACTCGTCGGCAGGCATCCATCAGTTCCCGCAGGGTCTTCTCCTCGGTGTCCCGCACATCGAGGGAAAATTCCACCCGCCCCGGCACGGTGTTGGCGGAACCGGGGTGGAGGTCGGCGCGCCCGATGGTGGCGACGCTGTCCTCGCCACCGTGTTCCTCCAGAACCCGGGGAATCTCCCCGGCAAATTCCACCAACCCCTGGAAGGCGTCGCGGCGCATACCCATGGGGGTGGTGCCCGCGTGGTCCGCCTCCCCCAGCAACCGCCCGGTCCAGCGGTGCAGGCCGGTGATGGTCTCCACCACGCCGCAATGCAAGCCGAGATGGTCGAGCACCGGCCCCTGTTCGATGTGCAATTCCAGGTAGCTGTGCAAGGTGTTGCGGGGCCGCCGACAGTGCAGCGCCGCCTCCGGATCCAGGCCCTGCTGCTGCATGGCCTCGGGCAGGGCCACGCCGTCCAGGTCCGTGGCGCTGTAGACCATCTCCGGATCGAGAGCGCCGGTCAAGGCCCGGGAGCCCAGCATGCCGCCGAAGCGCCCCTCCTCGTCGCTAAAGGCGACGATCTCGACGGGATAGTGGGTGTCGATGGCTTCCTCCTTCAAGCGCCGCAGGCATTCCAGCGCTACCAGCACGCCCAGGGCACCATCCAGCCGCCCCCCGGCGGGCACGGTGTCCAGGTGGGACCCCATGAGCACGCAGGGCCGGTCGCTGTGGGGAGGGGCGGATTCCTCGGAGATCTTGCCGAAGACATTGCCAGCGCCATCCATGCGCGCCGCACAGCCAGCCTCCTGGAGACGATCCATGAGCCAGCGGCGGCCCGCCATGTCGGCGTCCGTGAAGGCCATGCGGTACAACCCCCGATCCTCCTCGGAGGCGCCGATCTCCGCCAGGCGGTCGATATCTTCCTGGAGGCGAGGGAAGTTGACGGTCAGGGTGGGATACACATTCTGCATGGGGCGAATTCACCCTAACATACGCCCTGCCGTTACAATGGGCGGCGAGGAGGACACCCCATGACCGCGACGCTCAAAGCCCCGCCATCCATCCCGGACCGCCCCGACACTGCACCCGACGCCACCCCCTTCCCGGCACTGGACCAGGCCGTCACCGCCCTGCAAGAGCACAAAGAGGCCTGGGTGCGGGTCTCCCTCACCGAACGCATCGCGTTGATCGATACCATCCTGGACCGCTTCGACGGGTTGGCGGGACGCTGGGCGGACGCCTGCCGGGAGGCCGAGGGGCTGACCCCGGGCTCGCCCCAGGCGGGGGAAGAGTGGTTGGTGGGACCATACCTGATGCTGCGCAATCTGCGGCTGCTGAGAAAGGCGCTGCGGGAGATCGAGCGCGATGGCCAGCCGAAGATCCCGGGCAAGGTGCGCACCCGCACCACGGAGGACGGCGAGCAGGTCGTCGCCCGGGTCTTCCCCACCTCCGCCTACGACTTCCTCTTCTTCCCCGGGGTCACCGCCGACGTCTGGATGGAACCCGGGGTGACGGCGGCAGGGTTGGCGGCGACCCAGGCCGTGGCCTACAAACATCCCCCCGCGGGCAAGGTGGCGCTGGTCCTGGGGGCGGGGAATGTCTCGTCCATCGGTCCCACCGACGCGCTCTACAAATTCTTCGTGGAAAACCAGGTGGTGCTCTACAAGATGCACCCGGTCAACGCCTACCTGGGGCCGCTCCTGGAGGAGGGCTTCCAGCCGCTGGTACAGGCGGGATACCTGCGCATCGTCTACGGCGACGCCGCCGAGGGGGCGTATCTCTGCGACCACCCCGGGGTGGACGAGATCCACATCACCGGTTCCGACCAGACCGTGGAGGCCATCGCCTTCGGGCCCGGGGCCACGGGGGCGAAGCACAAGGCCGCGGGGCAGGTCCAGAATACCCGGCGCATCACCGCCGAGTTGGGCAACGTCAGCACCATTCTGGTGGTGCCGGGACCGTGGTCGAAGGGGGACATCGACTACCAGGCGGAAAATATCGTCTCCTCCCTGGCCAACAACGCCGGTTTCAACTGCAACGCCACCCGGGTGGTGGTGACCCACGGGGAGT
>Ga0210063_1000378_pt1 | contig 14202 bp, 10 predicted proteins | sample Muzzi_PWA_D1_FD_185529 | JGI IMG/M metagenome (GOLD analysis project Ga0210063, IMG submission 185529) | Wetland microbial communities from San Francisco Bay, California, USA, that impact long-term carbon sequestration - Muzzi_PWA_D1 (SPAdes) | ecosystem: Environmental > Aquatic > Marine >... | reverse complement strand
AGCCGCCGCCATCGACGGGGCCGGCTTCTGGCGGCGTTTCTGGACCATCGTCTTCCCGCTCTTGTCGCCGACCAGTTTCTTTTTGCTGGTGGTGAACATCGTCTATGCCTTTTTCGAGACCTTCGGTGTCATCCACACCATCACCTCCGGCGGGCCGCAACAGGCGACGACGATTCTCGTCTACAAGGTCTTCGCGGACGGCTTTGTCGGCCAGGACCTGGGCTCCTCCGCCGCGCAGTCGGTCATCCTGCTGATCGTCGTCGGCGCCCTCACCGTGATCCAGTTCAAATATATCGAACGTCGGGTGCACTACTGATGACGGGCATGGTGCAAAAGCGCGGCTGGGGCGTCCTACTGACGCACTGCGGTTTGATCCTCGGCGTGCTGACCGTCTGTTTTCCGATCTATCTGGCCTTCGTGGCCTCAACCGTGACCCAGCCGGAGATCGTGCGGCCGCCCATGCCCTTGCTGCCGGGCAATCAGTTTCTGGCCAACTACGAGCGCGCCATCCTTTCCGGCGTCAACGCCCCGGTCTGGCGCATGTTGATGAACTCGGCGGTCATGGCCCTCGGCATCGCGCTCGGCAAGATCGCCATATCGCTGCTCTCGGCCTTTGCCATCGTCTACTTCCGCTTTCCTCTGCGTCGGCTCTTCTTCTGGCTGATATTTCTCACCCTGATGCTGCCGGTCGAGGTGCGCATCGTGCCGACTTACGAAGTGGTGGCCGGCTTCGGCCTGCTGAACAGCTATGCCGGGCTCATTCTGCCGCTGATCGCCTCGGCGACGGCGACCTTCCTCTTCCGGCAGTTCTTCCTCACCGTGCCGGACGAGCTGGCGGAAGCGGCGCGGGTCGACGGCGCACGCCCCATGCGGTTTTTCTTCGATATACTCCTGCCGATGTCGCGCACCAACATTGCCGCGCTCTTTGTCATCCTCTTCATCTACGGCTGGAACCAATACCTCTGGCCGCTGCTCATCACCACCACGCCGGAAATGAACACCGTGGTGATGGGCATCAAGCAGATGTTCCCCTCCGGCGACGACACCGCCGACTGGCCGGTCATCATGGCAACCGCCCTGCTCGCCATGCTGCCGCCGGTCCTGGTGGTAGTCGCCATGCAGCGGCTCTTCGTCAAGGGCCTGATCGAAACGGAAAAATAGCGACACGCCATGGCCACCATCTCTCTTCATGCCCTGCGCAAGTCCTTCGGCGACACCGAAGTGATCCATGGCGTCGATATCGAGATCGACGACGGCGAGTTTATCGTCATCGTCGGTCCCTCGGGATGCGGCAAGTCGACTCTGCTGCGCATGGTGGCCGGCCTGGAAAGCGTCACCAGCGGTGAGATCCGCATCGACGGCGCCCGGGTGAACGAGCGCGAGCCGATGGACCGCAACATTGCCATGGTGTTTCAGAACTACGCGCTCTACCCCCACATGAGCGTCTTCGACAACATGGCCTACGGCTTGAAGATCGCCCGCAAGACGAAAGCCGAGATTGCCGAGAAGGTGGCCCAGGTCGCAAATTTGCTGCAGCTCGAAGGCCTGCTCGACCGCAAGCCGCGGCAACTCTCCGGCGGCCAGCGCCAGCGTGTTGCCATGGGCCGTGCCATCGTGCGGGAGCCGGCTCTCTTCCTCTTCGACGAACCGCTGTCGAATCTGGACGCCAAGCTGCGGGTGCAGATGCGGCTGGAGATCAAGGCCCTGCAGCGCCAACTCGGCATAACCTCCCTCTATGTCACCCACGATCAGGTCGAAGCCATGACCCTGGCCGACCGCATGATCGTTCTGAACCGGGGTGTCACCGAGCAGGTCGGCGCGCCCCTCGAGGTTTATAGCCGGCCCGCGAGCCGCTTCGTGGGTGGCTTTATCGGGTCGCCGCCGATGAACTTCATCCCGGTGGCGCTCTGCCAGCCCGACAAACTGCGGGCCTTGCTGCCCGGCGACATCTCAGGCGACGCCGGCCTGACGGTCGGCATTCGTCCCGAGCACCTGGAGCGCGTCGCGGAGGGTGATCATCTTTTTGCCGGCCGCGTGAAATTCACCGAGGCCCTGGGCGCCGAGACTTTGGTGCATGTCGTGCTGGAGGACGGTCAAATGGTCACCCTGCGGCAGTCCGGCGCTCTGCCCCTGCCGCCGGCCGACAGCCTGTGCATTGCGGCTTGTGCGTCTGCGGCGATTTCGCTTTTTCGAGCGTCCGGCGAACGTCTGGAGAAAGGTTAACGAAATCTTTTCATTCTCGGCGTTAGGGTCGACTGTTAGATTTGACTGGCACCCGCCTCGGGCCGCTTCGGACGACCTCCGGGCACGCGGCGGGCGGCTCTATCCGGTCCGCTGCCATGCGGACAACAGTTCGAGGTTACGAAGAGATGCAGATAAGACCTTTTGGGCTCCTCGCCGCCTTGGCCTTGTCAATAGCTGCCACGGGCTGCACCACGCCGATGTCGACGATGCCGCCTGGAACGACGGCCTACCGCACCGGTTTCAGCGAGGGCTGCGATGCCGGCTACAGCGTCGCCGGCAGCCCTTTTTACGAAAAACGCGATGACGCCTCGCCGCAAGAAACCGACAAAGAATATGTCCACGGCTGGCGCCAGGGCTTTCACCGCTGCAAACGAAACTACGACCGCATCCAAACAACGGTCTATGCCATCATGGGGCCGCCGCTCTAAGAGACGCCCGGCAGAACGCAAAAAAGGCAATTCCCGCAGCGGGAGTTGCCTTCTTTGTTTGTCTTAACGTCTCAGGCGGCCAGCGCCAAGAATCCATGAAACGAAACGTGCGCTCGGTTAGCCGCAGTCGCTCCCGGCTGAACTGACGCAGTTGCTGGCCGCGATGATCGCATTGTCGACCGCATTGCCCAACGCAACGGCTGACCCGGCAATGCCCGTGGTTACGATCGCAAGGATCAATGCGTATTCGGCCGCCGAAGCGCCGCCCTCGTCCCGCAGCATTTCAGCAACAAACTTACGAACCGTGGTCATGGTTAAAATCTCCCACCTTCAAAACACGTCATACTCTTCGACTGCGGCATACAAAGCAGTTTGAGCCCTTTCGGCCTCGCCAACTCTGCCGACGGCTTCGTTCGCAACGACCACAGATAAAGGCATAGCTGGCGCTTGAGCCTTACTGGGATATCTACGCGAGCAGGCGTGATCTTAACGTCAATTGTGTCAGTTTTTTTACACATTATTTCCAATTTTTCGCAAAATGCGACAAATTGGCGTCAGAGTTGTGTGGGTTGATGGGATTCTTTAGCTACACCTTCTTTGCGAGGCAGGCCCAGTAAACAACTGTTTTATTTTATACATGTTATGTTCACAAAGGCTAACGGTGTCGCCGGTTTTGTGTTATTTTTGTTACATTCATGTTCGTCGGATCGTCTTCCGGGTTCGAGTTCACATCATGTTGTTACGCACATAAGTAGATTGCCAAGCTGGGCAGGCCCGCGCAAACGTCATCAAAGCCCTTGCCAAGCCGCGCCCAGGGCGTGAACTCTATAGGTCCCCTTGCAGGGCGTCTTGAGACAGTTCCCGAGATAGATGCCTACACCTTAGGAGATTTGCCGTGGGCCTGCTGGCACTCGATCACGTCAACATCCGGACCGCACAGCTCGATGCGATGGTCCGGTTCTACGAAGATGTCGTGGGTCTCAAACAAGGAGAGCGCCCACCCTTTTCCGTGGGCGGCAGTTGGCTCTACTGCGGTGCGCGGCCCGTCGTCCACCTGATAGAAGTCGCTGAAGGCACGGCCTGGTCGGTCGGTGCGCTGGAGCACTATGCCTTCGAGGCGGAGGGCCTGCGTGAGTTCGTCGACCATTTGCAGGCCGTCGGCACAGCCTACGAGGTCGCGCCCGTCCCCGGAACCGGGGTGCGCCAAGTGCACCTGCACGACCCCGACGGCAACCATCTCCACATCGATTTTCCGCCCAGCGAGGCCGCAGACGAGGCAATTTAAAACAAGCACCGTTTTTTAATCAAATTCTAAGCATGCGTTAACCTTAATGTCGGACCCTCTATGCCATCGCCTCGTGGTGGAAAGGGAAAACCGATGACTGCTCTCGCTAAGGACGTCTTTGATCTCTTCGCCGAGATTTATGAACGTGAAAAGCAAGAAGACATGGACCTGCAGGATTACCTGTATGGCTGTGCGGACGACCCGAAAATGTATGCCAGCGCCGCTGAGCGCATGATCACGGCGATCGGCGAACCGGAGGTCATAGAAACCAGCCGGGATCCGCGCCTCGGGCGAATTTTCCTCAACCGCACGATCAAACGCTATCCGGGCTTCGGCGACTTCTTCGGCATGGAAGACACCATCGAGCGCATTGTCGGTTTCTTTCAGTACGCCGCTCAAGGCCTGGAGGAGCGCAAGCAGATCCTCTATCTCCTGGGCCCCGTCGGCGGCGGCAAGTCTTCCCTGGCGGAGCGTCTGAAACAACTCATCGAAGACCAGCCGATCTACGTCTTGAAGGCGAAGGACGAGGTCAGCCCGGTCTTTGAATCGCCCTTGGGTCTCTTCGATCCGCAGCGCATGGGCGATCTCTTGGAAGACAAGTACGGCATCGCCCGCCGTCGCCTCACCGGTTTGATCTCCCCTTGGGCCACCAAACGCCTCGACGAGTTCGGCGGCGACCTTTCCAAGTTCTCCGTGGTCCGACTGATGCCCTCCAAGCTGCGTCAGATCGCCATTGCCAAGACCGAGCCCGGCGACGAGAACAACCAAGACATCTCCGCTCTCGTGGGCAAGATCGACATCCGCAAGCTCGAGCATTTCAGCCAGGACGATCCGGATGCCTACAGCTACTCGGGCGGCCTCAACCGCACCACCCAGGGCCTGCTGGAATTCGTCGAGATGTTCAAGGCGCCGATCAAGGTGCTGCACCCCCTGCTGACCGCCACTCAGGAAGGCAACTATCTGGGCACCCAGAACTTCGGTGGCTTCCCCTACCAGGGCGTGGTGCTGGCCCATTCCAACGAGTCCGAGTGGGAGCAATTCAAGAACAACAAGAACAACGAGGCCTTCCTCGACCGCATCTGCGTGATCAAGGTGCCCTATTGTCTGCGCACGACGGACGAATCCCGGATCTACCGGAAACTTCTCGAAAACAGCGAGTTGGGTGATGCCTCCTGCTGCCCCGAAGTCTTGGAGATCCTCAGCCGCTTTTCCGTTCTCACCCGCTTATATGAGCACGAGAACTCCTCTCTTTATTCCAAGATGCGCATCTACGACGGCGAGAGTCTGCGCGACAGCGACCCGAAAGCGAAGTCCGTGCAGGAGTATCGTGAAGTCGCCGGCGTCGACGAAGGCATGAGCGGCATCAGCACGCGCTTCGCCTTCAAGGTTTTGTCCGCCACCTTCAACTACGACTTGGAAGAGGTCGCGGCCGACCCGGTCCACTTGATGTACGTGCTGGAACAGGCGGTGAAGCGCGAGCAGTTCCCGAAGGACACGGAAGACCGCTATCTTGAATTCATCAAGGCCGAATTGGCACCCCGCTATGCGGAGTTCATCGGCCACGAGATTCAGAAGTGCTACCTGGAATCCTACGGCGAGTACGGTCAGAACCTCTTCGACCGCTATATCTCCTATGCCGATGCCTGGATCGAAGAGCAGGATTACAAAGACCCCGACACCGGTCAGATTTTCGATCGCGAGATCTTGGACACCGAGCTCTCCAAGATCGAAAAGCCGGCCGGGATCGCCAACCCCAAGGACTTCCGCAACGAGGTGGTCAAGTTCTCGCTGCGCGCCCGAGCGGCCAACGAAGGCAAGAACCCCTCCTGGACCAGCTACGAGAAGATCCGCGAGGTGATCGAAAAGCGCATGTTCAGCCAGGTCGAAGAACTGCTGCCGGTCATCAGCTTCGGCACCAAGAAAGACAGCCAAACCGATCGCCAGCACGGCGAGTTCGTCAACCGCATGAAGGCGCGCGGCTACACAGAACGTCAGGTGCGGCGTTTGGTCGAGTGGTACATGCGGGTCAACAAAGCCGGGTAGGTCGATCCGATGGCGCGTCTCGTAGACAGACGGCTCAACCCCAAGGGCAAGAGCCTCGGCAATCGCCAGCGTTTCATGAGACGCGCGCGCGCCCAGATCAAGGAGGCCGTCAACAAGGCGATTCAGAACCGCGGCATCACCGACGAGCCCGTCGGCGAGCAGATCACCATCCCCTCCAAGGGCATTCGCGAGCCGCGTTTCCACCACGCCGCCGACAAGGGCAAGCGCGAACGGCTCCTGCCCGGCAACAAGGACTTCCTGCCCGGCGACCTGATCCCCAAACCCCAGGGCGGCGGCGGGGGCGGTCAAGGCAAGCAGGCGAGCAACAGCGGCGAGGGCGAAGACGACTTCAGCTTCACCCTGACGGCGGACGAGTTCCTCAACGTCTTTTTCGAAGATCTGGAATTGCCGGACTTGGTGAAGACCAGCCTTAAGGAAGTGACAGCCTTCAAGCCCCACCGCGCCGGCTACTCTACGTCGGGCACCACCACCAACATCAACGTGGTGCGCACCATGACTCACAGCTTCGGCCGCCGGCTCGCCCTACGGCGCCCCAAACAGGCCGAGATCGAGGCGCTTGAAACCCAAATGAAAGTGCTGCGCGACAGCGAGCAGCCGCTCAGCCTCAGCACGCAACAGCAATTGGTGGAACTGGAAGCGCAGCTGGAGGCGTTGGAACGGCGCCGCCGGCTGGTTGCCTTCATCGACCCCATCGACATCCGCTACAATCGCTTTGAGCACATACCGCAGCCCAAGACGAAGGCCGTCATGTTCTGCCTGATGGACGTCTCCGGCTCCATGGGCGCCCGGGAAAAGGATCTCGCCAAGCGCTTTTTCCTGTTGCTCCATCTCTTCTTGAAACAGCGCTACAAGAAGATCGACGTGGTCTTCATCCGACACACTCACCAAGCGCAAGAAGTGGACGAGGAAACCTTCTTCTACAGCCGCGAATCCGGCGGCACCGTGGTCAGCACGGCCTTGGTCGAGATGCAGCGGGTCATCGCCGAGCGCTATCCGGCCAGCGAGTGGAACATCTACGCAGCGCAAGCCTCCGACGGCGACAATATCGGCGACGACACCGCGCGCTGCACCGCGCTGCTGCAGGAGGAACTGCTGCCGCTTTGCCAGTACTACGCCTACGTGGAGATTCTCGATGCGCGGGAACTGGAGCTCTTCCAGAACACCAAGAACGGCAAGGCGCTGTGGCGCGGCTACCGGTCCGTGGCCGACACTTGCGCCAATTTCGCGATGAAGCGCATCGCCCAACCGGGCGACATCTATCCGGTGTTCCGAGAACTTTTCGCCAAGCCCGGCAAAGCCGCCTAGCAGGAGAGGGCTGCGCCACAGACGCAAGGATCGAGACAGATGGGGGACGCCGCAAGATCGACCGCAGCAGCCAGCCGGCCCGGCCTACTGTTCGAAGGCTCGGAATGGAACTTCGAGACCCTCGAGCGCACCTACGATGCCATTGCGGACATCGCCCTGCATGACCTGGGGCTGGATGTCTATCCCAATCAGATCGAGATCATCTCCTCCGATCAGATGCTGGAAGCCTACTGCTCCATCGGCATGCCGCTGATGTACCAGCACTGGTCCTTCGGCAAGCGTTTCGTTTCCGAAGAGCAGGCCTACCGCAAAGGCTACCAGGGCCTCGCCTACGAGATCGTCATCAATTCCAACCCCTGCATCAGCTATCACATGGAAGAGAACAGCATGACGATGCAGGCCCTGGTGATGGCCCACGCCGCCTTCGGCCACAACCACTTCTTCAAGAACAACCACCTCTTTCAGCAGTGGACCGACGCGGAAGGAATCCTCGACTACCTGAATTTCGCGAAAGGCTATATAGCCAAGTGCGAAGAGCGTCACGGCATCGATGCTGTGGAAGAGATTCTCGATGCCGCCCACGCCCTCATGGATCAAGGGATCTTCCGCCATCCGCGACACCCGCGTCCAAACCTGCGCGCGCAGATGGAACAGGAACGCGAGCGCCAGGAGCACGCGGAGCGTAACTTCAACGACCTATGGCGCACCCTGCCCAGGCAGGAAGACAAGACCGGCGAGACCGACGACGGCCCCGACGTTTGCGCCCGCAAGAAGAAGCTGCGCCTCCCCGAGGAGAACCTGCTCTATTTTCTCGAGAAGAACAGCCCGAATCTGGAGACCTGGGAGCGGGAGATTCTGCGCATCGTCCGCAACGTGGCGCAGTACTTCTACCCACAGCGGCAGACCAAGGTCATGAACGAGGGCTGCGCCACCTTCGTGCACTACTACATCATGAACAAGCTCTTCGACGAGGGCCGCATCACCGAAGGGGCCCTGCTGGAAACCCTGCACAGCCATTCCAACGTGGTGTTTCAGCCCGGCTTCGACGACCCGCGCTTCAGCGGCATCAATCCCTACGCATTGGGCTTTGCCATGATGCAGGACATCAAACGTATCTGCGTCGAGCCCGATGAGGAAGACCGCGAGTGGTTCCCGGCGATCGCCGGTAACGGCGACTGGCGCGGCACCTTGCGGCATGCCTGGGCCAACTACCGGGACGAGTCCTTTATCCAGCAATTCCTCAGCCCCCGTCTCATGCGCAAATTCCGCCTCTTCCAACTGACCGACGACACCGAAGAAAGTCATTACGAGGTCGCGCGCATCCACAACGAAGGCGGCTACGAAAAACTGCGCAAGGCCTTGATGCTGAGCTTCGACGCCGGCAGCGTGGATCCCACCATTGAAGTGATCGATGTCGACCTGCGCGGCGACCGGCAGCTGGTCTTGCAGCACAAGGTTCGCGACGGCGTGCCCTTGGACGAAAATCAACGCAATCAAGTGCTGGCACAGGTGCGGCGGCTCTGGGGCTACGGCGTGCGATTGGAAGGCGTCGACGCCAAAAGCGGCGCCTCGCAGTACGAGTCCGTCGCTAAGGCCGTCTCCACCGCAGCTTAGACCAAGGACCAAGCCTTAGCCGCGCATGCGTTCCGCCTTGGGGTCGAAGAGCGGCGCCATGACCACTTTCGCGGGCCGTAAGTCGCCGAGGATCTCGATCTCGACCTCGGTGCCGTCGGCAATCGTCTCGCTGGGCAGAAAACCGATGGCCACCGACTTCTCGACGAAATGGGCGTAGCCGCCGGAGGTGACGAAGCCCACCACCTTGCCGTCCTTCCAGATCGGCTCGTCCGCCCAAACGTCGGCATCCAGTGCGTCGACGACAAAGGTGCAGAGACGCCGTGGCGGCGGGTTCTCCCGCGCCAGTTGGGCCGCGTCGCGGCCGATGAAGTCGTTCTTGTCGAAGGCGACGAAACGGTCGAGACCGGTTTCGGCCGGCGTGTAGTCCGGCTTGAACTCGCGCATCCAAGATCCGAAGGACTTCTCGAGACGCAGGGACATCATGGCCCGCATGCCGAAAGGCGTGAGGCCCAGGTCGGCGCCGGCCGCCGTCAAGGTTTCATAGAGCGCCACCTGGTGCGCGGCCGGCACATAGATCTCATAGCCCAGGTCGCCGGTGTAGGTGACTCGGCAGACGATGGCCGGCAATAGCCCGACGTCCAGCCGCCGCACCGATAGGAAGGGGAAAGCCGCGTTGGAGACATCGGCCTGTGTCACCCGCTGTAGCAGCTCCCGGGCCTTGGGGCCGGCGATCTGGAAACCGATGCGGTCGAGCGACAGGTTGCGGATCTCGACGCCGCGCGCCGGCAGATGATCCTGGAACCAGCGCGTATGGAACGCCTGGGCGCCATAGGAGGCCGTCACCTGAAAGTGTCCATCGGCCAGCTTCGCAACGGTGAAGTCGCCGATCAGTTTGCCGCTCTTGTTCAGCATCGGGGTCAAGGCCATGCGCCCGATCCGCGGCATGCGGTTGGCCATGACGCGGTTCAGCCAGGCTTCGGCATCCACGCCAGTGATCTCGTACTTGGCGAAGTTGTGGATCTCGTTGATGCCGACCGCCGTGCGCACAGCCCGGCACTCCGCCCCGACGGCGTCGAAGGCGTTGGAGCGCCGAAAGCTCGGCGTCTCGAACAGCGGCGCGCCCGCCGGCGCGAAATAGTTCACGTGTTCCAGCCCGTAGCCGGCCCCGAAAACCGCGCGACGATTTTTCCAGAGGCCATAGGCCGGCGTGGTCACAAGAGGCCGGCCGGCCGGCAGCTCTTCGTTGGGATAGGAGATGGCAAAGCGCCGCTGATAGTTCTCCGTCACCTTCACCCGCGTGTAGGGCTTCGTGCAGTAGTCACCGAATCGCGACACATCCATGGCGAAGACATCGCGCGAGGGCTCGCCCTCGATCATCCATTCTGCCAGGGTGAGTCCGACGCCGCCGCCCTGGCTGAAACCGGCCATGACAGCGCAAGCGCACCAGTAGTTCTTGAGACCCGGCACGGGTCCCACCAGCGGATTGCCGTCGGGGGCGAAGGTGAAGGGCCCGTTGATCACACGCTTGACCCCTGCCTCTTTCAAGCAGGGATAGCGAAAATAGGCCGTCTCCAGGCCGTCGATGATGCGGTCGAGCTTGTCGGGCAGCAGCTCGTGACCGAAATCCCATGGCGTGCCGTCGACAGCCCAGGGTTCGCAGGCCTGCTCGTAGAGTCCCAGAACCAGTCCCCGCCCCTCCTGCCGCAGGTAGCTCTCGCCGCCCGGGTCCATCACGTGCGGCAGTTCAGTACCGTGTTCGTAAACCTCAGGAATGTCGTCGGTGACCAAATACTGGTGCTCCATGGGATGCAACGGCAGGTTCAGCCCCACCATCTCGCCCACCTCGCGGGCCCAAAGGCCAGCCGCGTTGACCACATGCTCGGCGACGAGACTGCCTTGCTCCGTCACCACGTCCCAGCTGCCGTCGGCACGCGGGCGCAGTTCCAGGACCCGGTTGCGCAGGGAAATTTCCGCCCCCTGCTGGCGCGCCGCCTTGGCATAGGCGTGCGTGGTGCCGGAGGGATCCAAATGGCCGTCCAAAGGATCGTAGAGGGCACCGAGGATACCTTCGGTGTTGGTGATAGGGCTCAGGCGGGCGATCTCCTCGGAACCGACCAACTCGGTATCCAGCCCCATATGACGGTGCTTTGCCCGTTCGGCTTTCAGGAAGTCCATCCGTTCCGGCGACGTGGCGATGGTCAGCCCGCCGACATGGTGCAAACCGCAAGACTGGCCGCTGATCTCCTCCAGTTCGCGATAGAGCTGGATGGTGTAGCCCTGAAGCGCGGCGATGTTGGGGTCGGCATTGATGGTGTGAAAGCCGCCGGCGGCGTGCCAGGTCGAGCCGGAGGTCAGCTCCGACCGCTCGATCAACAGCAGGTCCCGCCAACCGAGCTTGGTCAAGTGATAGAGAACGCTGCAGCCGACAACGCCGCCGCCGATGACGGCCACCTGCACATGGGACTTCATAGCTCACCCCGCCTTCGTGCCATTCCGGTCAAGTCCGCGCACAGACCGCGCGTCCCTGCGAAGAGCAGGTGCATCTTTTGTCTGTACGAAAGGCACTTGAAGCGCAAATGCCGTCCCTGTCAATCGGGGAATGCGGTTGCCCAAAGAATTGCGTCGAACCGCGTCCTGGATGCGCAAGCCTCCTACGCGCGATCTCCGAAAGCGATGGGCTGTGCCGCTATCTAGAAGCCGATCTTCATGCCGAGGATGCCGGCAAAACCGTCGGCGTCTTCGCCGTCGCCCGGCTCCCACTTCGCATACATGAGCGAGAAGCTGCCGGTGATGCCCGGCCCGATGGCGTAGGAAACACCGCCCTCGAGGGAGTCCAGCTCGTCTTCACCGCCATTGCCCGGCGCACCGTCGACTTCACTGTGGAAGCCGGTGATGCCGACACTCCAAGGACCGGTGGAGTAGGACACGCCGAGGTCGGCGGCCCAGCCGTCGGTGGTCCGGTCACTGCTCTCAAGAGCGTAGGAGCCGCCAACCGTGAAACCGGCAAAGCCCAGGTTCAAACCGGCCGAATACTGCTCCGGATCGTCCTGGCCGCCGCCCTTGGCCGCATCGGCATGACGGTAGCCACCGGCAACCGCAACGTCGATGTCGCCGAAGGACTCAACGTAGTTCACGCCAACCACGAAGAGGTCGTGGTTCTCGGTCTTCTTGTCGGCATAAACCGGGAAGTTCTTGCCTTCGCCGTTCACCGTCGCTGCCGGCACGTAGCTCGCACCAACCTGGAAGCCCGAAAAACGCGGCGAATAGTAGTTCAGCGCGTGATCGTCGTTGGCAAGGTCGATGTAGGTCGACAGAGCCGGCGTCCGGAAGCCCGTCGTCGAACTCGGCGGCGGCGGCACAAAGGAGGTGATCCAGCCGGAGTTGATCGGCGTGCCGACGTTCGGCGCAGCGTACTGCATCATGTAACCGACGGTGTTCTCGCCGCCAATCACCAAACGACCGAAGCTGCCTTCCACAAAGGCATAGTTCTCGTCGATCTGGTCGCCGGACTGGAAGGCTTCCAATTCGATCTGAACACCAAAGGTGATGCCGTTATCAAGGGTCGTCTTACCCTTGAAGTGCACTTCACCGTCCGCATAGAGGCCGGTCGGGCCAAAATCGCGCGGATCGTTGCTGGCTTCGTCATAGCTGGAAACACCGAAGAAGGTGTTGTAGTAACCGCCAAGGCCGAGCTGAACGCCCTCTTCCGCCGCGGCAGGCGATGCTGCCATGGCACCAGCGGCGGCCAAAGCAGTCGTTCCGTATAGGACTTTCTTCATAGGTCCCTCTCTTTTGAAGCGTTACGTAACACGAAAGCGAATTGCTTGACCGGCTTCATCATCTTGTCCCCTGCGAAGGCCTCAACGACTTAACTGACATCAACGACTTGCTGAACTGTCAGGCACCGTGCAAACAATACCGCGGAAAGCATGGTCAATAAGCCTTCCGGACCGTCGTGCGTCAACTCAATTGCCACCGTCGCTGTGACAAAATCCCATCACTGTGTCCTTTATGCCACAGAACCGTTAACCCTTGGTTGGCTGCCGCAAGCGGCAGGCCAAAACGTTAAGGATCCCTTAACAAATCATGGCAAACGCCGGCGGCTGCCGGGGGCGCATTTGCGACAAAAATGACACAGGAAAACCCAGCGCTCCGATGTGAAATGAGGCCGATCCTATCCCTGCAAGCGGCACCTTAGGAAATGGCCGCCGGGCAAGAGCGGTAGGGTCTGTACGACAGCGAGGTCTGCCGAGTGGATCAGGCCGCCACCAGCCGGCGGCCGATAGGTCGCCGCTCCGTATTCGGGAAAAATCAAGCCCATCCTGTTGTCTTCGTCGCGGCCCTCGTCTTCGACGTCGGCAGAGAGGTTTACAATCAAGACGAAGCCGCCACCCTTCGGCCCGGCAGCCTTGCCGGAGGTCAGGGCAAGATCCTCGAGCTTGAAAGACTCGACGTTGAAAGCTTTGTGAAGCTCGGGCGCCAGACGCCGCCCCAATATCTTCTTCAGGTTTTGCAGGCTCTCTGGCGCCATTGCCGACGCCACCGGCAACGTTGCGCCCGGCTGTGCGGCCGAACCGCCGCTTGGGCCGCTGCCCCGGCCGTCGTGGAGCGCGCGGAGGCGTGCGCACCAGGCTTCGGGCAGCAGCCGCGGCACCAGCAGGACAGGCGCTGCGGTCCTTCGTGTGACCGGTTGCCGCGGAGCCGGCAAATGTCGGTAAAAAGCCTGAACCTGTTCCGGAAGCTGCGCGTCGTTCCCCTGCAGCTGTCCGAGAATGCGCTGGTTGGCATCCAACAGAAGGGCACAAACCTGGTCCTCGGCACCCCCACCGAGAGCGGCCAGATAAGCCGCCAAGATTTTTCCGGATTTGTCCCACCAGATCAGCGGTCCTGCCGAGGTTTGCTCCTTGGCCCCACCGGCGCCCGTGCCGACCGCCCTATCCGGGAGAGCGCTGCAAACGCAAAAGACGTCGAGACCCGCGGCGGCAAAGTCAGCAGCCGCCGATCGGAAAGCCGCCAAAACGGCGGCACTTGTCGGCGTGGCGGCCGCCGGCACGAGGAGCAGCACCACCGGCCGGCCTTGCGTGCGCTCATAAAACATCACGAAACGATCTGACTCGTCCGGCAGTACGAAGTTGGGCGCGCGGTCGCCGACCGCCAAGCTTAGGTCGTCTCGGATCATAGCTATCGCATTCACATCCTGCCCGGACATGGACGGTCGGCCACGGCCCTCACCGCCCAAAACGGCTCTCGAAAGACGCCTCTCGCTCAAATGCCCCGCAAGCGGCCCTGGGGGTTCAAGTA
>Ga0210063_1000376_pt1 | contig 14228 bp, 12 predicted proteins | sample Muzzi_PWA_D1_FD_185529 | JGI IMG/M metagenome (GOLD analysis project Ga0210063, IMG submission 185529) | Wetland microbial communities from San Francisco Bay, California, USA, that impact long-term carbon sequestration - Muzzi_PWA_D1 (SPAdes) | ecosystem: Environmental > Aquatic > Marine >... | reverse complement strand
AGATCTCGAAATCTGGCATACGGTGGACCTGGATGAAGAGTTCACTGTCGATTCCGGTGTGGACGACTTTGAAGGCTACCTGCAGTTGGAAGATCGCTTGTTCGCCCAACTGGATGAAATGGTTTACGACCGGGTAGGCGCCAGTGACGGAACCAGCATCAATCGTTACAGCCGCGGCAGCCTGGCCGATCCGCGACGGTGGCCCATCAACTGGAATCGCAGTTTTGAGTTGCCCGCCGCCAGCCCGGGGCCCTCCGTGCTACTGATTCACGGTATGTCCGATTCGCCCTACAGCCTGCGTAACCTGGGGCAGCGTTTGCACGAACGGGGCGCGTGGGTTGTTGGACTGAGGGTGCCGGGTCACGGAACCGCGCCTTCGGGCCTGATCACGGTCACCTGGCAGGACATGGCCGCCGCGGTGCAATTGGCCGTGCGCTACCTGGCCGATAGAAACGGCGGTCAGCCGATTCACATCATAGGCTATTCCAACGGCGCGGCGCTCGCGGTGCACTATGCCCTGGCGACCCAGGATGATCCGGAGTTGCCCGAGGTCAACAGCCTGGTATTGCTGTCACCAGAAATCGGGCTGACAAAGGTGGCCGCATTGGCTATCTGGCAGTCACGTCTGGGGCGGCTTCTGAGGCTGGACAAACTGGTCTGGAACGCGATATTGCCCGAATACGACCCGTTCAAATACGGCTCATTCGCGGTCAATGCAGGCGACGTGTCCTACCGCATCACTCGCGAAATTCAACGTCGCATCACCGAACTGACCAAAGACGACCGGATTGCCGGAATGCCGCCGGTGTTGTCTTTTTCATCGGTGGTGGATGCAACGGTTCTGGCGCCCGCCCTTGTAGAGAATCTGTACAACCGCCTGCCGCCGGGCGGGCACCGGTTGGTGTTGTTCGATATCAATCATCTCGCCGGGCTGGGGCCCTTGCTGAAGTGGAGCCCAGATGAAATGCTCAGGGCGCTTGAGCAGAACCCACATCCCGCGTTCTCACTGAGTGTGGTGACCAACCGGGACGACCCGAATGGTCCAGTGAGTGTCTATCACCGGTCGCCGGGTCAGAAAGGGAAATCGGTCGAGAAACTTACCTATTACTGGCCAGAAAGGGTATATTCGTTGACACATGTCGCGCTCCCATTTCCGCCCGGTGATCTGTTGTATGGCGGGCGGCCCGAAGGAGTAAGCCCCGGAATCCAGCTAGGTGACATTGCAATGCGCGGTGAACGCGGTGTACTCAAGGTATCTGCTGCAGAAATGCTGCGTTTGCGCTGGAATCCCTTCTATCCTTACCTGGAAGAGATTGCGCTTGAATTCATGGGATTTCCAGGTCCGCAACAGTGAGTGTTCAAACAGTGTTTACAGGTCCTGGCTTCAACCAAGGAGAAGAAAGTATGAGAAATCGTTTAATCGTCACGGCGCTGGTAGGCTGCATGGCGCTGCCGTCTTTGGCGACAGCCGGCGTCATCGTTTACCCGGCCAAGAACCAGTCTGCGGAACAGCAGAAAAAAGATGAAGGTGAATGTATGACCTGGGCCTCAGGTCAGTCCGGATTCGACCCGACGGCGCCGTTGGAGACCACGGCGCCACCGCCGCAAACCCAGGCGCCGACCAGCAGCGCCGGGCGAGGCCTGTTTCGCGGTGCGCTGGCTGGCCTGGCCGTTGGCGCCATCGCCGGCGATGCCGGCAAGGGTGCAGCTATTGGGGCGGGCAGCGGCCTTCTGCTGGGGGGCGCCCGCGGGCACGAACAGGTCCAAACCGCCTATGCCCAGCAGGATGCCTGGGCCGCCCAACAAGCCGAGCAGTATCAGCAACGACAATCAGATTTTAACCGCGCTTACGGCGTGTGCCTGCAAGGCCGTGGTTATACCGTCAGCCAATGATCGGGCTGTCATTACCGTATGAGAGGCAGAATATTATGAAAAATCGACCAATTGTTGGCTTAGTGATGGTGTTGTTGGCTGTGTGGCTTCCGGCTACAGCCATTGGCGGGGTGCTGGACGATTCAAAACCGCTGATTTGCGCCGTGATGCATGGAACCGAGTGTGGCGCAGTCACGCAGGAATGCCAGTCCGGCCCGGCCTGGTTCCTGAACCTGCCCGTGTTCATCGACCTCGATTTCAAGAAAATGACCGCCACCACGACGCGCGTCGATCAGGACGTGAAATTGTCGAAAATTGAGCACATGAAAGAGTTGTCGGGAAACCGCCTGAGCCTGCAGGGCGCCGAAGGTGATTATAGCTGGAGTGCCTTGCTGACCGACTATGGCAGCCTGACGCTGGTCATTGCGGGCGAGGACATTGCGTTCACCGTGTTCGGTGCGTGCACACCGCGCTGAACGGTCTCGCTACGAGGACTGGTGAAATATGCGGGCCAGCACCACCATCCGGCCGTGATGGTGGTGCTCATTCCCTGACATCGGTGGCATGCGGTTTTTCGAACATTCGACAGCTTTCTTCCATCCACTCCCTGAACATGACAACCTTGGGAAGGTTGAACAGGTGGGGCGGCGAGACGAAATAATAGGACCATTCCGTTTTAACCACGGTCGGAATCGGCCGTACCAGGCGGCCGGCGGCGATATCTCTGGCCACCAGCGACCAACGGCTGAGGGCGATACCCTGGCCCTGCTCGGCGGCCATCAGAATGGAGAGAGAGTCGTTCAACAGGGGCCAGCGGCGCTTTTCGCCGCTTTCGCCAACGGTCTTGAACCAGTTTCCCCACACCTCGCTCTCCACGAACAGCATGTTGTGTTCCTGAAGTTCTTCGATGGAGCGGATCGGACCGATTTCCTTTAACAGTTCCGGACTGCAGACTGGCAGAATCCAGTCGTCCAGCAGCTTGATCGACTTGAGCCTGGGCCAGTGACCGGGCCCGAACCGGATAGCCGCGTGAAAATCCGCCTGGTCGAAATCAACCAGCGTGTTTTCGGCGTTGATGCGTAAATCGATGTGCGTTTCGGTTTCGTAGAAACTCGATAGCCGGGGCATCATCCATTTCTGCAGAAAGGTCGGCACCATGCTGACATTCAACACACCCTCGGATTGGTCCTGTTCCAGCATCCGCATGGCCTTGCGAAGCTCGGCCAGGCCGCGCTGAACTCCCGGTAACAATTTCTGCCCGGCCCGCGTCAAAGAGACCTGCTTGCCATGACGGACGAAGAGGGGCTGATTGATGCGTTCTTCCAGCAGCCGGATCTGGGAACTGACCGCGGCGGGTGTCACGTGAAGGACTTCAGCCCCCTTGGAGAAACTCAGTTGATTGGCAACCGCTTCGAAAGTGCGAAGTGCATTGAGTGGAATCTGTGCCATGATGATTAAGAAAAACTTAACTTACCTTGAAGTAAACCCGTTGGACCCAATATAGCCTTTAGCCTATTATTGTCAAGCGTTAAAACGCATTGGTTGTCATAATTCTGTAAAGAAATATTAATGACCTATTAGACCGATTCACCTCTTGTGAGTCAAGGAGAGTTAACCATGTTGAACGAACGAGTTTGTGAAACAGAACGTTTCACCACGGAAGAAGCTACGACCGTGACGGTAAGCCCGGAGCTGCTGCAAGTCGCTGCAAACGATGGCCAGAACAGGCCAGTCAGTGCCGCACCTGCTCCGCTGCGCCGCCTGCGTCGCAAGCCATTGTCTGCAATCAGCCCGGTTGGTGGTTGGAAGGTCAGGATGTGGTGATGGGCGCGCCCCAGTTGCCACAAAAATCAAAGGCTGAAAATCTGACCTGAAAGGGGTCATCGCTCTCTGCACATCCAGGGGCCTTGACCCCTTTTTTATTGTCTCGAATTTCCCCAGGTTACACGCAATTCCCCGGTTGAATGGCAAGCCGGACCTTCAGCGATCAGTCCAGGTCAATCGCCGACTTGGTTTTTTCCTTCCGCCGTTCGTCGGCCGCATCAAATTTGGCCAGGCAGGAATCCTGCTCGACCATCGCACATTCCAGGTATTCGGCAATGTGAACGACCGCTGCGCGAATGGCTTTACCCGCCGGAGTTTTTTTCTGTGAAGCGAGGTCACCGCCCCAGCCGCCTTTGTAGGCCCCAAGGCTGATTCCGCTGCCGGAGCTTGTGCCTTCAATGGTTCGCACGTAATCCAGGACCCCGGTGCGGTTGTTGATCACCCGAACGTCCACGGCGATATACGCTTCGGATGTGCTGCCGCCGATGCTGAAGCCCTTGTATCCGATGCCGCCGCCGGTATTCTCCGTGTTTTCCTGGTAGGAGGTAACGGCGCCGATCACCGTGTAGTCGGCCCCTTCCAGTTCACCGATCGGCGCCGCGGAATCTTGCTTGATGCGTCCGGACGCCCCCAGGTCCTGCTCGTAAATAACGGCATCGAGCTGGTTACGCTCCACCACGTCGAATGCCTTGGTGGCGGCGAGTTCGTTCGACAGCATCCCGGATAATTCCGATCCTACTGATGGGCTGGTCCACCAATAGGCGTAGTTGGTGCCCTGTCCAGCCGTTTCATTCGTGAACTCGGCAACGCCAATCGTGATCTTGCCGTCCTTTGCCAACAAGGCGTTCGAGTTCAGGCTGCAAAGCACCAGCGTGGTCGCTGCGAGAAATTTAACTTTCATTTTTTGACTCCCCATAATTAGTGAATGGACTACTACTTAATAGAATAGAGGGCTGATTGACAGAAATCTACATGATGAAATGAGTGGAATCGTCACATTCTGACTGAATGAAGCGGTTTCATCACCGCGATCTGGAAACTGGTGTCAGGCAGCGATGATCGAATAGAATGAGTTTCAGCTTCCTCAGTTTAACCGGAACCCGCTCACTTGATTCTTCCCAGTATTTTCAACGATGTTCTTGGACCCGTCATGCGCGGGCCTTCCAGTTCGCACAGCGCAGCGGCGTTGCGTATCGGGCGACTCGCGAGAGCCTTGATGAAAGATCGCCCGCAGCGCGTCATCGTCGACTACGACCCCTCGGGCTCCCTGGTCACCACCCACCGCACCCAGGGTTCCGACCTGGGCCTGGCCGGTGGCTTGCTGGGCTGGGAGGCTGATGACCCGAGGCTGAAGAATTACCGGGGCGAGCTTGAATCCGCAGGAATCGAAGTCGAAGTGCGCTACCTGGAGTATGGGGCAAAGCATCCCAATACCTACCGTCTATCGTTGCGGGATGGCGATATCTCGCGCAGTCTGACCGCGATTTCGACGGGCGGCGGCATGATCCAGGTGCACGAGGTCGATGGCATTCCAGTTGATCTGAACGGTGACCTGCACGAACTGTTTCTGGTCGGTGACGGTGATCTGGAACCCTGGCTGGCGACGGTCCGTAAAAGTCCGGGTTTTGTCGGCGTGGCTCGGTTGCAGGGTGAGAAAACAGGTTGGCATGTTAGAAGCCGCCAGGCATGGCGGCCGGCGGACCTGGCCTTGCTGTCCTCGTTTGACATTCACTGCTTGCCACCGGTCTTGCCGGTACTTGCCGCGACGCCGGATGTGTTGCCGTTTGAAGATGCCGGAGAGTTCCTGCCACAGGCCGATACGGATACGCCGCTTTGGCAGTGGGCATTACGGTACGAGGCGGCGCGCAGCGGCTGGACCGAAGAACAGGTATTCGAACGCGCCGCGTCGGTGCTGGCGGCCATGCGCAGCAGCCTGCAAGAAGGATTGAAAGGCCGTGAACTGCCTGGCAGCCTGTTGCCGACCCAGGTCAATGCGTTCCAGCGTGCGGAGGAACAACGAAGACTCGTGCACGGCACCATTCAAAACCGCATGATCCGCTATGTCACCGCGATCATGGAGGCCAAGGCCGGACTGGAAGCTATTGTTGCAGCGCCAACCGCGGGTTCATGCGCCGCCTTGCCGGCCGCCCTGATGGCCCTGGGCGACGATATGGCATTTGACGATGACTCCCTGGTGAGAGGCTTGCTGGCGGCCGGCCTGATCGGTTTGTTCATCGCCAGGGGGGCGACGTTTTCCGCCGAACTGGGCGGCTGCATGGCCGAGTGCGGTTCGGCCTCGGGCATGGCGGCCGCCGGGCTGACCGAAATGATGGGTGGCTCGCCAGCCGAGGCGCTGAGTGCTGCCTCGGTTGCACTGCAGAACATGTTCGGCCTGAGTTGCGATCCCATCGCCAGTCGGGTGGAAGCGCCATGCCTGGGAAAAAACGCGATGGCCGCAAGCAATGCCTTCAACAGCGCCAACATGGCGCTCGCCGGTTACCAGCACCTGATTCCGCTGGACCAGGTGATTGCGGCGATGGACGAGGTGGGCAAGGCGATGCCGAGAGAGTTGTGCTGCACGGCCCTGGCCGGTTTGTCGACGACACCCGCATCCAGGGCCCTCGAGCTGAAGCTGTCATCGAAGCCGGGCTGCTGAATACCACTCAATTTGACCAGGAAATTCTGAAGTGAAAACAAAAACCAGCCGCCTTCTCGCCATCACTTTTTTGATCACGTTCCTTTGGTGCGGCGCCGCGCTGGCGGATTCGGCGGCCGATTCCATCCGCTTTACCGTCACGTTCGATGCCAGCCTGGCGAGCAAAGCACAGGATGGCCGGTTGTTGCTGATGCTGGCCACGAATGAAGAGGACGAGCCCCGATTTCTGATCAACAACGATGCCGACACGCAACTCATTTTCGGCCTCAATGTAATGGACTGGAAAGGTGGGGCGGCCGTGATCGTGGATTCGACTGCGATCGGGTTCCCACTCGCTGAACTGTCCGAAGTGCCGCCGGGCACTTACTACGCGCAGGCCCTGCTGAACCGCTACCGGGACTTTCACCTGGGCAACGGCAAGGTGGTCAGCCTGCCGCCCGATCATGGCGAGGGGCAGCAATGGAACCGTAAGCCGGGTAATTTCTACTCCCGGCCGGTGAAAATTGAAATCAATGAACCGGGCAAGGGCGAGTTTACCGTTCAGATGGACCAGGTGATCCCGGAGATCCAGCCGCCGCAGGATACCGAATTCGTGAAACATATCCGTATGCGCAGCAAGCTTCTGTCCGATTTCTGGGGCGAGGATGTCTATCTCGGCGCGCATGTCCTGTTACCGGCCGGCTACGACAGGCACCCGGAAGCGCATTACCCGCTGATGGTATTTCACGGTCATTTTCCAGCGGACTTCAGTGGCTTCAGGACTGAGCCGCCCGACCCGGAGCTGGCGCCCGAGTACAGCGAGCGATTCAAGGTCGAGGGTTACAACCGGATTGAACAGCAGGAAGCCTATGATCTTTACCAACAGTGGATCAGCCCTGACTTTCCCCGTTTCATCGTGGTCGAGATTCAGCACCCGACGCCATACTACGACGATTCGTATGCGGTGAATTCAGCCAGCCAGGGGCCTTATGGCGACGCTCTGACTTATGAGCTCATTCCCTGGATCGAACAACAATTTCGCGGCATCGGCGAAGGTTGGGCCCGGTTTACCTACGGCGGTTCCACCGGCGGCTGGGAGGCGATGGCAGTCCAGGTGTTCTACCCGGACGAATACAACGGGGCCTTCATTGCCTGTCCGGATCCGATCGATTTTCGCGCCTACATGACGATCAATATCTACGAAGACAAAAACGCTTACTGGTATGAAAGCGAGTTCCAGAAAATGCCGAGGCCGGGCCACCGCGACTACCTGGGGCATATCCAGTCCAGTATTTACGATCAGAATCGGCTGGAACAGGTCCTGGGCGACAAGAGCCGGTCCGGTCAGCAGTGGGATATCTGGGAAGCGACCTATTCGCCGATGGGCGAGGATGGCTACCCGGTGCGTTTGTGGGACAAGGAGACCGGCGTGATCGATCCGGTCATCGCCGCCTACTGGAAGGAGAATTTCGACCTGCGCCATATCCTGGCCCGGGACTGGCAAACGCTGGGACCAAAACTCGAAGGCAAGCTGCACATCTACACCGGCGACATGGACAACTATTATCTCAACAATGCTGTGTATCTCACTGAAGAATTTCTGGAAAATACCAGGGACCCTTACTTCAACGGTGAAGTGGACTACGGGGACCGCGCCGAGCATTGCTGGAATGGCGACCACGAAAACGGCAACCACATTTCTCGGTTACGCTACAACACGCAATACCTGCCGAAAATTCTGAAACGCATCGAAGAAACGGCTCCCGAAGGAGCCGATCTGCAGAGCTGGCGTCACGAGGGATAATCCTCGAAACGGGTCCGGCGATGGTTACCAGGAGTAGTGCGCAGTGTAACGCAGCACCGTTTCACCCTCGCTGGGCACGTTCACGTCGAAGCGGATACGGTTGCTGTTTTCCTTGTCGTAATCCAGGCTGACGTCCTCGATTGTCCAGTTGGCCGCCCGGTACAGGTTCTCCACCACCGCGACGGTGACGTCCTGGTCCTTGTGGTTGCGCAGCTTGATTTCAAAGGTTTCCCACAGGTTGCGGCTCCTGGTGTCAACCCGAAAATCGGTTTGCGTGCGTTCGCCGACCACGTCGAAGGCGTTGCCCATGCGGATGCGGACATCCTCGTTGCGCGGCGTGTGATCGATGACGTCTTCACCGATAAACTCCAGGCTGCCGTCCGCGGTGTCGAGCTGGTTGACGCGGATGCGGCCCGCCGGCATCGGCACGCCCAGGCCGTTCTTTTTCTCATTGGCGAATTGCAGGTAGACATTGACGTCGCCGTTGGTGTCTTTTCCATAATCCTGCGACAACTGCTGACCGCCGTACCACCCGTAGCCCAGCGTGGGGGCGAAAACCAGTTCCTTTTCACAGGCGATGTCGCTGACGGCCGGAATCAGTTCAATCTGTTTGGTTGAATTGTCCGGCAGGTCAGTACGCCGCCCCAGCGTGTACAGGTGGTATTCGAAAAAGGCTTTTTCCGCGAAACCACTGTCGGCCTCTGCCATCGCCATCTTGTACACCACATCGCGTTGCGGCCTGGGCGCGGGGGCGCGGTTGACATCGCCGGCAATCAATTTGAGCCGGGCATCGTTGTAGCTGGCTCCGGACTGGTTGATGATGCTAACCCAGGATGACAGGTCCATGCTGCAACCCTTTGATTCATCTAGAATGATGTTGTAGTCAGCCCACCAGGTCATGCCCTGGGTTTCGTAGGCGATTCGCGACTTCTGCTTGCCGGAGGCGGGGCTGTCCAACAACCATTCGAGCGTCGGTTTCGTATTCAGACCGCCAGGAAGTTGAGAGAACTGCAGGTTGGAATAGGCGCGGATGGCGCGCACGGTTCCATCGTCCATCTGCAGAGTCAGCCCGTCGCCCAGGCCGAGTAGAACGCCTTCCAGCAGGTCAACAGTGTCGCCTCGCGGTTGCTCCACGGTGATGCGCTGGCCGAGGTAGCGCTGCAACAGTTTTTCCTGGCTGACCAGGTCGAACTGGAAACTCTGCTCCAGCACCCGCGTATCGGGCCGGTCCAGCGAGGCGAAGGTCACGGTGGTTGGGTCGATCAGCGCGGCGACATCCGTCACGCGCAGGGGATTGACGCCTTTTTTGATGTCATACACGCGGTCATGGCGCACGATGCCGTAACCGGGAATGTTGCCGCCGTACTGGCGGCCCCCGGTGGGGCGGTACAAATCCGGAGACACGGCTCCGGGCTGCAATTTCGAATAAATGGTGATGGAGTCTTCGCTGGCGCCCGGGTTATCGGCAGAGTAAGCGCCGGTGCTGGCCGCCAGCATCAGGAATGGCAAAATTTTGTTCATGTTGATCGTCCTTCTAGAAAGTTTTGGGTTGCTGTCACTCGTATAACGCAGGACGGATGAAAAAGGGGTTAACACGGCTATTGTTCATGACGGGACTGCCTCTGGGCTGTCGCAGAAGTGGACTGGTGAAATATCCGGGTTAATGGCTTTCCGGTTTGGGTTCGATGATCAGGTACCTTGTCGTGGTGTCGCCGACATTTATTGCGCTGTGGACGGTGATCTCACTGGTCGACCAGGTGCCGCCTGTGATTGTTTCCGCGACCTGGACATCACCCTGCTCGTTGGTGATCTGCAGCGTGCCGCCTTCCAGGACATAGCCGAAATGCGGGACATGATAATGCCGTTCATGGCCAATACCGGGTGGAAAAGAGCAGCGCCCAACGCGAACTTCGTCTGTTTCATACAGTAGTTCACAGGTTTTCTGGCCCTGCCAGCCGGCATCGAAAGCCTCGGGCAGGCCGCTGATATCGGCAGCCAATGCGGCCAGGCTGACGGAGAATAAGAACGATGCAATGAATACCTTCGCGGAATGTATTGACATGGCCGGACCTCGGTGAAAAAACTGGGATAATCATCCGTGTTCCCGTTGATTTCTGCAACCGCGTCTGTATGGATGACAAGATTCGGGACTGGCTCGGCGCTGGCGGCGTAGGTCACGGCTGCGGAGTGTAATTCGACGTGGAACCGATAGCGGTCGAGTTCCTGATCCACGAATGAGAAGCCAAGCAGGATGCCGTAAAGTTCGCTAATATTGCTGATCCTGTACCAACGGAACACATGAGGAAAAATGAATGGCAGAAAATAGCAGCGGCGCTAATCTCGACGCCTACTCCAGCCTGCTCGACTTGTTCGAGCAATCCGTCAGCAAGTTTTCAGACCAGCCGATGGTCACCTGCATGGGCCGAACGCTTACCTATTCGGATGTCGACCGCCTGAGCCGGCAACTGGCCGCGTACTTTCAGCATGGCCTGGGATTGCAGCCAAAAAGCCGCATTGCCATTCAACTTCCCAATATTTTGCAATATCACGTGGCCGTGTATGCCGCCTGCCGGGCGGGGCTCATCATCGTCAACACCAACCCGCTGTATACCCCGCGGGAATTGAAACACCAGTTTTCGGATGCACAGGTCGAGGTCGTGATTACGCTGAGCACCATTTTACCGGTGATCAACAAGATCAAGGATCAGACTCCGGTCAAAACCGTGATCGTCACCGGACCGGGCGATCTGTTGGGCATGCCGCCCGCCGCGGCCATGGGCGAGAACGACGAGAACGAGACAGCCTTCATGGATGCCCTGGAGCAGGGCAAACAGTGGCAAGTGAAACCGGTTTCCATCCAGCCCGATGATTTGCTTTGCCTGCAGTACACCGGCGGCACCACCGGCTTGTCCAAAGGCGCCATGCTCCGTCACAGTAATCTCGTCTCCAATGTACTCCAGGTGAAAGCCGGGCTCAGGAGCACGATCAACGACAATGAAGAAACCTATGTCGTGCCCATTCCGCTGTACCATATTTATGCCTTCGGGCTGACCTTTGGGCTGTTGGCGGAAGGTGGCCAGCTGGCCGTACTGGTGCCGGATCCCAGGAACATGGATGCCTTTGTTGCGGAACTGAAGCGGCGTCCGTTCACGGGATTGGCAGGCCTGAACACGCTGTTCGTCGGGTTGTGTCATCACCCGGAATTTCGCCAGCTGGACTTCAGCCAATTCAAACTGACCGCCTCGGGCGGCATGGCGCTGAATCAAAGCACTGCCAAACTCTGGCAGAGTGTGACCGGCGTGACGCCGGCCGAAGGTTACGGCCTGACCGAAACCTCCCCGACGGTGACCATGAACACACCGGACGACATCCGGGTGGGCACCGTGGGCAAACCGTTGATCGGGACCGAGATCAAGGTGATTGACGAGGAAGGGAAGGCATTGCCCACCGGTGAGGTGGGCGAACTGCTGGTGCGCGGACCGCAGGTGATGCAGGGTTACTGGAACAAGCCGGAGGAGACCGCCCAGGTGCTCAGCGACGACGGCTGGCTGAAGACCGGAGACATGGCATTGATCCAGGAAGACGGTTGCGTGCGGATTGTCGACCGCCTGAAGGACATGATCCTGGTGTCCGGTTTCAACGTTTACCCGAACGAAATCGAAGACGTGGTGATGGATCATCCGGGCGTGCTGGAATGCGCGGCTATCGGGGTGGAAGACGAGAAAAGCGGTGAAGCGGTCAAGCTGTTCGTGGTGCGCAAGGATACCTCGCTGGATGCGGATTCGCTACGCACCTACTGCAGGGAAAGCCTGACCAGCTACAAGTGCCCGCGGCATATCGAGTTCCGCGAAGACCTGCCCAAAAGCAACGTGGGCAAGATTCTGCGCCGGGAATTGCGCGACTAGCCCGCAAATTGCACCAGTCCGCTACTGCGACGGTCCCGAGGCACGCCCTGACTGGCTTTCACTCGGTCCGAGTGCTCGACATAGTGTCGACTATGCCTGCGCGCTCCTCGGTCGCGAAAGCCAGCCATGACGCACCTCTGAACGGTCTCGCTACGAGGACTGGTGCAATTTGCGGGCTAGGCAGCGGTGCCGGTCAGCATCGGGAGCATCAGTGAGGCGGTTCCGAGCAGCAGGAAGAAGCCACACATGTCGGTGATGGTGGTCAGGATGGGGCCCGACGCCACCGCCGGGTCGACATTCAGTTTCTTCAGGAAGACCGGCACGGTTCCGCCGATGGAAACCGCAACCAGCGTGTTGACGAACAGGGCTGCGCCCACGACCAGCCCCAGCCAGCCATTGCCTTGCCAGATCCAGGCCACCGCGGCAATGAGCAAGCCGAGGGCGCACCCGTTGATCAGGCCCACCACGGCTTCCTTGCGCCAGACGTAGTAGAAATCCGCCGGCTTGATGACGCCCAGGGACAGTTCGCGCATGCTGACCGCCACGGCCTGGTTACCGGAGCAACCGCTCATGTCGGAAATGATGGGCAGAAACACCGCCAGGATGATGACCGCGCTCAGCACGTCCTGGAACTGGGCGATGACACTGGCCGCGATGACATTCAGCAGGATATTGACGGATAACCAGGATAATCTGCGGCGCGAGCGGACCATCGTGGGCATCGAGCGCAATTCCTCACCGCCAACGATACCCTGGGATTTCAGGTGATCCGCTTCGGCGTGTTCCGCCACCGCGTCGTAGACCGCCCGGCGGCGCACGACGCCGAGCATCATGCCCTGGTCGTCCACCACCGGCACCGCGGTCATCGCATGCTCGTCGAAGAAATCTTCCAGTTCGTCCAGGGTTGCCTGTACGTTGACGGACAACGCCGGACGCAGGATGGTGGACAATCGGGTCGCAGGGGAGGCAAAAATGATGTCCCGGATTCGCGCCACACCGAGTAATTTCCCGGATCGACCCGTGACATAAATATACTGAACGTGATTGAGATCGTACTCATCCTCACGCTGCGACAAATCGTTCAGAACCGCTCGCGCCCCAAAGGAGCGGGGGTAACTGAAGTATTCTTTCATCATCAGGCCGCCGGCGACATCTTCGTCGTAGGCCATCAATTCACGCGCTTCGCCGGCTTCACGCTGATCCATGAAACGGAGAATTTCTTCCAGGTCCTCTTCGTCCAGTTCGGCCAGCAGGTCGGCCTGGTCATCACTGGACATCTCGCTGACGATCGAGGCGGCCACTTCCGGGCTCAATTCACCCAGCAATTCGCCGGCGGACTCGTCGGGAATGAAGTCAAACACATCGGCAGCCGATTCGGGAGATACCGCTGCCAGGATCTGTTTCTGCTCCTCGGAACTGAGGCGCATCAGCGCCCGGATGCTTTCTTCACCGCTCAGTGCGGCCAGGTAGTCGTTCAGCGCTTCGAAATCCCGGTTTTCCAGGTGATCCCGCAAGACATCCCACGAATTTTGTTCTTTGACTTCCATTGAAGGCTCCTCGGGCAGGCGGCGGCCCGGTGCCTGGGCCGTGTCCTATCTTAGCCTAACCACTGCAGGACAGGCCGATAATTCCCGCCAATCGGACCGCCTGGCTGGTCTTGCTGCCGTCGCTGCCGGTCAGCACAATCGTGATGGCGTTACAGTCGATCAGGGTGATTTTTGCGGTGCCCCAGACGACCAGTGATTCACCGCTGGGCACGGGGGATGGGAAGACTCCCTGCGTAGCCTCGTAGACGGTGGTCTCGACGGTCGTGCCCACGGCCAGTGACTCTGATATCACGTCGCTGATCAACCAGAGCCGCAAACCGTTGGCCTTGAAACCGTAAAAGTATAGGATGCGCCCGACGGGGGTGACCAGCAGGTTGTAACCTTCGCCGTCCTTGCCCGGGTCGTACCACAAGCCCGACCAGCCGGCGTCTGCAAACGCGGCGCCGTCAGTGCAGCCCGCGCCCGAGATCCCCACCAGCTTCACGATCCGGGAAACTTTATCGCCGTCCGTGCCGCTGAGGGTTGCCTCGCCACCTTCGCAGGTGTTGAACCGGATGGTCAGGACACCCCAGGCCGCCAGACCGCGCGAACTCTGAATGGGTGAACCGAAAATACCGCCGGTCGATTCATACACCCGCACC
>Ga0210063_1000375_pt1 | contig 14230 bp, 11 predicted proteins | sample Muzzi_PWA_D1_FD_185529 | JGI IMG/M metagenome (GOLD analysis project Ga0210063, IMG submission 185529) | Wetland microbial communities from San Francisco Bay, California, USA, that impact long-term carbon sequestration - Muzzi_PWA_D1 (SPAdes) | ecosystem: Environmental > Aquatic > Marine >... | reverse complement strand
CGGGCAGGCAATGATCAACACCGCCACTGCGTTGACGATGGCGTAAGCCATGGCCGGAGGCGGCCCCAGCAGGGCCCACAGAATAAATGAAATAACCGAGGCCAACACGACAGCCGGAACAAAATAACCGGCTACTTTATCGGCAAGCGCCTGCACCGGGGCGCGGCTTCTCTGTGCCTGCGCCACCATGCGCACGATCTGGGACAGCAAGGTGTCGGCGCCCACCTTGCGCGCCTCCATCAGCAGGCTTCCGTTCTTGTTCAGGCTGGCGCCGGTGACCGTGTCGCCGACGCCCTTCTCCACCGGCAGCGGTTCGCCGCTGATCATCGACTCGTCCACCAGGCTCCGGCCCTCGGTCACCACGCCGTCAACCGGGATTTTTTCACCCGGCCGGACCCGCAGGCGGTCACCCGGCTTGATTTCCGCCAGCGGAACGTCCTTTTCATGACCGCAGGGTGTGATCCGTCTCGCGGTTTTTGGCGCCAGGCCCAACAGTTCCCTGATGGCCCGGCCGGTTCCCTGCCGGGCCCGCAACTCCAAGACCTGTCCCAGCAATACCAGCGTGGTGATCACCCCCGCCGCTTCAAAATACAGGTCCACGTGACCTGAGGCATCCCGAAACGAGGCCGGAAACAGTCCGGGAAACAGGATCGCTGTAACGCTGAACAGGTAAGCCACGCCCGTGCCCAACGCGATCAGGGTGAACATGTTGGGGTGCCGGTTGACGATCGACTGCCATCCGCGTTGAAAAAAAGGCCAGCCACCCCACGCGACCACCGGCGTGGCGAGGCCGAACTCCAGCCATCGGCTGATGTGACGTGGCAGGAGTTCATTGAACCCCGGAACCATCGCGCCCATCGCGATGACAAACAGGGGCAGCGTCAGTGCGGCACAAATCCAGAAACGGCGACTCATGTCGCGAAGCTCGCTGTCGTCGTCTGCTTCCAGCGTAATCTGTTCGGGCTCCAGCGCCATGCCGCAACTGGGACAGACGCCCGGGCCGACCTGGCGGACTTCCGGGCACATCGGGCAAATGTAGATCGCACCGGGAGCGGCCGGTTGGGCCTGGGCTTCGGTGGTATCCGGGCCGTGACCCGGTTCTTCTTGCGCTTTATTCAGAAACTGTTCGGGGTCGGCACTGAAGCGCTCCCGGCAGCGCTGGCAGCAGAAATGATATTCCTGACCGGCGTAAACGAAATGATGCGGTCCGCCATCCGCCACGGTCATCCCACAAACCGGATCGCGCCAGGTGGTGGTTGCTTCGGTCTGGGTGGACATTGACATCAACTCGCTTACGTATCGCCGGCCCCGAATTACACCGCGATCGGCGCCCGGATGCCGGGATGGCACCGGTAGTCTATCAGTTCGAAATCTTCGAACCGAAAATCGAACAGATCTTTACGCTCGGGGTTCAGTTTCATCCGGGGCAGCGGAAATGGTTCGCGCTGCAATTGTGTCTTCACCTGCTCGAGATGATTCAGGTAAATGTGCACATCGCCCAGCGTGTGAACAAAATCGCCCGGTCTGAGCCCAACCACCTGGGCGATCATCATCGTCAGCAAGGCATAGGAGGCGATGTTGAACGGCACGCCGAGGAACACGTCCGCACTGCGTTGGTACATCTGGCAGCTGAGTCGTCCGTCGGCCACGTTGAACTGAAACATCGTGTGGCAGGGCGGCAGGGCTTGCAGCCCGGCGGCCGCATTGTCTTTGGGGCTGCGGGATTCATCCGGCAACAATGCCGGGTTCCAGGCGGAAATGATGTGACGCCGTGAATCGGGTTTGTTTTTCAGGTCTTCGAGCAACTGGCTCACCTGGTCGATACGCCGGCCATCGGGCGCGATCCAGTTGCGCCACTGTGCACCGTACACCGGTCCGAGTTCCCCGTCGTCGGTCGCCCACTCATCCCAGATTGTGACCCCGTTATCGTTCAGGTAACGGATGTTGGTGTCGCCATTCAGGAACCACAACAATTCGTGAATGATGGATTTGAAGTGCAGTTTCTTGGTCGTGACCGCGGGGAAGCCCTGTTCGAGATCGAATCGCATCTGGTAGCCGAACAGGCTGATCGTACCGGTTCCGGTGCGGTCGGATTTACGGATGCCGCGGTCAAGAATGTCCTGCAACAATTGGAGATAGTTTTGCAATTTCGCTCCCTGAACTAAGCCGGATAATTCATCATGGATCCGGGTCAAGCCCGCCGATAGGCGTAGATCATCACCATGATACCGATCGCCACCATTGGCAACGACAGAACCATGCCCATGGTCAGCCACTGTCCGGCCAGGTAGCCGATGTGCGCATCCGGCTCACGGAAGAATTCTGCCATAAAACGGAAGCAGCCGTAGCCCAGCATGAACAAGCCCGAAACCGCGGCGGCCGGACGCGGCTTACGTGAAAAATAGGCCAGCAGGATGAACAGCAGTAATCCTTCGCCGAAAGCCTGGTACAGCTGGCTCGGATGCCGCGCCAGGTGATCCAGTGACCCGCTCATCCAGGCCTGCCGGATTTCGAACGAGCTCCAGCCGCCGGGCTGGATCGAATTGGGAAAAATCATGGCCCACGGAACATCGGTCAACTTGCCCCACAATTCTCCGCCGATGAAGTTGCCGATCCGACCCAGTCCAAGACCAATGGGCACCAGGGGGCTGACGAAATCAGTCACCTGCCAGAAGGTCCGCCCGGTGCGCCGGCCGAACCACCAGCAGGCAACGATACCGCCCAGCAGGCCACCGTGAAACGACATGCCGCCCTGGGTGATTTTGAATACGAACAGAGGATCCTGGAGCAGGCTGTCCATGCCATAAAACAGCACGTAACCCAGCCGACCGCCGACCACCACGCCCAGCATGCCGTAAAAAAGAAAGTCCCCGACATCCTCCGGAGACCAGCCCCACCAGGGTCGGTTCCGGGCCAGCCAACTGCCGCCACCCCAGAAAAACAGGAAGGCCACGAAGTAGGTGATGCCGTACCAGTGGACGTGCAAGGGACCAATGGAAAAAGCCACTGGATCAATGGCGACCAACAGGTATTCGGACTTGTTCACAGGCGGGTGCGGTCCATCGGCGATTGTGGATTCTGAAGCGAATCAGCATATGATAGCGACCCGGTCATCGCAAGCCCGATTTAAGTCGTTATTGCCTGCGCCCCGGACCTCCGCCACGTTGAAACTATGGTGACATTCCAACAATCATGTAGACTGCTAACTTGCCAACCCCTGGCAGCATAAAAACCTGACGCATTGATCTGAGGACAACGGCGAAAAATATGCTGGAACTGTCACTTCCCAATATGCACGCGCTGGCCGTGATGATCATGATCTTCGTGGCCCTGATCCTGTTCACGCGTGACAATATCCCACTCCAGACCACCAGCCTGCTGGTGCTCGTCGCCCTGACCGTCGGTTTCACCCTGTTTCCGTATGAGGCAGATGGGGAGGTGTTGCAGCCACACGAATTTCTGCTGGGTTTTGGTAACAAGGCGCTGGTTGCCGTTTGTGCCTTGATGTTGGTCGGTCAGGGCCTGATACGAACGGGCGCACTCGAACCGGTTGGGCGGTTCCTGGCCAGAATCTGGCGTAAGGGGCCGGCGATTTCACTTTTATTCACCATCCTGACAACCGCCGTACTCAGCGCCTTCATCAACAACACGCCGATCGTGGTGTTGATGCTTCCGATCCTGGTTGGTGTTGCGATCCGCACCGGCGGCTCTCCTTCCGGATCACTGATACCGATGGGTTTTGCCAGCATTTTGGGCGGCATGGCCACCACCATTGGCACCTCCACGAACCTGCTGGTGGTCAACGTGGCGGCGGACATGGGCATGGATGAATTCAGCATGTTCGATTTTCTCGGGCCGGTGGCCATCGCCGGCACCTTCGCGGTGCTGTATCTCTGGCTCATCGCTCCCCGCATGATCCCGCTGCGCCAACCCCCGATGAGTGACACGGTCTCTCGTGTCTACACCGCGCAAATCAGGCTCAACGACAACAGTCCGGTGATCGGAAAAACGTTGGCTGAAACCCTGATCCGGGCGGGAGACACGCTGAAAGTCGAGACGATCCAGCGAAGCAAGGGAGCCTTCATCAGCCCATTACCAGACGTGGTCATGAAAAGCGGTGATCGTCTGACCACCAGCGATACGCAGGAAAATCTCCGGGAATATTCCCGCTTGCTGGGTGGAACGCTGTTTTCCGGCGATCACGCGGTCGATGCGGCTCATCCCCTGAGTGATGAGGGGCAGCAGGTTGCCGAGGTCGTGATTACACCGGGCTCCAGGCTGAACACGGTGCTGATCGGCGAAGCCGGATTACGGTCGCGATACGGCTTGCGCCTGCTGGCGTTCAACCGCTTTGAAGGATCTCAGGAACGAAAGTCACCGGGGCTGGATGAAATGCAAATCCGGTCGGGAGACGTATTGCTGGTCCAGTCCACACCGGAAAATCTGCGTCAATTGAAAGAGACCGCTGACTTCCTGGTGCTCGATGGCTCGATTCAGCTGCCCAGTACACGCAAGGCGCCGATCGCCCTGATAACGATGCTGGGCGTGGTCGCTTTCGCGGCATTCGATATTTTACCGATTGAGATCAGCGCCGTACTGGGCTTCATGATCCTGATCATTACGGGCTGCCTGCACTGGAAGGATGCGATGAACGCGCTCAGTTCGCAGGTGATCCTGATCATCGTGTCTTCGCTGGCCATGGGTGCGGCTTTGCTGAAGACCGGTGGAGCCGATTACCTGGCCAAGCTGTTCGTCTACATCACGTTCGGCGCCCCGGCCTCGGTGGTGCTGGGGGGGCTGATGCTGATGATGGGTATCCTTACCAACATTGTTTCCAACAACGCTGCGGCAGTCATCGGAACGCCCATTGCCATCGGCATAGCGCAACGACTGGGACTGCCGCTGGAGCCGTTTGTACTGGCTGTCCTGTTTGGCGCGAACCTCAGTTTTGTCACTCCCATGGCCTACCAGACCAACCTGTTGATCATGAACGCCGGTGGCTATAAGTTCGGTGATTTCGTCCGCGTGGGTCTGCCGCTGGCGATCGGGCTGTGGCTGGTCCTGACCATCGTGCTGGTGTGGGCCTATGGCATGTAACCCATAACAACAAGGAACACGTTTTCTGATGACCTCCGCAACCACTTCCACAGCAGTCATTCGCACCGGGCCCTACCCCGAGCTGACCTGGGCCGCCATCCTGGTGGGCTATTTTCTCGGCACGATTATCGCCATCAGCATCGGCTACGCCGCCCTGATCCTGGGTTTCTCGATTGAAGGGTCGGAGCTGGCGGCAATCCTGGGCTTCGGCATCCTGCGCGGCATCCTCCGCCGCAACAGCATCATCGAGAACAACATCGTTCAAACCGTGGCCAGCGCGGTGAACGGCGCTTCCAGCGGCATGATGTTCTCGGTTCCGGCGATCTTCATCCTGGGCTACGGCGGTGATTTCAACCCGGTCCTGCTCACTTTTGGGGCGATCGCCGGCGCTTTTCTGGGCATCGGTTTCATCATTCCCTTGCGCAAGCAAATGATCGACTATGAACGCCTGACCTATCCGGGCGGAGTGGCCGTCGCGACCATCCTGAAATCGCCTGGCGCCGGCATCCACAAGGCCATGTTGCTGATCGGTGGCGCCTTGATCAGCGGCGGAATTCACGCCGTCAGCCAGACCAGCGGAGTCGATAACTTCGACCTCGGCAGCGTCATCGGCATGCCGGGATACATGAATGGCGTCTGGTACCTGTCCCTGTTGACCATCGGTGTGGGTTACATCGCGGGCAAGGGTGGCGTGGCCTTCATCATTGGCGGTTATGTCTGTTACTGGTTCCTGGCGCCGCTCCTGTCCGGACTCGAACTGTTTCCGGTCGACCCGGCCAGCGGCCAGGTGACGGAGGAACCAAACGCCCTGCGCCTGCTGCTGTTCCGGCCGGTGGGTATCGGCATGCTGATTGGCGGCGCCATTGCGGGCGTGGTCATGGCCTTCCCGATGATCGTCAGCGCCATCCGCAGCATGCAGAGCGCGGCGAAGTCCGAAGCAGCCATGTCACAGGACGAAATGCCTATCAAGTTATTGTATGGGGCCATTGCCGGAGCGGCGATCCTCCTGGCGGTCATGGCCATCATGTCCACCGATAAAATGGGCATCGGGCGTGGCCTGGTCATGGCCCTGGTCGGAACGCTCTGGATCTGGATCGCCGGGGTTATCCTCAGCGAAGCGATCGGCAGAACCAACTGGTCTCCATTATCGGGCATGACCCTGATCGCGGTGACGATCCTGATATTCATTTCCAGCGGACTCGGCGATTCCAAGGCGGCCATCGTTTCATCCATCATGGTTGGCGCGGCGGCCTGCGTCGCCATGTCGCAGGCCACCGATCTCATGCTCGACCTGAAAACCGGCTACCTGGTCGGCGCTACGCCGAGAAAACAACAGTTGGGGCAATTCATCGGCGCCTGGCTCGGGCCCATCGTGGTCATGGCCCTGATATTTGTTCTGCACGAAGCCTATGTGCTCGGCAGTGAAAAGCTGCCGGCGCCGCAGGGGCAGGTGCTGGCCAGCATGGTCAACGGCATCATGGGCGGTGATGTCCCGGCGCAGAAATACCTGGCGGGCGCTGGCCTGGGCGCTCTTCTGAGCATCTTTCAGCCCGGACTTGGAATCACCGTGGGGCTGGGTTTTTACCTGCCGTTCAACATCGTTCTCACGTACAGCATCGGAACGGTGCTTCGCGTCCTGATGGATTACAAACTCGGGCATGCCCACGCCGAGAGCGTTGGAATTCCAGTCGCCGCGGGTTTCATTGTCGGCGAAGCACTGGTGGGCGTGGGCTTTGCGATTTCCATGATTCTGAAGGCGGTGTGACGATGAAAACGATTGCCTTATTGATGGTTTTTTCTGCCTTCCTGGGCGGAGCGTTCATCACGGTCCTGGATCCGCGGGAAGTCAACTGGGCCTGGATGGCGCCGATTCTGCTGTTTGGCGCGGTTGGCTTGTGGCTGTCGCGCAAGGCCGAACATGCGGCCGCGCGCGCCGGCAATAAGCTGGCCGGGAATATCGATTTGCTCGGAAGGAACCTGGCGAATATCCATTCGCGCCTAACCCTGATTTGCCAGAACAAGGATGAATTGCCCACCTACGAAGCGCGCTTTGAAATCGATCGGCTGTTTCGCGAGGAACTGATTCAATTCGCCGACGCCAGAGAAAGCATGATTCATGTCTTCGGCATGCAGCACTACGCCGATGTGATGAGCAATTTCGCCGCAGGAGAGCGTTACCTCAATCGCATCTGGTCAGCATCGACCGACGGCTATGTCGACGAAGTCAACCTGTACCTGGACAAAGCCCTCGCGCAATTCACCGAGGCACTGGAACATTTCAATGGCTTGAAGGCCGAATTTTCGAAGTAAAAAGTAAAAAAGGGGTAAAAAAAGGGGTCAGGTTGAATTTATCGAGAGAAGATAAATTCAACCTGACCCCTTTTTTATTGGAGGCTTGCCGGCGGTGGCTCGGCCAGCAGATCAGTGGGCGCCGACCCAAAGGCCCGGCAGGCCCACTCCACCCGGATTTCCGGTGGGTTTTCGATGGTTTCCAGTGCATCCACGCGGTTCAGCCGGTGACCCAGACCCTGGCGATTGGCCAATTGGATGTTGAGACCGGGACGCGCGTTCAGTTCCAGGATCAGGGGGCCCAGGTCCCGGTCAAGCACGATATCCACGCCGAGGTATCCCAGTTCCACCGCCTCGTAACACCGAGCCGCCATTGACACAATCTGGCCCCAATACGGAATGCTGAAGCCTTCCACTTCAAAGCCGGTGTCGGGATGTACAGACACCGGGCTGTTTCCTGAAACGCCGCCCACGGTCATGCCACTGCCGAGGTCGATACCGATTCCGATTGCGCCCTGGTGCAAATTGGCCTTTCCATGCGACTGCCGCGTGGGCAACCGCGTCATGGCCATCACCGGGTAACCCCGATAGACAATCACGCGAATATCCGGCACGCCGTGATAGGTGAGCCTGGAAAAGGCCGGGTCGAAGTGAACCAATGATTCGATCATCGCGGCGTCCGGTTGACCGCCGAGTGAGTACAGACCTCCGATCACGTTGGTGATGTGATGTTCCAGGTCCGCCGTTTGCACCAGGCGTCCGTCGGAGTCGACAAAGTAGTCCGCTTTCCGATCGGTGATGACCAGGATACCGTTGCCGCCACTGCCGTTGGCCGGCTTGATCACGAATTCGGTGTTGTCCAGCAGCAACCTGTCGAGTTGGGACGCCTGGCTCATGGTCCGGGCCACGCTGATCAGTTCCGGAACCGCCAGGTCCTGCTCCTGCAGCCGCACCTTGCACAGGATCTTGTCATCCACAAGGGGGTAGTACCGGCGGTGATTGTACTTGAGAATATAATCGCCATTGCGCCGGTTCAAACCCAGTACGCCGGCCTCTTTCATCCGCCTGACAAAGCTCAGCACGATCAGGCCGCCTTCTTGCCGGCCAGCGCACTGAACCGGCTCAACTCGGTGAGCCGCAGGCCGGTGTAACGGCCAAGGGCCACGATAAGCCCCAGCACGATCAGGTCGCATTCCGGGTAAACCGAAACCCAGAAAGTGAGTATATCGAGCGACATGATCATGTAGGCCAATGCAGCCATCAATAAGCTGCCGAGCCCCTCACGAATGGAGGTGGCGGCGCCCCGCTCTTCCCACACGACGGACATTCGCTCGATCACCATGGAAATGATGACCATGGGAAAGAGTGATACCGACAGACCGGTCTCGACGCCGAGCTGGTGGCTGACGATGCTGATAATGGTCATCAGGAGAACCACGATGGTGACAACTGCCGCGAGTCTCGGCACCAACAGCAAACGCAGTCGTTCCAGGTAGAACCGGAAAAACAGGCCGAGCGACACGATCAGGACGAACAACATAATGCCCTTCAGCAGTTCAGTCTCGCGGAAGGCGAGCGCAATCAGAACCGGTGCGAAGGTTCCAAACGAACTGAACCCGACAAAGTTCCTGAGCACGACGATCAACAAAACGCCAAACGGCACCAGCAATAACAGTTCGTATACGGTTTGTGTCTGAACCGGTAAGTGCAGCACGGAAATCTTGGCAATCCGGGAATGTTCAAGCCCGGCTCGCTGGGACGCCAGGTCCAGGGCGCTCTCTTTTTTCTTCTTGATGGAAATTTGTACATCATTCAGAGTGGCGCCGGTCACCGAGGTGAGATCTTCATCGCCGCGCCACCAGATCAGAAACCGGTCCGGCAGGCCCTGCTGCCCGCTGCCGGGTTCGAACATCAGCCAGTCTTCACCGTCATAGACCGCCAATATGGTTTTGACCGAAGCCCGTTCGACGTTATTGGCAAGATTGACGCCATTGACCAACAGGCTCGGTATTTCGGCTGCGGCTAGAAGCGTTTGCGCGAACCGGGCTCTTTCCTCTGACGAGTCGTTCTCGGACAGAAACAAAAGAACATTTTCATCCCGCTCACTTGGCTGCAGGCGGGCAAGAATGTTGGCCGTGAATGACTCCACGTCGGCTGACCCGGCCCGGACCTCTTCCACGATGTCCACCAGGGCGCTGGCATACGGCTCATCCAGTTTCGGTGGTTCGGGTGTCTCGGGGCGCGGAGCAAAACGACGGGTCCGGCTGTCGGGAATGATGGTGGCCCGATAATAAAGAGTGACCGGATCCGATTGCCGGCGAATGGCCCAGTCCGCCTGGCGTCGAAACATGTCTTCGTCCACCGTCAGGCCAAACCGGCGGGACAGATAATTTTCCTTGCTGATCACATACCCGCTGGGACGGCTGGGTAACAACAGGCTGGCTTTGACCGGTCCGCCCTCGGGAACAATTTCCAGGCGGACCTGGACAGTCCAGACATCGCTGTCCAGATCCGGCAATAATGGAAACCCGAGGAAAATCACTTTGTAGGCGATGATCATGCCGCCAATCGAAAGCAGCAGCAGGCTGAGAAAAATCCACTGACGGTCTTTACTCATCGGCCGGGCCCGCGGCAGATTTAAACCAGACAGCAATCAGTCGAAGCACGACGACATTCCGAACGTGTTCTTTCACAACCGTGTACTCCTCAGAATTGTCAGGTTTCAATGCCACTGCAGGGATCGATAATCTGGCAGGCGGAATTCTTCATTGGCTCATCATCTGGCCGGGTCTCGAACCCGGCTTCTTCTGTGAAAAATGACGTTGCCGGATTATACCGTGAATATTCACAGTATCGAACCGGACAATTTTTCGCTATTCTTAAAGGAAGATGCCCACACAGATTCGTTTCTTGTTCCAGGCATCCGGAAAATGTCGGCTCATAGACAATCTCTTGACGAAAAAATGCGTATACTGAATGGTAATGGAAGTACGGCGATAGTCATTCAACGCCTATGGTGTAAAATTTCCGTTAGTTGCGCTGAATGGTTGTTGAATGAAGGTCAATAACGATTGACTGATGTATTCGTCAGGATTTAGAGTGACCCGTTCCGAAGAAATCAATTGTTTTTTTATCCTTTTCCAAAACCGAGATCTAGCATGCTAATGAACCGAACGAATATAAAACTCATGTTGGGCACGCTGATGACTGTGCTCTTCTCTGCTGGTTATTCAACAGTGGTGTTTGCACAAGTCACCGTGGACCAGGTCATTGATGAAGGCGTAAAACGCGCCGATGCCGGGGCTGCCGAGCAGCAACGCATCGAGCAAATCGCCAACCAGACCGATGATCTGCTTGCTGAATACAAAACCGTGACCAAGGTGGTTGACGGACTGTTGACTTACAACAGCCTCCTTCAGCGCCAGGTGGACAACCAGGAAGCCGAAAAAACAGCTCTGGCTGAATCAATCGATAACGTGGCGCTGATCGAACGTCAGATCATCCCCATGATGACCCGCATGATCGACTCCCTGGAAGTATTCATTTCACTCGACACGCCATTCCTGATGGAAGAGCGTCAGTCTCGCCTGGAACGTCTGCGTGAGATGATGGAACGATCTGACGTGACCGCGGCCGAGAAATTCCGCCGGGTAATTGAAGCGTACCAGATTGAAAACGACTACGGCCGCACGATCGAGGCCTACCGGGGTACGGTTGATATCAACGGCAACCCGCAGGAAGTCGACTTCTTGCGCGTTGGTCGAATTTCGCTTTCCTACCAGTCAGTCGGCGGAGGCTACACCGGCGCCTGGGACCAGGAAGCAGGTGCTTTCGTCGAATTGCCTCCCGAAAAATATAAAACCCAAGTCGCAACAGGACTCAAAGTGGCGCGTAAACAAGTGGCGCCCGACCTGATGATTGTTCCGGTGCCTGCTCCGACGGAGGAAACGCTATGATCAACAAATTCACTAAAGCAGCCTTCGCTGCCTGCCTCGCCTTCGGCATTGGCAACACCGCTTTCGCAGCCCAGGCTGTATCCATGGAAGAGCTGCTTCAGCAGGTCAAATCAGGTCGTGTGAAAGATGCCGCTGAGAACGAGAAGCGCATCGCGGAGTTCCAGAGAGATCGTGCACGCCAACAGCAACTGCTGGCCGACGCACGTGCCGAACAAGCACGCCAGGAACAGCGTTCACAGGAACTGGAGGACACCTTCGAAGCCAATGACGTTCAGATCATTGACCTCGAGCGCGCCCTGCAGGATCGCCTGGGCGACCTGAAAGAACTGTTTGGTGTACTGCAGCAGGCTGCCGGCGACGCCCGCGGCAACTTCCAGGATTCGCTGACCCAGATCCAGTTTCCGGATCGCACCGAATGGATGACTGCGTTTGCCCAGAAGATGGGTCAGACAAATCGCATGCCGTCCATGGAAGAAATCGAGAGAATCTGGTTTGAACTGCAACGACAGATGACCGAATCCGCCAAGGTCCTGAAACTGACCGTTCCGGTGATCAGCGCCCAGGGCGAAGAGGAAGAGCGCGAAGTCGTTCGTGTTGGCATGTTTAACGTGATCTCAGGCGATAAATACCTGGAGTACATTCCTGAAACCGGCCGCCTGGTGGAATTGCAGCGTCAACCGCAAAGCCGCTACACCAGCCGTGCCGAAGATCTGTCGAATGCCACTTCCGGCCTGCAGTCTTTCGGAATCGATCCAACCCGCGGCCAGTTACTCGGCCTGTTGGTGCAATCGCCCAGCCTGACCGAGCGTATCGCTCAGGGACAGGAAGTCGGTTACACCATCATTGTACTCGGTGTGATCGGTGTGCTGATCGCCATCTGGCGCCTGTTGGCTCTCACCGCGACTGCGGCCAAGTGCAACAGCCAGGCCAAGAATCTCGAGAAGCCCGGCAACAACCCGCTGGGCCGTGTGATCCAGGTGGCTCACGACAATCCGAATGTCGACGTCGAAGGCCTCGAACTGAAGCTGGGCGAAGCCATTCTGAAGGAAACGCCGAAATTTACCGCCTGGTTACAATTCCTGAAAATTATTTCAGTCGTAGCCCCGTTGCTCGGACTGCTCGGAACGGTGACCGGTATGATCATCACCTTCCAGGCGATTACGCTGTACGGCGCGGGTGACCCGAAACTGATGGCTGGTGGTATCTCAACCGCCCTGGTAACAACGGTACTTGGTCTTGTGGTCGCCATTCCGATGGTGTTCCTGCATACCCTGGTTCAGAGCCGCGCCAAGCGCTTGACCCAGATTCTGCAGGAAGAGGCTGCGGGCATGTTGTCCGAGCGAGCTGAGCGCCAGGCAGTCTGAGGGGAGTACCGGAATGGATACTCTTTACTACTACCTGCCGTTTCTCGAAACGATCAGGGATTTCATGGAACTCGGTGGCCCGGTACTCCGGGTCATCGGGTTGGTGACGCTTTTCATGTGGATGTTGATCATCGAGCGAATCCTGTACATGCGTACCGGTCATAAAAAAATGATCCGTAACGCGCACATGTACTGGGACAATCGCACCGATTACTCATCCTGGAATGCCCATGCCATTCGGGCCCGCATCATTTCAGAAGTGTCCGCCAAGTCGGAACGTAATCTCGCACTCATCAAGACCTGCGTTGCCCTGTGCCCGCTGCTTGGGCTGCTGGGCACGGTAACCGGCATGATCGGCGTGTTTGAAGTGATGGCAATTTCCGGTTCGGGAAATCCACGGTCGATGGCCTCCGGTGTATCCATGGCTACGGTTCCGACAATGGCCGGAATGGTCGCGGCCCTGTCGGGGGTGGCCATGACGGCATATCTGGAAAACAAGGTCCGGCGGGAACGCGATTTTATTTCGGATGAATTGATTATTGAGCACGCCTGATAACAGGTGTGTTCCTGAAGGAGAAAGAAGATGCGTCAGCACTTAGCCACGCAAATTGAAGAGGAAGAATCGGAGATTAACATTACGCCCATGCTGGACGTCGTGTTTATCATGCTGATTTTCTTCATCGTAACTGCCACTTTTGTCAAAGAGGCAGGCATTGAAGTGAATCGACCCGATGCAGCAACCGCGGTTAAACAGGAGAAAGCCAATATCCTGATTGCCATCGGGCCCAACAATGACGTCTGGATCGATCGTCGCCAGGTCGATATCCGGTCGGTACGGCCAAACATCGAACGCCTGCATGCTGAAAACCCGCAAGGTTCGGTGGTTATCCAGGCCGACAAGGATTCGAAAACGGACACACTGATCCAGGTTATGGATGCATCACGGCAAGCCGGTGTATTCAACGTCTCCATTGCGGCAAACGAACAATAGAGAGGTCAGCCATGTCGGCTACGATTATTCAAAGATTATCGTTAAACAAAGCCGGTGATTACATTCGCCTGGTATTTGGGTTGGCGCTCGGGCTGGCCGTGACAGCCGGTCTTTTCTGGACCATGCAATACCTGATCGTCACGGCGGACCGGGAATTGAATGAAGGGGCGGCAGGAAATATTGTCGATTTCGTCAGGCTCAAGCGCAACGAAGAGATTCAGCGCAGGCAGTTGAAACCGAAAAAACCGCCACCGCCGGACGCTCCACCACCTCAACCACCCACACCACAACTTGATAATCTGGACCCGAATGCAGAGAAGATAGCCATATCAGCGGTTCCGGTCGAAACGGACATCGAGATGTCAGGCGGTTTCAGCCTGGGCGTGGGTGAAGGCGACTATCTGCCAATCGTGAAGGTGGCGCCAATCTATCCACAACGGGCCCTGTCTCGCGGCATTGAAGGCTATTGCGTCGTTCAGTACACGGTGACCCGCCAGGGCACGATACGCGACCCGTTCGTGGTTGAGTCGATG
>Ga0210063_1000373_pt1 | contig 14281 bp, 13 predicted proteins | sample Muzzi_PWA_D1_FD_185529 | JGI IMG/M metagenome (GOLD analysis project Ga0210063, IMG submission 185529) | Wetland microbial communities from San Francisco Bay, California, USA, that impact long-term carbon sequestration - Muzzi_PWA_D1 (SPAdes) | ecosystem: Environmental > Aquatic > Marine >... | reverse complement strand
CGAAGATCAACAGGAGGTAACCTGCCAACGATTGCGATGATTTTGTGAGCTGCGATGACACCACAGGTCAGACCGGCGTATCGAAAACCTGGGAAGCCCAAATGCTCAACGAAGCCGATAGGTTGATAAAGACGATACGCGCGTACTTCATCGAGGCCAGAGGCCACAATAGGCCTCAACAACAGGCCGGATATATGGAAGCAATCCTGTCACTGCCACTGTCAGACAAAATCTTGCAAACCGGGAGGAGACCATATGTGGGCTGAACGCAGTGAAGCCCGACATGATGCAGTAAATTGTCATGGTGCATCTGACGGGTCGGAGACGCCTTGCGCTTCCAGACCTGCCAGACCATTCATGACTTCATCGAAACCCCGGCGGAAGCGTGGCAGCAATTCCATCACCACATCGATATCGCCGGTCTTGCAGGCCTCTTCCATCGCCTTTGATGCCTGGTAGAGTTGCGATGCGCCCAGGTATCCACTACTCCCGGCAATTCCGTGTAACAGTTCCCCGGCCTGTACGATATCCCCTTGTGCCAGCAGGGTAGCAATCTCCTCGCAGTTATTCTTTCGCTGTCTGTAAAAGGTCAACAGTATTTTCTTGAAGGTCGGCAAATCACAGCGCAGATTCTCGAGTGTGCTGTCAATGTCAACACCCGGCAACAGGTCCTTTTGGGGCTTGTCAGGTGACAGAACCTGCTGTGCTATTTCCGCTGCCGGGTGATTTTCATAGCGGCCGGCAATCTGCAATTGCTTTAGCAGGACATCCACCAGGTCATCTATATCTATGGGCTTGGTCACATGGGCCACCATCCCGGCAGCCAGGCAGTGCTCACGCTCCTCCTCCATCGCGTGCGCAGTCAGGCCGATCACCGGAAGGTCTGGTGAAATTGAGTGAATCCCGCGGGTAGCTTCATAGCCATCCATCTCTGGCATCTGCACGTCCATAACCACGATATCGAATGGCAGGGAAGCGGGGCTTTCCAGGTAGTCCAGGGCCTGCCGGCCATTTTCCGCGAGCACCAGGGCGGCGCCTTCATATTCCAGCATCTCCCTGAGGACTACCCGGTTGAGTTCATCATCCTCAACGGCCAGCACCCTGATTCCAGCCAGACGTTCTCCGGCAGGATGGCAACCGATCCCCGCTTCATGTTCGCGCCGCTGTGTCTTTTCAAGCGGCAGGTACAGGGTAAAAGTGCTACCTTCACCCGGCGAACCCTCGGCCGTAAGCGCGCCGCCCATCAACTCGGCAAGGTTACGGCTGATAGCGAGCCCCAGACCGGCACCGCCAAAGCTGCGCGTGGTCGTACCGTCGCCCTGCTCAAAGGCATTGAAGAGTCGCGATATCTGCGCATTATCCAGACCGATCCCGGTGTCAATCACGGAGAAGCTGACCTGGCCATCGACTGGACTGACGACCAGTCTGATGTCTCCCTCCAGGGTGAATTTCACGGCATTATCCAGCAGGTTTATAAGTATCTGCCGCAATCGCAAGGCATCACCCATGACCCAGTCGGGAAGTTCCGGACGATATTCGACTGCCAGGCCCAGGCCTTTTTCCTCTGCAGACTCACGCACGAAACCCAGCGCTTCATTGACCGTAGCGGTTAGTTCAATGGGGGCGGAATTTACATGCAGTTTTCCTGCACCCAGTTTCGACAGGTCAAGGATCTCGTTGATAATGCTTAGCAAGTGCTGCCCGGAGTCCAGAATACGGGTAAATCTGTCCCTGGCATCATGCTCCCGGCTGCTGTGACAGCCAACCTGGGCAAGGCCCAGCACCGCATTCAAAGGGGTGCGGATCTCATGGCTGATATTGGCGAGGAACTGATTCTTGGCACGGTTAGCCACTTCGGCCCTGTCCCGGGCTTCCTGCAACATGACAACCTGCCTCTCGAGCAGATGTGAATTCCGCAGCGCACCCCAGTAACGCAGGTTCAACTGCCGACTGATAACCATCAGGAACAGGTAATAAATCAGTACCAGCATCCCGAATATCTGGCTGTTCTCCACATCCAGCAGGAGTAATACGATGGCACCGGGAATGACAGCAAGCGTGAGAAATCCTCTCAACAGACGCAGGTGTGTGTTCAGTGAGCTCGTACCGCCAGACGCAAAACCGGCTGTACAGAACAAGGCCAGATAGGCGGGCCAGGAGGGGAAATAATGCCAGACCAGTATCGCACAGAGGGAGCCCCAGGTGAGACCGTTTACCAGCACAACGGCTCCAAAGGCTTGTTGCCAGCGGCGCGGTGTCAAGCGCTCGTACTGCCGGTCAAACCGCAGCCCCAGAGAAAGACGCATGGCAACCAGCAGCACGAACAGCACCACACCGACGATGCTCGTGTAAGGCAGGTCCCCGGGCACATCCGTCGTGTAGATTACGATGAGCCAGCCAAGCAGAAACAGGATGCTGCTCAGCGTTGCCTCTTTGGCGAGATCGCTGTCTGCCGCCTTGATCAGGGATGGGTCGATGTGGGGCATGGCAAGAACGTTATCTATCGCTGCACAACAGGTGTTTTACCTCTAGGGTACATGAAATGGATGAAGCAATGTCCATCTGGATGTTCTGGGCGGCAATTCCGGTTGAGTAGGGGTTATGGGTAGGAGCGGGGTGTCAGGCGCTCAAACTGCCCGATGGGGCGCGTCTTCTCACTTGCCAACGGATGTGATTCTCCAGGCGATATAACTCTTGTTTCAAGATCCGATGGCATTGAAACATATGACGTCTATGGTTATTCCGTTGTAAACCGTAAATATAGGAGTTACAAGGGAACGGCAAGTATCCGCTCGAACCCGGTTGTTTAGCAAATAACTACCTGATAACCCTCTATCAGATACGAGTCGACGGCAAGTTCAACTTAATAGAGGCAAGCTACGCTTAGAGCCATGGGTATCTAACACTCGCGGCGTTGGCGAGCGATATTCAGGGCTATCTGCCAAACACCTGTTCCTGAGGAATCAGGTCTGCGATGGTACCTCCCAACTGTTCCAAATCGGTATAGCCTTCCAAGCGTATACCCCGATTATTTCTCAGCTTCAGTTGAATGTGCTCAACTTGTCCTTTCCTGCGATAAAATGTCAGTGTAGCAATATCGTTAGTATTCAGTACGGATTTATCAGTACCGGTAAAAAAGAAAACTTCATCTCCAATAATTTCAATCCGATGATCTTCGATCAGGTGCAGGTAACGGCGATAGCGGTAATAATTGACAACATTGCCAATGAACACCGCGATGATAACCGACCAATAGAACATATCATTGTAAGTTTCTGGGTCTTGCAAGTGCCCGACGGTGATAACGACAGCCAGCACCAGACTGAACAGAACGCTCAAGAAAATATTTCTTTTGCGGCTTTGAAGTGACGTTTTGCTGATGGAGTAAGGCATAGGATATTTCGGTGGTTTCATTTCCAAATTGCCACGTACTGCTTATAAAGAATAATGGAATGTCGGTCAGAGTACGGTCAAGAATATCTCCCCGCATAGCCATGAACTATGAATGCAATCAAACAACCGAAACAGTAATAGATTTCCCCTTGACGCCCCCTTTCCGTCCCTTCATTACCAGGGCCGTTATGGTCGGCGGGATCCGCCGGCCGCCATCAGGAGTCGCCCCCTCCCCGCTCCCGCGGCTTGGGCAGCACGCGGAACCCCAACCTCTGTCCCGGAGTGGTCACCTCTCCGACGTTCACGGCCCGGGCATGTTACAGCCCCGACGTGAGACACGCCTCCAAAGGCACCACGGTCATGGTCATTGACGATGCCGACGGCAATACCTGGATCATGAAAGGCTTCGAGTTGGGTATGCACCCGCAACGCACCTATGAAGCGTTCATGGCCGCCGGACCGGCAATTTTCAAACAGCTCCCGGTAGGCTGGAAGGCACGAATCGTAACGCTGGAACAGGACAACCACGAGGTTCCGGAAAACGGCGTGGCCACGATCATGGCGGACGAGTTCTTCAACGTTTACGATAAGACCGGACCCGGAATGAGCAACTACAAGCCGTAATCCATTACGTGGCAGCTCGCCGTCAAAGGCAGCTGCCATGAGTTAGTCCTGGAGATCGATCGATGACAGCAAAATCAGTTTGCAAGGTGGCGGTCGCTACTGCCCTGGCCATTTTACCTTTAGCAGTTTCGGCGGTGGAACCGACAGGAGACCGGGTATCTGCCGTACTTGACGGAGCGACCGTTCCGGTAACCGTCAACAACTTTGTTGCGGCCGATACGGCCGGGCAATTCGATCGCATTCTCAAAATGACAGGTACTGTCAACAAGCTTTCGGTAACCCACCCCGCTCGACAAGCAATCGGTGATTCGAATGAACCGCGATACGCTTTATAGCTTCGCCGTGGTCGATATCAGCAAAGGAGCTAAATTGACCATGCCTGAAACTGACGGGCGGTATAATTCAGCAGCGATCGTCGATAAGAACGAGTACACCAATAAGGTTTTCTATGGACCCGGCACACACGAACTGACCAGGGACGAATTTGATACTGACTATGTGCTGGTTGCCTTCAGAAGGCTCGTCGACTCCAGCGACCCGGCTGACATCAAGAAAGCCAATGCACTTCAGGACAAATTCCGCATTGAAGCGGCTTCTTCGAAGCCCTACACATACCCCAACTACGACGATAAATCATACAAGGAACTGCGTGACTTGTTGTTGGGTGTGGCGAAATTCCTGCCAGATTCCACTGGAGCCTTTGGAAGCAAGAAAACCACGGAACAGGTCCCTCATTTACTGGGTGCTGCATTTGGCTGGGGCGGACTTCCTTCTCAGGATGCGTTCTACGTTACCGTAAATCCCAATCTGCCGATAGGCCGGTATCAGATTGACGTTCCGAAGGATGTGCCGGTCAAGGCATTCTGGTCAATAAGCGTTTATAACAAGAATGGTTATTTTCAGAAGAATGAGAAGGGCGTCTACAATATCAACAGCCAGTCCGGAAAGGCCAACCCGGACGGGTCCATGACGGTCAATCTGGGCGGTTGTGACAATTCCTCCCGGGTTAATTGCATACCGTTAACACAGGGTTGGAATTACGTGGTGAGACTGTATCGACCCCATGCCTCCGTTATTGATGGGAAGTGGACGTTCCCCGCGGTACAAAAGTCGAACTGAGCTACGCGAACACCTGTCACTTGATTCCTCTTTCTCAAGTACTGGTTTAGTTTTTTCAGGTCGCTTCACACCAACTATCTTAACCTCTGCACTGGAATCATACTGCCCTCGTCCTCTTGCATCTCGGATATCTGGAGCATCCCCAGAAACTATTTCCCGCATTCTTTCCTCGTCTGGCTGTTCGTATAACCATAGGACTCTGACACACGGGGCATGCCGCGGGGGGAAGACGTGGACGGCACTGCGATACGGCGTGGTCAATTTCGGCGCGTTGGTAAAATGGACTCCTGAAGTCTTATTAGATAAGCCAATTGATTAGAATCAATGTCACTCTTACTTTGCAGTGTTTGGATGAATCCGTGAGCAAACCCACCACCCAGTGCACCAGATATAGCAAGGATTGTTGAAACTGGTAATGTTGTTCCCATTTCAACTGCTTTTAAGACCTTCCCGAAAACGCCGGGAATGTCGCATTCTGGCACCCGACCCAGTCATTATAAGAGCACCTTCTCCCAACAATTCCCGGCTTATGCCTCGGCGTGATTACTGACACAGTTGTCAGTGCCTGTCAGGTTCGTCATGACACCAAATGCCGTCGAGAAGAGGGGATATTTCGTAGCCTGACATAACGTGTTTGCAATCAGACAGATGCGATCAAAGCGGTTTATGGCATAAGGCTTGCAATCTGAAACAGGCATGGAATACATCATATATGGGTTCATTATCTTTGGGTGCTTTGTTGTTGCTGTGCTGTTGGAATAACAGATTTGGGAAGACAATAAAGCCGCTTAACTTCTCCGTAATTTGGCCTCATGGCATCTTTTACTGGCGACCTTCGGGTCGCCTTTTTTATGTTCGGGAAGGTCTTGTTCTGGCCGGAAATACCCCTTGCCGGTCATAACAACAATAGGCATTGAGGGCACGTCGAGCGACAAGTAACTGCCAGGAACAAGACATTCCTGATGTAAGCGTCTGTACTCCCATCTAAACGCGTGCTATCGACCCAACTCAGTCGTAAGGGATTTAGTCTGGACGGCAGGAACGTACTGGAAATGGTCGTCCCTCGACGGATATACGCCCCAGTGGCATTAGAACGTGTGGTCCCGTTTTGCTGTGGTGCAAGAATGTCGAAAGCGTCCCTACTTGATTGATTGGCTGGCAATTCGAGTGTTATAACGAGGTCTAGTTGTAAATGTATAACGTGACAGAGTGTCTCGTTAATTCAACTGTTAGGCTTCTAAAGGAAGAGGAAGATGAAGGGTGTTCATCATATCGAGCTTTCGGTGTTAGATTACGAGAGATCAATAGAATTTTATGACAGAATGTTTGGTTGGCTTGGATACAAGAGTTTCTGGACCCATAATATTGGCTACCTTTCAACATATTACACAGCATGGTTTCCATTTTTTCATAGCTACATTGGTATTCAGCCCGCTCAAACAGGCGAAAAATTGAGTCCAAATGACCACGCTACGGGGATACATCATGTTGCTCTATGGGTAAAAAACAGAAATGCGGTTGATGATTTCTATGAAAACTTTTTGTTAAAAAATCATATAGAGGTAACAGATAAACCGGCAGAATATCCGATTTATTCGCCCAGCTATTATGCCGTTTTCTTTAATGACCCGATTACAGGTATCCATTTTGAACTGGCTTGTACTCCAACACTCGCAACTATTCTTGGTTTCTATAAATGGAAACGTAGGTTAAAAGACGTTTGGGAGAAAAATCCAGAATGGAAGGGGGACCCCCTGAAGGAAATGGTGAGGGCGCTACCATCGAAAGTGAAGCAAAAAAATGCTTAATATAGGTTGCACGCAGCCGCGACCTATTCATTTGTTGAATCAACGCGCTCAAGACTGACATTTTCCTGCGACGTTTTTCTTGCATTCGCCCTCTCATTTTAAATGCAAAATAACGCCGCTCCAAAATGCGGCTTGGCGCAACGTTTATGTCCGAAATTGCCGCATTCTTGCTATTCACCGAGTGTATGTGTAGGTCAGGAGTTGGCCGTACCCGGTAGGACAGTAATCACCACCGGTGTGATGAAGGCCGTCCGCTGAAAGGCCGCTCCGCCCCCCCGGAAACAGACGTTCGGAATTGCGCCCCTCCCCCTACCGGTGGCTTTGCCTGCACGCAGAAACGCCCACCTCTGGCCCGGAGTGGTCCGCTCTCAAACACATAAGGCAGAAATAGTTTCAATCCGGAAATGTCGGACTCGGGTTGGCCATTTCAAAATAATTCTTAACTACATAACAAAAGCATTCGGGTAGAAAGCACACCTGAATGCGGGGGCAACTGTTGCCTTTAATTTGCCAATCTGTCAGCTCGTCTGAAATTGTTATCAAAAGGTAATACTTTTGTTACAACGCTGTGACCTCTATCGCCTATTTTATTATCAAGCGCTGAAGCGCTGTTTTGTTTAAAGATTCAATAGAGAAGTGTTCGAATTAACATTTAAAGGAGTTTCAAAATGCGATTAATATCTTTACTTTTGGCTGTTACATTTTTGTTTCTTTCATCCGCAGGGGTGGTTATGTCAAAGGGAATGGGTTCCCCAGGTGCCATATATACAATGACCAACTCGCTTTCGGGTAATGAAGTGCTGGTATTCAACCGATCAGCAGACGGGTCACTATCTCCTGCCGGGTCATTTGAAACAGACGGGGTTGGGACAGGAGACGGACTCGGAAACCAGGGAGGAGTTCTTCTCACTTCTGACAATCAGCGGTTGTATGTCGTAAATGCCGGCAGTAATACGATATCGGTTTTTAAGGTCAAACCGCGCGGTCTGAAGCTCGTGGGCTCTGTTGATTCAGGAGGGCTGCAGCCGATCAGTCTCACCGTCGACGGGGATCTGCTTTACGTACTGAATGCGGGAGGAGCCGTGGGCGGTGTGGATAATATCACCGGTTTTTTTATCGAGCCGGATGGGATGCTGCAACCACTGGCAGGATCGACGCAGCCTCTGAGTGCAGCGAACACTTCGCCTGCTCAGATCGGGTTCAGCACCGATGGCAATGTGCTGGTGGTGTCGGAAAAGGATACATCCAGGATCGACACCTATGTCGTCGATGACGACGGGCTTGCGGAGCCTCCCACAGTCTTTGACTCAGCGGGAACCGTGCCATTTGGCTTTTCCTTCAGCAAAAGAAACCGGCTGTACGTCTCCGAGGCCGGCACCAGTTCAGCCTCGTCATATAAGGTCTATCCGGATGGCGATCTCGAGGTAATAAGCCCAGTAGTCGGGAACTTCCAGGCTGGCGTCTGCTGGCTGGTGGTCACAAAAAATGGACGCTACGCGTATACCACCAATGCCGGGACCGGCAACATTTCGCTCTTCAATATCGACAGAGACGGTACCATTTCGTATGACGTTAACGCCGAAGCGATTGGCGGTGTCATTGATGAAGCGCTCACCAGTGACAGCCGTTATCTTTATGCTTTGAGCTCAGGCTCTCAAAAGATTTTCGGTTTTCAGGTGGGCTCCGATGGTCAGCTCACGAAAGTCGAGGAAATCGATCTCACCACTGGTGCGAATGGATTAGCTGCAAGGTAAGTGAATCATACTCATTTTATTAAAAGAAAGCCTCCTACATATATAACTTTGAACAGTTCACACGGCGGGAGGCTTTCTAACATTCTCGGGGATGTCTAAATGGGGTATGGATGAATGGCGCTAAGTTAAGCCCGCGACTTCTTCGCATGCCCATACTTTGCAATCTCCATCTGTGCTTGCTGCCGAAGTCTATCCAATCGCGGATAGGGCTTTGGCCTGCGTTTGACTTGCCCGCGGTTCGTTCCTACCGGGTCGGTCGGCAACCCCCTGGGTCATCATGTACTGTGCTAAAGGTCTTCATTTGGCCGAAAGTGTGAGCACTGATTTCGGAACTTGAATGGCAACAGTTGCGGCAAGTCAGACATAGATAGTTTGCCAGGAAATGGCGCATATAGGCTGCATCCAAGACATTCTGGATCAAGGGATCATAGTCCCTTTGTGCGGGGCATTGGGGGGGCGGCATGGCGGAGCATCTGTAATGCTGCAGTAGTCATCCAGTGACTGCGAGAATATTTGGAGTTATTGGATATTTCTAGTTATGCAGATACTTGTTTGGATCCACCTGTTTGCCATCGTGCATAACCTCGATGTGTACATGCGGGCCGGTTGAGCGCCCGGTGGAACCCATTAATGCAATCGCCTCGCCCTTCCCGACCGTATCACCAACTTTGACCAGGTTTTGCTTGTTGTGCCCGTAGCGGGTGACATAACCATTACCGTGATTTATTTCAACCAGCTTTCCATAGCCTGCACGTTTTCCGGACCACGTTACGACACCGTCAGCGACTGCCAGAATGCTCGAGCCTTCCTTGCTTGAAATATCGATACCCTTGTGATGTTCTTGTTTACCTGTAAACGGATCAATGCGCTTTCCGTATGTCGATGAGAGTAAGCCGTTTTCAACGGCAAGACCTGACGGGATAATACGTTCATGCAGACTGCGATTCATGATTATCTGCTCCAATAAGATCAATTTTGTTTCGCGGTCTCCAGCAATAACGTCCAACTCATCGAGCATGCCCAAGAAGTCTGGTACCGTTATTATAGAGAGGGTACTCGCAATATGAGGCCCACCTATGGGCGGAGGCATATTGAAATCAAATTCCGCCGCATCAAGAACTGAATGCTGCACCAGGCGCTCGCCGAGAATCTCCAGGCGTAGCATTTGTGCCTGCATCTGACCGAGACGCATAGTCAAAACATCCAGGTTGTCTTGGGCTGATTTGCGAGCCTGTACAATTTCTGTTTGCTGCTGCTGTAACACTGTCCTGAGTTCGGCAACCTCGGATAGTTGATGACGGGCTTCTATGTTGACTCCAACACGAAAACCGCTGAAAAGGATGCTGCCGCTAAACATGATGATTCCTGCCAAGGCCATCAAGCTCGTATGCAGCGGATTAAATACCACACTGCGGATTTTACCGTAGCGATTGGCAAGCAAAAGGGTGTTCGACGCTTGCTTCATATGGCCACCTTCCTCAGGGCGCCTTGATATACCTGTATCAGTACCTATTCAAAGTGGATATATATCTACGAGTATTAGCATCCTCATCAGTTATAACGTGACTGCCATCTCAATCTTTTTGAACTATGTGAATATATGCGTCGAATGACCCCCTCCGACGTGTTTTCGCTCATGGATATCTTGTGATTGGTCACCGATGATAGAACCATCGAAACAGCAGGTGGTAACGGAGAAAGACATGCACAAGTTGATTATTGGTCTGATGGTGGTTTTCTTCCTGGGTGACCCCAGCTTCCAGACACTGGTGAGGCTTGGCGAAATGAAGACATACATGGTTGCTGCTGCCATCGCGCTTGTTTCCACACCCTTCGTGGTCTCCCAGATTGACGGATGATCCCGGCACCGCGGCAGCCTGACACTGCCCGTGCATACACCCATCAGCGGCCTACAGGTAGCCGTTTTTATTTGTACTGAACGGAGACTTTCTGCCGTTCACAGAAGTACAGGTGCCGCGCAGCTGGTGCAATGGACATTGATCAAGAGCAGGGGGGTGTGCAGCTCACTCCACCTGATCATTGCGGCCATTCTATGTTTTCATACTACTGGCCATACTGATGTGGTTCATAAAATACTGAAAATGTTGGGGATAACCTGGATGGAATAATCCCTTGGTCCCAGGTTCGAGTCCTGGCGGGCCCACCAGCTGCATAAATTTCATAGCGTTATGACGCCAGGATCAAGGGATCATAGTCCCTTGGTGCATCTCATAGTGGAGAATCCGGGTGGCGGCCGACGAGGGGCGGGACGACTCAGGTAATGGCACCGGGAGATTGTTCCGATGGGAGTGTACCAATATCCTCTATCGTCTCTGGAATTCAATGGGTTGGTCTGCCTGATACAGTTCAAAACCGGGGGCAGAATTGAATACACGTTGACACCGGCTGGTGTGGGCACCCCCTATTAATTATCTCCGCGCTATAATCAGACAGCCAATCTTTGGTGATAATAAGGACACTCGTGAGCAGATATTTTGGATCAGAATATAAGAAATAGACTGAATGAGATTCGCCAGCGGCAGCTTGAGTCGAATAAAGAGTTTCAATCCAACAAACCACCCCCAACTGCAAGCGACAAATTACTGATATTCGCATTATTCGGTGGTGTAGCCGTTGGAATCCTGATTGCGTGGTTGATGAACTCATTCCTGTCAACAGCAAACGTCGACCTGATCGCACAGAAGTCACGTGTTGAATTTTATGAAGACGAAATCATGGATGTGAATAAAACAATTGAACAGCTGAATGATCGTGTTGAATTGCTCAGCAAATCAGTCTCCAGCCTTGAACTTGAACTCAATAATAAATTTGAGAAGACCGCTATTACAGATCAAGATCTACCCAATCCCGCAGACGAGAAACCAGTATCTACACTGGCAGCCTCACAAGCCTCAGGAATTGCTGATAGTGCTGCAACAAGCGCTAAGACATTTATACCAACACATGTTGTAAAGAGCAGATTAAATCTCAGGTCATCCACATCCCTGGATGATGCACCAATCGGTGTGCTGAGTCCCGGCACGGTGGTTAGTTATATTGATGAGGCGAGTAGTTGGTATTACGTAGATACCGAACAGCTCGGCAAAGGCTGGTGTGCTTCTGAGTTTTTGTCACCCTTATCACCTCCATAGACATTTCCCATAGTAGACAGCCTGACAGGTCGAGTAAAATCTCGTGCATGTGAGGTCCAGGTTCGAGTCCCGGCGGGCCCACCACTTCACAATGGTGCCAACCGGTCACATGGGCACCATATCAATTGCCCAGACCACAAGCTACAGGGCATCGGCTTGATGCTGGTTAACAAAAGCTTTTAAGCAAGGCACACTGATATGGTCACTCTACTTGCTCTGATTTCGGTGTGACCGGTGGCCACATTACTTGAGGTACCAGGACACAAGCCCTATTATCTGTGCGATTAACGCCGCAAAGGGGTCGATGGATGATCAACAAATGGTTATGGCAAGCGGCTGCAATAACCTGCGTCTTTTCCGTTGCCGGATGCGCCTCGACTACCGAACTGCCCCCCGAACCGGATCACATTGACAGTACTAACCTGCCGAAAGCAGACCTTACATTGAACATACCCGGTCTCGGACCCTGCACAGACAATCCTGACCGTACCCTGCATCTTAATTCCACACAGCCCATCGTCGTGCTGGTTCATGGCTGTCTAGCCTCGGCTGGGCGATTTCGCTCTCTCGCACAGGTGTTCGCCTTTCATGAGCAGCAGAGTATCTGTTTCAGTTACGATGACAGGGACAGCCTCACCGTTAGTGCCACGCAACTGGTCACCGCTCTTGATGAACTAGCCAGTCACATGGATAACCCGCAGATGACGGTGATCGGCCATAGCCAGGGCGGGCTGATCGCGCGTAATGCTTTCACAAATGAGCGGATACAAACGCTTGGCACCGGTCTCGACCTGCGCCTGGTCACTATCTCCTCTCCTTACGCAGGCATCTCTGCAGCCGATCACTGCGCCCTGCCCTTTGCTCGCGCAGTCAGCCTCGGTCTGGTGATACCTATTTGCAAGGTGATCAGTGGTGACAAGTGGTATGAGATTACTTACGCTTCAGACTTCATTCGCGAACCCGGTACCCTCATAGGTCAGGTCGATGATTTTATAAAAATTGTTACAGACGAGCGTGGCAGTTGCCGTCGTCATGATAGTGATAGTCGCTGCATTGAGGATGATTTTGTATTCAGCGTAGAGGAACAGTATTTTCCGGCAGTTGATAGCTCGCCACAGGTAATATCGGTTGAGATCAAGGCTGGGCACTCGGAGATTATAGGCAATACCACTGTAACGCCAGATAAGCTCATCGCGATCCTGCAACAACAGGATATTCTGCACGCCACTCCTTCCACAAAGACTGATGCGTTCAATGCTTTTCTCAGTATGCTTTACCTCACAGAGTAATGGGTGGCATTCACAGCGATACACCTCTTCATGGATCAATTGTAGACATTTCTTGGTCCCGCATCGGCCGTCGCACCCATCACAAAAAAATCATAGAGTTATGTCATTGGGACAAAGAGATCTACCGTCCCCCATAATCCCTCGTTCTGAAGCGCCCCTCATAGAATTCATGAGTTTATGTGTTGCGTCGATCGGTTGAGCTGGCAGCATGGAACCATCCGTTCGCTTGAATTATACGAATGACGTGTTGTGACCATTTTGGGACCTTTCTTTGAGATAAGAAAACACCGCCATTAGGACGGGTGTTGTGTATTTTTTGTGCGCCGATCAGGAATCTTCCTGCGATTTTCCTTTACTAATACCCCGTGGTCGTCCAGGAATGGAATACTGGGCATGTTATCTTTCTGCCGCCTTTTACCAAACTGCCTACTGTTTTTCACCGTTTTCTGCTCCGTAGTTCTTTTTTACGTTCTTCGTAGGTGCTTCTATACAGTTTAGGACACATATTCTCATTAGTGAATGGTTCATAGAAAACCCCGTCACCAGGTGGGGCTGCACCCTCTCCCGTTTTGACAGATCGCAGACAGATATCTACCCCGGGTGCAGAGAAAGTATCGCCTGTTTACCAGTGCAGTCAGTCAGACAATCAGGATGATGAACCTGCTTACAAGGTGGAACTGATCGCCGGTAAGACAGTCGAGGTTGACGAAGGAAACAGGTATTTTTTCGGTGGCACGATCAAGAAGGTAACGATCGAGGACTGGGGATTTCCACGCTACAATGTCGGCAAGTTGGGACCGATGGCGGGCACACTGATGGCAATCGATAAATGACACATCGCTATAGCAAGGATCCCGAGGTCGACAACTCACTGCGCCACTCGGTGCACGACGGGGTCGCCTATTCGGTTATGTCAGGTGCGGGCGAGACCTATCTGTCTGCATTCGCGGTATTTCTGCACGCTAACACTGCGCAAATCGGCCTGTTGACCTCACTACCGGCACTGATCGGGTCGATTGCCCAACTACTTTCCGCCTGGCTCGGACGGCGCGTGCGAAGTCGCATGCACGTGACCCTCCCCTGTGTCGTGGTGCAGGCGCTGGTGTGGTTCCCGTTAATGTGGCTACCGGTGCTGTTTCCCG
>Ga0210063_1000372_pt1 | contig 14299 bp, 10 predicted proteins | sample Muzzi_PWA_D1_FD_185529 | JGI IMG/M metagenome (GOLD analysis project Ga0210063, IMG submission 185529) | Wetland microbial communities from San Francisco Bay, California, USA, that impact long-term carbon sequestration - Muzzi_PWA_D1 (SPAdes) | ecosystem: Environmental > Aquatic > Marine >... | reverse complement strand
CCCGCCGCTCCAGCCGGGAGAGCTGCAAGATCGCCGTCACCAGCCGATCCATACGGGCCGCCGAGGAATCGATGAACCCCAGCTCCTCCGGCAGTTCCTTGCGCAGCAAATTCCCGATGTAGGCCCGAGAGCCTTCCGGCAGATGGGGCAAGGCCGGTTCGATCGCCTCCGCCAGTCCGGCCAACGCCCCCTCAACCTCGGCGGTGAAACCTCGCAGATTGACCAGGGGTACCCGCAGATCGTGGGCCGCGATGGCGAGAAATTCGGCCTTCTCCTGGGAGAGGGTCGCCAATTCCTCGGTGCGCCGCGCCACCTCCCCCTCCAGCCGTCCGGAATAGCGCCGCTGGGCGAGATACCGCTGCACCCCATAGAGGGCCAGAGCGATCAGCAACCCCATGGAAAGGTAGAACCACGGGCGGCGCCAGATCGGTGGAGCGATGGTGACCCAGCCCGAGACCAGAGGGTGGGACCACACCCCCTCCGCGCTCGCTGCCCGCAAATGGAGCCGGTACCTTCCCGGCGCCAGATTGGTGTAGCGAATCTCCTGCAAAGGCGAAGCGTAGGGCGCCGTCCAGTCCGCCTCGAAGCCCTCCAACCAGCTCTGGAAGCGCACTCGCTCTTCGTCCTGGAAGGAAATCGCCCGGAAGCGGAAGACCACATCGTTCTCGTCGGGTGCCAAAGCGACGGGAGCCCCTACCCCGTGGGGCTTGCCGCCAGCCAACAGAGGCCCCCATTCCACCCTCGGCGGCAAACCGGGATAGTCGTACTCGTGGCGGTAGACCGAGACCCCCTGGTCGGTACCGATCCAGAGTCGCCCCCGGGAATCCACCACCCCCGCGGCGCGGTTGGTCTCCCGGCCACTGAGCCCTTCCTCCACGCCGAAATGCTCCCGGTGCTCCCCATCCCAGCGCAAGACCCCATTGTCCGTACCCAGCCACAGACGATCCTGGGGATCCTGAACCAGAAAGTACACCGGGCGGTCCGTGCCTGGGCCGTCGGCGCCGACCCGCTCAGCGCCGTCCGCCCCCCGCCGGAAGAGGCCGGAGGCGGTGCCGAACCAGATCCGGCCCTGGCGATCCTCCAGAAACGAAAAGACATTCTCCGCCTCCATCTTCGGCACCGGGGACCAGGCGATCTCGCCACCGGCCTCGTCCTGCCGCCGCCCGGTGAAGACCCCGGCGCCCGCCGTGGCCAGGTACAAGGTCCCGTCAAGGCCCTCGAACAGCCGTCGAAGGCCCGGCAGGGAGAAGGCGAGGACGAATCGATCCCCCTGCCACCGGTACAGGTTCTTGTAGCTACCCGCCCACAAGGTACCCCCGCGATCCACCAGCACCAGGACTCCTCGCGGGAAGCCTTCGTCCGCCCCGAACCACCGTATGGCTCCCGTGGGATCGATGCGACACAGCTGCATGGCGCCCCCCGCCACCCAAAGGTTTCCCTCCCGGTCTTCGGCCAGATCCAGCACCCTCTGGCGGGGCGCCGGGGGCGCCCCAGGGAAAGGCAGATCCACCTGCACGGACCCTTGCGGGCCGAGGATCGTCAGGCCCTGTTGGTGTCCCAGGACCATCTCCCCGGAGGCGCGCTCCAAAATGGCGGTGACTTCGTCGGTCAGGAGCCCATGTTCGGCGTCGTAGTTGGCGAACCGGAAGCTGACGATCTTGGTCACCCCGCGCCCGGTCCCCACCCACAAATGCTGTTCCCGGTCGAGACAGAGGGAGGTGGTCCCCTGGGTCACCAGCCCCGATCCGGTGTCCAGCGTTTCCAACCTCCCCATCCCATCGAGCCACGCCAGCCCCAGGGCATTGCCGAAGAACAGCCCACCGTGGCGATCCGGCTCCAGAATCAGACGCGGGGAATGGGGCAGAAACGAGAGATCCAGAGCCTCGGCCCGCAGGCGCAACACCCCCTCTTCGAGGGTCGCGATCCACGCCTCCCCAGCCACCCACAATCGCTCTCCACCGTCCGCCAGACTCTCCACCGCCAGACCGCGTAGCCCCATGGAGGGGGTATCGAGAGGGACCCGCGCCAGCCGCTCCCCGCGCAGGCGGAAGAGTCCTTCCGGGGTGCCCACCAGCAGCCCTTCTCGGTCCACCGCCAGCGCCGACACCACCCTCGGCAGCCCCTCGGTCGGGCCGAAACGGCGCCACGCCACCCCATCCCAGAGGAACAACCCATGGCCCTCCGTCCCTACCACCAGGTGGGTGGTGCGCCCCTGGACCAGGGTCGCCAGGGCATGGATCTTCAGCGGCACCCCCTCGCTGGAGGGCATCGACGGCAAGACGCTCCAGGCCTGGCCATCGAAACGGGAGATCAACCCGGACTCCGGCCCCGCGCTCCACAGCACCCCAAAATCATCCAGCACCAGATGCGACTGTTCGGGACGGGCGAGGCCATCGGCCTGGTGGTAGCTCCGCCACTCCAGGCCATCGTAGACCGCGATGCCGGTGCGGGTGGCGAACCACATGCGCCCGGAGGCGTCTTGCAGCACGTCCCAGACCAGTGAATTGGGCAAACCATCGCTTTGGGTGTAGGTGCGGACGGCATACCGTTGGGCAGACGCCCCCAGCGCCGTCAGGGAGAGGAGAATCGAGACAAGAAGGATCGAACGCTGCACAGGACCCCGTGGGGAAGTGAAATCAACAGAAAATAAAGAATCTGCCTCATGCTATCAAATCCCGCGACACCTCAACCATCCCGAACACCCGTTGGGGTGGCCCCAGGTCGCCGGGCCGTGGGGTACCGGTCGCCCCCCGCCCGGGTGGTGGCAAGACGACGAAGGCCCGGTAGGGTGAAAGGTGGTGGAAAGGAGGTACTCCATGAACCCTGAAACCCAAGAACCCACCACCCTCGACAAACTCGCCCAACGCCGGGATGAACTGCGCGTCCAGCTGCATCTGGCGCGGGCCGAAGCCCGCGACGAATGGGAGCAACTGGAAGAGAAATGGCACCACCTGCACCGCACCCTCGAACCGGTGGAGGAGGCTTCCGTGGAAACCATGCGGGAGCTCGCCGCCGCCGCCCGACTGCTGATGGAAGAAATCGCGTCGGGCTATGGTCGCATCCGTGACGCCATCCGCGAACGGCGGGCGTCCTAGCCTGGAGGTGCCCCATGCGACCCCTGGCATTCTTTCCCAGCACCTTCCTCCTGATCCTGGTGACCCTGGTGGCGTGCGCTCCCTACCCATCCCCCGCAGGTCGCCCGCCGGGGCCAACGTACGCCGCCGAGGTCCACATCGACTTCTTCTACGACGCCCTGGGACCCTACGGGGCCTGGGTCCAGCTGAGCCCCCACGGCTGGGTGTGGCTGCCCCGGGATGTGGGGCCCTACTGGCGGCCCTACACCGATGGGCACTGGCGCTACACCACCTACGGCTGGACCTGGGTGTCCGACTGGACCTGGGGCTGGGCGCCGTTCCATTACGGGCGGTGGTTGCACCACGCTCACCACGGCTGGGTGTGGATTCCCGGGCGGACGTGGGGACCGGCGTGGGTGGCCTGGCGCCACGGCGACGGCTGGTACGGTTGGGCGCCTCTACCACCGGGAGTCCAATGGCGGGCGGGGGTGGGCCTGGACCTCCATGGCCAGGACCTCCACGGGGGGATCCGTTCCCAGGACTGGGTCTTCGTCCCGGAAAGGCGGCTGCTGGAACCCCGTTTGCGCAGCTACATCGCTCCCCTGGAACGCCATGGGGAACTCTTGCGGAACACCCGCGACACCACCCGCTACCGGGAGGAAGCCCGCTCCGTGGTGGAACGGGGCGTTGACGTCAACGGATTGGAGAAGGCCCTGAAACGGCCCGTCCCCAAGGCGCCCGTGGAGGACGTGGCAAAACCCCGCGTCGAGCGTCCCGGGGAGCGCCCGAAGGCGGAGCTTGGCGCCCCCGTCAAGGTCTACCGCCCACAGGTGAAACCCGATCCACCCCGCTCCGACCCGAAGCAGGTCAAGCCGCAGCCCCGCAAGATCGAACCGCAACCCCGCAAAGTCGAACCGAAGCCCCGCAAGATCAAGCCACCGCCCGCCAAGAAGGGCAAGGGGGGCTGATCGCGGAGCCCAAACCCGAAACCACAACCGGAAACCCGGAGGTGAATCATGTCAAACCAACGCAGAAAGAATCTGGCCGCCAAGGCCGAGCGAGAGATGGCGGAAGACGCGTCCGCCAATATCGCGGGTGCCATGATGGGCGCGGTGGCCGGACTGTCGGGCGGTGGCCCGGCGGTGGCCGGAGTGGTCCATGACACCGTCACCGGCGCGATGATGGACACCGCGGAGAAGGAACGGAAGAAGAAAAAGAAACCGTAACCTCCCCGCGCTGCGGTCGGGGGCTGCCGTCCGCGGTGGCCCCCGCCTTCACCGCCTGATCGGACCAGCCCGATGATCCCGGTTCCCGGACCGGCAGGGCGAAATAGAACACCGTGCCCTCCCCCAGCCGGGACTCGAACCACACCCGCCCCCCGTGGCGGCGCAGCAGGGTTCTCACGTAGGCCAGCCCCATCCCTTCCCCCTCCGTATCCCCCGGTCCCGCCCGACCGAAGACCTGAAAGACCTTGGCCTGCTCTGCCTCGGCAATGCCACGCCCGTTGTCCGCCACCTCGAAGATCACCTCGTCCGCGATGCGGCGACCGCGGATCGCAATCCGCCCCGGGCGCTCGGGGTCGAGGTAGGCGACGGCGTTGGAGAGGAGATTCTGGAACACCAGTTCCATGGCCATGGGATCCGCCACCACGGACGGCAACTCGCCCTTCTCGACCGTGGCCGGGTGCTGCTCCAGCCGGTAGGCCAACGATTCCAGAAGGATCGCCACCAGCGCTTCCGTATCGATCATCACGAACATCAGTTCCCGACGTTCCAGCCGAGACAGTTGCAGGATCGCTGTCACCAGGCGATCCATCCGTGCCGCGGACGAATCGATGAACGCCAGCTCCTCCGGCAAATCCCCCTGGAGTAGAGCGCGGGCGTGGCGCCGCTTCGCCTCCGGCAGCTTCTCTATCAGCGGTTCCAGCGTCTCTCCAAGATCCTTCAGCGACATCCCGACCTCCGCCGCAAAGCCCCGCAGGTTCACCAGGGGTACCCGCAGGTCATGGGCCGCGATGGCCAGAAAGTCGGCCTTCTCCTGGCTCAAGGTCGCCAGCTCCCGATTGGCCGCAGCAAGTTCGGTGGTTCGATGCGCCACCTCTTCGCCCAAACGTCTGGAGTAACGCCACTGGGCTACACCCCGTTGGCCGATGGAAAGCAGCAAGACCACCAACAACCCCAAGGAGAGGTAGAACCAGGGTCGTTGATAGATGGGAGAATCGATCATGAGCACGGCGGAGGAGACCACATCGCTCCACGCCCCCTCGGCGCTCGCCGCTCGCAGGTGGAAACGGTACCGCCCCGGAGGCAGGTTCGTGTAGCGAATCTCCTGCCGTGGAGATGCGAAGTCCGCCGACCAATCCTCTTCGAATCCTTCCAATCGGCTGCGGAGCTGAACCCTCGTTTCGTCGCGGAACGAGATGGCCCGGAATTGGAACACCAGGTCGTTCTCATCGTGATCTAGCCGCAGAGGTTCGGCCAGGGAATGGCTTCGGCCACCAGCCATCACCGCCCGGAGCTCCACCTTCGGAGGCAGACTGACATGATCCTTATCCGGGAAATAGACCGAGACTCCCTGGTCCGTACCGATCCATACATGTCCCCGGGAATCCACGATGCCAGCGGCCCGGTTGGTCTCGCGGCCACTCAGACCATCTTCCACGGTGAAGCGGTTCACCCTCACACCGTCCCAGCACAGGACACCATCGTCAGTCCCGAGCCACAGGCGATCCTGAGGATCCTGGAGCAGGAAGTAAATCGGGTGGCCCCTTGCCCCCCCAGCCACCTGCACCCTTTCCGCTCCCCGGGACCCCAGGCGGAACAGACCGGCCTTGGTACCGACCCAGCGCCGACCCTGGCGATCTTCCAGAAAAGCATACACATTCTCCAATTCCAGGTTCGCCACCGTAGACCAGCTCCGCGGTACCCTCTCATCCGGTCGCGGTGACACAAGTAGGCCAAGACCGGCAGTGGCAAGGTACAGAGTGCCGTCCCGACCCTCAAACAATCGGCGAATCTTGGGATTGGGGGGGGTGTGCACCGCGACCAGGTGTTCGTCTTCGTAGCGATAGAGGGTTGTGGTGCTCGCCGCCCACAGCTGATCATCGCCATCCACCAGGACCGAACCACCGTAGCTGAAGCCCTCCGTCGCGCCGAAGTGTCGGACCTCTCCGGTGGGCGAAAGGCGGACGAAGCCGTGGTCCCCGTACGCGATCCAGAGGGCGCCCTGGGAGTCCTCCGCCAGATCCAACACCCTGGCTCCCGGAAAGCGGACCCCATCGCTCAGTGGCCATCGAACCGGTTTGGAGGGTCCCAGAATCGTCAACCCTAGATTGTGGCCGAGCACGATCTGCCCGGAAGCACGCTCCAAAACGGCGCTCACCTCATCCTCCAGGAGGCCATGGGGCGTACCGTAGTTGGCAAAGCGAAAACTCACGAACTTGGTCACCCCGCGGGTACTTCCCACCCAGAGATGTCCCTCTCGATCGAGGCACAAGGCGGTCACATCCAGAGCCACAAGGCCCGATCCGCGACCCAGAATCTCCACCTCCCCCTCCCGATCCAATCGGATCAGACCGAGGGCACCCCCCACGAAAACACCGCCCTCGCCATCCGGCTGTAGGACGAGGCCCTTCGGATCGTGCATCGGGGGCAGGTCGATGTCTTGCCCGACCAGGGTAAAGGTCTCCCCTTGCAACACACCCACCCATCCTGCGCCAGCGACCCACAACCGGTCCTCCTCGCCCGCACGCTCCTCCACCGCAATGCCATGGACCGCGGCTGACGGGCTCGCCAGGGGCACCGGCGTGAGCTCGAGCCCACGGAGTGAAAATAGACCCTCGTGGGTACCCGCCAGGATGTGACCCTGGTAGGCAGCCAGTGCCAGAATCCGTTCTGCCAACCCTTGTCTCTCGGCGAACCGATGCCAACGACGACCGTCCCACAGCAATAGACCCCCTGTCTCCGTACCCACGGTCACCTGGAGTCCATCGCCCTGCCCAGCGACCGCCAGCCTCCGAAAGGGTTCCCGGAAGTAACGGCTATCCGGCGGCAAGGGTAGGGGGTTCCAGCGCTGACCATCGAAGGCGAAGAGAGCCCAGGATCCCCCCTGGGGGGCGGCCCACAAAGTGCCGGACGGATCGAAGGCCAGTTGGCCCTGACCCGCCTGGGGAAGCCCATCGGCCTGACGATAACTACGCCATTCGATACCGTCGAAAACCGCGATGCCCCCCCGGGTGGCGAACCACATCCGACCGGCGGCATCCTGGACAATGTCGAAGACCACCGAACTGGGCAAACCGTCGCTTTGTGTATAGGTGTGGGCATGGTACCGCTGCGCCAACCCGGAAAACGGCAGCGCCAGGAAGAGTGAGGCAGCGAGAAACAGCGGACGGTACACAGGTCTCCGAACCTCAAGAGGAAAAACCATAAGTCTGATTGACCGCAGAATAGCAGACCCCACCGCCCAGCCCGCAGTTGCTATTCCGGCGCCCGCCGCGGCACGGAAAAGTAAAACACCGTCCCCTTCCCCACCTCGGATTCGAACCACACCCGCCCCCCATGGCGGCGCAGCAGGGTGTGCGCGTAGGCCAGGCCCATCCCCTCCCCCTCCGTATTCCCTCGCCCGGCACGACCGAAGATCTGGAAGACCTTGGCGCGATCTTCCTCAGCGATCCCCCGACCGTTGTCCGCCACTTCGAAAACCACCTCCTCGGCGGTGCGCTGACCCCGGATTGAGATCCGTCCCGGACGCCCGGGCTGGAGGTAGGTAACGGCGTTGGAGAGGAGGTTCTGGAATACCAGTTCCATGGCCATGGGATCCGCCACCACGGACGGTAACTCGCCCTTCTCGACCGTGGCCGGGTGCTGCTCCAGCCGGTAGGCCAACGATTCCAGGAGGATCGCCACCAGCGCTTCCGTATCGATCATCACGAACATCAGTTCCCGACGCTCCAGCCGGGACAGTTGCAGGATCGCTGTCACCAGCCGATCCATCCGCGCCGCGGACGAATCGATGAACGCCAGCTCCTCCGGCAGATCCCCCTGAAGCAGGGCCCGGGCGTGGCTCCGCTTCGCCTCTGGCAGCCTTTCCAGCAACGGTTCCAGCGTCTCTCCGAGATCCGCCAACGACATCCCGACCTCCGCCGCAAAGCCCCGCAGGTTGACCAGGGGCACCCGCAGATCATGGGCCGCGATGGCCAAAAAATCGGCCTTCTCCTGACTCAAGGTCGCCAGTTCCCGATTGGCTTCGGCCAGGGCCTGGGTGCGTTGACTCACCTCCGCTTCCAACCTTCCGGCGTAGCGCCACTGCGCCATGGCGCGCTGGGCGCCGTAGAGCAGCAAGGCCACCAGCAGGGCCACGGCGACGACGAACCACGACCGCTGCCAGATCGGTCGCGCGATGAAAAGCGGGGCGGACACCACCGGGTCGCTCCACACCCCCTCGGCACTCGCCGCCCGCAGGTGAAAGCGGTACCGCCCCGGGGGGAGATTGGTGTAGCGCAACTCCTGCTGGGGGGAAAGATAGGGGTCCAACCATCCGTCCTCGAAGCCCTCCAGCCAGCTCTGAAACCGCAGCCGGTGTTCGTCCCGGAAGGACAGGGCGCGGAAACGGATCACCAGATCATTCTCGTTGGGCTCCAGCGTGTTGGGGACGGTGAGCGAGCGGTCCCTCCCCCCCGCCACCACGGCCCCCAACTCGACTTTGGGGGCGGGGCCGGGAAAATCAAACCTCGACCGATAGATCGAGACACCGGCGTCAGTACCGATCCACAGACGCCCCCGGGAGTCCAGAATCCCGGCGGCGCGATTCGTTTCCCGCCCCCCTAGCCCATCCTCGATGGTCAGGTGCTGCAAGGTCTCACCGTCCCAGTGGAAAACCCCGTCGTCGGTGCCCAGCCACAGTCGATCTTGCTGATCCTGGACCAGGAAATAGATCGGACGGTTCAACCCGAGCGGTCGATCCCCCATCGGAAAGGCGCCTTCCTTGCCGCCTTGGAAGAGCCCCGTCGCGGTGCCGAACCAGAGGCGGCCCTGGCGATCTTCGAGGAAGGAGTAGACATTCTCCGACGTCAGATTGGGCACCGGGGTACAGGACAAGGGCTCCGAGAGGTCGGTACTCCGGCAGGCATAGGCGCCGACCCCGCCGGTGACCAGGTACAGGGTGCCGTCGCGGCCTTCGAAAAGGCGGCGAAGATGCGCCAACGGTTGATCGGTGACCACCGGCAGGAAACGGTCCCCCCGCAGGACCGCGAGCTGCTCCTGGCTGCAAGCCCACACCTGGCCCCAGCGATCCACCAACACCGAGCCACCGTAGACAAAACCCTCCGCCGCCCCGAAACAGCGCACCGGCCCCGACGGCGGTACACGACAGATCCCCAGACTCCCCGCGGCCAGCCAGATATTGCCCTGCCAGTCCTCCGCCAGGTCCAGGACGCGGGCGGCGGGCAGGGCGCTGGGCTCCCACAGAGAGAGCCGACGCACCTCCCCGGAAGGCTCCAGCAGGGTCAGACCCAGATTGTGCCCCAACACGAAGGTTCCAGACCGACGTTCCAGGACCGCGCTGACCTCGTCTTCCAGCAACCCGTGTTGTGTATCCAGGGTGCCGAAGCGGAAGCTGACGACCTTGTTGGCGCCCCGCGGCCCCCCCACCCACAGGTGGCCCTCCCGATCGAAGTGGAAGCTCGAGACGCTGAGATTGGTGAGCCCGGACTTCGCCCCCAGGCTCTCTACCGCCCCCTGGGGATCCCGTCGCGCAAGGCCCCGCCCGTTGCCGAAGAACAGCTCCCCGGACGCCCCCACTTGCATTTCAAGCCCCTCAGCCTGGTGCATGAAGGCCACTTCGATCCCATCCTGCAGGAGGGTAAAGGCGCCCCCTTCCATCGTGCCGATCCACCCCTCCCCGGCCAGCCAGAGGCGCTCCTCCCCAGAGGCCCGATGCTCGAGGTCCAGCCCCAGCACCGTGGGCTCCGGGGTCGGCAGCGCCACCGCCTCCAACCGATCGCCCCGTAGGGACCTCAAGCCCTGCCGGGTCGCCAGCCAGAACCGGTCGTGGGCCGCGGCGATGGCGAACACCGGACCCTCCACGCCCTCTGACGGGCCGAAAGCATGCCACCGGGCACCATCCCACACCCACAGTCCTGCCTTCTCCGTGCCCACCGCGACCTCGACGCCGCCGGCCCGCGCCCGGGTCGCCAGAGACAGGACGCGATCCTGCACCGGTCCCGCGCCATCCTCGGGCGCCAGGGGGTGCCACCGTCGGCCATCAAAGCGGAACAGCAGCACCCGATCCCCCAACCCCGCGCTCCAGAGGGTGCCGGTCTCATCCTCCACCAGACGGGCCTGGGAGGAGGGGAAGAGGCCGTCCGCCTCGTCGTAACCATGCCATCCGTGGCCGTCGTAGACGGCGACACCGGCCCGGGTCGCAAACCACATACGACCGGATCGGTCTTGCACCACGTCGTAAACCACCGAGCTGGGCAGCCCGTCCCGCTGACTGTAGTGGTGAACATGGTAGCGCTGCGCCGACGCACCAGGCGCCAGCGCCAACGCCAACAGTATTCCCGCGGCGAGAATCGGCAAGCGGTACACAAATCTCCGAGCCACAATAGAGACGATCAAAACATCAAATATAGCTTCACGATAGCAGATCCCGTGGCGAGCTGGCTTCCCAAGGTGCGCGCCCCACTGGCCCGGAAGGCGATCGCCCGGAACCGAAACAGAACGTCGTTCTCAGCGGCAGCCAATGCGACGGACTCGGTCCGAGGATGGCGCGTCCCCCCGGACCCCACCACGGGGTTGCACGGGACCCCCGCGGGCACGCGAATCGAGGTTTATAAACGGGAAGTTTCAGACCGACAGACCAGAGCCCTCCGGCGGCTCAGGACCCCGGAACTGTCATCCCTGGCAGTGCGACCCCGTCGCCACCGCCGCCGAGGGCAGTCCCCCTCGAAACGCTCACCCTTCCCGGCGGGGCAGGTCTGTGATCCCCGCGAGGCGACCGACTGCCTGCTGGTGGAGATCGAGTGCCGCGCGGTGGCCAAGCCGATCCTCGCCACCTACATCGAGAGGGTGGACCTGAGCGGTGCCACCACCTCCTTCTGGCCTGGACGCTTCTCCCTGGACACCTACACCGCCCTCTCCCGCGATGATGGGGCGACGTGGAAGCGGATGAACCTGTCGCGCATGGCGGATCTCTCCTCCTTCGATCTGGAGACCGGCGAACCCTTCCCGGGCACCTGCCGCATCCCGGCCTTGAAGGTGATCGACAACAAGATTCTGACGGTCTGGACCAGCACCTACTGCCGTGGTGGTCGCCCCCGGTACGCCATCGTCAACTGTGACCTCTCCGACGACCCCGACTGTATCGACGAGTATGTCCCATGCCGTCAATCTGGCGGCGACCTGCGGCGGCATCCGCTCAGGCAACCCGACCACTCCACCACGCTGCGATAGGCTTTCCTCCATCCCCGCGATACGATCCGTCCATGGAATCCATCATGGACTCAATGCAACAGCTCCATCCGGTGCTCCAGGCCCTTGTGGCCACCCTCTTTACCTGGGGGGTGACGGCCCTGGGCGCCGCGGTGGTGCTCTTCTTCCCACGGGTGCAGCCGCGCTTGCTGGCCTCCATGAACGGCTTCGCCGCCGGGGTGATGCTGGCGGCGAGCTACTGGTCGCTGCTCGCCCCCGCCATCGAATTCTCCGCCCAGGGACCGCTGCCCAAGTGGGTTCCCCCCACCATCGGCTTCCTGCTGGGCTGCTTTTCCCTATCGTTGATGGACAAGATCCTCCCTCACCTGCATCCCGGGATGCCCCGCAGCCAGGCGGAGGGACCCCAGACCAAGTGGCACCGCAGTCGGTTGCTGGTGATGGCCATCACCCTGCACAACATTCCGGAAGGGCTGGCCGTGGGCGTCGCCTTCGGGGCGGTGGCGGCGGGGCTGCCGGATGCCGCCTTCGCCGGGGCGGTGGCGCTGGCCATCGGCATCGGCTTGCAAAACTTCCCGGAGGGAGTGGCCGTCGCCATGCCCCTGCGGGGCCATGGCATGAGCCGCGGACGGGCCTTCTGGTACGGCCAGCTCTCCGGCATCGTCGAGCCCATCGCCGGGGTGATCGGCGCCGCCGCCGTGCTGACCGTGACCGCCATCCTCCCCTACGCCCTGGCCTTCGCCGCCGGCGCCATGGTCTTCGTGGTGATCGAGGAATTGATCCCGGAATCCCAGAGCGGTGGCAATACGGACCTCGCCACCGTCAGCACGGCGGTGGGTTTCACCGTGATGATGATCCTGGACGTGGCGTTGGGCTGACGCTCTACCGATCGCGGCAGACCGCCAGCCCACCCAACACGTCAGGTCCGGCGAAGCCCTGTCGGATGAAACCCGTTCAGGCGACACCACGCTTCCCCGGACCTGACAGTGCCCAAAGCTAGTGTACGGAGATCTTCTTCGGTTGGACATCCGCTTCCTTCGGAATCGGAATCTTCACTTCCAGGACGCCTTCCTTGAAGTTCGCGTGCACCTTGTCCGCCTGGGCGTGGAAGGGCAGCGGGATCCGGCGCAGGAAGCTGCCGAAGGTCCGCTCACAGTGGTAGAAGTCTTCCTCCTCCACCTTCTTCTCCGTCTTGCGCTCCCCCTTGAGGACCAGGTCGCCGTTGTCCAGGGCGACATCCACATCTTCCTTCATCATGCCGGGAAGGTCCGCCTTCACCATCAGGTTCCCCTTCTCACGGTACACATCGATGGTGGGCATCCATGCGTCCGTCTGGAGCTTGACGGGGCGATCCAGCCACGGCTGGTTCCACATCTGGGCCATCTCGTTGCGCATCTCGTCGAACATGGACCACGGATTGCGCAGCATGCTCATGGGGGTAAGGGGCATCTCTCTCTTCACGGGTACATTCGTTGTTGCCATGATGCAACCTCCTTATTCTTGAGGGTTTCTACTCTCAGTGGCCAGAGCCCACTGCCTCAACTATCAGGTTAGAACGCTTCCCGAGACCTCGCGCCCACCCGGCGGGTGGGAGGCGACGCGCGTCGGCGTGGGGGCAGGACCACTCTGGGGGAGGGGGGACTTTGCCAGGGCCACTCATTGACAGGCCCAACCACGATCGCTACAGTTCTGGAACGTTTTAAGCCCGTTTTGCTACAGAAAAACCGGATCAAAAGGAGAACTTCATGACGAAAGTTTCCCGTCTGCTCGCGGTCGTCCTCATCCTGGGTCTGGCCTGCGCCATCCCCGTCTTCGCCGAGACGGCCGAGACCGTGCCGGTGCCGACCATGACGGAAACCCCGGCCCAGCCGGATGCCTCCGAAGCACCGGGGATCTCGCCGGAAGTCGAAGCCTTCATCGCCTCTCTGAATGGCGAGCGGGTGAATCAGATCCGCACCTGCACGGAGCAGGAGGAACAGCAGTGTGGCGTCGGCTGCGCCTGTGTCGTGATCTCGAACCAGGTGAAGTGCTTCTGCTGATTCGGCTCAATCCGAGCTCCCCGGCCCGGGCGGGCCGGGGAGCTTCCTTTACGACTCGCATGAAGGGCGAGGTGGTGACGGTTGTTCGTGGCAAAATGAGAATACCGGCTCAAGTACAGATAGGGTCCTTGAGGGGAATGATGAAAGTCACGCAATGGCAGGACATCAGGGCGAAGAAATTTTCGCCCGAACAACTCAAGAAAATCGATGAAGCCATTCAAACCCGGCTCCGCGAGATAGAACGCCGGATCGCCCCGCCCAAGGAGGGCTAATTCCTGCACCCCACCCTCCACCCCCTGTTCGAAATCCTCGCCTTCATCGTCGGCTTCCAGCTCTATCGCCACCTGCGCCGACGGCGGGGCGACGCGTTCACCGAGGAACGCCGGTGGGGATTGATCGCGGCGGCGGCGGTGGGGGCGCTGGTGGGCTCGCGGCTGCTGGCGGCGCTGGAGCATCCCGGGCTGTTCCTGGATCCGCCCCACTGGCTCTACTACTACGCCAACAAGACCATCGTCGGGGGCCTGCTGGGCGGGACCCTCGCCATCGAGGGCCTGAAAGCGATCCTGGGGGAACGGCGCCGTTCCGGAGATCTCTTCACCTACCCCATCCTGGTGGCCGTGATCGTGGGGCGCATCGGCTGCCAACTGGCCGGAGTCCACGACGGCACCGCGGGGCTCCCCGCCTCCCTGCCGTGGGCCATGAACCTGGGGGACGGCATCCCTCGCCACCCCACGGCGCTTTATGAGATCCTCTTCCT
>Ga0210063_1000371_pt1 | contig 14315 bp, 10 predicted proteins | sample Muzzi_PWA_D1_FD_185529 | JGI IMG/M metagenome (GOLD analysis project Ga0210063, IMG submission 185529) | Wetland microbial communities from San Francisco Bay, California, USA, that impact long-term carbon sequestration - Muzzi_PWA_D1 (SPAdes) | ecosystem: Environmental > Aquatic > Marine >... | reverse complement strand
GCGGATACCGGCATCGTCCAGCGCCTGCTTCATCAGTTCCTTGTCACGGAATCGCTGTGCCTGGAGCACATTCAGCCCGGGCAAACCGAATACCTGGCGCAATCGGGCGGCGAGCAGGATGCCGGGTTCCCACAGACATTCAATCCGATCCAGTTGTCGCCCGCGCAATCGCTCGCGCAGGGAGGCGATCACGGCGTCGTCATCCCACAAGGAGCGGACCGGGATATATTCGGCGAGTGAATTGCGCACCATCGGCGGCAGGCTGTCGGCCGGTGAGTCGCCCACGCCATAGACACGCGCGCCCGCCTCGGCCAACCCGCGTGTGAATTCGGGCATGTCGGCCGGGTAGCCGGGAGAAAGCAGCAAGACATTCAACATTTTGAAAAGACCTCCGGTTCACTATGGCAAGTTAAAATGTAGAATAGCGTAGATGATTTGGATAATTGCGATAATTGGGGTCAGAGTAAAAAATGCCGTGAATGCAAATAGTTTTGGTTCAGCCATTTAACTGGCAATTTTTACTCTGACCCCAATTATCCGCTGACCCCAGTTATCGACACGAATTATCGACGCAATCACCAGGACCAGGCCGAAAATGCCCGAGGATGCACTGAAAATCTGTCTCGCCAGTTCCGAATTTACCCCGCTGGCCAAAACCGGGGGGCTGGCCGACGTCAGTGCCGCCCTGTCCGCCTATCTCGACGGCGCCGGGCACGATATTCGGGTATTGATTCCGTTTTACTCTTCGATCGACACGTCGGAGCTGAACATCGCACCGGTCGGTTTTTTACAGGACCTGCAGATTCAGCTGGGGCCGCACCGCTTGCATTATTCGATCGACACCGCGACGCTGCCGGGCACTTCGCTGAACATCTACCTGCTGCGTTGTCCGCAGGCCTATGATCGCCACGGCATCTACACCTCTGGTCCGGATGAGCACCTGCGTTTCATCCTGCTGTCCCGGGTGGCGATCGAAATGTGCCAGCGAATGGGTTTCGCACCCGATATTTTCCACTGTCACGACTGGCACACCGCGCTGATTCCGCTGTACCTGAAAACCCTGTATGCCTGGGATCGCCTGTTCGCCAACACGCGTTCGGTGCTGACGATTCACAATATTGCCTACCAGGGCATATTCGGGACGGACATCATCAATGATCTGAATGTGCCGGATGCGCAGACTAATTTGGATCAGTACGATCTCGACAACGGCCGGATCAACTTCATGAAAATGGGATTGCTGAAGGCGGACCTGCTGACCACCGTCAGCCCGACCTACGCCCGGGAAATACTCAGCCCGGACTACGGTATGGGCCTCCAGGACATACTGTGGCAACGCCGCCACCGCCTGGTCGGCATTCTCAATGGCGTGGATTACCAGGAGTGGGATCCGGAAACCGACCCGCTGATCCCGCACCACTACACTGCCCGGCGAATCTCGGGCAAGAACAAAAACAAGCTGGCGCTGATGGAGGAACTCAGCCTGGACAGCAGCGACGACACGCCCCTGCTGGGTATCGTCAGCCGCCTGACTTACCAGAAGGGCCTCGAACTGGTGCAGGACGTGATTCCGGCCATGCTGCACCACCGCCGGTTTGCGCTGGCCGTGCTGGGCAGCGGCGAAAGCAAGTACGAGCATTTCTTCGCCGGTTTGCAGCATTACCATCGCGACCGGGTGTGCTTTTACCGGGGGTTCAGCAACAAGCTGGCGCACATGATCGAGGCCGGCAGCGATATCTTCCTGATGCCTTCGCGCTTCGAGCCCTGCGGTCTCAACCAGATGTACAGCCTGCGGTATGGCACCATCCCTATCGTCCGCAACACCGGCGGGCTGGCCGATTCGGTGCAGATGATCGATCCGCAGCGCGGGGAGGGCACCGGCGTGGTGTTCAACCATTTCGATGGTCTTGCCCTGGGTTGGGCATTAAACTTTGCACTGGACGTGTACGAAGAGAAAAAGCTCTGGCGGAAAATTCGCCGCAACGGCATGGCGATGGATTTTTCCTGGGAGCGCCAGGGACAGGTGTATGTCGACCTGTTTCGCCGCCTGATATCAAACTGAGCGCCCGCCGCGATGCGGCCGGCCAAGGAGCGTTGACACCCTTATGAATATCATTTTCATCGAACCGTCGTTTCCCTACAACCAGCGGGAATTCGTGCGCGGTCTGCACGCGGCCGGGGCCAACGTGATTGGCATTGGCGAACGCCCGCAGGAATACCTGTCGGATGATGTCAAAGGCTGGCTGAGCCATTACGTTCAGGTGAAATCGGTGGTGCACGAACCCTCCCTGTTCAAGGCGGTGAAACACGTGCAGAGCCTGGCCTATGTCGACCGCATGGAAGCCACTGTCGAGGCGCACATCATGGCGGCCGCCAAGGTTCGCGAGGCCACCGGCATACCCGGCACCTCGGTACAGACGGCTTACCTGTGCCGCGACAAGCCGGCCATGAAGGAAGCGCTGCGGGAAGCCGGCATTCCCTGCGCCCTGTCGACCCGGGCCAACGACCCGAAAGAAGCGCGCGAATTTGCCAAACAGGTCGGTTATCCGCTGATCATCAAGCCGCCGGCGGGCGCCGGCGCCTCCGGCACCTGGAAAGTGCGTGATGACCGCGAACTGGAACGCGTGATCGGCGAATCCGGTTTGGGCGATGGCGCGGAAGTAGCCATCGAGGAATTCATCGAGGGGCACGAGGGTTACCTCGACACGCTGACGATCAACGGCAAGGTAGCGCACGAGTTCATCACGCACTACTATCCGAACGTGCTGGTGGCGATGCGGGAGCGCTGGATATCGCCCCAGATGATCACCACCAACCGCATCGACGCGCCCGGCTACGCCGAGGTCCGTAAAATGGCCCGCGACGTGATCGAAATCCTCGATATCGGCACCTCCGCCACCCACATGGAATGGTTCGCCGGGCCCAAGGGACTGAAATTCTCCGAGATCGGCTGCCGCCCGCCGGGCGTGGGCCAATGGGATGTCTACAATACGGCCAATGATTTCGATCTGTACTACGAATGGGCCTCCGCGCTGGTTCATGGCCGCCCGCAGCAGGCGCCGTCGCGGCGGTATTCCGCCGGCATGATCGCCCTTCGTCCCTCCTGCGATGGCCGGATCAGCGGTTATTCCGGGCTCGACGCCATTCAGAAACATTATGGTGATTGCATCGTCGCCTCGCACCTGCCGCCGGTCGGTACCGCCACGCAGCCGGTGGAAGGGGGCTACATGGCCAATGCCTGGATGCGGGTGCGGCACCCGGATTACGATGCGCTGCGGCACATCATGAACACCATTGGTGAGACGGTGAAGGTTCACGCCGCCTGAAACGGCCGGTCACAGCAACACGAGCAAAGGAAACCATTTTGAGTCTATCCAGCCAGGTCGAAAAAAACGCCGAATTCGCGAAATTGCAGGAAGAACTGCTGCCCATCTGGGAGGCGGTTCGAGGCAACGACACCTTTTCCCACACGTCCCTGATCGTGCCTTCGCTGAGCGTCGATCAGGAAGAGCTCAGCAAGGTGCAGGGCGCTTCGTTCTATGAAGAGCGCCTGATGTTCGCCCTGATCCGGCTGCGCAATCCCAACGCGCGCCTGATCTATGTGACCTCGCAACCGGTTCACCCCGACGTGGTGGATTACTATCTGCAGTTGCTGGTCGGCGTGCCGGCCGCACATGCCAAGCGGCGCCTGAAAATGCTCTGCCTCAACGATGACTCTCCCCGGCCTCTCACCGAGAAAGTGCTTGAGCGGCCACGGGTGCTGAACCGGCTTCGCGAATGGATTACCGAGCATCGCCCGGCGTACCTGACCTGTTACAACACCACCATGCTGGAGCGCCAACTGGCGCTGGAGCTGGGCATTCCCCTCAACGGCGTCGATCCGGCCCTGTTGCAGCTGGGAACGAAATCTGGCAGCCGGCAAACCTTTGCCGCCGCCAATGTGCCGCATCCGGCCGGGTTTGAAGATTTGCACACCGAGGATGATATCGTTTCCGCGCTGTGCCGCCTGGCCAAGTTGCGACCGGAAATTCGCCGCGCCGTGGTGAAGATCAACGAGGGCTTTTCCGGCGAAGGCAATGGTGTTTTCCATTATCCGGAATCGAAAACGGACGAAGACCAGGTCCGGGCCAGCCTGCAGAAGCTTGAATGGTCGTCCGCGCAGGAAAATACGCGTTCGTTCCTGCGCAAGTACCAGCAGATGGGCGGCATTGTCGAGGAAATGATCGAGGGCCAGGAAGTGCGTTCGCCCAGCGTGCAAATGCGCATCCAGCCCGATGGCAACGCGGTGCTGGTTTCCAGCCACGAACAGGTGCTGGGCGGCAACACCGGCCAGGTGTACCTGGGCTGCCAGTTCCCGGCGCGGCAGGAATACCGCTCGATGATCCAGGAGCAGGCATTACGGATTGGCGCAGTGCTCTCCTCGAAAGGCGTCATCGGCCGTTTCGCCATCGATTTCCTGCTCACCCGCTCGCCTGGAGAAGGCTGGCAATCCCAGGCGCTGGAGATCAACCTGCGCATGGGCGGCACCACGCCGCCTTACCATGCGCTGGAATTTCTGACCCTGGGCAGCCTGAATCCCGAAACGGGCATTTTCAGCGCACCCACGGGCCAGGAAAAGTTCTACAGCGCCACCGACAACCTGAAATCACCGGCCTATCGCGGTCTGCTGCCGGAAGATTTGTTCGATATCATCATCAGCAACAAGATTCACTATCAGCCGGACAGTGGCACCGGCGTGCTGTTTTACATGATCGGCGCGCTGTCGCAGTACGGCAAGCTGGGCATGACCTGCATCGGCAACTCGCCGGAGGAGGCCAACGAGATGTTCCGGCGCACCGTCGCACTGCTCGACAAGGAAACCAACAGCGGCGCAGACACGCACGGTGAACTCGAACCGTTATTCGACAATCCAGTCAACATGGAATGAAATTCGCAGCCTGGGCTGCATCTGACTTTACATTTCGGCCGATCCTTTTCGAACCATAGCGCTGCTATGGTTTTTCGAACGATCGACCAAACTGTTTCGCCAGCTACAGCCCAGGCTGTGAATTTTGGGCACACTGTCCGGGCTACCGACGGCGTTAGGGGGAAGGTCGCCCGCGTGGCGGCCTCCTACAGGAGATGAAGGTTAGTCGCGAAAATTCTTGAACTGCAGCGGCGGCCCGATATTGCTTTCCCGCAGCAGCGCCATGACCTGCTGCAAATCGTCGCGTTTCTTGCCGGTGACCCGCAACTGGTCGCCCTGGATCTGCGCCTGCACCTTGATTTTGCTGTCCTTGATCGCCTTGATCATTTTCTTGGCGTCATCCGTTTCGATGCCTTCGCGGACGGAGATGGCCTGCACCGCGGTCTTGACCTGGATGACCGGGTCGCCCTTGTCCAGGCAGGCGATATCGATGCCGCGCTTGACCAGCTTGTTGCACAGCACATCGTACATCTGCTGTAACTGGAACTCCGACTCGGTGTTCATCGTGATGACGTTATCTTTCAGTTCAAAGTTAGACCCGGTGCCCTTGAAGTCAAAACGGGTGCCAACCTCCCGATTCGCCTGGTCGACGGCGTTGGTGAGTTCGTGGTGGTTTACTTCGGATACGGCGTCAAAAGACGGCATGTTCAATCACTCCAGAAAAGCAGTTGTGTGAGGGTTATTATTTGGCACTTTGCATCCGGCAGGCAAGGTGCTCGGCCTGGCATTCCTGGGCGCAGCGTATCAGCCCTTGCAGCGCTTCGGTGGAAACGTTGCCGCCGGTGGCAAGCTGGTTCTGCAAATCCCTGGACTGTTCATCAAAGTCAGACAGGGCCGCGCAACTGCAGTCGCAAGGTTCAGCCGACTGCCTTGCCTGTTCGCGGGCCTTTTCTTCGGCCTTCTTTTGTTCTTCTGCTTCTTCCATGCGGCAGATCATGTACTCGCGCCGGCAGGTTGAAGTACAGCGATTAAAACCGGAAATTTCGCTCATTGACGGACTTTCACCCGAGGCCATGCGCGCTTTGAACTCTTCGGCGGCCGCATCATTCGCCGCCAGTTCATCGCAGGTGCAGGCGCAGCCTTCCAGGATTCCGCTCGTACCGGAAGATCCGCTGTTGTCCCCTACTCCTTCATCCGGTTCACCGGTGGTGTCGGGAACGGCGGTGCCGGCGCCGAATTTCATGGCTTCTTCCAGAGAATCCGGCATGGTGTCGATGTAGGCTTCAATTCCCCTGGTCCGGATATCCACCGGCGCCGTGGAGTTGAACTGGCGCCAGCCAAAAGCGACATTGACTTCACCACTGACATGCTCAACCACCGGGCAGCCACTTTCTTCACATTGCTTCATCGTTGTTGGGCCCATTTGGCACACATCGGCATCGATGGTAATGCGAAAGGCGGATTCGTCCGACCGGGTGACTTCTCCAATGGGTTTGGTTGTCCCGTCCTTGCACAACAGAGAGGTGACTGGGCCGGCCTGGTTTCGCGGATCCTGCGCCTGCAAAACGACACTGCCGAGAACATCCCCGGTCTGGCCGTATTTCAGATCGTTGATTGCCACCGAGTAGCCCCCGGCCGTTTGCGGCTTACCCCCCTTTGCGCGGTTGGGCCCATACTTCTGCAGACCCACGCTGGTGATGCCGTCTTCGCGGACTGGCGAGTCCGTTTTCAATCCATACAGCTCTTCTTTGCCGACTTTTGCGTCGGGGTTCGGCGGTTTGCTCTTGCGCTGGATTGGCATGTTGTGGGTGGGCTCGGCCGGTTCACCATTGCGGCTCGACCAGGTCGCACCGACCTTCAGGGAGAACTCCGATATCGCCTTGGTTTTCCAGGGTTCTTCGGCCACGTTCGATAGGATGAAGATGCGTTCCGCCTCGCCCGAAGTGGTTCCGAAATCCAGATATTCCCCGGCCCAGGTTCGCGCATAGTTGCCTTCGGTGGGACCGGTTTGGGAAAATGCCTTGATCACGCAGGGCGGCCACCGGGTTTTGCGCGATTTGTGTTCGCGATAGCAGTTTAGCTCTTCATCCGGCCCGAATTTCCAGGCCCAGCCCAGATGCAACTGGTCGATCTTGTCGAGGCGCTCGTTGATCACTTCCATCTGCGTGGCGACATTGCCGGAGAAACCCTCGTATTTCACCCGCAGGCAAATGGCGGCGATTTTCTGGATCGTAATGGAGACTTCCTGCACCGGGTTATCCGGCGTCAGCGTGACCTGTTTACAACCGCTGAAAGCCTCGTTCAGCCAGGCGGTCCGCGCCGCTTCGCCGGAACCAAAGCTGCGTGATGCGAAACTGGTGTAACGCTCGCCGCCATAGGATGCAAATTCAGTGACGAAATGAGGATAGGCCAGGTAAAGTCCGGACTGGATATCGGGCTCCGTTCTCAGGCGATCCTCGAGCCATTCGATTTGCTCGCGTTTATCCGGCACTTGGGAAAGAGGTTTTGCGAGCAAATGAGGAAAAACCTTGACCCCACCAAAGTTTTCCGCGAGAAAAAGCCAGAATGAACTGGTCAAATAGCCCGTTCTGCCCTCGATCGACCGGGAATAAACATGCTGCCTTCCGGTCGAAAAGTTCAACGTCCAGTCATAGTGGCGTAAACCGGATGCCGAATAATTACCGATATCCCTGCTGTAGCCTGGCCATTTCCTATTGGTCAGATACAAGCCGGCCGCTTCCGCCAGGCCTTCGGTAATCCAGAAATTGCCTTTCAGGCAATTGGCCTCCAGTTCATCGCCATAGGCCAGGGCGTGGAAAGTTTCATGGGAAAACGTCCAGTATTTTTTTTTGGGCAAGGGAGCGCCCGGGGGTATGAAATCGGCGTTGTAGGATATCCAGTTTATCTGCGACAGTCCGGCACAGCTGGAAAGCTGGTAACCGCCTCCGGCGTAAGCCAGGTTGCCGCGTGAGTTGCTGCCGGTGAACGGGAAAATGTAAACGCGGTATTTGGGCGTTCCGTTGTCGGAGACGATGGGCTCGAGCAGAGGCGCCCGGTGACCGCCACCGCGGTACAATGCGCCGATTTCGTTCATCCAGCTTTCGGCTTTTTCAGCTATGCCCTGGTACTCGCTTCCTTCCGGGCCGGCAATGGATTCCCAGAGGCTGTCCAACGTTCCGGTACCGGCCTCTATTTCCTGCTGGATATCTGCTTTTTCGGCGGTGACCGGTTCTCGTGTCTGAACCTGGAATTGTTCGGCAGGCCAGTCGGCACAGTTTGCGGGCGACTGCCAAAGAACAAGGACGGCAACCGTCAGCCCTTGGTGCAACGGGCGGAATACCGATAGCGTGAGTTTGACGCTCAATTACCCAGCCTGCGCGCCAGTTCATCCAGACGCTGGCGATAGGGCGCGACTTGCGAAATATCACCGGCCGTGGTTTGCAGCATGGACAATTTCCTGATCAGCGCGGCTTCTCTTTCCGCCCGTTGCCGCGGTGTCAGTTCGTCGGCCTCTTGCTCCAGGACCTTCATTTCACGTCCGATCGTTTCGACCTGGAAATTGGCGGTCAGAACCTCGTAAGCTTCCCAAATTCGTTCTGCCTCCATTTGCCACTCTGCGACCATGTAGGGTGAATCCTCGTAGCCGGCGGATGTGAGCGCGTTCAGGAGTGCAGGGCTATCGACCGGCCTTTGGTCGTCCATGTCGGCGATTGCGTTTTCGGTAGACCAGACAATGGCCGTAATGCCCAGGGCGTTACCGGAAAGTTGCGCGCTGTCCTGGAGCCCGGCCGCTTCCAGTTCGGCAGCCAGCAAGTCGAAACTGGTGAGCACCCGTTCGATGGACTGCTCATCCAGCGGGTCGAGGTGATACTCGAGCGGATGAGCCATCAAAGTTGACGCCTGGAAAACCTGGGTCAGAACAATCATGCAGGCCAGACAGGCCCCCGCTATCCGGTTGATGAAGGGATGCAGTTTTGCAAAACAGGTCATCATCCGTTCATTATAGTCAGAAATCACCCATTGACTTTTGAGAGGCGACAACCTGATGATTTTGATGACTGACCGCCTGAACTGCATCTTCGGCCCCGTCACAGTCATATTTCGGCGTTCCACTGTTCAGATATTCACCTGCGCTTGCCTGGTGTCGTTCCCTTTGTGGCTGAGCATTCCTTCCTTTGCCCTGGCGGCCGGGATAATGGTGGACAATGAAGACCGCAATAAGCTGATTGAAATTCTCGACGTCACGGGCGGAGGAAGTGAAGCAACCGTCCTGTATTCGACCCGGCCACAAAGCGGACAACCGCATAGCTCGGAACGGTGTACGACCAACTTCTACCTGCTGAATCTGTCGCCGGGCCTGAGTGGTGTTCGGCCCAGCCTGCTCGCAGAAAATCAATGCACTCACGGTTTCGGCAATGCACACCTGCTGGCCAATGGCGACATGGTGCTGGTGGCCGGAGACCAGGTGGAAACCTGGCGGTTGGGTAAAGGGAAGATCGGCCAGTGGTCGTTCCGTACCGTCGAAGCGCTGCAGGGTCACTGGAACGAGGTGAATTCTAACGGCGCCTTTATCGATGCCGGTGCCGACGGCAGGTTGGTTTTTGCCAAGGGGTACTACCGCAAGCGAAACGATACGCAAACGCCTTCCGGCATGGTGGTCGGCCTGAACACCGAAGGAAAAACGCGCTGGAGCCTCGAACTGAATGAGCCGGGCGTTCTTTTGGGCATCATGGATGCCTGGGCGACTCCGGATGGCGGCGCACTGCTACACCTGGTGGCCAACGCGATGGAGCGCGGTGCGGCCCTGCCCGGGGTGGAAGCGCCCCCGGGCGCCGTGGTCGTTTCGCAGAATCGACTATACCGAGTGTCCGCCAGGGGTGAGCTGGCCGACCCGATCGTGATTGCCACGTTTCAGACGATGGATTTCAGCAACCCGGATTCGATTCCCGATGCGGCTACCGACCCGGAAGGCTTTCAGGCTTACCTGGAGGGCGCCAACGACTTGAATCAGACGGATACGCTGGCTGCCGGAGAAGTCCTGGCAATACACGGTCCCGGCGATTCGGTGGATGTCATGCTCGGCGCTGGTTCACGAAAGGCGCGTCTGTTGCGCGTTGGAAAAGGCGGCGAGGTGTTGCTGGATGCCGACTTGACCCCGGTCGTGGAGGCCGAAGGGCTGCGACGATGGGTGGACTTCGTCAGCGACTCCGGACAGGTGTGGTTATTTGGCAGCCTGGGCACCCGGGAGAATCGCCTGCCCCAGGGCTATGTCAGCGAGATCAAACTGCCCAGCGGTCCGGCCGTGACACGCCTGGCGCCACTCAGCGAACTCGGGCTGGAAGAGGCCAGGTCCGCCGGTGACGAAGATATCCAGTACCTGGAAAACAATCCTGCCCAGCAACCCAAGTTGCTTTCCCAACTGGCAGGTCATCCGGTCGCCATCTCCCTGGTGTACCGCTCCCGGCGGCAGGCCATTCAAATCGATGAAATCGATGATCAAAACATGGTCTACACCGAGGCCCGCGATGAGCGCCGGGCCGCGCAAGCGAAAGAAGAGCAGCGTGCGCAACGCAAGGTCGAACGGGAAACCAGGCAGCAGGATATGAACCGTGAAATGGCCGCGGCCATCGGCGTGTCGGAAGAAGAATATGCCGCGATGAGCAACAAGGAACGCAAGGAGGCCATGGTGCGTAGCGGTGACATGGAGGCTGTCATGGCGGCGGCAGCGAAGCAGGCCGAGGCCGCCATGCAGCAAATGCAGGCGCTGCAGGGCGCCAATGGCGCAGCCATGACACCGGAGATGGCGGCCGCCATGGCGCAGGCGCAACAGGCGATGGCGGATGCCGGTATGACGGCGCCTGGGGCGCCGGCGGCGAATCCGGCCGGTTCGAGTGACGCGGCTTCTGATCTGTCGGCGGAAAAAACCCTGCCACTCGATTCAAACCTTCACGGCTTGATCGAATATGAACATCCGGATGGCATTGCAACGACGCTGGTGATTCTGGATCGGCAGTCGGGAACCGAACTGTTTCAAAAGGAATACGATGACGGCAGCGTTTATGAATACCTGGACTTCAGCCGCTACCAACTGCCGCTGGACCGGATGGTGGTAGTCTTGCGCGATCCCGATAAGCAGGCGCTACGGGAACTGACTCTGGTTATGGCGGAATGAACGAATCCATTACCGCCTCACCGAGGCCGGTATAAATAGTACACTGGGTCCAGAATTCCGCGATCGAACGTGCCAATTGGCAGCGCCCGGTCTGACCTACTGACTGGTAATCAGCTTGCGCGCCTGCGCAGGGGTCTTGTTCAGGGCATTGGCCAGCTCTTCGGAAAGCAACTCCAGCGACTGGTTCAGGTGGGCCCGGTCCGATGCGCGCAGGGTGCCCTCGGCTTCGAGTTGACTCAAACCCTTGTAGACTTCGGCATAATCCCGGGCGTCACCCCGTTCCAATGCTTCCTGGTTGGCATTCGCACGTGCTTTCCACTGGCTGCTCATGGAACCGTTGTAGTTCTCGAGATGTTCGAGAATCTTGCGGGCCCGGTCGGCGCCGATGGGATTACGAACCGTTCCTTCGAGGTCCTTGGTGCGTAGCATCAGGGTCAGTTTTTCGCGTTCGAAGTACAATTTGGCGAAGTTGGTTTCCGGTTCGCCGGAAAAACTCATCATGGCAATAGACTGAACCAGCCCGATACCATGGTGCGGATGGTGGACGGTATCTCCTTGATTAATAGTGATAAGCTTTCTCTCTCGATTCAGGTGGGGGGGTGGTCAATAATTCTAAACGAAACAACAGTTTACCTCATTTTAGGGGTGTTCTCAAGTGTTCAATCGTTGAACACGGCTGAAAATGGCCCCTGGCGGGGGTTTCAGAAGGGCGCTGTTTTTCAGGCTATCTGCCCGATTGATTACTGCGGATGCTGCGTTCATCAATTTTATCGGCACGACGGTTGGCATGCTTGTATCCTGAGCGCATAGGTATATTGTATGCGCACCCTCAATTCGCTGGTGGTCTGTTGAACTCACAGGCAAAAAATGTTTCCGGGAAAACCCTGCTGACGCTCGGCTGGCGTGAGTGGGTCGGCCTGCCCGAACTGGGCATTTCCGAAATCAAGGCGAAAGTGGATACCGGCGCGCGGACATCCGCCCTGCATGCTTTTGAAGTGCGTCCGTTCACCGAGCAAGGACGGCAGCGGGTTGAGTTCAAGATGCATCCGCGGCAGCATGACAGGGAAACCGTGGTCGTTTGCGTTGCCGACGTGATCGATGAAAGAACCGTTACCGATTCGGGCGGCCACCGGGAAAGGCGCTGGGTGATCGAGACGACCATGACGATCGGAGACTTCTCCTGGCCAATAGAAATGACCCTAACCGCCCGCGATTCCATGCTGTTCCGCATGCTGATTGGCCGCACGGCGATGAAGAACCGGGTTCGGGTCGATCCCACACGATCCTACCTGGTCGGCCCCAAGCCGCCCCGGCGCAAGAAGACTGTCAACTCATGACACAAAAGAACAAGTCCATAAAAATCGGCGACATCGTGGTGAAGCCGGGCCAGCGCACGACCATCGAATTGCCGGTAGCCGATCTGTACACGTCGACGCCGCTGAACATGGCTGTGCAGGTAATCTGTGGCCGCCGCGCCGGTCCCACCCTGTTTGTTTCAGCCGCCGTACACGGTGATGAACTGAATGGCGTCGAGATCATTCGGCGCCTGCTGAAGCACAAGGCGCTGCGTTCCCTGCGCGGCACGTTGCTGGCTATCCCGATTGTCAACGTGCACGGGTTTCTCAACCAATCCCGGTACCTGCCGGACCGGCGTGACCTCAATCGTTCATTCCCCGGCAGCGCCAAGGGTTCGATTGCCGGGCGACTGGCGCATACGTTTCACAAGCAAATCGTATTCCGTTCAGATTACGGGATCGACCTGCACACCGGCGCGATCAACCGCTCGAACCTGCCGCAAATCCGCGCCAACCTGGATGATCCGAAAACCCTGCAATTGGCCCGCGCGTTCGGTGCGCCGGTGATCATCAACGCCAATATCCGGGATGGATCGCTGCGCGCATGCGCCGGAGAACTGGGCCTTCCGATGCTGATTTACGAAGCCGGGGAAGCGCTGCGCTTCGATGACCTGAGCATTCGAGGCGGCTTGCGCGGTGTGATCAACGTGATGCGCACGATCGGCATGCTGCCCGCCACCCGCAAGGCCCGTGTTTATGAACCGGTCCTGGCACGCACCACCTCGTGGGTCCGCGCGCCGGTCAGCGGTATCGTCAGTGAGAAGCTGAGACTCGGCAGCAGCGTGGTCAAGGGACAGCGCCTGGCCACGGTCAGCGATCCGCTCGGCGATGAAACCGAAAACGCCGTCGCGCCGTTCGATGGCATCATCATTGGCCGTAGCAATCTGCCGCTGGCGCATGAAGGGGATGCGCTGTTCAATATCGCTGCGTTCAAGAGCATTACCAGCGCCGAGGACCGCGTCGAGGAGTTCACCGCGGCTTTCGACCCGAATTCACACGACAGCTCACAAATTCTGGCATCCGACATGATGCCGTTTCCTGACAGGAGTACCGAATGAAAATCGCAGTTCTTTCAACCAACCGAAATCTCTACTCAACACGCAGACTGATGGAGGCGGGTAAAGAACGGGGCCACGAGATGGTGGTTATCAACCACAAGCGCTGCTACATGAATATCGCTTCGCACAGCCCTGGCATTCATTACAACGGGACCGCCATTGAGGGCGTTGACGCCATCATTCCCCGCATTGGCGCTTCCGTATCGTTTTATGGCACGGCCGTGGTGCGCCAGTTCGAAATGATGGGTGTTTACTCGGTGAATGAGTCGGTGGCGATCACGCGCTCGCGTGACAAGCTTCGCGCGCTGCAGTTGTTGTCCCGAAAGGGTATTGGCCTGCCAGTCACCGGCTTTGCCAACTCGCCCGATGACACGGAAGACCTGCTGGAGTTTGTCGGCGGGGCCCCGGTGGTGATCAAACTGCTGGAAGGCACCCAGGGCGTGGGCGTGGTGCTGGCGGAAACCAAGCAAGCGGCGGAGAGTGTGATCGAGGCGTTCAGCGGGCTGAAAGCCAATTTCATGGTGCAGGAGTTCATCAAGGAAGCGAAAGGCGCCGATTTGCGCTGTTTCGTCATCGGCGACAAGGTGGTCGCTTCGATGAAGCGCCAGGGCAAGGAAGGCGAATTCCGCTCCAACCTGCACCGCGGCGGCAGCGCCAAGCTGATCAAGATTACGCCGGAGGAACGCTCCACCGCCGTGCGCTCCGCCAAGGTCATGGGCCTCAATGTGGCCGGTGTCGATTTGTTACGTTCGAATCACGGTCCGGTGGTGATGGAAGTCAACTCCAGCCCGGGCCTGGAGGGTATTGAACGCGCCACCGAGCGG
>Ga0210063_1000369_pt1 | contig 14415 bp, 14 predicted proteins | sample Muzzi_PWA_D1_FD_185529 | JGI IMG/M metagenome (GOLD analysis project Ga0210063, IMG submission 185529) | Wetland microbial communities from San Francisco Bay, California, USA, that impact long-term carbon sequestration - Muzzi_PWA_D1 (SPAdes) | ecosystem: Environmental > Aquatic > Marine >... | reverse complement strand
CGGGCCGCCCCCGCCCGGGCCCCCGCCGCGGCCGAACATCGAGGAGAGCAGGTCGCCGATGTCGACGAAGCCGCCGCTGCCGGCCGGGCCCGCGGTGAACGGGTTGCGACCACCCTCGCCGCCGAACCCTCCGAACGCCGGCCCGCCGGCGTCGTACTGCTCGCGCTTCTCGGGGTCCGAGAGCGTGTCGTAGGCGCTCTGGATCTCTTTGAACTTCTCCTCGGCCGCGGGATCGTCGGGGTTGCGGTCCGGGTGGTACTTGCGGGCCAGCTTGCGGTGGGCCTTCTTGAGCTCGTCCTTGCTCGCCCCTTTCGAGACGCCAAGGACCTTGTAGAGGTCGTCTGCCAAGAGCGCCCTTTACTCCGCCACCACGACGCGGGCCGGCCGGATCAACTGCTCGCCCAGCCGGTACCCCTTCTGCATCGTCTCGACGACGGTGCCGGACTCGGCTCCCTCGACGGCGAGCTTGGAAAGCGCCTCGTGCGAGTTCGGATCGAACCTCTCCCCGGTCGGATCGACGGCCTCGACTCCGTTCTTGCTCAACGCCTCCCGCAGACTGCGGAAGACGAGCAGCACCCCGTGCGCCAACCCGTCCTCGGAATCGCCCTCAGGATCGAGCCCCGCGGCCTGAAGCGCCCGCTCGAGGTCATCCAGCACGGGCAACACCCCCGCCAGCACCTCGGCCTTCCCCCGCGCGTTGGCAGCCTGCACATCGGCAGCCATCCGCTTGCGAAAGTTCTCGAAGTCGGCCTTGGTCCGCTTGGCCAGGTCGAGGTAGTCGTCCCGCTCCTTGAGCAGCGCATCGAGATCGTCCTCGACCTGCTCCCCTCCCGCGGGTGGCGGGGTGGAGGGGGTTTCCGGCCGGGTGAGGCCGGATTCCCCCTCCGCCGCGACAGGACCCGCGGCTGAGGGCTCAGTGCTTCTCGGACGCGGAGCTTCCTCTGGTTGGTTCTCTGGTCCGCCGCTTCCGCCGGGTGTCATTTCTCGTCGCCCTCATCAACGACCTCCGCATCGACAACCTCCTCGTCGTCGGACCCCTCGCCGTCGGCCGAAGCCCCGTCCTCGGAGGCCGCCTGCTCCTGCGCTGCGGCGTAGATCTGCTCTGAGACTTTGGTCATCGCAGCGGTCAGCGCCTCGGTCTTCGCGTCGATCTCCTCTTTGGAGTCGGACTCGAGCGCCTCGCGCAGGCCTTTGACCGCGCCCTCGATCTCCTCCTTGTTCTCGGCCTCGAGTTTGTCGCCCAGCTCCTCAACCTGTTTCTCGGACTGGTGGGCGAGGCTCTCGGCCATGTTGCGGGCCTCCGCCAGCTCGCGCTGCTTGCGGTCCTCGTCGGCGTGCGACTCGGCGTCGGAGACCATGCTCTGGATCTCCTCCTCGGAGAGGCCGGAGCCGGATTTGATCTCGATTTTCTGCTCTTTCTCGGTGCCGAGGTCCTTCGCCGTGACGTGGATGATCCCGTTCGGGTCGATGTCGAAGGTGACCTCGATCTGGGGCAGGCCGCGCGGCGCCGGTGGGATCCCGGTGAGCTGGAACTTGCCCAGGCTCTTGTTGCCGCTGGCCATCTCGCGCTCGCCCTGCAGCACATGGATCTCGACCGAGGGCTGGTTGTCGTCGGCGGTCGAGAAGACCTCCGACTTCTTCGTCGGGATCGTCGTGTTGCGCTCGATCAGCCGCGTCATCACGCCGCCTTTGGTCTCGATCCCGAGCGTCAGCGGGGTGACGTCGAGCAGCAGCACATCCTTGACATCGCCGGCCAGCACGCCGGCCTGGATCGCGGCGCCGACGGCGACGACCTCGTCCGGGTTGACCCCCTGGTGGGGGTCTTTGCCGGTCAGCTCGTTGACCCGCTCGCGGACCGCGGGCATCCGCGTCATGCCGCCGACCAGGACGACGTGGTCGATCGTCGCGCCGGCGTCGTCCATCGCCCGTTTGACCGGGCCGACGATGCGCCCCAGCAGGTCGCCGGTCAACTCGTTCAGCTTCGAGCGGGTGAGCTTCATGTCCAGGTGCTTGGGCTGGCCCTCGACCGCGGTGATGAAGGGCAGGTTGATCTGCGTCTCCTGCGCCGAGGAGAGCTCGATCTTCGCCTTCTCCGCCGCCTCGTAGAGGCGCTGCAGCGAGTTCTTGTCGGCGGCCAGGTCGACGCCCTGGTCTTTCTTGAACTCGGCGACCAGCCACTCGACGATCGCCTTGTCCCAGTTGTCGCCGCCGAGGTGGTTGTCGCCGGCGGTCGACTTCACTTCGAAGACGCCGTCGCCTATTTCGAGCACGGAGACGTCGAAGGTGCCGCCGCCGAGGTCGAAGACGAGGATCGTGTGGTCGGCCTCCTCCTTCTCCAGCCCGTAGGCGAGCGAGGCTGCGGTCGGCTCGTTGATGATCCGCTTGACGTCGAGCCCGGCGATTTTGCCGGCGTCCTTGGTCGCCTGCCGCTGGTCGTCGTTGAAGTAGGCGGGAACGGTGATCACGGCGCTGTCGACCGTTTCGCCCAGCTTCGCTTCGGCGTCGGTTTTCAGCTTCTGCAGGATCATCGCGCTGATCTCCGGCGGGCTGTACTGCTTGTCGCGCACGTCGACGCGGACATCCCCGTTGGGCCCGGCGACGACCTCGTAGGGAACGATCGTCTCCTCCTCTTTGACTTCGGCCTCCTTGCGGCCCATGAAGCGCTTGATCGAGAAGATCGTGTTCTCGGGGTTCATCACCGCCTGCCGTTTGGCGACGGTGCCGACGAGGCGGTCGCCGGAATCCGCGAAGGCGACGACCGACGGGGTCGTGCGACCACCCTCCGAGTTCTCGAGGACGGTCGGCTCACCGCCCTCCATCACCGCGACGCATGAGTTGGTCGTGCCCAGGTCGATGCCGATCGTTTTCGCCACTTCGCAAGTACCTCCAGGTCCAGGGGTTTCGTGTCAACTGCCGAGAGCCGCCGTGCGGACTCTAAAAATCTAAGTCGCAGTGTGGCAGATATTTGCGACGATTTCAAACCGATGTGCGTATATTGGCCTTGGGCACCGTGACAGCGGGCACCGGGGAGGCGCCTCGACCAATCACGGAAACAGGAGGATTCTCTTGAGTCACGTTCACGCACCGGCTCGCCGAGCCCTGGTGGCGATTGCGGCGGCGCTTGCCTGCGCCCTGCTGCTGCCCGGCCTCGCGATGGCGAACGGCAAGGGCCACGGACACGGACACGGCCACGCCAAGCACGCGTCCAAGTCGCACGGCCACCACGGCAAGAGCCACGGTCATCGCCACCACGGCAAGCGCCACGGGCACCACGGCCACGGTAGGCGCGATCTGACCGTGATGACCCAGAACCTCTATCTGGGCTCCAGCCTCGGGCCGGCGCTCGAAGCGACCACGCCGGAAGGCTTCGTCGAAGCGGTCGCGCGGATCTACGCGACGGTCCAGTACACGAACTTCCCGGCGCGCGCCGAGGCGATCGCCGATTCGATCGAGCAGAAGGACCCGGACCTGATCGGCCTGCAGGAGGTCACGAAGTGGACGACCGAAGGGCTGAGCCCGCCCCCCGGCTACGACTTCCTCGCCATCCTGGAAGGTGCGCTCGAAGCGAGGGGCCTGCACTACACGGCCGCGTCGACCGCACATAACGCGAGCATCGGTCCGGCCCCGCTCGTCTCGGAAACCTGCCCGGTCGTATCGGAACAGTTCACCTGCGCCGTGACGCTCGAAGACCGCGACGTGATCCTCGTCAACGACGACACCCCCGGCCTGAACTGGAGCAACCCGCAGAGCGGGCGCTACGCCGCTCAGCAGGAAATCGTTTCGCCGGTCGGCCCGCTCTCATTCGACCGCGGCTGGGCGAGCATCGACGCGAAGCTCAGGCACAAGCCGTTCCGCTTCGTCGACACCCACCTCGAAACCGAGGCATCGCCGATCGTGCAGCAGGAACAGGCGGCCGAGTTCCTCGCCGGCCCGGGCAACGGCGGGACGATCGTCGCCACCGGCGACTTCAACTCCGCCTCGGACGGCTCCACGACCACGTCCTACGCGCAGCTCACCGCGCCCGGCAAATTCCGTGACGCTTGGAGCGAGGAACTGCTCGGCCCCGGCCTCTCGTGCTGCCAGGAGTCGAACACCCCGCCGCTCGCGCCGGGGGCCCTGAACAACCCGACCTCGACGCTGGCGACCCGGATCGACCTGATCCTCAGCCGCGGCGCCGCTCGCACGAGCGGAGGCGAGGCCGAGGTGGTCGGGGACACCCCCTTCCAGGCGGAACCGCCGTTCTGGCCCTCCGACCACGCGGGAGTGATCACCACCCTGCGCTTCACCCACTAACCAGCTGAAATAAGGGCATCCCGATAGGGGTGGAACGTCTTGTACTTTTTTTGCGGCGGCGCTATCGGACGGCCGTCAACGGTCTTCAAAAAAAGTCAAGTGGAACCCCTGTCGGGATGCCCGCCATTACCCCTCGCCCGCGGTGGTGGCGACGAACTTGGCCACTTCCTCAGCCTGTTCGCCGCTGATGATCTCGGCGGGCATGCGGCCCGAGGTCGTGCTGCCGTCGACGCCGTTTTCGATCGCGTTGAGCACGCGGCCTTCGGTCGCTTCGATCGTCTCTTCCGCTTTCGGCCCTTCCGGCGCTCCGGTCGGGGCCAGCAGTTCGTCGAGATTGGGGCCGAAGTTGCCGTCGGTGCCCGCCGCGTAGAGCGTGTGGCAGTTGCCGCAGTTGGTCTCGAACAGGTCTCTGCCCTGCTGCAGCCCCGCCGGGACCGAGGCGGCCTCGACTTCGTCGCCGTCGCTGCGGAACGCCAGCCAGGGGATCAGGACCGCCAGCACGACGATCAGAGCCCCGAACCAGATGAAGGTCTTCTTGCTCATCGCATCGCCTCGCGCTCCGCTCGCTGCGCGGAGAACCAGATATGGACGTTTGCTCGCTCCGCGCTCATGGGGCGGCGCGCATACTAACCGCGCCGGGACCGGTCGCGGTACCAGGGGCACATCCGGCGCAGCTCGCACTCGCCGCAGCGCGGTTTCGGGCGGCATACCTCGCGCCCGTGGCGGATCAGGTTCATGTGCAGCTCGTAGGCGTCTCCGGGGTCGACGACCGCCAGCATCTCGTCGTGGGCGCGCTCGAAGGAGGCCTTTTCGGGGAAGAGCCCGAGCCGGCCGCCGACTCGATGGATGTGGACGTCGACCGGGATCTCCGGGATGCCCCAGGTGAAGATCAGCACGCAGGCGGCGGTTTTCCGCCCCACCCCCGGCAGCGAGAGCAGGAACTCGAGCGACTCCTCGCGCGGCGCGGTCTCGGTCCAGTCGAGGTCCGGGTGCTCGCCGAGCCGCTCGAGGATCGCCTGGATCCGCGGCGCCTTCTGCCGCGCCAACCCGCCCGGCCGGATCGTCTCCTCCAACTCCTCCACCGGCGCGTCCCGCACCTCCTCCCAGGTCGGATACCGCTCGCGCAGCTGCGCAAAGGACCGATCCCGATTGCGATCGTTCGTGTGCTGTGAGAGCACCGTCTTCACAAGCTCCGCGATCGGATGCCGATGCGGCTCATTGACCGGCTGCCCATACATCTCCCGCAGCCGATCCCTGATCGCCCGAACCCTCGTCCTTCTCGGCCGCGTCCATGCCACTTGGAATCGACCCTAGTGAGGCGTAGCTCGGGCGGGTGGCGTGGGTGGGGTGTCCGGTCGGGCCGCGGCGTCCTTCTTTTTCGCCCCGGCGACCCCGCGAGCGACACTCGGTCGTCTGGCGAAAAACCCAGCGCCCGACCGGACACCCCACCCACGACAGGACCCGCCCGCCAGTCGCGTTAACGGGCCATTTACAATTGCCGGATGCAGCGTGCCTTCGCAGCGGTAACCGCCAGGCTCCCCCAGGGCTGGGGCGACCTTGGCAGGCAGATCGGCCTGCTCGTCCTCGTCGATCTCGCCTACGAGACCGTGCGGGGCCTGGCCGAGGGCCAGAAGGCCGTCGCCTTCGCCAACGGCCAGCAGATCATCGACGTCGAGCGCGCCACCCACACCTTTTTCGAGCCCAGCCTGCAGTCGTTCTTCATCCAGTTCCAGTGGCTGATCGACTTCGCCAACCAGATTTACATGAACAGCCAGTTCGCGGTCGTCGTCGCCTTCTTCTTCTGGCTCTACTTCTTCCGCAACGACGCCTACTACTTCGTTCGCAACATGTTCATGGTCGCGATGGGCCTCGCCCTGCTCGGCTACGCCTTCTATCCGACGGCGCCGCCGCGCTTCTTCGGCGCCTACGGCTTCGTCGACACGATCAACGACTTCTCCAGCGTCAACCACGACTCCGGCCTGGCGAAAGCCTTCATCAACCCCTACGCGGCGGTGCCCAGCATGCACTGTGCCTTCGCGGCGATGGTCGGGATCAGCGCCTCGCGCCTGGTCAAAAGCCGGCCGATCAAGGTCTTCTGGGCCTGCTGGCCGCTGCTCGTCGCCTGGGTCGTGATCGTCACCGGCAACCACTACTGGGTCGACGCCGCGCTCGGCTGGGGCGTCGCCGCGACGTCAGCTCTGGTTGCCCAGCGGCTACTTGCTCGCGCTCGACCGCACGCCTGGGCCTGGCGCGCGTCGCCGCAGAAGGCAGATGCCTGAGAGCACCCATACCGGGGCGCTCTTGGGTTAGCCTGATGCGAATGGATTCGTCGGCCCCACCGCGGGCCCCGAGCAGCCGCCGCAACGGACAGGAGCTCCGCGCCTACGCGCGCAACCGCCTGATCGATTCGCGGCTGACCCCGAACGCGATCTCGATCGCCGGCCTGGTCGGCAACCTCGTCGCCGCCGGCCTGGTCACCCAGCGGCTCTTCTTCCTCGCCGGTGTCGCCTTCATCGCCGGCTCGGTGATGGACACGCTCGACGGCCGTTACTCGCGCATGTCGGGCAAGGGCACGCTCTTCGGCGCCTTCCTTGACTCGACCCTGGACCGGATCGAGGAGGGGATTGTGCTCGCCGCGGTCGCCGGCTACTTCGCCGCGACCGGCGACGACTTCGCCGCCGCGATGTGCGTCGTCGCCGTGCTCGGTTCGCTGATGGTCTCCTACACGCGTGCCCGTGCCGAGGCGCTCGGGGTCGAGTGCAAGGTCGGGTTGGCGACGCGTCCCGTACGGGTAGTCATACTCTCGGTCGGCTTGGTCTTCGCCAAGGGCGCCGGGCTCGGCGATTTCGAGCTCCTCGCGCCGGCGGTCTACCTGATCGCGGCGCTGACCATTGTCACCACGATCCAGCGCGTGTGGCACGTGCACAACGAGCTATCAAACGAGGCCAAACCGCCCCCCGAGCTGTAACCAGTCGAAGCCGCGGGTTACTCTGCCCGTCAGCCAGAGCGAGGAAGGAACCAAGAACTTCATGAGCGAGACCAACGGGGCCGGCGCCAACGGCGTCGCCCGACAAGACGAGAAGGTCCGCGTCGCGATCGTCGGCGTCGGAAACTGCGCCAACTCCTTCATCCAGGGCGTCCAGTACTACAAGGACGCCGACCCCGCCGAGGAAGTGCCGGGCCTGATGCACGTCGACCTCGGCGGCTACCACGTCGGCGATGTCGAGTTCGTCGCCGCCTTCGACATCGATGCGGAGAAGGTCGGCAAGGATCTCTCGGAGGCGATCTGGTCGGGGCAGAACGACACGATCAAGTTCGCCGACGTGCCCGAGCTGGGCGTTGAGGTTCATCGTGGCATGACCCATGACGGGCTCGGCAAGTACCTCAAGGAGAAGATCACGAAGGCGCCGGGCGAAACGGCCGACGTGGTCGGGATCCTCAAGGAGAGCAGGGCGGACGTGCTCGTCTGCTACCTGCCGGTCGGCTCCGAGGAGGCGACCAAGTGGTACGTCGAGCAGGCGCTCAAGGCGGGCGTCGGCTTCGTCAATTGCCTGCCGGTCTTCATCGCCCGCGAGAACTACTGGGACAAGCGCTTCGAAGAGGCCGGCCTGCCGATCATCGGCGACGACATCAAGTCCCAGGTCGGGGCGACGATCGTCCACCGCCAGCTCGCTCGGCTCTTCCACGACCGCGGCGTGCGGGTCGAGCGCACCTCGCAGCTCAATGTCGGCGGCAACATGGACTTCTACAACATGCTCGAGCGCGAGCGGCTCGACTCGAAGAAGATCTCGAAGACCAACGCGGTCACCTCGATCATGGGCCACGAGCTGCCCACCGAGGACGTCCACGTCGGCCCCTCCGACTACGTCGCCTGGCTGACCGACCGCAAGTGGGCGCACATCCGGCTCGAGGGCAAAGCCTTCGGCGACGTGCCGCTCAACGTCGAGCTCAAGCTAGAGGTCTGGGACTCGCCCAACTCGGCCGGCGTCGTGATCGACGCGGTGAGACTCATAAAGCTGGCGCTGAACAACGGTATCTCGGGCCAGCTTGACGGCCCCTCCAGCTACCTGATGAAGTCGCCGCACAGCCAGCGGCCGGACGACGAGGCGCGCGAGCAGACCGAGGAGTTCATCGCTGCGAACGCGCGTGGCAAGTCGCCGGCGCCGGGCGAGGCGAAGGTCTCGACGGGCTGAGCCCGAGGCCGTGCCGGGCGCGCCGCTCTCGATAGCCCAGGTCGCGCCCCACCGGCGGAGCACCCCCAACGCGGTCAACGCCTTCGTCGACGGCGTCTCGGCCGAGCTCGAGCGGCGCGGCCATGAGCTGCTGCGGATCGGCGCCGGCGAATCGGTCAAGCGCGAGCTCGCCGCCGCCTCCCCGGACATCGTCCACGTCCACGACCCGTTCGCGCCGAGCGTCTCCTCGGCGGCGCTGCGCCACTCGCACTCGCTCAACGTAGCCACCTTCCACCGCGCCCAGGAGCGGCTCTTCTCGACCCAGGTGGCGCGGCCTCTGATCGAGATCTTCTTCGGCCGCCTCGACGCGCGCACCGTCGCCGCGCCGGCCACCGGCAAGTTGCTCGAGCGCTACTTCCCCGGCTCCTACGAGCTGGTCGAGCCGGCCGGCGCGGGCCGCGGGTGGGCGTCGGTCGCGGACGAGCTGGAAGCGATCTACCGTCGCCTGCTTGCCCGCCGCCACGACCCGGCCGGCGACCCCGCGGTGCGCGAGCGGATCGCGGCGCGGCCGCTGATCGAGGTCGACCTGCACATGCACACCGATCACTCGCCCGACTGCGCGACGCCGGTCGAGGTGCTGCTCGAGACCGCGCGCGACCGCGGCCTCGGGGCGATCGCGATCACCGACCACAACGAGGTCTCCGGCGCGCTTGAGGCGCGGCGGATCGCCGCCGAGATGGGCGGCATCGAGGTGATCGTCGCTGAGGAGGTGAAGACGGCCGAGCAGGGCGAGGTGATCGGGCTCTTCCTCGAGGAGAAGATCCCGCGCGGGATGACGATGGCGGAGACGATCGCCGCGATCCGCGAGCAGGGCGGCCTGGTCTACGTGCCGCACCCGTTCGACCGCCTGCACTCGGTGCCCGACTACGAGCACCTGCTCGACATCGTCGAGGAGATCGACATCCTCGAGGTCTTCAACCCGCGCGTAGCGCTGACCTCGTTCAACGAGGAGGCCGAGCGCTTCGCCGGCAAGTACCGGATCGTCCCGGGGGCCGGCTCCGACAGTCACGTCGCCCAGGGACTGGGCAGCGTGCGCGTGCGGATCCACGACTTCGACGGTCCGGCAGAGTTCCTCGAGGCGATGCGCGACGCCGACATCACCCGCAAGCACAAGAACCTGGTCTACGTGCAGGCGCTGAAGTTGCTGCAGACGACCGGGCGGCCGAAGGCGGCGAAGCGCAGCGTTCCCGATGCCAAACCGGTGCGCGGCGGGCAGCGGCGGCGCAAGCGGCGCGCGGCGGGGGGCCCGGCCGGCGGCAAGAGCTGATGCAGGAGACCGACGCTAGAGGAGCCGCGCCGGTCCCGTCAAAGAGATCGCCGACCGTGCCGGCCACCGACGACGAGATAAGAGAGAAGTACCTGGAGCGCGCGATCCGCGAGCTCAACCAGATGACGCACGATCTGCAGGAGTGCCCGCACTGCCCCCGCGGCAAGCTGATGCCGGTGCTCGGCTCGGGTCATCCGCAGGCCGACGTCTTCATGGTCAAGCACGCCCCCGGCGTGGCCGAGATCGAAGAGGGGGTCGCCTTCTACGGCCGGGCCGGCAACGCGCTGATGAAAAGCTTCAAACGGCTCGGGATCGACCCGCTGGTCGTCTACGGCACGCTCTGCGTCAAGTGCCCGATCGCCGAGCCCGACCTCGCCGCCGAGGAGTGCGTGCGCCGCCTGGCCGGAGAGCTGGCGATCGTGCAACCGAAGATCCTCATCGTCATGGGCGAGCCGGCCCTGCGTGTGCTCAACAGGCTCGAAATCCCGCTGGCCCGGCCGGTCGAGCCCCGCGAGGGCGAGATCCAGGCCTTCACCCCCACCGTCGACGCCCTCTACACCCCCGACATCGACGAGTCGCTCGACGAGGAGACCGCCAAGCAACGCTTCTGGCGCTCCTTCAAGACCCTCGGCGAGTGGTACGAGGACCTGCCGCCGTACTAGGCTGTGGCCTGACGATGCTGCCGCGATCCGCCAGAGTCTCCGTCCGCGCCCGCTTTGCGCTCGTCCTTGCCGCGGTCCTGGGATTGCTCTCCTTCGCCTTGACCGAGAGCGGCGCCGAGGCCGCGCGGAAGGGGGCGAAGCCGCCGCAGGCCGGCAGGTACGCGGGCAAGGTGGGGACCTTCGCGCGGATCATCTTCAACGTGCGGCGGCGCACCGTGATCCGCTTCAACGCGGGGGTCAAAACCAACTGCCAGCGCAGCTCTGATGGGTTCATCACCGAAACGAAGAACCTCGCGACGGCACCCTCCCTGCAGGAGCCCGCAGCGGTCCTGAAGCTGAAGAAGCGGGGGCGGCGCTGGGTCTTTGCCGGTGAGGCGCAGGACAGCGAAGGGGTCGAGTGGACGGTCAAGGGCCGCTTTGTCTCGCGCACCACGGCCAAGGGCAGCTTCGAAGCGAGTAAGTTCGAGTCGCTTTTCAACCCGACCCAGGTCTTCGGCATCGACGGGCAGCTCTGCGCCGGTAGCGGCCGGTGGACGGCCTCCCGCAAGCGCTAGCCAGCTAGCGATCAGCTGAGGCTGGGGGCGGCGCCCTCGGCCACTGCGGTCATCGCGTCGACCTTGGCGCTGGCCAGACCGCGGACGACGATCGTGTCGAGGGCGGTGTATGCGGCCAGGGACTTCTGCGCGAGGTCGCGATCGGGAACGGCGACGCCGACGGTTCCCTCGGGCTCGGCGAGGCGGTTGAAGTGGTTGCGGTAGCCGGCGTGCAGGTCGCGGTAGAAGGACTCCTCCTTGGCGAGGCGCTCGGCTGCGTCGGGGCCGACGGCGGTGCGGACGTAGCCGAAGACCGGCGGAGACTCGCGCCCGGCCTCTTTGGCCCCCGCTTCGACCTGGTTGCGGGCGCGGGCGGCGAACTCCGGCGTCATCCAGTTGAAGAAGGCGCCGTCGAACTCGGCGCCGGCGAGGGCGCACATCTTCGGTCCCATCGCGGCGAGCACGAGGCGGACGCCGGGTAGCGCCTCGCGCAGCACCGGTAGCTGCTCGCGCATCTGCGTCAGCGGCTTCTTCGAGAAGCCGGCGCCGACCCCGAGCCAGAGCTTCTCCCTCTCGATCCCGAGCCGCTCGATGTCGGCGGCGATCTCCTGCGGCGGCGTGCGGTCGAGCGCGATTACGGCGACGCCGAGCTCAAGCTCGGGCGCCGCGGCGGCGAACTCGGCCAGCGTCTCCAGCCCCTTGGCGCCTGGATGGTCGTTCGACCAAACGGAGTCGTAACCCAGCTCCGCGCAGCGCGCCGCCAGCGGCCGCGCCACATCAGGGTCAAGTCCGGCGGCAACTCCGAATCCCCGTGCCATGGACCCACCATATATACGACGCCCGCCTCCTCGCTCAAGCCTTGTCGAATTCCGCCACGCACTCGATGTGTGGAGTCTGGGGGAACATGTCGACCGGCCTCACCCGGTGCAGGGTATAGCCCGCCTCGACCAGCTGCGCCGCATTCGGGGCCAGCGTGGTCGGGTTGCAGGAGACGTAGACGATCCGCTTCGCCTCGCACTCGAGCACGCGGCGGACGATCTTCTGCGAGAGGCCGGGGCGGGGCGGGTCGAGCAGGACGACGTCGGGCCTGCCCGCCTGCTCGACCAGGGGACGGACGCCGGTGCGGGCGCTCCCGGCGAGGAAGCGGGCGTTGCCGATCCCGTTGCGCTCGGCGTTGCGCTCGGCGTCGGCGATCGCCTCGGGGACGATCTCCAGGCCCCAGACCTCGCCCGCCCGCGCCGCCATCGTCAGCCCGATCGTGCCGATCCCGCAGTAGAGGTCGAAGACGCGCTCGCTGCCGCTCAGGCCGGCGTACTCGGCGGCGACGCCGTAGAGCCGCTCGGCCATCTCGGTGTTGGTCTGGAAGAAGGCGTTGTAGGACATCTCGAAGTCGAGCCCGCAGAGCTGCTCGCGCAGCATCTCCTCGCCGAGTGCGCCCGTCGGCCCGTCGCTTCCGCCCGAGCCGGCGTCGACCACCGTGTGCAGGTCGACCGGGGGCTTCGGGAAGCGCTTCGGTGTGGTCACCAGCCGGGTCTGGATCTGGCCGCTGCGCCGGCCCTCGCGCACGACCAGGTTGCAGAGCGTGCCGGTGCTGGCCTGGCGGTCGTAGGGCTCGACCGCTTCGGAGCGCGCCCATTCGCGCAGCTCGTTGCGGGCCGCGTTGCCGCGCTCGGAGGCGAGCCGGCAGTCCTCGACGCCGACGACCAGGTCCCAGCGGCCGGCGGCGTGGAAGCCGAGCGCGGCGCCGTCCTCGCCGGGGCCGAAGGAGTATTCGAGCTTGTTGCGGTAGCGCCACTGTTCGACCGCGGGGACGATCTCCTCCAGCTCGTAGCCGTCGAGCTTGCCGATCCGGCGCAGCGCCTCGTCGACCTGGCTCCGCTTCTCGACCAGCTGCTGCTCGTAGGCGAGGCCCTGCCAGGGAGCGCCCGGGCAGGGCTCGCCCTCATGCAGGCAGGTGTTGGCGACGCGGTCGGCGCCGGGCCGCAGCAACTCGACCGTGCGCGCCTCGGCAAAGCGCTTCTTCGGCTTCGTCACCTCGGCCCGCACGAGGTCGCCGGGCAGGCCGCCGGCGACGAAGACGACGTAGCCGCCGGCGCGGGCGACGCCGCGCCCGCCGTGGGCGAGCGAGTCGACCTCGAGCTCGAGCTGCTCGCCCTTGCGCGGGCGGGAAGCGTTCGCGGGGCGCGTTTGTGGCGCTATGCGTGACAAACGCGCCCCGTCGCCGCTAGCCGAGTTTTTTACGCGCGCGCCGCGCCGCCTGGGTCGCCTGTTTGCGCACCGGTGCGGTGTGGCCGCCGACCCCTTTGCGGGCCTGTTTGACCAGCCGTTCCAGCTCTTTGAGCATGCCGTCGGTCTGACGGCGGCCGCGTTTGATCAGGTCGGAGACCATCTTCTCGGCGTCGCCGCGCGTCATCCGGCCGCGTTTGACCGCGTCGTCGACGACGTCCTGCAGGCGGTCGCGGCTCAGCGTGACGCTCTGTTCGAGGCTCTCGCGGAACTGCTCGACGCTCTTGTCGAGACCGGTGGCGCCGCCGGAGCCGCCGGATTTTTTCGCTTTCGATTTCGCTTTCGATTTCGGTTTGGCTTTGGATTTCGCCGCCGGCTTCGATTTAGCTTTCGCTTTGGCTTTCGGCTTCGCTTTGGATTTCGCTTTTTTCGGCTTGGCGGCTTTTGAATTTTTCGCCGATTTGCCGGATTTCGCTTTTTTTGCCGCCATCCTTTGCTTCCTCCTGGGTCGCCTGGTCTGGGGAGCGCGTTCGTCTTTTGTCGCCTCTGGCGCCACAAGCAGCGAACGCGGTGGGACTGACTATGCCACTACCGGGTTCGGCGAGTCGCAAACTTGGCCTGCACGGGGGAGTGGTCGGAGAGGCGCAGCGCGAGACCGCCTTCGTCCAGCTCGCGCCGCTCGGGCGGCCAGGGGCTCGGCGCCGCGACCGCGTCCAACCCCCGTGCGAGCAGATGGTCGATCGCCGAGGGGCCGGTCGGCGCGGCGAGCGCGAAGCCCTCGCGCAGCTCGTCGAAGACGGCGGGGCTCTGCCGCGGGCGCAGGTTGAGGTCGCCGCCGAAGATCAGCGGCTGCTCCCCGGCCCAGGCGCTTGCGGCCTCGGCGGCCTGCAGCACGTCGGCGGCGGCCAGCGCCGGGTCGTGCGCGGAGGCGTGCAGGTTGGCGACGCAGAGCCGGGCGTCGCCGCGCCTGGGGTCGTCTCCTCCGACGACGCGCGTGAACGCCATCGCTCGCCGCTCCGGACGGCCTGCGTGGATCGTCATCTCCCGCCGCTCGACGGCCGCCTCGCCGTTGCGGAAGGCGCTGCGGACCAGGGTGAGGTTTGAGCCGCCCTCGGCGGAGGCAATCAGGTCGGGGTTGAGGCGGGCGGCGCGGGCGCGCAGGGCGCCGAAGGAGTTGCGCGAGGTGAGCACGCCGTGCGCCG
>Ga0210063_1000368_pt1 | contig 14479 bp, 11 predicted proteins | sample Muzzi_PWA_D1_FD_185529 | JGI IMG/M metagenome (GOLD analysis project Ga0210063, IMG submission 185529) | Wetland microbial communities from San Francisco Bay, California, USA, that impact long-term carbon sequestration - Muzzi_PWA_D1 (SPAdes) | ecosystem: Environmental > Aquatic > Marine >... | reverse complement strand
CCCGCCCCGCCGTTTCGGGCCGCGCCGGCGGCTCGCGCCCCTCGATCTCGGCCCGCACCTCGGCCGCCCTCCGCGCCGCCCAGCCGACGCCGTAGCGCTCGGCCAGCGACTCTCCCTCCGCCAGGGTGGCCGCGGCTTCCTCGGTGGCGCCGGCGCGGTGCAGGGCCATTGCCAGCTCGACTCGGGTCCAGGCGCCCATCAGGCAAAGCTCACAGCCATCGGCCCTCCGCACCGCCTCGCGCATCTCCGCGACCGCCGCCTCCGGGCGACCGGCGAGCAGCTCGAGCAGGCCGATGTGGAGCTCGGGCGGCTGGCCGATGTACATCGCCGGCACCGCCACGGCCAGGTGTCGGCGCAGCGGCTCGAGCAGTGGCCGCAGCGACGCGCCGGCCTCCCGGTCATCGATCAGGAACGCGGCATAGGCGAGCAGGCAGAGGGTCAGCGGCAGATGTCCGTCGGGGCGGCGCAGAGCCTCGTGGTTGTCGCTCAGCGCGGTCTCGAGGCGGCGTCGCGCCGCGTCCAGATCGCGGTCCCATGCGGCCGTGGCGGCGCTCGCGGCGAGGGTGAGCCCGATCGGGACCGCTTCCTCCATCGCCTCGGAGATGAGCCGCAACGCTGCGGTCTCGCCCGTGTAGATCCACTCGGCGTTGGCCATCAAGTACCCCTCGCTTGAGACGTGGAGGTCGGGACGCAGGCGGCGCAGGATCACGCCGCCGCGGTGGATCAGCTCCTCCCCCTCGGCGCGCTCGCCGCGGTCGAGCAGCCTCATGCCGCGGCTCATGTCGACCTCCCAGGTGAAGCGGGGGCTGCCGAGCCGGGTCGCGATCTCGGCGGCGCGCCCGATCGCCGCTTCGCACTCGGGGATGCGCGCCATCATGTAATTGAGGGCGGCCACCAGCTGGAGTACGCGGAAGAGCAGATCCTCGCGGCCGCACTCCTCCGCTGGCTCGAGCAGGTCGAGGGCGCTCGGAAGATCGGCGAGCACGCCCGCGGCGCGCAGCGGATTCGGGTGGCGGGCGAATCGCGTGATCAGCGCGGTGAACCGAGCCAGGACGCGCGCCTCGGCGTCGCCGAGGCGCTGTTCCAGGTCGATGGCCCGCCGCGCCAGCGCCGTCAGGCCCTCGTCATCGTCGCTGTAGACCGTCAGGTAGGCGAGACGGAGAAGCATCCGCAGCGCCAGGCGGGGCTCGCTCTCGCCGAGCGCCGTCAGGCCCTCGCGCAGCAGGGCGACGCTTTCGGGGTTCTCGGTGTCGAACTCCCAGCCGAAGCCGACGTCGCCGCCGGCGAATCCGAGCGCGGCGCGAGCCAGGGTCGCGGCGTCGCCGGTCCTCCGCGCTGCCTCGACGGCGCCACGGAACGAGCCCCGTGCCCGGATCAGGTCGGCGGCGAGCAGCTCCTGCTCTCCCAATTCGAGCAGGGTCGGTGCTCGCTCCGCCGGCTCTCCCTCGGGCTGCAGCGCCAGCAGTTGGCGCAGATGGGAGGCAGCTCCCTCGTGGTCGTGCCCTACCGCCGCCGCTGCTGCGGAGGCGCGGTGGGCGGCGATCGCCGGCTCGGCTCCGACCAGCTCGACCGCGAGGCCGTAGTGGCGGGCCAGCTCGGCCGGCTCGGCCCCGGTGTCATCCTCCAGCGCTCGCGCGATCGCCAGGTGCAGGCGGGCCCGGTCTGCCTCGCCGGCCTCCGCAACGAGGGCCTCGCGAACCAGCGCGTGGGTGAAGGCGACCGTCGGCTCCGCCGCTGGCACGTCATCGACCAGCCGCTCGGCGATCCCCTCACGCGCGGCGCGCACGGCTTCGTCGCCGTCGAGCCCGGCGGCCCTTGCCGCGAGGGCAAGCGGCGCCGTGGGTCCGATCGCCGCGGCTGCGGCGAGCAGCCGCTCGGTGGAGGGGTCGAGCCGCGCCAGGCGCTCCTCGACCAGACTGGTGACGGCACTTGGAACCGGCGCGGCGTCAAGCGCCTCGCCCTCCCGCAGGGCGCCACGCGCGTCGAGGTCGCGGGCCAGCTCGCCGGCGAAGAACGGGTTGCCGGAGGTGCGAGCGGCAAGCCGCGTCGCCAGGGCGGGCGTGACCGCCCGCCCCACGCGTACCCCGACCAGCGCGGCCATCGCGCCGGCGTCGAGCCCGGTGAGGCGCAGCTCGCTGAGGTCGCCGGTGCGCCGCAGGTCTGCGAGCGCCCGGGAGACCGGGTGCCGGCGCCCGAGCTCGCCCTCGCGGGCGGTCACGACCAGCACCAGCTCGGCGACCGGCGCCGCTTCGAGCAGGTGCGCGAGCGCTTGCGCGGAGGCGGGGTCGCACCATTGGGCGTCGTCGAGGACGACGTACAGCGGGCCGTTGCCCGCGGCGCGCGCCAGCGCCGCTCCGATCCCCCGCAGCAGGCGATAGCGGGCGCCCTCGGCGGCGACCAGCTCTCCGGCCCGAACCCGTTCGCTCCTCTCTGCGAGCTGGCTCAGCTCGGGAACGAGCGCCGCCAGCTCCGATCCGGCCGCGCCGGCCAGTGTCTCGCGCCACGCATCGTCGCCGGCCAGCGCCAGCGCGCCGATCGCCCGCACCCAGGGCTCGAAGGGCACCACGGCCTCGGGCGGGCAGCGGGCAAGCGCCACCGTCGCTCCGCCGGCGTGCGCCTCGGCCGCCGCCGCGGCGGCGTGGCGGGTCTTGCCGATCCCCGGCTCGCCGAGGATCAGCGCCGCGCGGCGGCCGGGGCGCGCCGCGGTCGCCTCGCGCAGGGCGGCGATCTCCCGATCGCGGCCGATCAGCGGCTCCTCCGCGTAGGCGGCAAGACCCTGTGGCAGCGGGATGCTGGGCCTCGCCGCCGTGCACTGCCCTTCGCCCGGCTCTGCGACCCCCTCCGCCAGCTCGCGCCAGAGCAGGCGCGACGCCCGCACCGACTCCGGCACGCCCCGAAGCTCGTACTCGCGGGCCTCTTTGAGGGTCATCCCGTCGCGCGAGGCGACCAGGCCGCAGACGAGGTCCTGGACGAGCACCTCGCCGGCGCCGGCCGCGGCCGAGAGCCGGCTGGCGATCACCACCGGCATGCCGTGCAGGTCCTCGCCGTCGGCGATCGGCTCGCCGGCCGCGACACCAATGCTGGCGGCGACGCCGATCGCGCCCTGCTCGGCGTCGAGTCGCTCCACCGCTGTCTGGATCGTCGCCGCGGCGCTCAGCGCGCCCAGGGCGCTCTCGAAGCTAGCCATCGCTCCGTCGCCCAGCGTCTTCACCAACCGGCCGCCCGTGGAGGTGACCGCCTCGGCCACGTCGTCGATGTGGGCGCGGCGGATGCGGTCCATGCGATCGTCGCCGAGCCTCGCCAGTAGCGAGGTCGAGCCGACCAAATCACTGAACACCACAATCGCAACCCCACCCATCGCTCACACATCTTCGCGCAGTCGAGGCGAACCGGAATGCAGTGCGGCTGCGGACCGCACGGCCGGAGTGTGTGCCACCTGGAAGGACGAAGGACCCACCTATCGAATACCTGCCGCTTGCTGGTTTTGGTTGCCGCGCGTGGCTAGCAGGAGGGCGGGTTTGGTTCCCAGAATCGCCAGCCGTCCGGGGCACAGGGGTCTACGACCCAGCTCGCCGAACCGGTCGTTCCGTCCGGATATAGGTAGCTGATGACCTGGGCGCATAAAATGGCTCCGCCGCCCTCGGCTGCCTCCATGCACTCAGGCGGCATCGGATAGACGCCGACATCGATCTCGAAGCGTTCGTATCTGGCCAACAGTTCCCAGAACGTGTCGCTGTAGATGCTGCAGTCACCTGTGACCAGCTCGCAGCGGCGGTCGACAACTTCTTCGGCTTCTTCCTCGGGAGGTTCCCAGAAGCGCCAGCCTCCAGGGGCTTCGGGATCGATTACCCAGGCTTGTCCTCCGAGCGTTCCATCCGGATACAGGAAGGTGACGACCTGTATGCACACGACCGGCCGCCCTTCGGCCTCGGCCTCCATGCACTCAGGCGGCATCGGATAGACGCCGACATCGATCTCGAAGCGTTCGTATCTGGCCAACAGTTCCCAGAACGTGTCGCTGTAGATGTCGCAGTCACCTTCGACCCGCTCGCAATTCGGGGTGACGGGCAGGGTGGGTGGAAGGTCGGTGCTCTCAGGCGGCGGTCCGGGCTCCAGGTCGGACTCATCGTTGCTGAGGGCGACCAGATCGACGCCCGACAAGGACGGTGGGGCTTCGGTTGGTGTCGCCCCCCGCTTTCGCTGCCTGCTGTGCTTGCGGATTCGGTGATGTCGAACGCAGGTGCGTTGGGAGGAGCGAGCTGCGCGGGTCCGCTCTTCGCATGACCCTCCTGCTCCGCCTTCCACTGCGGTTCTGGTCGAGACCCTTGGGCTCGCGGCTTGGCTGTGGAGCGGTTGGGCAGACCCCAGGTTCGCCGCCGAAGCCTCCGTCGCGACGAGCCATTGGCCGGTGGCGACGAGCAGCAACGCCAACGCACCGCGCAGGTGCGAACCAGGTACGAGCAGAAATGCCATCCCGCGCCCCCTTTCCCTCAGCGACTTCGCGTATCGGCGAGGTACTGGTACGTACCGTAACACGGCGAGATATCCTGTGATTCTTCGCCGGAACCGGACTTCGATCATCGCGGGAAGGCGGATGTGCTGTGGCGCCTGCGCGGTTGGTCGTCGAAGCCCCCTTTTCGGAGTCACGCTGCTCTTTGTGCTGGCCCTGCTTCCCGCGGCGGTTGTCACCCTGCCGAAGCGGCGCTGGATTCTGTTCGGGGTGCGCTGGACCAGCCTCGGCTGCGGGTGGTTGATCGGGGCATCCTGTTGGCGCCATCCGATTCGCCCTGGGCGCGATGGTTCTACGGCGAAAAGCGATTGAAGCGTGCCCTCGACCCCGAGCGGCACCGGGCATCGCCGGGCCGCATCGCCGCCGGACCCGGTGCGGTCGCGGTTGCGATCTCGGCGCTGGGAACCTTCGGCGCGTCGACGGTCGCGGCAGCGAGGTCACGGGCTGCGTGACCCTGCTTGACGTCCTGTAGCTCCTCCTCAACCGGGACGAGACTCTGCCTACCGGGACACCCGGCGCCCCCACAGGACTGCGGTCAGCGCCCAGGCGGAGACGGCCGCCCAGACGCTCTCCAGCAGCAGGAAGCCCCATTGCGCCTCGATCGCGGCCAGGACGGCGAGGGCGGCGGAGCCGACCAGGTTGAGGGTCAGGTAGAGGCGCGAGTGCGGGTCGATACGGTCGACCTGGACGCCGGCGAAGGCGACGAGGATCAGCAGCGCGCCGGCGATCTGGGCGATTTGGTCGATGTCCATCGGTCGTGGCGACGAAGTCTCGCATCGCCGGCGGAGATCCCGGGGCGCGGGAGCTGCTGGTCACCCCCGGTACCTTGTATCCGGTGGGCAGGGAACTCATTGCCTGGCTGGTTGCGTCGACGCTCGCCGTCGTGGTGATCGGCGTCGGCTTGCGCCGCAACCTGTCCGAGACCACGCGGAGGTGGCTGCCGCGATTCGGAGCGCGACCGACCGCGCGGCTGGGGCTGTATGAGGGCGAGGAAAGACGCCGGCATCCGCTCTCTGCGCGGGAAACGCGCCGGTTGGCCTACGCGTACCTGGTGCTGGGCGTCTTCAACATGGCTCTTGCGGTTTTGGGCGGCGACCTGGAGCTGTTATACGCGGCCTTCGGCGCCGGATGGGTGCTCATTGCCGTGCGGTTTCTGAAAAAGTCGGCACGACCCTCGGGCAGGCCACCCTCTTGGTCTGATTAGGCCAGCGTCGCGTTCGGCGACGCGCCGGGCGCTCCGCCGCCCCCGCCCTGGGAGTCGTCGTCCTCGGCGCACCTGTCGAGCCCGAGGCGGAGCGCCGTCCGGTCGGCTTGCCGCTCGAGCCGGTCGGACCAACGGTCGAGCTCCTTGCCCAGCTTCAGCGCCCCGAGCTCGTAGGCGCGGATCGAGGCGACCTGCATTTCGGCGCCGCGGGTGCCGAGACGGAGCACCTCGCGGTAGCGGACCTGGAGCCCGACCGGCGGCGCGATGCCGTAGAGCTCGCGGTAGCCCGAACGGGTGAGGCGGATCGCGGAGGGCATCACGGCCTCCGCCCAGTCCTGCAAGGCGCGGACGAGCTCCTCCGGGGAGCTGGCGGCGGCGGTCGCCTCTTCCAGCTCTCGCAGCGCCCCCGCGTACTTCGCCTCGAGGGCCTCGCCGCGGGCCTCGAACCGGGAGCAGGCGGCATTCGCGCGCTTGCGGAACGTGTCGGCCGATAGCCGCTCCCCGGGCTCGACGCCTCGGGGGAAGAACATGCGGCCGTCGACGAGGTGCTGTTCGGCCCGGACAACCGGCGTCGCGTCGAACACCTTGGCCGGCCGGGGCAGGCGGATCCGGTGGCTTGACCCGAGGTCGAAGAACTCGATCCGCGTGTCGGTGGTCAACGGTGGGACCCCGTCGGGCGCGATCGTGAGAACGCTCCGCAGGCGACGCGCGATCCCGTCGCCGTCGACCCAGACCTCGACCCTGACCGGTCCCTGTGCCTGCTTGGCGACCTGCTCGTACTGCCGGGCGGCCTCTCGCTCCCCTTCGGCGCGCAGATGGCGGGCGACCGCGGCGGGCCGGATCGCGCTCCTGTAGTGGGTGACGGCGACGCCGCGGACCCTGGTCCTGCCCAGCTCCCGGGGCTCGGCGCCGATCGCCCGCAGCATCTCCAGCTGATCCCCGACGGCACCGCCAGACCCGACCGAGCTCGGGTCGCCGCGGCCGAGCCAGGCCTGGAGGGCGACCCAGCGCTTGCCGCGCGGCAGCGCCTCGCCGAATTCGGAGGACCGCAAATAGACGGTCCGGCCGTCGCCGACCGCTTCGACGTGCATCGACTCCAGCGGCGAGACCTTGGCCGAGAGGCGGATGCGGCTGCGGCCGGTGCGGGCGTCGAAGGCGCCGCCTCCCGCGGCCGCGACCGGCCGCTCCAGGCCGCCGCCGCTGTAGAGGACCTCGACGCTGAGCCGGGCCCCGGTCACCTCTCGCGTCCGCTCGGCGGCGGCGGCGATCGGGTTGAGGTCTTCGCTGCCGTCGTGGAGGGCGGCGTTGAGCAGGACCAGGACCAGCAGCGCCGCGAGCACCCCGACCGCCTGGAGGAGGCGGCGCGGCGGGGAGGAGGGGGAGCGGCGCGGCGGGCTGCCGGTCGCGGCGGGGGCCGGCGCAATCGGCCAGCGCTGCTCCATGCCCGGAGGTGGGACGGATGTCATCGGCTGGCCTCCAACACGGAGGTTTTCGACCGTTTTGCATCGAGCCTTGAGCGGTCGGGCCGGTTTGGACCGATAGCGGAAGCTCGCGTGGCCCGACCGCGCGAAGTAGGCTCGATCCCGTGGGTTTTCTGCAGCCAAGCCCGCCGCCGTTCGAGGTGGGGGAGTGGGAGAAGCTGCCGCACCTGGAGCGGATCCGGCCGCTTGCCGCCGACTGGGCGGTGAACGGGTTCGGGACGCCGGTCGCGGTCTACCTGCTCTACGTGGTGAAGGTCCTCGTCTACGCGGTCGGCGGGCTGCTGGTGATCGCGGCGACGACCCCCGGGCTGGGCGGGCTCGGCGAGCTCGGCAGCTGGTGGACCGAGCCGATCGTCTTCCAGAAGGCGGTGGTTTGGACGATGCTCTGGGAGGTGCTCGGGCTCGGCGCCGGCTCGCTGCCGCTCACCCTGCGCTTCTCGCCGATGATCGGCGGCGTCCTCTACTGGCTGCGGCCGGGCACGACCCGGCTGCCACCCTGGCCCGACCGCGTGCCGCTGACCCGTGGCACGCGGCGGACGCTCCTCGACGTCGCCCTCTACGCGGGCCTGCTCGCCGCGCTGGTCTTCCTGCTCGTCTCCAACGGGATCGACCGCGCCGCGGCGGAGGCGGGCCGCCTCGATCCCGTCGCGGTCGGTGTCGCGCTCGCCCTGCTGGGCGCACTCGGCCTGCGCGACAAGGTGCCCTTCCTCGCCGCCCGGGCCGAGATCTACGGGACCCTGATGATCGTCTTCCTCTTCCCGCTGAGCAGCGTGATCGTCGCCGCCCAGCTCGTCTTCATCGCGATCTGGTGGGGCGCCGCCTCCTCGAAGCTGAACCGTCACTTCCCCTTCGTGGTGACCACGATGATCAGCAACACGCCGTGGAACCGGTCCCGCGCCTTCAAGCGGCGGCTCTACCGCGACCACCCGGACGACCTCCTGCCCTCGCAGCAGGGCGCCCTCGGCGCCCACATGGGGACCGCGATCGAGTTCACCCTTCCGGCGATCCTGCTGGTCACCAGCGGCGGCTGGCTCGGCACGGTCGCGGTCGCCGGGATGGTGATCTTCCACCTCCACATCCTCTCCACCTTCCCGCTGGCGGTGCCGCTGGAGTGGAACGTGTTCATGATCTTCGGCGTCCTCTTCCTCTTCGGCCAGTACGGCGACCTGCCGCTCTCCGCCGCCTTCGACGAGCCGCTGCTGGTGGCGATCCTCGCGGTGCTCTGTGTCGGCATCCCGGTGCTCGGCAACTTCCGTCCCGATCTCGTCTCCTTCCTGCCCTCGATGCGTTACTACGCCGGCAACTGGGCGACCAGCCAGTGGCTGTTCCGCAAGCAGGGCGAGGCGGAGAAGCGGCTTGACGAGAGGGTCGTCAAGTCGGCCCCGATCGTCACCGAGCAGCTGGCCAAGTTCTACGACCCGGAGCTGATCGGTGTCCTCGTCTACAAAGGGCTCGCCTTCCGCTCGATGCACTCCCACGGCCGCGCCCTCAACGGCCTCTCGGCCCGCGCCGTCGAGGACATCGAGGCCTACGACGTGCGCGAGGGCGAGCTGGTCGCCGGGGTCGTGCTCGGGTACAACTTCGGCGATGGTCACTTCCACGACCAGCGCCTGCTGGCCGCGGTGCAGGAGCGCTGCGGCTACGGGCCGGGGGAGCTGCGGGTGGTGACGCTCGAGTCCCAGCCCGCTCACATGCAGCGGCAGCGCTACCGGATCTGGGACGCCGCCGAGGGCCTGGTCGAGGAGGGCTGGGTCGACGTCGCCGAGATGGTCCGGCGCCAGCCCTGGCAACCGGCGCCGCCCTCCGCATGAGCGAGGCGGTCGTGGTCGGCGCCGGCCCCAACGGGCTGGCCTGCGCGGCACACCTGGCGGCGAGCGGGGTGCCGGTGACCGTGATCGAGGCGGCGGCCGAGATCGGCGGCGGCGCTCGCAGCGCCGAGCTGACCGTGCCCGGCCTCCTGCACGACGTCTGCAGCGCCTCGCACCCGATGGCGGTGGCGGCGCCGGCCCTGACCGGGCTCGACCTTGGCCGCCACGGGCTCGAGTGGCGCTGGTCCGAGGTCGAGCTGGCGCACCCGCTGGACGGTGGCGGCGGGGCGGCAATGGAGCGCTCGGTCGAGGCGACCGCCGCCGGCCTCGGCCGCGACGGCCGCGCCTGGCAGCGGCTGTTCGGGGCGCCGGCGCGGGGCTTCGAGGCGCTGGTCGAGGACATCATGCGGCCGGTCCTGCACGTCCCGCGCCACCCGTTGCGGCTGGCCCGGTTCGGGCTCCCGACCCTGCCGCCGGCGACCTGGGTGGCGCGCCGCTTCGCGACCGCCGAGGCGCGGGCGCTCTACGGCGGCGTCGCCGCCCACTCCTTCGCCCCGCAGGGCAAGCCGCTGGGCGCCGCCGCCGTGGCGATGGCGATGGTCGCCGCCGGGCACAGCGTCGGCTGGCCGGTCGCCCGCGGCGGCTCCGGGGCGATCGCCGCGGCGCTGGCCGCGGTGGTGCGCGAACACGGCGGCACGATCGAGACCGGGCGCCGGGTGCGCTCGCTGGCCGAGCTGCCGGCCGCCGACGCGGTGGTGCTCGACCTCGCTCCGGGCGCGGTCGCGGAGCTTGCGGGGGAGCGGCTGCCGGCCCGGGTGGCGCGCGCCTATCGCCGCTACCGTCACGGCCCCGGCGCCTTCAAGGTCGACCTCGCGGTCGAGGGCGGGGTGCCGTGGCAGTTCGAGCCGGCGCGCCGCGCCGCCACCGTCCACGCCGCCGGCTCCCATGAGGAGCTGGTCGCCGCCGAGCGCGACGTCAACCGCGGCCGGATGCCGGAGCGGCCCTTCGTCCTGGTCGGCCAGCAGTACCTCGCCGACCCGGAGCGCTCGGCCGGCGACCTGCACCCGGTCTGGTCCTACGCCCACGTCCCCAGCGGCTACGACGGCGACGCGACCGAGGCGGTGATCGGCCAGATCGAGCGCTTCGCCCCCGGCCTGCGCGACCGGATCGTCGCCACCGCCACCCGCTCCCCGGCCGAGCTGGAGGCCGAGAACCCCAACTACGTCGGCGGCGACATCATCGCCGGCGCCAACACTCCCTGGCAGACCCTGATCCGGCCACGCCTGGCGCTCGACCCCTACGCGACCGGCATCCCCGGCGTCTACATCTGCTCGGCCGCGACCCCGCCCGGCGGCGGCATCCATGGAATGGGCGGCTACAACGCCGCCCAGAGCGTGCTCCGCCAGCTCTGACCCGCAGCCCCGTCGATGCTGTGTGGGGGTGGGCTGGCGCGCCTCCTACACTTGTTGGATGGGTACCGAGCAGACCTACACGCTGTACCGGCGTGGGATCGAGCTGCTCGAAGACGGCGACTTCGAGCATGCGACGGAGCCGCTTGCCGAGGCGGCGCGCCGCGCCCCCGAGAAGTCCTCAGTGCGCGAGGCGTTGGGCCGCGCCTACTACCGGGCCGGCCGCTTCGCCCAGGCGGCGGCCGAGTTCGAGGCGGTGGTCGAGTCCCACCATGTCGACGACCATGCCCACTTCTGCCTCGGCCGGGCGCTCACCAAGACCGGCGAGAAGGAGCGGGCGCGGCACCACCTGGCGCTGGCCGCCAACCTCCGTCCCGACCGCAGCGACTACCGCTTCTACCGGCAGTTGCTGGAAGCCTCGACCTGAGGCAGTCGGCTCGGCCTACAGGCCGCGGACCAGGCGGCCGACCGTTTCCTCGGAGAAGTAGGGGCCGTAGGTCTTGCTCTTGTCGCGCAGGTGGAGGTAGCTGTTGACGCCGTTGATCTCGGAGCCGTCGCCGACCAGCCAACCGCCGCCGCTGGCCCCGGGCGCCCAGCGGCACCGGATGCCGAGGGTCGGCGGCCCCGGCAGCGGGTAGGTGAGCCGGTCGTCGCCGGCAAACGAGGAGGCGCAGCCCTGCATCCGGGTCGAGCGGCCGGGATAGCCGAAGGTCTGGAACCGCTGCCGGCGGGTTTTGCCGAGCACGATCCTGGCGCCGCCGCCGACCGCGTCGGCGACCTCGACCCCTTCCTTGTTGGGGCGGACGAGGAAGGCGCCGAGGTCGAAGTCGACGTTGCCGTGCCGGACCCACTGGCGCGGCGCGTAGACGTGGTTGCCGCGGGCGACGAAGGCGCCGAACGGGGCGGTCCTGCCGGTGTAGGCGGGGACGAAGAGGATGTTCCGGAACCAGGTGCTGCGCCCGCGGCGCCCTTCGGGGCCGCTGTTGACGCAGTGGCCGGCGGTGAGGACGAGCTGCCGGGTGGGGCTGTCGATCGCGGTCGCCGAGCAGAAGCCGGTGAGTTTGCCCTGGCGGATGAAGACCCGCCCGTTGACCGCGTAGGGCAGCTCGCGCGGGGTCTCGACCGGGTGGAAGTTGGTGGCCGCGCCCGGCGCCGGCTGTCGCCCGAGCCGCAGCCGCGACCTGCCGCGGCGGTCGAGGACGAGGTCGAGCGGGCGGGCGCTGCGCATCCGCTCCGGGGTCCAGAAGCGCAGCACCTCGGCGGCGGCCGAGGCGCTGCTGGCCGAGGCGCCACCGGGCGCCCGCACTCGCTCCGCGGCGGCAAGCGGCGCGGTCAGGGCAAGCGCCGCGAGCGCCATCCCGAGGGCGGCGGTCAGCGGGCGGATACGGTGCGGAAGTGCCTGCATCGGCGAGTCAGGATAGAGGGGCCACGCGGCGCCCCTGGACGCTTGTCGGTGGCCCGGCCGCCTACCGGACCGGCCTGCCGTTCGGCTTCACGACCAGCCACAGCCCGCCGAACTCGCGCACGTCCTGGCAGAGGATCCGGCCCGGGGCATCGTCTACGTAGTAGTAGAGCGGCCGGCCGCGGTAGGTCACCTGTCGCTTGCCGTTGCGCCGCTTCACGGTGCCGAGCAGCCGCGCCCTGATCCCCTTGCCGGCCCGCGGCTTGCCCTTGGTCAGAAACGGCGGCCAGGCGCGGGCGCAGTTGCCGAAGCAGCGGCTCCTGCGGCGCCGGTCCTTGGTGAAGAGGTAGAGCGCCTCGCCGCGGCCGTTGGCGACCACCCGGCCGAACTGCGAGTCGACCACGGTCAGCTTGACGCCCCGCTGGCGCTTCGAGGCCGATGCCTCGCCCTCCGAATCGGGGGCGGTGGCGCCACCTCCGAGCAGACCGACCGCGGCAATCGCGATCACGGACAGCATCCCCATCTCGTTCCTCCTCGTCTCTGGTCCAGGCACCCACAAGGGTCCCGGACCGAGATTACGAGAAGGTGACGGCCCGGGACCCCGGCCGGCGCTCAGCCGAGCAGCGGGAAGACGCAGCGGTAGTGGGTTGGAGTGGTGGAGAGGGAGGAGTCAATCTCGCCTACCGGGGACACGGTGACCACGGCGAAGACGCCTTCTCCCGACACCACGGGGATGTCACCACTCCACTCGCCTCCTTCCGCCAGCGAGACTTCGGGCTCGAGCGCGAAGGCAGCCAGCGCCAGCGCCTCCGGCAGCTCGCCGCCCCGGTCGGCGCAGGCCCGCGCCGCCGCGTCGGCGGCGACCGCGGTCGGCTGGTGGGAGGCCTGCCAGCAGGCGCCGGCGAAGTGACGCGTGCCCGCCCCGCACCCGGCCGCGTAGCCGTTGACCCGCTGCGCGTCGGCGGCGCTGACCGCGTGCACCGCCGTGCCGGCGCTGGCGGCCGAGTCGGCGTTGGCGGCGTGGGCGGCGCTTGGGACCCGGCCCAGGGTCGAGGCGTCGACCTGGGCGCCGGTCACCGAGCCGCGGGCGAGGCGGCTGCCCGGGATCGTCCCCGGCCGCAGCCGGTTGCCTGGCACCGAGCGCACGATCAGCCGGTTGCCGGGCAGCGACTTGACCTTGATCGAGTGCCCGTTGATCCGCTTCGCGGCGTAGACGGTGCCGCCGAGCGCGACGAACAGCGCCAGGCAGGCGATTGCCACCGCCACCCGGCCGCCGAGTCCTCCCCTCATCGAGATCCCCCTTCTCCCGCCCCGGCCGGTATCAGTTGTAAACGGCCGGGTTCTTTTCAGTGCCACCAGGTTAGCTGAGCGCTCGAGTGGCGCGGCGGCGCCGCGGCCGTCGGCGGGCCGGGTAGACTCGCCGCTGTAAATACGGTCGGTGGTGAAGGGAAGTCCGGTGCGAATCCGGCGCGGTCCCGCCACTGTGACCGGGTCAAGGAGGTCGCGGGCGCCAAGCGCGTCAGCCACTGGGGACGACACAGACTCCCCGGGAAGGTGCGACCTACCACCCCGGAAGCCAGGAGACCTGCCTCCGACCAGCCAATACAACCCTCGAGGAAAGGGTGGCGTAAATGCCAAGATTCACCCCATTCCGGCTGGCGGCAGCGTGTGCGCTGGTCGCGGTCCTGTCCCTGTCGATCGTCTCCACCGCCGCGGCGAAGGGCCTCTCGGCCGATCTGCGCGTGGTCGGGAAGAAGGGCAGGGTCCTGACCGAAAAGCGGGTCGGCGCTCGCACCACCGCGGTCAAGACGAGCCCACGGGCGCGCTGCTTCGGCCCTGAAAACGGCGGCAGCGGCAAGCCGGTCTCGATCCGCGGCAACACCGCGATGGGCCTGCTCGCCAGGGCCTCGAAGTCGACCCCGCGGCTGCGGCCGCTGCTGATCAGCGACGCCTTCGACTTCGGTCTGGCGCTCTGCGGGATCGGCGGCAACGTCGCCAGGGCCGGGACCGAAGAGTCCTGGTACCTGAAGATCAACCACAGGGCGCAGTCGGTCGGTGGCGACCAGGCGCGGGTGCGGCGCGGCGACGAAGTCGTCTGGGCGCTGGTGACGTCGTTCGAATACCCGGACGAGCTCTGGCTGAAGGCGCCGCGGCGCGCCAGGGCCGGCAAGGCGTTCACGGTGCGGGTCTTCGCCTACGACGGGAGCGGCAAGCGCCGGCCGGTCAAGGGGGCGAAGGTGACCGGGGCGAAGTCCCGGACCCGAGCCGACGGCCGCACCAAGGTGAGGCTGCCCGGCCCGCGGCGGCTGATCGCCCGCAAGGGCCAGGAAATCCCCTCCGCGAAGGTCGCGGTCTGCGTCGGGGGCCGCTGCCCCAAGTGACCCGGAGCCGCTGCACGGCGGTCGCGATCGCGCTGCTCACGGCGGCGCTCGCGGCTGCCGGCTGCGGCCTCGGACCGGGGGAGGAGGTCGGCTCGGTCGAGCTGACCGTGACCCGGGACTTCGGTGCCGAGCCGTTGCTGGAGCGCTCGCTGCAGGCCCGCGAGTCCGACACCGTGATGCGGGCGCTGGAAGCCGAGGCCGAGATCGAGACCCGGTACGGCGGCGGCTACGTGAGCGCGATCGAGGGAGTGGCCGAAGGCAGCGTGGGCGGCAGTCCCCACGAC
>Ga0210063_1000365_pt1 | contig 14522 bp, 10 predicted proteins | sample Muzzi_PWA_D1_FD_185529 | JGI IMG/M metagenome (GOLD analysis project Ga0210063, IMG submission 185529) | Wetland microbial communities from San Francisco Bay, California, USA, that impact long-term carbon sequestration - Muzzi_PWA_D1 (SPAdes) | ecosystem: Environmental > Aquatic > Marine >... | reverse complement strand
AGAAAGACATTCAGCACATGCTGTGGTGATAGCATCTGGTGGTTATGGTAATGTTTATTATCTATCTACTAATGCCATGGGAAGTAATGCTACTGCTGCATGGAAGATTCATAAAAAAGGAGCGTATTTTGCAAACCCTTGTTATACGCAAATTCATCCAACATGTATTCCACGTTCAGGAGATTATCAATCAAAGTTAACCTTAATGTCTGAGTCGCTTCGTAATGATGGACGTATTTGGGTACCTAAAAATATGGATGATGTTATGGCAATTCGTGAAGGCCGTAAAAAGCCAACCGATTTGTCTGAAGAAGAAAGAGACTACTATTTAGAGCGACGTTATCCAGCCTTTGGGAATTTAGTGCCTCGAGATGTAGCCTCTAGAGCAGCCAAAGAACGCTGTGATGCTGGATATGGAGTTAATGCAACTGGTGAAGCCGTTTATCTTGATTTTAAATCAGCCATTGAGCGTTACGGAAAAGAGCAAGCCAAAATACATGGAATTTCTAACCCATCTAAAGAGAAAATTATAGAATTAGGTGAAGGTATTATAGAAGCCAAATATGGTAACCTTTTCCAGATGTATGAGAAAATTGTGGATGAAAATCCCTACAAAACACCAATGATGATTTATCCAGCAACACATTATACCATGGGTGGTGTTTGGGTAGATTATAATTTAATGACAACAGTTGATGGCTTATATTGCATAGGTGAAGCAAATTTTTCAGACCATGGAGCAAACCGTCTTGGAGCTTCTGCATTAATGCAAGGTTTGGCTGATGGATACTTTGTGTTGCCTTACACTATTGGAGATTATTTATCTCACGATATTAGAACAGGTAAAATCCCAACGAATACACTAGAATTTGATGAAGCTGAAAAAGAAGTAACAGATAGAATTAATTTCTTTATTAAGAATAAAGGCAAACATTCGGTTGATTATTTTCACAAAAGATTAGGTAAGGTGATGTGGGACAAAGTTGGAATGTCGCGTAATGAACAAGGACTAAAAGAAGCAATTGAAGAGATTAAAGAAATTCGCCGAGAATTTTGGAAAGACGTAAAAGTTCCTGGAATAGCCAATGAAATGAATTCAGAGTTGGAAAAAGCTGGACGCGTTGCAGATTTTCTTGAATTAGGTGAGTTATTCGCTAAAGATGCTTTAGAAAGAAATGAATCTTGTGGTGGACACTTTAGAGAAGAATCGGTAGAATTAGATGGCGAGCAAAAAGGCGAAGCAAAACGTAACGATAAAGATTATGCGTATGTAGCTGCTTGGGAATATAAAGGTGAGCCAAGTGATGCGGTTTTACATAAAGAAGAATTAGAATTTGTTGATATAGAATTGAAACAACGTTCATACAAATAGAAAATATATGAATCTTACATTAAAAATTTGGAGACAAAAAGACTCAAACTCAAAGGGTCAGATGGTAGATTATAAAGTAACCGATATTTCAGAGCATATGTCTTTTCTTGAAATGATGGACGTTTTAAACGAGCAGTTGGTTAATTCTAGCGAAGAACCTGTTGCTTTTGACCATGATTGTAGAGAAGGTATTTGTGGCATGTGCTCAATGTACATTAACGGAGAAGCTCATGGTCCTGACAGAGGCGTTACAACCTGTCAGTTGCATATGCGCATGTTTAAAGATGGAGACACCATTACAATAGAACCATTTAGAGCGGCTGCATTTCCTGTAATTAAAGATTTGGTTGTTGATAGGAGTTCATTTGAGCGTATTCAACAAGCAGGAGGCTATATTTCAGTAAATACTTCAGGTAACACTCAAGATGCGAATGCCATTCCTATTTCTAAACATGCTGCAGACGAAGCTATGGATGCTGCAACATGTATAGGTTGTGGTGCTTGTGTAGCAACGTGTAAAAATTCATCAGCAATGTTATTTGTTGGGGCAAAAGTGAGTCAGTATGCATTATTACCACAAGGGCAAATAGAAGCTGCAGATCGTGTTAAGAATATGGTGGCTCAAATGGATTTAGAAGGTTTTGGTAATTGTACAAATACTGGAGCTTGTGAAATTGAATGTCCTAAAGGCATCTCATTAGAAAACATTGCTCGAATGAATAGAGAGCTAATGAAAGCTAGTTTAAAATAGCTACTATTTAAAACTGATTAAAATTTAGTTATAATCTCAAGTATATACTTGAGATTTTTTTTAGCTTTGCCGTCCCTATTTTTAAGACATGCAGATTAATAGCACTTCATATTTTTTTATAATACTATTTTTTGTATTTGGTTTTTCTTCGGCACAAAATGGGTCATCAAGCCATGTTAGTGAAGTTACTTTATTTAATGAGACTACTTTACTTTATAATATTAAAACGATTTCTTCAGATAGTTTTGAAGGTAGAAGAACAGGAACTCTCGGAGCAGTTAAAACAAAAAAGTATATTATTAAGGCTTTTGAATCTTTAAATGTTAAACCTCTAAGAAAAAATTATGAGCAGCCGTTTTCATTTTCAGATAAAGGGAAAAATTATCATGCGGCTAATATTTTAGGCCTTATATCTGGAACAACTTTTCCAGAAAGCTATGTTGTAATAAGTGCACATTATGACCATGAAGGTATTAAAAGAGGAAATATATATAATGGAGCAGATGATAACGCTTCTGGGTTAAGTGCTTTATTCAGTTTTGCGGAATACTTTAAAAATAACCCACCAAAACATTCAGTAATACTTGCTGCTTTTGATGCTGAAGAACTAGGGATGATAGGTTCTGAGTATTTTGTAAAAAACTCAATTATTCCATTAAAAGAGATTATGATCAATTTTAATCTTGATATGATTAGTCGTAGTGATGAAAATGTCTTATTTGCTGTAGGAACTAGCTATTCTGAAACACTTAAAGAAGTTGTTTTAAAAACTAAATATTCAGAAAAGATTAAACTCCTTACGGGTCATGATAATAAAAAGGATTGGAGAAATGATTGGACATATTCTTCAGATCAGAGCTCCTTCCATAAAAAAGGGATTCCGTTCTTATATTTTGGTGTAGAAGACCATGCTGATTATCATAAACCTACTGATGACTTTGAAAATATAAACCCTGAATTCTATATTGAAGCTGTAAAAACTATTATTTCTGTTTTCGAAAAAGTAGATGATTTGCAGATAAAAAGATAATTAAAATTATGCTATTTTAAATCACTTTATGGAGAAGTGATTATCTTTAATGCATGAATCACATTTCAAAACTCCCGCAAGTACAACTCTCTATATTTGCAAAAATGACAGCTTTGGCTAACAAGTACAAAGCTATAAATTTATCTCAAGGATTTCCAAATTTTAAAAGCGATTCTAAACTCATTGATTTGGTTTCTCAAGCAATGAGATCTGGATACAACCAATATGCACCAATGCCAGGCATTTTGCCATTAAGAGAGGCCATTGCAAATAAATTAGGCCGTCTTTATAACTCTACCTACAATCCAGAAACAGAAATCACGATTACTTCTGGTGCTACACAAGCAATTTATTCTATTATTTCTGCATTTGTAAAACAAAATGATGAGGTTGTCATATTCAAGCCCGCTTACGATAGCTATGAACCTACAACTCAATTAAATGGCGGAATAGTTGTGCCTATACAGTTGATAGCACCATACTATAAAATAGATTGGAATGTTGTTAAACAAAAAGTCAATGATAAAACTAAAATGATTATCATTAATACACCTCAAAACCCAAGTGCGACAATTTTTTCTGAACAAGACATGTTGCAATTACAAAAGATTACCAGAAATACCAATATAATCATTTTAAGTGATGAGGTCTATGAGCATATTATTTTTGATAATGAAAAGCACGAGAGTGTATGTTTGTTTCCAGATTTGAAATCAAGAAGTTTTCTAGTTGCTTCCTTTGGAAAAACTTTTCATAACACAGGTTGGAAAATGGGATATTGCTGTGCTCCAAAAGTGTTGATGGAAGAATTTAGAAAAGCGCATCAATTTACAGTGTTTTCAGTAATCCACCCTATACAAATAGCACTTGCTGAATATTTAAAAGAGCCAAATCATTATTTGGAGATACCACAATTTTACCAAAACAAGCGTGATTTGTTAACAGAATTACTTGAAGGTTCAAAATTTACAATACTTCCATCTAAAGGAACTTATTTTATGTTGTTGGATTACTCAAAAATAACAAACGAAAAAGATGTAAATTTTGCAGAGAGATTAACTAAAGAGTACGGTATTGCCTCTATTCCTTTATCAGTTTTTAATGATAATCATTTAGATCAAAAAGTGCTACGTTTTTGTTTTGCAAAAACCGAAGATACTTTGAAAGAATCTGCTGAAATTTTAAATAAAATTTGATACATTAGAGTATATGCAAGAAGAATTAAAAATAGCATTTATACAAACAGATTTAGTTTGGGAAAAACAAAAGAAAAACCGTAAGAATTTTAAAGAAAAAATTGAAAGTATTGTGCAACCTGTTGACATTATCATACTTCCAGAAATGTTCACAACTGGGTTTACAATGAACGCCAAAGATAATTCTGAAACGATGAATGGTAAAACCGTTGAATGGATGCAGATACGCGCAAAAGAAAAAGATGCAGCCATTGTCGGAAGTATCATTATTGAAGACAATAGTAAATATTATAACCGATTGCTATTTGTTCATCCAGATGAAACCATAGAGTATTATGATAAAAGACACACATTTGCGTATGCAGGAGAAGACAAGGTTTTTAAAGCAGGTGCAGAAAAATTGATCGTAAACTATAAAAGCTGGAAATTATTTCCTTTGGTATGTTACGACTTAAGGTTTCCAGTTTGGGCAAGAAACATTGACGATTATGATGCTCTAATTTATGTTGCCAATTGGCCCAAGCCAAGAATCAATGCTTGGGATGCTTTGCTTAAAGCACGAGCAATAGAGAATATGAGCTATTGTATAGGCGTAAATAGGATAGGGCTAGACAAAGAACAAAACGAATACATAGGGCATTCAGCAGCGTATGATGTTCTAGGTAATTGTATAACTGCAATTAAGCCTAATAGAGAACAAATAGAAGTGGTTACTTTGCAAAAAAGTCATTTGAACTTTTATAGAAATAAACTTGGATTTTTAAACGATAAAGACAACTTTAATCTAGTAAAATAAATTCTCTTATTTCGTCCCAATTGGCTCTTACATCTATTAATTCGGGGTAATAACTCACACGTTCAGATTGTTGTTTTTTGAGATAACTACCAGAATCATATTTCCTATTTCCATTGCTATCAAATATGACCCTTAAAAGATATTTTCCTGGATTAACATATCTGAAGTCAAAAAATTTAGGTTCATCAGAAAATTGTTCTGCTTTAATTTCACCTTTTTCGTCTGTTAATTGAATAATAATAGGATATTTAGCATTTTGAAGGGATACACGAACATTACCATAATCTGAAAATGCTTTCGTTTTAATAGAATAGTTTAAAGTGTCATTAGAACTCCCATAAAAGTCAGTTAAGCTATTTGGTAACAATTGGATTTTATAGCTGGTACTTTCAGTTTTTTCAAAATCTAATACCACAATATTAGAGATTGTATCAAAAGTTGTTTTAAAATCTACAACTAAAGAATCTTGGTCAATAATGTTGATTTTTGTTTCGTCAAAAGCCTTAAATGGTATGCTAGCTGAAATCTTATAAGGTTCACTAAAATTAATATTGCCCGTTGTTTTAGGATTGATTTTTAAAGTATCTTGTTCTTTAGATCTAATTTTTAATGTAAAATCTTTTGTAAAATCTCCGTTAGACACATTAAATACAAGAGAATCTACTTCAAGCTTTGGTTTGTACCAATAGTAAAGTGTATCTGCTTTTTCATCTTTTGTAATGGTATATTCAAAATCCTCAGGTGTTTCAGAAAGTATATTAATATTCATTCCTTTATAATCACCTTCGTAACCAAATGCAATTTTTTCACCTGATACTAAACTAGGTCTTGTAGCATTAAAATCTAAATCCTCTTTAAATAATTTTAGATTGTAGGTAGAATCTGTAGGTACATTTATAAAGCTTTTATGAAACCCAATTTTATCTAATTTTTGCTGAAATTTATAATCTTGATTTCCATCTTTAAGAGCTATCAACATATATTGACCAGCTTTTATATTTTCAATAGAAAAAGTTGTAAGGCTATCAAGAGTATTTGTTACATATTTTGGAGGTTTCTTGTAAATTATAGAATCTGAAAAAGTAGAATCTACTTCATACAAAACCACTGACACAAAATCATCTGGCTTTTTTTGAAGTGCGTCAAAGACCTGACCTTTTACTGTTAATGAATCTATATAATCGCCTGTTGAAAACACATATCTGTAAAAAGGATAAGGGTTTTCTTCGTTATTATCTACTATGCTGTTACCAAAGTTAAAAGCATAAGTAGTATTTGCTTCAAGAGTATCGGTTATTTTTATTGAAATATATTTATTAGCACCTCCAAGTGGTGTTATTTCTGGTTGAGGATCCATTGGAGGAGAAATAATTAGTTGCTTTTGTAAATCTTTTATTTTAATAAACTCATTAAAATATATCCTGATTTCTTGTTCTGTAAAGTTAGTTGAAAAATTTTCAGGTTCCGATTTTAAAATCTGTGGAGGCTCAACATCTTTAGGACCTCCTTGAGGAGTGCCACGATTGGCACAGTTTATAAAAATTAAACTTATAACAGCTACAAAAAGTAAATTTGCAAAAGATCTATTCATTACCAGTAATGATTTTTGACAAATTAACAACATATTTATTATTAACGAAAAACTTAATTCGCAATTGCCATGGAGGCAACACTTATTTTTAAATTATGTGCTTGATTCAGCACATTAACACAAGATTCAATGGTTGCTCCAGTCGTGATTATATCATCTACCAAAAGAATATGTTTGCCTTTAATAAGATGTTTGTTTTGAATGGTAAAAATTTCTTCACTATTATTCCAACGTGCAAAACGACCTTTGAATACCTGAGATTCAGTATTATAAATTTTTATAAGCACATTATCAAAATACCCACAATTTAAAGCGTTTGCAATATGCTTTCCAAATTTAGCAACTTGATTATAACCTCTTTTTTTCAGTTTCTTTTTATGTAAGGGCACAGGAATTACAACATCGATATCTTTAAAATTTTCAAGAGTTTTTAATTCTTCACCTAACCAATCTCCTAGAAACACACCAATATCTTCATAACCTCTATATTTTAAGTTGTGTATTAGTTCCTGAACGATACCTTTCTTTTTAAAACGTAATAAAGCTGTTGCTTGTTCTATTTTTACTCGACCATAAAAAATCTTTAATACAAAATCATCTCCATTAATGTGAAAGTTGGTAACAGGCAAGTCGTGCCTACAATCTGTACAAATATATTTTTCGTTATCACTTAAATGACTGTTACATGAATAACAAACTTTTGGGAAGAATAAATTAATAAGATTTTCTGCTATTTGTAACATGTTAATCTATAATGATGTTCTAAAAATAGGTAATTTAGCTACATCATAAAAATGAATAATATTTATCAATCCACTACATTTGTTTGAAGTGGTTTTATATTTTTGCAGCATGGCAAATAATGATGATCAATTTAAGAAGGTAATTTCTCATGCAAAGGAATATGGTTATGTATTTCAGAGTAGTGAAATTTACGATGGTTTAAGTGCAGTTTATGATTATGCACAGAACGGTGTCGAGTTAAAAAAGAATATTCGTGACTATTGGTGGAAAGCCATGGTACAAATGCACGATAACATAGTTGGTATAGATGCAGCTATTTTTATGCATCCAACCACATGGAAAGCTTCTGGCCATGTCGATGCTTTCAATGACCCTCTAATTGACAACAAAGATTCTAAAAAACGCTATCGCGCTGATGTTCTCATTGAAGATTATTGCGCAAAGATTGAAGCTAAAATCAATAAAGAGATTGCCAAAGCAGCAAAGCGCTTTGGTGATGCTTTTAATGAAAAGGAATTTGTTTCTACCAATCAAAGAGTTTTAGGGTATCAGGAAAAAATAGACAATACACTTGCAAGAATGGGTAAGTCTTTAGAAAATGAAGATTTAGCAGATGTAAAAGCACTCATTGAAGAACTGGAAATTGCAGATCCATTAACAGGAAGCAGAAATTGGACAGATGTAAAACAATTCAACTTGATGTTTGGTACTAAACTTGGTGCTTCTGCAGAATCTGCCATGGATTTGTATTTACGCCCAGAAACAGCTCAAGGTATTTTTGTTAACTTTTTGAATGTTCAGAAATCAGGACGTATGAAAATTCCGTTCGGTATTGCACAAACAGGAAAAGCCTTTAGAAATGAAATCGTAGCAAGACAGTTTATTTTTAGAATGCGCGAGTTTGAACAAATGGAAATGCAATTCTTTATCAAACCAGGAACACAAGTAGAATGGTATGAGCATTGGAAAGCAACTAGAATGAAATGGCACTTATCACTTGGAATGGGGAAAGATAACTATCGTTTTCATGACCATGATAAGTTAGCTCATTACGCAGATGCTGCTTGTGATATTGAGTTTAAATTTCCTTTTGGATTTAAAGAATTAGAAGGAATTCATTCGCGAACAGATTTCGATTTAAAGGCGCACGAAGAATATTCAGGAAAGAAATTACAGTATTTTGACCATGAAGATAACGCAAGTTATACACCGTATGTATTAGAAACTTCTATTGGTTTAGACCGTATGTTTTTAGCCGTATTTTCAAATTCGTTGGTAGAGGAAGAATTGGATAATGATACCACCAGAACCGTATTAAAACTACCAGCAGTTTTAGCACCAACAAAAGCAGCTATTTTACCTTTGGTTAAAAAGGATGGTTTGCCAGAGATTGCACGTAAGATTGTTGAAGATTTAAAATGGGATTTTAATGTAGATTATGATGAAAAGGATGCAGTTGGAAGGCGATACAGAAGGCAAGATGCCAATGGAACACCTTTCTGTATTACTGTAGATCATGATACATTAGAAGACAACACAGTCACGATTCGTTATCGTGATACTATGGAACAAAAACGTGTAAAAATTGAAGATCTTCGTGACATTATTAAGCAGGAAGTTGATGTGAAACATTGGTTGATGAAAATGTAGTTTTTGTCATGCCGAACACGATTCAGTATCTTTTTTTTAAAATCGATAACCAATAATAAGGCCACCTTTGCCAACAAAATCGAAATCTCCTTCATCATTATTAAATAAATTTCTTCCTAACCCAAAACTCAATTCAAAAATAAAATTGCGTTTGTTAATCCATTTACCACCACAACCAATTCCCAAAGCAAAATCAGTTACATATTTAGAGTCTTCGTCTTCAAAAAGTTCTCTTTTGGCAGAATTTAACATACCAAAACCTTCAGCAAAAAATCCAGCGGCATATTTTTCGCCAAAATAAAACCTGTAATAAGGCGAAATGTAATATTGAATATCGTCTCTCACATTATTATCAAAAGGTATCATAACAGAAATACCCATGCCTGATTCTTCATTCAATAGATATTCATAAGTAACTTCAAACGCGCCTGCCAATAAAAAAAAACCATTTAATTTGACTTCGTTTAGATTTTGGTTTAAAGGTTCATCGTTGTTTTTAGATTCGTCTTGGGCTTTTACCGAAAATATAGACAGACTGAATAATAAAATAAGTACAGAATATTTCACAAATTAGAAATTAGAATTAGTCTTTATTTACAGATGCTAATATAGTTTAAAGGTTGCTTCTCTAAAGAAAAAAATTGTAAGAATAATTATTTTGTTATTTACGGTTTTTCCGTAACAAAAACTAAAAAATAGGTTATAGCTTTATAGCATATCCCTCAAATGGAAATTAATAGCGTTTGTAAGAAATATTATGTTATGGACTACATAATTTCCAAATTTAAGCCAATATAAAAGCCCTGACTTTATTAAGTCCGGGCTTTTAGATTAAAAATAGGCTTTTAACTGCACTGTTCCTGTATGAATGGTTTTACTAGTTTCGGTTTTTCTTCCCAGATAAGAGAGGTTTAAATCTAAAAATTTGGTTATTTTCTTTTGAGCCAATAAACTCCAAGTAAAATTCTTTCCTGGCTGTAAACCTTCCATCATTTGGTAACCAACTGGAGAATTTGGATTGCCAACATAATCATTTGAAAAGTAATTAAACTCTCCATTTATGGCACCTTTTTGACTATTTGAAAATGCAAATGAAGCACCATACTTTTGTTGTTTTAAAGTTTCTAAACCGCCAATGGCATTATCTTTATTTGTATTTTGATAATAGATATCAAAACGAGTATTGTCATTTAAAAGATAAGATAGTTTAGGGTTAAAGCTTACTTCGTCTATATTGTAATTTTTTGAGGTGTAATTTTCGCTAATACTTTCATTAACATTCAAAGCAGATTGTAAATTGATGAGCCAGCTTGTCGCAAATTTGTGATTGAAATGAATTTGGTGACTTTTTAAATTATTCTCAATCGAGCCAATAGATAACTGATTCCTTGATTGGTTGTTTAGATAAGTATAGGAAGTCGTAAAATGTTGCTTGCCTCTATTAAAAAACAGCACATTCCTAAAGTTAAGTTGTAAACCTAACTGATTTTCTTTATCGTCATTGAAGGGATTTAGATTAAAATTATCTCCATCCCTTTTTGTTTTTCTATCAATTAAATAAGATGCTTGATTATAAAAATGAGACCAGAATTTTTTACTTCCCTTTTCTTCAACTGACCATTGCGAAGGATTTATGGTTATGATTTGACTTAGCTTGTTTTGATGTGTTTTTATAAATACACGATTAGGTAAAAGAACCCTTATGTACTTTCCTTGATCTTGAAATTGAGCAATTTCAAATTCTTCAAGCTCCTGAATATTGTTGTCGTTGTAATCAATCCAAGTATAAGCGCCTTGACCTGGTTCAACTTCTACATAGGTAAAATCTTGTTGTGGTAAAGTTCCAGAACTGGTTTCAAAAACCGTATTCCATTGTATTATCTGATTGAAAAACTGTTGTGAATATATTAACCTTGAGTTTAATGAGTTTTCATTTTCTATAGCTTCATCTTCATATTTTAAAGTTCTATAGTTTACATAAAGAGACAAATTAGTTTGGTTATTTTGTATAATTCTTGAATCTATATATAATGTATTTGATGAATTAACTTTCTGTAATTGATTATTTTTTATACTGTCATTGACTCTATTCTTATAACCAATCTCTGCAAATACTTTAGTGCTATCACCAACTCCAGTAAATAGTTCAAAGGATTTAAATCGTTGACTTAAAGGTGTTATTTCGTTAGTTGCAATAGTTCTTTCTTCATTATCTTCTGAAGAAAGTTTTGTGCCTATCCATGCTTTTTTAAAGTTGTATACAAAACGATTGTATGTTCTAAAAAATGAAGAATTTGTTATGTTTGATTCTGATTTTAAAAAGCTTGATTTAGAAAATATTTGAAGATTTTTTAAATGCAAGTTTGCAAATAAAACGTGCCTGTTTCCATTGAAATTTTTAGAAAAATTAAGGTGTTCAAATTGATATTTAACAATTCCCTTTTTGTGATGAAATAGCTGCAGGCCAGAAGTCAAAAAAGTTTGGTTTCCAAAATTTCCTATGATTTGATTCCCTGGTGGAGCTTCCAAGTTCCAATCACGATTAAATTCTGTATTGTATAACCCTTGAATATTCCTGAAATTTTCCTGAATGAAATCTGTGTCAAAGAATGCAGTCAAATTCCATAAACTATCTTTTTTAATAATATCTTGCTCAATCTTTAATTTTGTCGCAAAACCATCATTATCGTCATCATCAATATTAGAAAAAAGATTTAAATCATTTTTACTCCCAGCAATTTCGAAATTAATGTTAGTCTTTTCAGTTGGTTGGTACAGCCCATTTAATATGGCCATTTGAAGTTTTGTTGGAGGTACTAATTGTATAATAGGCTCATAGTTTCCTTGAGGAACATTACCTAAAGGTTCTACATATTCAAAAATATTGTTGATGGCGTTAATGTTACTTAACACATAATTTCCTTGATTGTTTCCAACTTGAGTAAAAGTAACGCCGTATAGTTCATCATCTGGATTGTTTGAAAACACAAAGGCTTCTACACCATTGACAAGTTCTTTTTTGTATAAAATTCTGTTTTCATTATAAACTTCAGGTGTGCCAGAAGGTGCTACCATAAGCGTTCTATCATCACCAGCGTTTGAGAGAATTTCGACTTGTTCTTCAGATAAATTTTGTTGTAAAGGCTGGTTTTTAGCATCATTTTCAGAATAAACCGAAACACCTATTTTTAATTTTTCGCTCTCAATCTGTCCACCACCATAAACTAACAATCTGGAATAATTCCTCTCGCTGTACTGATAATCTACTGTTATTCTCATTTCGGAAGTAATGGGGAAAGTTGAATTGAATATAATTTCTCCAGCATTATAATCTATTATGTAATCATTATTTTCACCTCGTTCTAGAGCTACACCATTTACATAAACAGTTTCACTACCAGAAACAATTAGTACATAAAGCTCTCCATTTGGTCCTTGGAGTTTATATGGTCCTTGATTGCCTTCCTGTGCCGTAAATTGACTTTGACTAAACTGACCTCTTACTAGAGAACCAGATGCGAACAAATTTGTTTTGGTATTTTCACTACCTAAATTTGCATTAATCGATAAACCTTGAACGCGTTTAGAAAATTGGCCAAAATGTGAAAAGTTATTTGCTAAATCGATGTCTCCAGCTCGTATAGACCAATCATCACTAAAGAGTTCTATAAAAACTTGATCAAATTCATCCAAACGTTGCGAGTAACCACTTTCCTGTAACGGAATGTTAGCGTCTTGAATAGATGCCCTTAAAGACACTTTTTCATTTAATTTTCCAGTTATCTGTAAATCTAACTCGCTATTCAATACAGAGTTCTGATTATTACCTATAGTTACTCCTCTAGAAATACTTCCAGAAGTGGTTAAGCCATCAAAAGGCGTAAAGTTTTGTTTGGTATTTGGTTGCGATAATCTATATAACTTTTGTTGGTTTGCTGTGTTTTCTACAATAATATTGTCGTCTAATTGCTGATAGGTTTTTGTTAAAAATTCAGGAAAGCGTAAATAGTCAATAATTATAGAATCTGTGGTTATGGTTTTTTTAAAAATTAAAATTGCTTTACTAAAATCAATAGAATAAAAGGTAGAATCTATGACAACATTTTCTTTTGTTTTAACTGCAAACAAACTAGAATTAATACTAACACTATCAATAACAATAGAATCTCTTACAGCAACTTTTTTGGATACGTAATTAGATAATTGGTTTTGAGACGTGGCACAATATCCAATTAAAAAAGTTGATATAGTTAGTAGGAATTTCATTAGATATTAAACTGATATAAGCTTAAAATATTTTGTTGATAGTTTTCGTTAAATCAATTGTAAATTAATAGTGTAAAAGTAACCTATTATTTATTTTAGCTAAAAATACTTAAAAAGGACATTGAAGATAATATCATACAACGTAAACGGAATACGTGCCGCAATAAACAAAGGCTTTATTGATTGGTTAAAAAGTGCGAACCCTGACGTCATTTGCTTACAAGAAATCAAAGCACTTAAAGAACAATTGGATTTAGATATTTTTGAAGAAGCAGGTTACAAATACCATTATTGGTTTTCGGCTCAAAAAAAAGGTTATAGCGGTGTTGCTATTTTAAGCAAGACAGAACCCAATAATGTAGAATACGGTACTGGAATAGAATCTATGGATTTTGAAGGCAGAAATCTTCGAGCAGATTTTGACAATCTTTCTGTAATGAGCATGTATTTACCTTCAGGAACTAATGACGCAAGATTACAGCACAAGTTTGATTACATGGATATGATTCATAACTATTTAAATGAGTTAAGAGCTGAAATACCAAACTTAATTGTTTGCGGTGATTATAATATTTGCCATGAGGAAATAGATATTCATAATCCAAAAATGAAAGGTGTGTCAGGATTTCTACCTGAAGAACGCGAGTGGTTAGGCAATTTTATAGACAGCGGCTTCATTGATTCATTTCGTTATTTAAACAGAGAATCTCAAGAATATAGTTGGTGGAGTTACCGCGCCAATGCCAGAGCCAATAATAAAGGCTGGAGATTGGATTATGCTATGGTAGCAGAGCCTTTACAAGAAAACATAAAAAGAGCCGTTATATTATCCGAAGCATATCATAGTGATCATTGTCCAATATTGTTAGAAATAGAAAATTAAACCCAAAACATAAACAAACTAAAAATGAAAAAATCTCTCACAATTCTTTTATTCTCAATTTTAATTACTTCTTGTGTTTCACCAAAAGTGTATAAAGATTTAGAAGCTAAATATGATAATTTAAAAAGCGAAAACAAAAAACTCATAGACGAAAACGATGCTCTTTTAGCAGCTAAAACCAAAAATGAAAATGATTTAAGGGAACTTCAAGCTGCTTATGACGAAACTTTACAGAAACGGGAC
>Ga0210063_1000363_pt1 | contig 14605 bp, 11 predicted proteins | sample Muzzi_PWA_D1_FD_185529 | JGI IMG/M metagenome (GOLD analysis project Ga0210063, IMG submission 185529) | Wetland microbial communities from San Francisco Bay, California, USA, that impact long-term carbon sequestration - Muzzi_PWA_D1 (SPAdes) | ecosystem: Environmental > Aquatic > Marine >... | reverse complement strand
CCAATGACGGCGACAATCACCTGCACGGTGGGCTGCGGGGTTTCGACCGGAAAAACTGGCATATGAAACCGTACGTCACCAAAAGCAGCGCAGGCGTGACCCTGACACTGGTCAGTCCCGATGGGGACCAGGGCTATCCAGGCCGGCTCGATGTGACGGTTACTTATGAATTGACCAACGCCAACGAACTCGACATGCGCTTCAGCGCCACCACGGATCAGCCCACCGTTGTCAACCTGACCCAGCACAGCTATTTCAACCTTGCCGGCGGCGGCGATGTGCTGGGGCATGAACTGATGATAAACGCCGAGGCGATCACACCGGTGGGTGACGGCCTGATCCCCACCGGCGAACTGCGGCCGGTTGCCGGTAGTCCGTTCGACTTCCGCCAGGCCAAACCGATTGGCCAGGCGATCGGGGCGGACGACGAACAATTGAAGCTCGGCGGCGGGTACGACCATAACTTTGTCCTGAAGAATCAGGCGGATGATGAGCTGATCCTGGCGGCCCGGGTAAGCGAACCGGTCTCTGGACGGGTGCTGGAGGTGCTCACGGTGGAACCCGGAGTGCAGTTCTACTCGGGTAATTTCCTCGACGGAAGCCTGAGTGGAAAAGGTGTCAGCTATGGATCCCGCAGCGGCTTCTGCCTGGAACCACAACACTTTCCCGATTCGCCCAACCAGCCGGGATTCCCGCCAACGGCCCTGTTGCCGGGTGAGACCTACGCGAGCCGGATCGTCTACCGGTTCTCCACCACCGAGTAAAGGAGGAGCTTGCCGTGTCTGAATCACAAGTAAGCCACCCCACCTCAATCCAGGGGAGACGCCTGGTGAGCAGCTTACTTCTGGTTTGTTGCCTGGCCCTGAGTTTCGCGCTGCAGGCGCAGTGGAACGGGGAGGTGTCCAGCCCGGACGGTCTGCTCAAGGTCCAGGTGGGCCTGGATGAACAAGGGCGGCTTTCGTACCAGCTTTTTCACCTCGGAACCGCGGTTATCCGAACGTCTCCGTTGGGCATCTGCCGGCAAGATACCTGCTTCGAGCAGGGCCTCAGCCTGGAATCCACACCGTTATCGGAGCGGGTGACCGATTCCTACCGCCTTTGGACCGGTAAACAGAGATACATTGATTACCAGGCTAACCAACTCCTTATCGGCCTGGTCAACCGGGACGGCCAGGCCTTGCGCCTGAACTTCCGGTTGTCCGACGACGGACTGGCCTATCGATACGAGTTTCCGGGCGAATCCGACGAAACGCTCACCGTTACCTCCGAGCTCAGCGGCACCCATTTCTTTCCCGGAACGCGCGCCTGGCTCCAGCCCAAGGCCGAAGCGCAATCGGGCTGGAGAAACACCAATCCGTCCTACGAAGAAGACTATCGGCAGCACATCGAGGTGGGCACGCCGGCCCCCGGTGCGGCGGGCTGGGTTTATCCTGCCCTGTTTCACTTTGAAGACACCTGGATCGTGCTGTCGGAAACCGGCATGGACGGCCACTACTGCGGCACCAGCCTGGCTGCGGATAGCACGGACGGTCTCTACCGAGTGCACTTCCCGCAGCCGCCTGAAGTGACCCGGAAGGGCGACCTGCTGCCGGTTGCCAAAGCGCCGTTCAATTCACCCTGGCGACTGGTGCTGGCCGGCGACCTGGCCACGATCGTCAACTCGACGCTGGGCACCGACCTGGCCGTCCCGACAGCGCTCGATGAGACCGGCTTCATCGAACCCGGCATCTCCGCCTGGAGCTGGGGGCTGCTGAAGGACGATGCCACGGTTTACCCGGTGCAACACGATTTCATCGACTACGCTGCCAGGATGAACTGGCCTTACGTGCTGGTCGACGCGGACTGGGACCAGAAGATCGGCTACGAAAAAATCGCCGAGCTGGCGGATTACGCGGCCGGCAAGGGCGTTGGGCTGTTGCTGTGGTACAACTCCTCCGGCGGCTGGAACCAGACGGTCTTCACTCCCAAGAGCCGCCTGTTGACGCGCCAGGACCGTCGCTCGGAGTTTGCCCGTCTGCACGCCATCGGCATCCGCGGTATCAAGGTCGATTTTTTTCCCGGCGATGGCCGTTCGGTGATGGCTTACTACCAGGACATCCTGCGTGACGCCGCGGATTTTGAGTTGCTGGTGAATTTTCACGGCGCCACGCTTCCGCGCGGCATGCAGCGAACCTGGCCCAACCTGATGACGATGGAAGCGGTGAAGGGCTTCGAATTTATCACATTCGTCCAGGAGAACGCCGACCGGGAGGCCACCCATTCCGCCATGTTGCCGTTCACCCGCAACCTGTTCGACCCGATGGATTTCACGCCCATGGTCCTGGGTGACATTCCCGATCGCGAACGGCGGACCACCAACGGTTTTCAGCTCGCGCTCACGGTGTTGTTCACGTCCGGGATTCAACACCTGGTCACCACGCCGGAGCAGATGCGTGAGATGCCGGAATTCGTCCTGGAGTACCTGAGAACCCTGCCGGGCCAATGGGATGAGAGCCGGTTTATCGACGGCTATCCCGGAAAATACGTGGTGATCGCCCGGCGCTCCGGTGATCGCTGGTACCTGGCCGGCATCAATGGCAGCGACACGAAACGGGAGATTTCTCTGGACATGTCCGACACCGGCGCCACGCGGGCACAGTTGATCGAGGATGGTCAATCACCGCGCGATCTCGTGCAAACCGAGGTTGCGGGCGCCGAACAGGCCGTCACGCTGGCGCCAGGCGCCGGTTTCGTCCTGATCTTTCACCCCTGATTCAAGGTATTCCGTGAATTCATGCACAAAACACATGTCGCTGCCGGAATTCAGATGGCGGCAGGACAAGGCGGCGGACTGACCATCGCCACCCGCAAACCGGGGTGTCGGTGATCCGCAGGTTTTGCATTCCGGTTCATTGCCGGTGGAATATACATTGACCGGAAAATCGGTAGAATCGAATACAGAACCGGAATCAAATCACCGTCCAGGAGAAAACAATGAGAATCCCCTTGAACTTCAACCGCCGCTTCCTGACAGCCGTGACGGTCATCCTCGCGACGCTTGGCGCAGGAACCGTCTCGGCGAAAACGCTGGAGCTTTCCATCCAGGCGGATGAGCCCGGAACGCAAATCAGCCGCTATCTCTACGGCCAGTTCGCCGAGCACCTGGGCCGTGGGATCTACGAGGGCATCTGGGTGGGCGAGGATTCGGATATTCCTAATACGAACGGTTATCGTGATGATGTGATCGCGGCTCTCAAAGAGCTTCAGATTCCGGTCATCCGTTGGCCGGGCGGCTGTTTTGCCGATGAGTATCACTGGCGGGACGGCATCGGCCCGCGAGATCAGCGCCCGGTGCGTGTCAATACCCACTGGGGCGGGGTCGAAGAAACCAATGCCTTCGGCACCCACGAGTTTCTCAACCTGGTGGAGATGCTCGGGTCGGAAGCGTACATCGCGGGCAACGTTGGCAGCGGGACGCCGCAGGAAATGGCCGAATGGCTGGAGTACATGACGGCGGACAATAACTCCACAACGGCTCAATTGCGGCGCAGTAACGGCCGTGACAAGCCCTGGAATATCCCTTTTTTCGGGGTGGGCAATGAAACCTGGGGTTGTGGCGGCAACATGCGCCCGGAGTACTACTCTGACCTGTACCGGCGTTATGCCACTTTTCTGAAAGCGCCGGAAGGAAACCGGCCAAAGAAAGTCGCCAGCGGCGGCTACAATGAACAGACCAACTGGACCCAGGTTTTGGCCTCGACCGTCAATTCGAACATGGACGGCATCAGTCATCACTATTACACGCTTCCTACGGGAGAGTGGGAAGTGAAAGGCAAATCCACCGGTTTTCCCGAGGGGGAGTGGATCTCCACCCTTTTCAATACCATGAAAATCGACGGGTTTCTCGCTCTGAATGAAGCCGTGCTCGATGAGTACGACCCGGAAGGAAACGTCGGGCTCTACCTCGACGAATGGGGCACCTGGTATGACCCCGAGCCGGACCGCGAACCGGGCTTCCTGTATCAGCAGAATACGCTGCGTGACGCGCTGGTCGCGGCGCTGAATTTCAATATTTTTCACCGCCATGCCGACCGCCTGCACATGGCCAACATTGCGCAAACCGTGAACGTATTGCAGGCCGTGATCCTGACCGAGGATGAGAAAATGATCCTCACCCCGACCTATCACGCCTTTGAAATGTACACGCCCTTCCAGGATTCAACCTTCATACCGGTGGATTTCGAGGAGATGACGGAATACGTGCTGGGCGATATCGCCGTGCCGACGGTTTCCGCAACGGCGGCCACCACGGCAAGTGGTGATCTGGTGATTGGCCTGGTCAACCTGGACCCGCATGAATCGGCGTCCATCCATGCCAACCTGCAGGGTTTCCCGGCTCAGTCCGCATCGGGCCGCACGCTCACCGCGGGCGCCATCGACGCCCACAATACGTTCGAAGAACCTGCGGAAGTCGAACCGCAGGGCATCGAGGTTGAACTGAAGGGTGGTGGACTGGCGCTCGAACTTCCGGCCAAATCCGTCACGGTGATCACGGTCAAGCGATAAAGCCAGTCCGGCGTGAGCCGGCCATCGGCTGGCGCGCCCTTGCACCAGGGCGCGCATCCCGATCATTCCTTGTGTTTTTTGAACCAGCCGAGGATGTTGACCACCTTGGCGATCAGGTTTGATGGCCGGCTGGCGATGCCGTGCGAGGCTTCCGGCACCCGCACCATGGCGGTGTCCACTTTGCGCAGTTTGAGCGCCAGGTAGTACTGCTCGGTCTCGCCAATGGGCGTTCGATAGTCCGACTCCCCGGTGAGCAGCATCGTTGGTGTGGTCACGTTGCCGACCAGCGACAGCGGCGAACGCCGCCAGTATTGCTCCTGGTCTTCCCACGGAAAGGCGCCGAACCAGTACCTGGAGAAGTAAGCCGGGGCATCTGCCGTGAGATTGAAACTGGTCCAGTTAATCACCGGCTTGGCCACTACGGCGGCCCTGAACCGGTCGGTCTTGCCGACAATCCAGGCTGTCAGCACGCCACCCCCACTGCCGCCGGTCACATACAGTTGTTCAGGGTCGGCAATACCGCGTTCGATCAGGACATCGACACCGGTCATCAAGTCATCGTAATCCTGGCTGGGATAATTGTGGTGAATCAGGTTCGCGAATTCATCACCATACGAGTCGCTGCCGCGCGGGTTCATGAACAGGACTACGTAGCCGGCCGCCGCGTAAAGCTGACCCTCGGCGGAGAATCTCGGCCCGTAGTTGGCGACCGGGCCGCCATGGATTTCGAGAATCAGGGGCCATGCTTTCTCGCTGCTGTAATCGGGAGGGTAGAGTATCCAGCCTTCCACGTCCTGCTGGTCGAACTTGGACGCGACGTGCAGTTCCTCGACCTTGCCCAGGTTTTTATGGGCCAGCAGGTCTTCATTGAGATGAGAAATGGCGCCGCCCCTGCCTCGGCTGTCAACGAAGGCCAGTTCCGCCGGTCGATCCGGAGCGGCCTGGTTGAAGGCGACTGAGCCGTTCTTTGCCACGCTGAACGAGCCGCCGGCATAGGGGCGGCCGAGGCTGGTGCCGCCGGTGTTGCTGGCCAGGTTTCGCAGATCGCCCGACAGGCTCAGGCGCGCGATGCGGGTTTCCCCGCCATCATCAAACTGGATGACCAGGTTTTTACTGTCGCCGGCCCATTGCACATCATCGACCGAGCGGTCCAGGCCCGTGTCGACCAGCCGGCTGTTCGAACCATCCGGGTTCATCACATACACGCCGGTGTTCTCGTAAATCCGTTCACGATCATCGAAGCCCAGGTAGGCAATCAGCCGGCCGTCGGGTGAAACCTGCGGGCTGTGGTCCGGACCGACGCGATGCGTCAATTGCGTCATCGAGCCGTCCGCCACGGACAAGGCGAACAATTCGGATTCCACCGGTTGGTAGACCCAGTCGTCATTGTGATTGGTGGCCAGGTAGATCGTCTTTGAATCGGTGCTCCAGGCCAGGCTGGAACCGTGATCATGGTTTCCGGAAGTGAGTTGGCGCGGGGTGCCGCCATCGGCAGGAATGACAAACACCTGTTCGTATTCCGCCGGCAGAAAACCTTCCATGCCGTCAGCGCGGTAGTTCAGCTGATCGATGACCCGGACCTCAGGGGCCCAATCGGCGCCTTCCGGTTTTTTCGGCATTTCACCGTAGGGTTTCGCGGCCTCGGCGGCTACCGGCATGGTGAAGGCAATCTGGCGGCCATCGGGTGACCAGGTCAGCGAACCGGGTGAGGCGGTCAGGTCGGTCAGGCGCGCCACCTGACCGCTGTCCATCCAGCGTAAATAGATTTGCACCGAGCCTTCCTTCGAGGAGGCATAGGCCAGCCGGTTTCCATCGGGAGACCAGCGCGGGTTGAAAAAGTTTTCGGCCGAGGAGGCAATAGCGCGATGATTGCCGCCATCGCTGTCCATGATCCACAGGTTGGAGCGTTTACGGTCTTTCATGATGTCCATGGAATTGCGCACGTACACCACGCGCTGACCGTCGGGAGCGATCTGAGGGTCGCTTGCATATTCCAGACCAAAAATGTCGGTGGGGACAAACACGTCCGCCCCGGCGGTTGTGCAGATGCAGGCCAGCGCCAGCAGTGATAAAACCTGGTTTCTTTTCATAGTCGATTCGGACCGTTCATGGGCGAGTTGATCGCAACCCGGGTTGATGATCTGCGGAACCTGAATCAGGCTGCAGGCTGATTCAGTCTAGCAGCCGATTCCCGACTTGCCTACGCGAGTGATCAAAGGGGCCGGGGAACCAAAACAGAATCCGGGGAATCAATCCATGAACAATCGGCAATCTTCTTTCGAAAAAGTGGCGCTATACTAGTTCACTGGATGCCGCATCGAAGATCGACCGGCGTTCAGAGTGCACCCCAAATTTCCGACCTGCAGGAGCTTAAATGAAAGATCAGACACTGGCTGTACACGCGGGATTCAAGTCCGATCCCACCACCAAGGCCGTCACGGTTCCGATATACCAGACCGTGGCCTATGAATTCGACGACGCCCAGCACGGCGCCGACCTGTTCAACCTGGCGGTGCCGGGCAACATTTACACCCGCATCATGAACCCGACCACCGACGTGCTGGAGCAGCGCTGCGCAGCCCTGGAAGGTGGTATTGGTGCGTTGGGGCTGAGCGCTGGCAGCGCTGCGATCAACTACTCTATTCTGAACATCGCCGAGCAGGGTAACAATATCGTCTCGGTGCCCATGCTGTATGGCGGCACCTACACCCTGTTCCGGCATATGCTTCCGCGCCAGGGCATCGAGGTGCGATTTGCCGCCGATGACACGGTGGAGGCCATGGAAGGGCTGATCGACGACAAGACCACGGCGGTATTTTGCGAGTCCATCGGCAACCCGGCCGGCAACATCGTGGATATCGAGGCTCTGGCCAACATGGCTCACGCACACGGTGTGCCGCTGATCGTTGACAACACGGTGGCCACGCCGGCTCTGATCAAGCCCATCCAGTGGGGCGCTGATATCATCGCCAACTCGCTCACCAAGTATATGGGTGGTCATGGCAATTCGCTGGGTGGCGTCATCGTGGACGGTGGTGAGTTCCCATGGGCCGATTACCCGGAAAAATTCCACATGCTGACCACGCCGGAAGAGTCCTATCATGGCGTGGTTTATACCGAGGCTCTGGGTCCGGCGGCCTACATTGGCCGGGCCCGCACGGTGCCCTTGCGCAACACCGGCTCCGCCATCAGCCCGATGAATTCCTTCCTGATTTTGCAGGGAATGCAGACTCTGCCGTTGCGCATGGAGCGGCACTGCGACAACGCCATCGCGGTGGCGAAGCACCTGCAAGAGCATCCCGGCGTGAATTGGGTCAATTATGCCGGTCTGCCCGATTCGAAATACTATGACCTGGCGATGAAATACACCGGCGGCAAGCCTTCCGCTCTGCTAACCTTCGGCATCAAGGGCGGGTTCGACGCCGGCGTGAAGTTCTACGATGCGCTGGAATTGTTCGTGCGGCTGGTTAACATCGGCGATGTCAAATCCCTGGCGGCCCACCCGGCCTCGACCACGCATCGGCAGTTGTCGGAAGAGGAATTGGCGGCGGCGGGCGTGACGCCTGATATGATTCGTTTGTGTATCGGCATCGAAGATATCGAAGACATCCTGGCCGACATCGATCAGGCGCTGGCGGCCGCTACCTGAGCGGGGTAAACCTGCTCCTTCAATTTTCTGGTGGGGCGTAAAACATCCTGATAGGATGAGCTCCCCAGAATTCCACATTTACGGAAAGAGTCATGTTTGAAAGAAACAGAAACAAGCAGCAAAGCAACCCTCAAAGAGAAGAAGCGAGGGTCGCTCCACAGAGCCCCACATTGGGTAATCAACCGCCGGTTTCCTCGCCATCGGCCGCTGTCATCGGTCCGGGGGTCGAGGTTTCCGGCGACGTCAACGCCACGGCTGACCTGGTCATCAACGGCAAGATCAAGGGTTCGATCGTGCAGGGTTCCCACATGGTCGAGATCGGTGAATCCGGCCAGGTGATCGCACGCGTGCGGGCCAAGCTGGTTAAAGTGTCGGGCGAAGTTCGTGGCGACATCATTGGCGATGAAAAAGTGATGATCACCCGCACCGGCCGGGCGCTGGGCAATATCGCGGCTCCCCGGGTTCAACTGGACGACGGCGCCCTGTTCAAGGGCAGCATCGACATGACCCCGGTCGAAACCGCCAGGCCGACGATGCCGGCAGCTGAAAAGCCTGCGCCCGCCCCAGCCAAGGCGCCGGCTTCATCCAGCGTCAAGGAAGCGGCTCCTGGCAATGCCGTATCGGCGTCGGCTGTGAACAAAGACAAAGACCCGGTGAGAAAAGAACCGAGTCTGACCCTGAAAAGTGGCTGACACGCGTCCGTCATCAGTCCAAGTTCAACCGATAAGAAGATTTCGCTTTGCCTGAACTGAAGCATGCACTCTCGACCGTACCCGCGGCGACTGCCACCTATGATGGCGTCGCCCCGAAGTCCGTGGACGAGTCCAAGAAACAACCGAGTAAGCTTTTTTCGTCCCTGATCGCCCCGCCCGCCGACGGTCACCGCTTGACTGTACTGGAAGTCGGGTCCGCCCTGCCCGAAACCGTGGATTACCTGTCACGCTACACGTGCCGGGTCCATTTCCTCGACCTGTACAGCGAACCCATGCTGCACCAGTTGTCCGAGTTCAGCCCGAAGCAGAAAGCGGAATGGTTTCGCGAAGTGCTGGTTTTTCCGGCTGGCACCCAGCTCGATGTCTGCCTGTTCTGGGATTTCCTGTGTTATCTCGACGACAAGGCCCTGCGCGCCTTCAATGACGCCTTGCGCCCCTGGCTGCACGCGGGCACGCGGTCGCACGGTTTCGGCGTCCGGCACCTGGCCATCAAGTTGAATAGCCAACGTTACGGCATCGTCGATGATTCGACGCTCAGTGTTCGGCCAAGCCGGGCTTTACAGCCAAAAACGTACCCGCACACCCAGGTTGAAATGCACGACATGATGTCCTGTTTCGATTTTGAGCAGGGCCTGTTGCTGCCGGATGGCAAATTGGAAATGCTGCTGAGGGCGCGCCCCGAAGCCTTCAGAAACTGATGAACAAACCCAGCCTTGACGAGTTGCGGATCGAACGCAAGCCGGAGGGCGGTGGATCAGCGGGGCGCTGGATTGTGCTGGCCATCTTCCTGCTGGCCGGGGCAGGCGCCGCCTGGTTTTACTGGCCAGGCGGAACCAAGGCCACCCCGGTGCGAACCGCGGTCGTGCGGGAGCAATCCCGGCAGACGGCCGGCACGGTCCTGAATGCGTCCGGCTATGTCACGGCTCGCCTGCGGGCCACCGTTTCATCCAAGTTCACCGGCCAGGTCACCGAAGTCCTGATCGAGGAAGGCATGAACGTGGAAACCGGCCAGGTGCTGGCCCGGCTGGATGATTCCAACATTCGGACCAGTTTCGAGTTGGCCAGGGCGCAGTTGCTTTCGGCTGAAAAAGGCGTGAATGAAACCGAAAGCCTGTTGCGCGAAGCCGAGAATAACCTGCAGCGGAGTGAGCGCCTGGTCGAACAGAAACTGGCCAGCGTGGCCGAACTGGATCGCAGCCGGGCCCTGGCCGGTTCACTCGAGGCTCAACTGAATCGCAAGCGCGCTGATGTGGAAGTGGCCGCGCGGCAGGTCGACATCTACCGGCAGCAACTGGATGACATGATCATCCGCGCACCCTTTTCCGGCGTGATCGTGGCCAAGAATGCGCAGCCGGGGGAAATGATTTCACCGGTGTCGGCAGGCGGAGGATTCACCCGCACGGGTATCGGCACCATCGTCGACATGAGTTCACTGGAAATCGAAATCGACGTCAACGAAGCCTACATCAACCGGGTCGAGCCGGAGCAGAAGGTCGTCGCCACGCTGGATGCCTACCCGGACTGGAAAATTCCCTGCCACGTCATCGCCATCATCCCCACCGCCGACCGGCAGCGCGCCACGGTGGAAGTGCGGGTCGGGTTCGACCAGCTCGACCCGCGGATTTTGCCGGATATGGGCGTTAAGGTCGCTTTCCAGGAAGCAAGCCAGGACGAGGCGGCTCAAACGCCCGCCCAGCCGGCGTTGGCCGTTCCTGCTGCGGCCTTGCGCAGTGAGGGCGGCCGCGATTACGTGTTGATCTTCGACAATGGCGTGGTGGAGCGCCGGGCGGTTTCTGTTAGCGCTAACATTCAGGGCAACATCCTGCTATCCTCTGGCGTTACCGCAGGTGAAAGGGTAATCGTGGACGGGCCGGAAACGCTGGCCGAAGGTGCACGGGTGGTGGAGGCTGAGAAATGACAGAAGAGAGCAAAACCCTGGTCAGAGTCGATGACGTCGACAAGGTGTTCAAACGGGGCTCGGAAGAGATTCATGTCCTCGGAGGGCTGGATCTGCACATACCCGACGGTGAATTCCTGGCCTTGATGGGGCCATCCGGGTCAGGCAAATCCACCCTGCTCAACCTGATCGGAGGACTCGACCGGCCCAGCCAGGGCACGATCGAAATTGGCGGCGAACGGATCGAAAAACTGTCTTCCCGCCGCCTCGCCAGCTGGCGGGCGCGGCACGTCGGCCTGGTCTTCCAGTTCTACAACCTGATGCCGGTTCTGACCGCCCAGAAGAATGTCGAACTGCCCCTGTTGCTGACCAGCATGTCACGGGCCGAAAGGCGCAAACGCGCCGGTATCGCGCTTGACATCGTCGGGCTGTCGCATCGCGCCGGACACTTTCCCCGCACGCTTTCCGGTGGTGAACAACAGCGGGTGGGAATTGCCCGCGCGATTGTCACCGACCCTACCTTGCTGCTTTGCGACGAGCCGACCGGCGACCTCGACCGCAAATCAGGCGATGAAATCCTCGACCTGTTGCAGGCCCTGAACGCGGAACAGGGCAAAACCATCGTGATGGTCACCCATGACATCCACGCGGCGGCCCGCGCCACGCGTACGCTGTATCTGAACAAGGGGCAACTGTCGACGGAACCCGAGGAATGAAATACCTCTACCTGATCTGGAGTAATCTGAAGCGCAAGAAAATGCGCACGATTCTCACGTTTCTCTCGATCATGGTCGCTTTTCTGCTGTTCGGCTACCTGGCCGCCATCAAGCAGGGCTTCAACCAGGGCATCGAAGTGGCCGGCGCCGACCGGCTTGTCGTGCGACACAAGATTTCCATCATCATGCCGCTGCCCCAGTCCTACGAGTCCCGCATTGAACAGATCGAAGGCGTTGAAGATGCCGTGCACCAGACCTGGTTTGGCGGCATTTACCAGAAGCCCAGCAACTTTTTTGCCCAGATTCCGGTGGAGCCGGAAGAATACCTGGAGATGTTTCCGGAATTCATCCTCAGCGAGGATGAAAAGCAGGCCTGGCTGAAAACCCGGACCGGGGCTATTGCCGGGCGCCGCCTTGCCGATCGTTTCGGCTGGAAGGTGGGAGATCGTATTCCCATTGAGGCGACCATCTGGCGCCGCAAAGGCGGCTCCATGACCTGGGAATTCGATCTGGTTGGTATTTACGATGGCGCCGAAAAGGCAACTGATACCACCCAGTTCCTGTTTCGCCATGACTATTTCGACGAGGCGCGTGAGTTCGGCGAAGGCCAGGTGGGCTGGTTCACGGTCCGCATTTCGGACCCGGAACATGCGGCCGAGGTCGCAGCGCAGGTTGATGCTGAATTCGCCAACTCGCCCTACGAAACCAAGACCGAACCCGAAGGAGCCTTCGTGCAGGGTTTCGCCAACCAGATTGGTGACATCGGCTTCATCATGATGTCGATCGTCGCCGCGGTGTTTTTCACCATCCTGCTGGTGGCCGGCAACACGATGGCTTATGCCGTGCGCGAGCGCACCAACGAACTGGCCGTGTTGAAAGCCATCGGCTTCACCGATGGGGCGGTGCTCGGACTGGTGCTCGGCGAGTCGTTCCTGTTGACCTTCCTGGGCGGCGGCATTGGCCTGGCGCTGGCCTGGCTGCTGGTCTCGATGGGCGATCCGACCAACGGCTCGATTCCGGCCTTCTTTTTGCCGACAAAAGATCTGCTGCTGGGCCTGGTGCTCATTGGCCTGATGGCCCTGGTGGCCGGCATTTTACCCGCGTTGCAGGCGCGACGATTGCAGATCGCTGACGCGCTGAGGAGATGAGCGATGGGCTATCTGATCAACTGGGTATCACAGATCGTCTCGATTTCCCTGTTCAACCTGCGCTCGTTGCCGCAACGCACGGGCTCATCGGCCGCGGCCATTTTTGGAATTGCGGGCGTTGTCGCGGTGATGGTGGGCGTACTGTCGATCGCCCAGGGTATCCAGCGCACGATGCAAAACTCCGCCTCGCCGAACAATGTCATCGTGTTGCGCTCAGGCGCCAACACGGAAATGATGAGCGGCCTGGCGGGGGAAGACGCCCGCATTATCGGCGAGGCGCCCGGACTGGCACGAAAGCAGGACGATACGATGGCGTCACCCGAGCTGTTCGTCATCATCAATTTGCCGAAGCGTTCCACCGGCACGGATGCCAACGTGCCTTTGCGCGGCGTCGGCCGGATGGCGATGGAAGTCAGGGACGATTTCAAAATTATCGAAGGCCGCATGTTCGAATGGGGCCTCAACGAGGTCATTGTCGGCGCTGGAGCGCAACTTGAGTTTGCCGGCCTGGAGTTGGGCTCCACCATCACCGTTGGCCAGGAGGAATGGCCCGTTGTGGGTGTTTTTTCCGCCGCCGGCGGCCTGGCTGAAACCGAGTTGTGGGTGGATGTGGCGGTGCTGCAACCGGTGTATCGTCGCGGCAATTCCTACCAGGCCGTCTACGGCCAGCTCGATTCGGAAGGATCATTCCAGGAGTTCAAGGATGCCCTGACCAGCGATCCGCGGCTCAATGTCAAGGTCATGCGCGAATCGGAATATTATTCATCGCAATCTGAAACGCTTTACCGCCTGATCTCCGGACTGGGAACTCTGATCGCGGTCATCATGGGTGTTGGCGCCGTGTTCGGCGCACTCAACACGATGTACACCGCGGTTTCTTCCCGCACGCGGGAAATTGCCACCCTGCGGGCCCTGGGTTTCCACTCGGGCCCGGTCGTGATCTCGGTGCTGCTGGAATCCCTGCTTCTGGCCCTGATCGGGGGTGCGATCGGCGCCACCCTGGCCTGGTGGGCCTTTGACGGTTTCCGCGCCGCGACATTGAACTTCACCAGTTTCAGTATGGTCGCTTTCGCTTTCGATGTGTCGCTGCCGCTGCTCACCCGCGGGGTCATGTTCGCCCTGGTGATTGGTCTTATCGGCGGATTGTTCCCGGCGATCCGCGCAGCCCGGCAACCTATTTCCTCCGCCTTGCGCGAGTTGTGACAGGTGAGTTTTTGGTCCGCAGGCGTTTGAATTAAGCCGCTCTGGGTCAAAGAAAACAACAGTCTTCTCTTGCAAGTTGGCGCAAAATATATTATTACTGCTCCGTCACAATCTACCAGTTGTGACCTTGAGTTGATGGACGCATGCAATCACGGCATGCAACGTGGGCAGGGAGATCCCGCGGGAAACCACAATCAGGAAGATTCCAATGCGCCGCTCGGAAAGAAGGCGGCCAGAGAATGGGCAATGATTGGATCATCCAGGCGTTTTATCCTCCAGGCCGAGGTCGAGTATTGGCATGAAATGCTTCACCTCAATCGTCACCGTTTATCCGAGCAGAAAGAGAGTGAAATGCGTTTTTTTCTGAAACGCGCTGTTCGTGAACTGAACGGACTGGAGAAGGAAGAGTCTCCGCTGGCAGCCGCCTGATTTCGCGGTAAAACCAGCCAGAGTCAACCGGGTGCTTTTCCCGGAAGCGTTTCTTGCCCCCTGTTTTTACTGTAATGGTCGGCAGATCGATACGCCTGTTCATGACGGCGGGCCGGAATTACTTTATTCTTCGTCCCTGATCAATTTCAGACATCCTACGAGGAAACACGATGAAAAGATTCGTTGCACTACTGTTGCTGGGTCTGCTGGCTACCCCCTTGTTTGCCGCCGATGACGACGCGGTTGAAACCAAGCTGAATGCGGCCATGGCTTCCGATATCCGTGAGCCCGCCGAGGTGGAGCGC
>Ga0210063_1000362_pt1 | contig 14609 bp, 15 predicted proteins | sample Muzzi_PWA_D1_FD_185529 | JGI IMG/M metagenome (GOLD analysis project Ga0210063, IMG submission 185529) | Wetland microbial communities from San Francisco Bay, California, USA, that impact long-term carbon sequestration - Muzzi_PWA_D1 (SPAdes) | ecosystem: Environmental > Aquatic > Marine >... | reverse complement strand
GAAGGATGGGCCAGGGCATCGGCCCAATGCAGTGCGCGGTAGCGGGGTGGGGGCGGCTCACCCCCTCGATGCAGATCCGGATTGGAGACGTACCAGCCGTCCGCGCTCTTGAGCAGGCGGCAGCGGGCGCTGCCCAACGCCGCCGCCACCATCAACGCCGTGAGGTCCGAGCCCCCCCGCCCCAGGAGCACCAGATCCCCCTCCCGGGTGCAGGCCACGAAGCCCGGCACCACCACCACCGGGGTGGCCGCCAGCGCTTGTACCAGCCGCGGCGGTTCCAGCCACCGGGGCTCGGCATCCAGCGGCGGGCCTTCGGCCTCGATGCCCACCTGATGCACCCCGAGCAACGTCACCGGCAACCCCCCGCGGTCCACCGCCAGGGCCACCGCCGCCGCCGCGTGGGCCTCCCCGGACGCGAGGAGCGCCACCAGCGCCCCGGGCTCAGGGTTCGGATGAATGCGCCGCGCCTCCGCCGCCAGCCGATCCGTGGCGCGGGCGTAGGCGGAACAGACCACCACCACCCGCCGCCCTACCCGCACCTCCCGGGCGATCTCCGCCACCACCGTGGCCAGCGCCCCCTCCCCGGTCAGCACCGAGCCGCCGAATTTGAGCACCGCCACGTCGTCCGCTGGCCAGGACGCATCACCGCCGCAACCGCCGCAACCGCCGCTCATGGCGTCACCTCCACGGCGGCGGGGATCGCCTCCAGGGCGTCGGCCAGGGCGCGCTTCAGATCGGTCGGGTCCTCGAGCCCCACGGAGAGCCGCAGCAGGCCCTCGGTGATGCCCAGGGCACGGCGCCGCGCTGGCGCCAGATCGCCGTGGGTCATGGTGGCGGGGTGGGTGATCAAGGTCTCCACCGCCCCCAGATTCTCCGCCGCCTGGATCAATCCGCCGTGGCCCGGATCCCCCAGGCGGGCGATGAAGGCCCGCGCCGCCGCCAACCCGCCCCGCAACGCGAAGCTCACCAGCCCGCCCCCGGCCCCCTGCTGGCGGCGGGCCAGGGCGACCTGCGGGAAGGACTCCAGGAAGGGATAGGCCACCCGCTCCACCTCCGGTCGGCCCTCCAGCCAGCGGGCCAACTCCAGGGCGTTGGCACTGTGCTGCTGTAAGCGCAGATGGAGGGTCTTCACCCCCTGGAGGGTGAGCCAGGCATTCCACGGCGTCTGGATGGTGCCCGCGGTCTTGCGCACCCGCTCCGCCCGCCGGGCCAGATCGCCGTCGGCGAAGAGCAGGGCGCCGCCCACCGCCGCGTTGTGCCCCTCGATGAACTTGGTGGTGGAGTAGATCACCACGCTCGCCCCGAACTCCGCCGGGCGCTGCAAGGCCGCCGTCAGGAAGGTGTTATCCACCGCCAGGGGGATCCCCCAGCGCTGCGCCAGTTCTCCCAGCGCCGCCAGATCGGCCAGTTCCAGGGTGGGATTGCCCGGACTCTCCGCCAGGATCAACCGGGTGTTGGGGCTGAGGGCCGCCTCCACCGCCACCGGGTCGGCGGTATCGACGAAGACCGCCTCCACGCCGAAGCGCGCCAGCACCTCGTGGAGCAACCGCGTGGTGCCGCCGTACACCACCCGCGAGACCACCACCCGATCCCCGGCGCCGAGCACCGTCAGCAGCAGGGTGGTGATCGCCCCCATGCCGGAACTGAAGGCCAGGGCGTGGGGCAAACCCTCCAGCCGGGCGAGGGTTGCCTCCAGGGCGCTGACCGTCGGATTGCTGGCCCGGGAGTAGGTGAACCGCCGGTCCTTCCCCAACCGGGGTTGGGCGTAGGTCGTGGTCTGAAAGATGGGGGTCACCACCGCGCCGGGGTTGGTGGGAGCGGGGGTGGATGCCGGGCGCCCGCCGTGGAGCGCTCGGGTCGCGAAAGCCTGATTCGTCATGGTGCGAACCTCCGAAAACTTCAGGTCAAGACAGCCCGTGGCAAAACTCGCGCCGCGCTCCGAGTGGGCCTTTTCAGCCAGATCGGCGTTGGAAAATCTCGCAAGATCTCGGATATTCCTGCGATTTTCCGCCTTGATCTGACTGAAAATCCCTCGCTCTCGCGGGCGGGCGACTTTCACCACGGGCTGTCAACGGATGGCAGCGTGCCGCGTGCCGTGTTTCAACGGCATCAAGGCTGGGATTGGCTTGGCGGGTGGGATCGTTCGAACCGTCTTTGCCGAGTCCTCCGGGATGGAGTCTCAACCGCATCGCTCCCCGCCAGGGGCTAACCTCGGCACCGCGTCCCGACAGATACGGGATCGGTTGCCGCCCGGGGTCATGAGGTTGCCCCGGGACTCTTGATGCTGGCGGGAGGATAGGGGGTGGCGGGCGGGGGTGTCAAGGGTGCCGGGGAAAAATCCACCGCCGTCCGTCGAAACGCCCAGGAGGTATCCCCATGGTTGCGATCGCCACACTCAGCGTACAGGCCGCCTCGGCCCTCAAAACTCTGGGCACCCTGCCCACCGGCACCGTCAGGGAGGTTCGCAAAGGCCTTCAACCCATCACCCGCGGCGTGGGAGGATTGCTGGTCTCCGTCGCGAATACCGTCGAAAAGATCGGTGATCGGACACTGGTAGCATCCCAACGGGAGCGTATGGCGCTCCTGCAAGAGCGATTCAAGAACGAAGATCTGATCCTGCGCTGCAAGCTGGCCAAAGCCCTGCTGGAGTTCCAGGGCCGCCAGTACAGATCCTGTCTCGCCTTCCTGCACCGGGAAGGGAAATGGGTCAAGGAGGAGTTTCAAGATCAAATCCAATTCTTGCAGCGCTGGAAGAACCAGATCCACCGCAATATCCGCAATGGAAACTATCCAGATCCACAGATGGCGCTGGAGGACCTGCGCATCATCACCGACCTCGTCCGGTTTGAAGCGGAGATCTACAAATTCGCTCGGGTCGGGATCTTGCAATCCCTCCTGGAAATCCGCGGTCGGAAAAGCATCACCGTCAAGACCCTGACCGAAATGCGCGATCGCCAACTCAGGGGCTGAAGCATGTTCGACTTCCTTCAGGATTTTCGCTGGTGGCGCCAGCGGAACGGGGCCTTGGAGCGATCCCACGGAAGTCGGCAAAGGGACCACGAGAACACGCATCGGGCGGAGGTTCTCCAGGAAGCAAGGCAATCGTTACGGTACAAACTCGAAGCGCTGCACCGCAGGTTTCAAGATCAGGCCAGGCGTTGCCGCAAGATGCGGCGCACCACCCAACACAATCCCGGTTTCGCCGAGCGGAACCAGCGACCGGTAGAGGCCTACGTGACCGGTACCGAGTTGGCGCGCCACCGCATCGCCGCCCAGGTTCGGCGGCTGGTGGATCTCCCGGAGCAGATCGAAGCCCGGGGCGACCGCAAGATTCGCATCAAGTTCTTCCGGGCTGGATGGTTGGAATACTCGACCTTCGTGCGCGGCGTGGAGGAGGGAAAGTTTCCCCTCTACGCCCTCTACCAACGCCCCGAAGGGCCCGTCGTCCAGGCGCTGCCCTGGTCCGCCCTGGTGCACACCATGACGGGCATTTCCCCCCGCATCGGCGATATCCCCCGCGTGGCCCCGGAAAAGGGAGCCTGAGTCACCGGTCTTCGCCTATCGACCGGGGAGCACCGGTCCGTTTACCTTCCGAGGTTAGAATGGGGGCAAGGAGATAGCCATGGGCGGAGAAAGCGAAGGGATTCAGCAAGAGAGCATCCCCCGGCAGGTCGGTGAGATCGTCCGAAGCCTGGAACCGGAAGCGGAGATTCGGCTCTACGGCTCCCACGCTCGGGGAGACTCCCGCAGCGATTCGGATTGGGATTTTCTGATTCTCCTGAAAGGGCCGCTGGATGAAGCTCGCAAGGACGCCCTGCGCTTTCGGCTCTACGCCTTGGAAGTGGAATCCGGCCAATTGATCTCCTCCTTCATCGTCCATCGGAAAGACTGGGATAGTGCCCTGTTCCAGGCGATGCCGTTCCGTCAGAACGTGGTGCGGGAGGGCGTTCCGTTGTGAAATCACCTCAGGATGATTTGGTCGCCTACCGATTCGGCAGAGCCCGGCGGTAATCGGCATCAAGCGCCCCGACATCCTGACCCAACGCTTACCTCCATGGCTGGAAGTATTCCCCTCCCTATCCATCGCACAGGCCAGGACGAGAGGGGGTGGAATGGGTGAGCCACCCTGACCACCCTGGTATGATTCCATTTCCGATACCTATCATCCCGCTCCCCCAATCCCGCGGAGGTCCAGATGGAAGTGCGAACGATCACCAGGAATCTGAGCGCCCGGATTTTGCCCGTCTCTCGGCCCACTGCCCTGCCCATCTTGCTGCTGGCCCTCGGCATCCTGGGCGGGTTGGCGGTCGCCTGCCAGCCAGGAGGGGAAGAGGTGGACGGCTCGGACGCCGCCGGGGTGGAGTTGCACCAGCTCTTCACTGAGGAGTGGGAGTTCCAGCTGCGCACCGACCCCCTTTTTGCGACCCAGGTGGGGGACCACCGCTTCGACGACCAGCTACCTTCGGTGTCGGAAGCCGCCCTGGCGGAAAAGCTGGAGGCGGAGCGGGGGTTTCTGGAGCGCTGGGAAGCGTTGGACCCGGGCACTCTGAGCGCCGCGGACCGGGTGCACCACGCCATCTTCGGTCGCCTGCTGAAGGATCGGATCCAGGAAGGGGAATTCCACAGCGAAACCCTTGGGGTCACGGATCGCAACGGCTTCCACGTCGAATTTCCCCGCCTGCCGGAACAGGCACCGTTCCAGACGGTGCAGGACTATGACAACTACATCGCGCGGCTGAATGGCTTTGCCCACTACGCGGAAGAGCAGATCGCGCTGCTGCGGGCGGGCATGGCCTCCGGCTGGGTGCAGCCCCGGGTGGTGGCCCAAGGGATTCCCTCCACGGTGCGCGCCCAATTGTCGCCGACCCCGGAAGAGAGCCGCTTCTACGATCCCCTGAACCACTTCCCCGGCACCGTGCCCCCGGGGGAGCGGGACCGGCTCCGCACCGCGGCCCGCGCCGCCATCGAAGGCTCGATCCTCCCGGGGTACCAAGAGTTCTTGCGCTTCATCGAGGAGGAGTATCTTCCCGCCACCCGGGAGACCGTCGGGGTTTCCGCCCTGCCCGGCGGCGAGGACTTCTATGCCCACCGGGTGCGGCGCTTCACCACCCTGGACGACGCCACGCCACAACGGGTACACCAGACCGGCCTGCGGGAGGTGGCGCGGATCCGGGCGGAGATGGAGGGCATCCGCGAGGAGGTGGGTTTCGAGGGCGATCTGAGCGCCTTCCTGCACTACCTGCGCACCGATCCGCAGTTCTACGCCGAGTCCCCGAAACAGCTGATGGCGGCAGCGGCCCTCATCGCCAAGCGGATGGACGGTGAATTGCCCCGCCTTTTCGGCCAGCTACCCCGCATGCCCTACGGCCTGCGAGCGGTGCCGGACTACCTGGCCCCCAACACCTACACCGCCTACTACGAGCGCCCCGCAGGGGACGGCAGCCGGGCGGGTTTTTACTTCCTCAACACCTACGATCTGAAGAGCCGCCCGCTCTACGAACTGGAGGCTCTCTCCCTTCACGAATCGGTCCCGGGGCACCATTTGCAGATCGCTCTCCAGCAGGAGTTGGGGGATCTGCCCCCGTTTCGCCGCTTCGTGGGGGTTACGGCCTTTGTCGAGGGTTGGGCCCTTTACGCCGAGCGCCTGGGGCTGGAGGTGGGTTTCTACCAGGATCCATATAGCGACTTCGGTCGCCTGACCTACGAGATGTGGCGCGCGTGCCGGTTGGTGGTGGATACCGGTATCCATCATCTGGGGTGGAGCCGCCAGCAGGCCATCGACTTCATGGCGGAAAACTCCGCCCTGAGCCTGCACAACATCACCACGGAAGTGGACCGCTACATCGGCTGGCCCGGCCAGGCGCTGGCGTACAAGACGGGCGAGTTGAAAATCCGCGAACTGCGGGCGAAGGCCGAAGACACCCTGGGCAATGACTTCGATGTGCGCCGTTTTCACGACGTGGTGTTGGGGAGTGGGGCCGTGCCGCTGGCGGTCTTGGAAGAGCAGGTGGACGCGTATCTGGCCGCCGCGAAGGATCCAGAACCTTGAAAGAGCCTCACCACCTCGTCAGAGTTCCAATCGACCCGTGGCCACGAAGCGCTGCGGCGCGGGTCCGAGGTAGCCGAACGGATAGCAGGTGATCAGGGTGAGACTCGGGACGGCCCGATCATCGAGGACCTCGATGGCCGTAGGTTCGACGATGCGGGTGCGTTCGATGCGGTAGATGAAGGTACCCTGCGGCGTCGTGATCTGCACCCGATGTCCTACCTGGAGGTCGCGCAGACCGCGGAAGAAGGTGTCGCGGTGGGCGGCCAGGGCGAAATTGCCCGGCTTGCCGGGGAGCCCCGTTCCAGGAAAGTGACCGACACCCCGGCGCAAGGCGGCGGGGTCGATCCCCTCCAGAATCACCGCGTCGATCCCGGCCTCGGGAATCTCGATGGTGCCGAGGGCGGAGCCGGGTTCCAGGGGGACCTCGACAAGGACGGTGACCTCAGGTCCAGCCTGCGTCAGATGCTGACGGGCCAGCCCCTGGTAGACCCGCCCCTCCGTCCAGGTGCCGACCGCGACCAGCACGCAGAGTCCGCCCAACACGAACAAGCCCCACGACAGCCAGCGCAGCAGCACACGGCGGCGGGGGGAACGGTTCGTCACAGTGGGGGGTAATGGGGAATTCACGGCAGGAAAGGACTCCTCACCCACCCTGGGTGAGAAGTCGTAGGCCTTGGCCTTACAGAAAGAAGCGGCGGAGCAGGACGCCAGATCCCAGCGCCAGGAACCCGCCGATCAGCAGTGCCGCCAACGGACTGGCGGTCTGAGGCAAGTAGGCGTTGTCGTCGGGCGTGGCGTTGGCCGTCGGCGGCGTCGCGGGAAGGGTCTCAGCGACCTCTACGGTGCGATGGTCCTCCGTCGCCGGGGCGGTCGTGGTGACCTCCGTGGTCGTCTGGAGGGCGGGAGCCTTGGGCTGCTGGGTTTCGGTCTCGACGGCGACCAGGGCGGGCTCATTGCGGGCCGCGCCCAGGCGCTTGACCTTGACGATTTCAAGGGCCTTCTGGGGGCCTGACGCACTCTCGCCGGGGAGATTCTGGACGTCCACCAGATCCCCCTTCGCCAGACCGCTCGACATCACCGTATCCCCTGCGATGGCGAACGTCGCGTGCTGTCCAGTTTGCAGTTTTAGGGTCACAGTCGTGGTGTTCAGGGTCACGATTTCGCCGCGAGTCGTCTCCTGAGGCGGCACCTGGGCCAGAGCGGGGATGGCCAGAACGGCCAGGATGGTTCCAACGGTAAGTATGAAGCGTAGTTGCATGAGTTTCTCCCTCATCGGTCGTCAATTCCGCGTGCCCCATCGACGACGAAGTCGTGCGACGCGACGCATCCTTGAACTTGGACGTCAAGGCCACAAACCCATCTTGCGAACGTTTGCGCTCAGCCTCGCTGTCTCACCAAACAATACAAACTATTGTCAAAAAAACTAAGGGTGGTTTCTACCTACGTCGAGGACCGGCTCCCAGGTAGTAAGTGCTCTTCCTGGTCAAGGATTCAAAGCCTAGGCTGGGAATGTGAGTGGAAGAGAACGAAAATTTACCCTCGGCGAAACTGGAGGACTGTGATGCTTTGGACAATTCTGGTGGTTATTCTCGTGCTGTGGTTGCTCGGCGTGGTCACCGCTCACACGATGGGCGGCCTGGTCCATATCCTGTTGGTGGTGGCCGTGATCATTATCCTCGTTCGACTCATCTCCGGACGACGCGTCCTCTAAGACGCTCCGTCGGCGACCCGGGAGGCAAGATGAACGCACTCAAGATCGTGGCGATCCTGTTGATCGTCCTTGGCATCATAGGGCTGGTGTACGGCGGATTCACCTACACCAAAACGACCCATGACGCCAAAATCGGCCCGTTAGAGCTGTCGGTGAAGGACAAAGAGACCTTCAACATCCCGGTCTGGGCCGGTGTCGGCGCGATTGCGCTCGGCGGGGTCCTACTGTTCGTGCGCAGGAGAGGGTAACCACCACTCACGGAGAGCCATGACAACCCTGATCAACCGACGGATCACCCTCGCTGCGCGACCGGTGGGCTTTCCCCGGGTGTCCGACTTCCACCTCGAGTACTCTCCGCTACCCCTGGCGGCGGTCGGCGAAGTCCTGGTCCGATTGATCTACCTGTCGCTCGACCCCTACATGCGAGGGCGGATGAACAGCGCCGAGTCCTGTGCGCGGTCGGTGGCCATCGGCGAGGTCATGCCCGGGGCTGCGGTCGCCCTGGTGCTGGAGCCCAACGGTTCGCAGCTCCGGGCAGGGGATCTGGTCGAAGGGGTGTTGGGATGGCAAGAGTACGCCGTCGCCCCGGGGCGTGAGCTGAGGAAGATCGACTCCGTCCTCGCACCGATCTCGGCGGCCCTTGGCGTGCTGGGGTTGCCGGGTCTCACGGGGTACTTCGGCCTGCTCGACATCGGTGACCCGCAAGCCGGGGAAACCGTCGTGGTTTCCGGGGCGGCGGGGGCGGTGGGAATGGTCGTCGGCCAGATCGCGAAGATCCGGGGGAGCCGGGTGGTGGGAGTGGCGGGCTCCGACGCCAAGATCTCGTGGTTGCTCGACGAGCTCGGCTTTGACGCGGCCTTCGATGACCAGGCGTCCGCGGCCTTCGAGGGCAATCTCAAGAAGCTCTGTCCCGACGGCGTCGATGTCTACTTCGACAACGTGGGCGGGGTCCTGACCGATGCGATCCTGGGGCGGATCAACACCGGGGCGCGCATCATCGTCGGTGGACAGACTTCGCAGCACAACCTGGAGGCGCCGGAGTTGGGACCGCGCTGGCTCGGTAGCTTGATTGTCAAGGAGGCGAAGGTCCAGGGGTTCCTGGTCTCCACCTATGCCGAACGGTTCCCTGCCGCGCGCGAGCAACTGACCCAGTGGTTGCGCGGCGGGAAGCTCAAGTACCGGGAGGACGTCGCCCAGGGCATCGAAGCGGCGCCGCAGGCTTTCATCGGGATGCTCAAAGGCACGAGCCTGGGCCAGCAACTGGTGCAGATCTCCGAACAACTGGCTGGGGACTGAAAGTGTGAGCAATTCGCCCTGACGAGGGCTTGGACGATAAAGCCCGCCCGGGGAAACCTGGGCGGGCTTCTTTAGTTCAGCGGCGCACCGACGTCGTGGACGGGCGACCGACAGGCCCCCACCGGCGGATCGCTGCGAAGCCCGAGAGGGCCAGGGCCAAGGCCAGCAGGATCATGGCCGATTCGGAGAGGGTGGGGATTGCCAGGACCGAGGGGGAGCCCGCCGCGTCGCACAGGGAGGCGGTGATGGCGTCGAGCGTCACGGAGCCGTTGCGGGCCAGGAGCTGACCGGAAAGACTGACGCTGGTGTTCGCCGTGATACTCGTCAGCGCGAGGATGCTCCCCGCGAAGTCCGTGCCCGTGCCGAGCGTCGCCGAGCTGCCGATCTGCCAGAACACATTGCAACTCGAGCCACCGTTGATGACATCGACCACCGCGTTGGACGCCGTGGTCAGCGAACTCCCGGTCTGGAAGACCCACACCGCATTCGGGTCGCCCTGGGCGTCGAGGGTGAGTGTGCCGGTGAGTTGGGCGGAGGTCGAGAAACAGTAGGCACCGGGCACGAGGGTCAGTCCACCGAGGTCCTGAGCGGTCAGGTCGGTATCGCACATCTGCCCCGCGACGTTGTTGTACGCGGTGACGAGATCGCTCTGCGCCTGCAACGCGACCGCGTTGCCAGCGTGGGTGGTGCCGTTGACGATTCCGGGAGGAAAGCCGATGATCGCCAGGCCCGGCCAGACCCCGAGATCGCCGACCAGGACCGTCGAGCCGGTATTCGTCACCGTCGAGCCCCCAAGAACGACGAAGGTCTCCGCCGTGCCCAGGTTCGGTGCGGTCGCGGCCCACACCGGCGAGCCGGCGCAGAGGCATACCGCGGCGAATCCCACTATTGCCATTAGCCTCGCGTGTCTGAGATTCATATCGATTCCCCTCTTTTTTGGGACCCAACGAGTACGCACTGCCGTGAGGTTCCGGTTCAAGATGCCGACCCGCCTAGCGTACGCCTCATAACGGGTGCCCGTGAACCGTAGTTTCTACCCAGTCCACGGCCCCCTTCTCGGGTAGAAAGTGCGCTTCAAAGCGGGGCGCCAGAGGACTAGATTTGAAGGTGTCACACGCAACAAAGCACCAAGGAGATGTTATGCAAAAGCAGGAAACGCGGGGCAAAGTGAAGCAGCTGAAAGGCCGGATGAAGGAAGCCGCAGGGATCGTCACGGGCAACCGCAAGCTCGAGGACAAGGGTGCCAAGGAGCGTTCGGAGGGGGCGACCCAGGAGAAGCTCGGCAAGGCGCGGCGGAAGGCTGGCGACCTCGTCCGCGGGATCGCCGAGTCGATCGAAAAGTAGAAACCGAAAGGAAAACGTCATGAACATATCTTTACCAGCTCTGATCCTCCTCATCATCATCGCGGCGATTTGCGGGGCCATCGGCAAGGCCATCGCCGGGGGCTCTCGCGGCGGTCTGATAGTCTCGATCGCCCTGGGTTTCGTCGGTACTCTCATCGGACCCTGGGTGGCCGGAAAACTCGGGCTCTCCGAGCCGTTCATGGTCAACATCGGCGGCCACGCCTTCGGGGTCCTGTGGTCCATCATCGGCGCCGCCCTCTTCGTCGCGATCATTCACCTGTTCTCCCGGCGGCGATGGTGACCGCACCACGCCCGAAAAGGACCCACCCATGACCCAATCCAGCACCCGCAATCGCCAATTCGTTCTTGCCGAGCGCCCCCAAGGCGAGCCCGACGACAACACGTTGCGGCTGGAAATAGGCGATCTGCCGACCCCCGGCAAAGGCCAGATGCTGCTACGCAACGAATATCTCTCGTTGGACCCCTACATGCGGGGGCGAATGAGTGACGCGCCCTCCTATGCCGCCCCGGTCGAGATCGGTCAGGTCATGGTGGGCGGCACCGTCGCCCAGGTCGTGAGCTCGGACGTTGACGGCTTTGCCGAGGGCGACTGGGTCGTGGCGTTTGGCGGTTGGCAGGACTATGCGCTGTCCGACGGCAAGGGTGTGATCAACCTGGGCAAGGCCCCCGAGAACCCCTCCTGGGCGCTCGGCGTGCTGGGGATGCCGGGCCTGACCGCCTGGGCGGGCCTGACCCAGATCGGTCAGCCGAAGGCCGGTGAAACACTGGTCGTGGCCGGGGCCAGCGGTCCCGTTGGCGCGACGGTCGGACAGATCGGCAAGATCCTCGGCTGCCGCGTTGTCGGCATCGCCGGTGGCCCGGAGAAATGCGCCCATGGGGTTGAGACCTTGGGCTTCGACGCCTGCATCGATTACAAGGCGGAGGGCTTTCCGGAGGCACTGCAAGAGGCGGTGCCGGATGGCATCGACATCTATTTCGAGAATGTCGGTGGCGCGGTCTTTGACGCGGTCCTGCCGCTGCTCAACGCCTCCGCCCGCATCCCGGTCTGCGGCCTCATCTCGCAATACAACGCCACGTCGCTGCCGGATGGACCCGACCGTATGAATTACCTGATGGGGCAGATCCTGCGCAAGCGGATGACGATGCGCGGCTTCATCGTCTTCGACGATTTCGGCCATCTCTACCCGCAATTCGCCAGCCAGATGGGGGCGTGGGTGAAGCAGGGCAAAGTCCGATATCGCGAAGAAATGATCGCGGGCCTGGAACAGGCACCCGGCGCATTCATCGGGCTGCTGAGAGGCGACGCCTTCGGCAAGCGCGTCGTCCGGCTGACCGACTGATACCGCAACACCAAAAACCAACGACCCGATCAAACCCTGAAGGTTCTGGCCGGTCACCCCCCGGCAGGGTGTTTTCTACTCACGGCGAAGCCTGGCTCCTGGGTAGTAAGTGCTCTTCCTGGCGGGGAGTTCGAGTTCTAGGGTGGAGACAGGGGGCAAGACCCCCGCACCCGAGTTCTGGCAACTCACGAAACGGAGGGGACGAATGAAAACCACCATGCGAAACCATCTGATCGTCGGCGTACTCTGCCTGATCCTTGGCATCGCCCTGGGCGCACTCTGGGGCGCATGGACCGAGCGTCGGCAGACCGATGAGCGGATCGCCACGGCCCTGGAGACGGAATCGGTGCGCGCCGGGCACCTCGAGGACGACGTGAGCCAGCTACAAAAGCGCCTGGATCTGGGAGAGTTGCATCTTCGACTGGGCCGCCTCGCCATGGAGGCCGACCGCCAGGACTATGGAACGGCCGGTGAGCATGCCGCCCCTTTCTTCGACACCGCCGCCAGGATGGAAGAGCAAGCAACCGATGACGAGAAAGTGCGCGCTGCCCTCGAGCAGGTCCTCGCGGCGCGAGACGAAATAACCGCAGGGCTGGCCACCGCCGACCCCGCAACCACGCAGAGGCTCAAGCAGCTCTACCTGGACTTCTTCGCCCTGGCGTACTGACCCCGGCGGCGGTGATACCTCATGACCCCCCATCCACCGGGCTTTTCGCCCCCTCCTCCGCCGCCGTCCCCGACGGTTGGCACGGAGCCCCCGAGGCCCCCCGGTTCGGTCCGAGAGAGGTTTCGGGCGCGGTTCGCGCGTTGGCGCCTTGCCCCGCGCCGGGCCGTACGGTGGATCACCCGGCGGCCACGGCGGGGCGTGTTCCTCGCCGTCGCGCTGCTTCCCCTGGCGCTGCTCCTGGTGCCGACCGCGTGGCTGGTCCACCATGTGTACTTCTACCGCGGCGGAGTTCCGGATCTCGAGGCGTTTCTCCGCTTCGAGCCCCCGACCACCGGCGTCATCAACGACGCGCAGGGTCAGGTGCTGATCCAGCTAGCCCGCGAGTACCGTCGGGTGGTGACCTACGATGAGGTGCCGGAGATTCTGCGCGGGGCGATCCTGGCAGCCGAGGACAAGCGCTTCTTCGACCATTCCGGCGTCGAGTACCGCGCCCTGCCACGGGTGGTCCAGAAGGCGGCGAATCGCTCGCTGGCCGAATGGCGGGAGGGACGTCTTTTCCTGCCTCAGGGAGGCTCGACGCTGACCCAGCAACTCGTCCGTGGTTACTTCCTGCAAGACCTGACGAGCCGCCCCGACAGCGATGTCCTCTTCCACGAGGGCCTGGCCCCGCCGCGGCTCCTCTCCGCGATGCTCGGAGCCCCGGCGACCAACAAGCTCTTGCGAAAGCTGGAGGAGGTACGCCTCAGTCTCTGGCTGGAGGAGGAGCTGGGCAGACAGTATGGCTCGCGACAGCAAGTCAAGCAGGAGATCTTCGCGCGCTACGTCAGCTTCATCTACCTGGGCCACGGTCGCTACGGCTTTGCCGCCGCCTCCGAGTACTACTTCGGCAAGAGCCTGTCCGAGTTCACGCTCACCGACGCGGGGGATGCGGCGATCCTCGCGGCGATCGGCAAATCGCCGCGAGACTACGCCCCCGAACCCGGCAACGAGCGGCTGCTGCGCCGCCGCAACCAGATCCTCGCCCTGATGGCGCGCAACGGCTCGATCCCGGAAAGCCTCGCGATGCGTTGCCAGAGCGAACCGATCCGGGTGGCCCCGCGCAGCCCCATCAAGACCGCAGCGCCGGCCGTGATCGGGCACGTTTTCACCGAGCTGATCCAGCGGGGCGGCAGCGTCGAGGAGCTGTTCCAGGGGCGGATCACGGTCCATTCGACGGTCGATGCGCGGGTGCAGGCGATCGTCAACGAGGCCCTCGAGAACGGCCTGGTCCGTTACGAGCAGCGGCACCCCAGGGGGACGGGAATGGTCCAGGGCTCGGTGGTTGTGCTGGCCAACGCGAACGCGGCGATTCTGGCCGAGGCGGGTGGGCGCGAGGTCTACGACGACCGCCGGACGAGATACTCCGACTACAACCGGGCCACCGACTCCCTGCGTCAACCGGGCTCGGCGATGAAGCCGCTGGTCTACCTGGCAGCGCTCAAGCTGGGGATGAGCCTCGACACCGAGGTGCTCGACGAGCCGATCAGCGTGCCCCTCGGACGCAACGACCGCATCAAGTGGATCGTCAATTACGACGACCAGTTCAAGGGCCCGATCCCGATGCGTCAGGCGCTGGCCGAGTCGCGCAACGCGGCGGCCGTCTGGCTCACCCGTGAGATCGGCGTGCGCAACGTGATCCAGACCGCCCACGAGATGGGGATCCACTCCGCGCTACATCCCTATCTGTCCACGGCCCTCGGGGCGTCGGAGGTCCGGTTGCTGGAACTCGCGGGCGCCTACCGCGCCATCGCCTCCGGCGTCCTGGCGGAGCCGCACGTAATCCAGCGCGTGACCGGCGTTTCCGGCGACCTCCCCTCCGTGGCGCCATCGCCGACGACGCAGGCGATCCACTCCGCGGCCCTGCGCTCGCTCCAGGAGGGACTCCGGGGCGTCGTCCGGCTCCCCGAGGGCACCGCCCACAGCCTCGCCGGTCGCGATTTTCCGATCCCGGTGATGGGCAAGACCGGGACGACGAACGATTTTCGCGATGCATTGTTCGTCGGGTCCACCTACGGCACCGAAGGGATCACCGTGGCCGTCCGCATCGGCTTCGACGACAATCGCCCCCTGGGAAACCGGGAGACCGGCGGGCGCACGGCGTTGCCGATCTTCCGCGAGATCATGGTCCGCGTCTATCAGGAC
>Ga0210063_1000361_pt1 | contig 14611 bp, 11 predicted proteins | sample Muzzi_PWA_D1_FD_185529 | JGI IMG/M metagenome (GOLD analysis project Ga0210063, IMG submission 185529) | Wetland microbial communities from San Francisco Bay, California, USA, that impact long-term carbon sequestration - Muzzi_PWA_D1 (SPAdes) | ecosystem: Environmental > Aquatic > Marine >... | reverse complement strand
GTTCAGACCGGCTCAGTTCGCTTTACGCAAGCTTCCTGTTCACTTACTCATTGCAACTTCTCTTGTATTCTCGGCCCAATCCGCACTGGCTGAAGACTTCAATTTCCCGGGTCTGACCGGCACCGTCACGGTGTTTCAGGATCAATATGGCATTCCCTCGATCAAGGGCGAGAATGAACTCGATGTCTACTTCGTCCAGGGGTATATTCATGCCCGTGACCGCTTTTTCCAGATGGACCGCGACCGCAAGGGCGCAGCAGGCCGTGCGGCCGAATTGCTGGGGCAGGCGGCGCTGAGTTCGGATGTGCAGTATCGCACCTTTGGCCTGGGCCGCGCAGCACTGACCACCTGGCAAAAACTCGACGCAAATACCAAGGGCATTCTGCAGGCCTATGCCAACGGTGTGAACACCTACCTGGCGAATAACCCCCTGCCGCCGGAACACACCGCGCTGGAGATCACCGAGGTGGAACCCTGGACGCCGCTGGATTCGTTGCTGATCGGCAAGGGCCTTGGGGCCAGTTTCTCACTGAGCACTGCCGATATCGATTCTACGATCGCGCTGGGCACGTACGTCGGTTACGGCCAGGCCATCGGTTTTGACGGCGAGGCGCTGTTTTTCGAAGATACTTATCGCTCCGCACCGCCGGACGACCGCGTGACCGCCCCCGGTTTCCTAGGCAGCATCGGCGGCGTTGACCAGGTGGGCGCATCCGGTGGAGCCGACACCAAGGGCGCACGTGTTGAAACCATCGGCAGCCGCGAGATTTCAGATCAGACCCTGGCCATGGCGACCGAGCTGCGCGAAAAGATCGACAACGCGCCGTTGTTCAAGCAGCGACTGCAGAACCAGCAAAACCCGAACGGCAGTAATGCCTGGCTGGTGGCCGGTGAACACACCGAGAGCGGTTTTCCGATGATCGCCAACGACCCCCACCTGACCCTGGACACGCCGTCCATCTGGTATGAAAACCAGTTGATTTATCCCAAGGAAGGCGAGGAATGGCATGTCAATGGCACCGGCCTGGCCGGTGCGCCCGGCGTGGTGCTGGGTTGCAGCAGTTTTGCCTGCTGGGGCATGACCGTGAATCCGCTGGATGTCACCGACTTCTTCAGCGAAGCCTTTCTGACCAACGCCCTGGGCCTGCCTACCCATACGCTGTACAAGGGGGATCCCGAGCCGATCAAGCAGGTGTTCAACTCCTGGTACGTCAACGTCATCGGCGATGGCATACCCAACAACCTGATGCGCGCCAACGTGGGTTATACCGCCGGCGCCATCAGCCTGGTGGTGCCGCGCCGTAACGACGGAGCGATCGTGGATATCGACGGGAATGCCGGCGTTTCAGTCATGTACACCGGTTTTCGGGACACACACGAATTCACCGCCTTCCTTGGCTTCAACCACGCCACCAGCCTCGACGAATTCGTCGTTTCGCTGCAGAGCTTCGACATCGCCGTTCAGAACGTCTACTACGCGGATATCGAGGGCAGCATCGCCTGGTTTACGACTTCCGAAAAACCGATGAGGGAAGATTTGGCCGCGTTTACAGTCGATGGCCTGCCACCGTGGTTCATTCGCGACGGAACCGGCGCCGCAGCCAACGAATGGCTGCCGGTGACGAATCCGCAACCCGGCCAGGCGCTGGATTACGAAATTCTGCCGTTTGACGAAATGCCGCACCTGGTCAACCCGGACAAGGGGTTTGTTACGAATGCGAACAATGACCCGATTGGTGTTTCGCTGGACAATAATCCGGTCAACCAGATTCGCCCTGGCGGCACCGGCCTGTACTACCTGAACTCGCACTATGCGGCTTACCGCATGGGCCGGGTGGATCGGGAAGTGAAAGGAATGGTCGCATCCGACGAGCCGGTTACTCCGGAGGATTTCATGACTCTGCAGGCCAACGTCAACCTGCTGGACGCGGAACTGGTGCTGCCCACGTTGTTGGGCATCATGTCACAGGTTCCGGTGCCGGCGGGAACACCCATGGCGCAGGCTCTGGATGTGCTTTCAACCTGGGATTACGCCGCCCACACGGGTATTTCCGAAGGCTGGGATGCCGGTGATGATCCGACGATGACCAGCGAACCCGACGAAACAGAATTGCGCCAGGCCGCGGCGGCAACCGTATGGGCCATGTGGCGTTCCATGCTGGTTCAGAACACCATCAACGCAACGCTGACTGCCTACGGCCTGGGTGACTATCTGCCGCCCAGTCAACTGGCATACAATGCGTTCAAATATCACCTGGAGAACTATCCAACCGCTGGGGGTGTAGGCGCATCGGGCATCAATTTCTTTTCGCAGGGTCTGGCTCCGACAGTAGCGGGCAGCCTGCAAATGGCGCTGGACGCGTTGGCTTCCGATGAATTCGCGCCGGCCTTCGCCAATTCCACCGACGTGATGGATTACAGCTGGGGCAAACTGCACCGCATCGTGTTCAATCATTCCTTCAACCAGGATCCGTTCAACGTTCCCAACGGTGGTGGCTTCATGGACCTGGCGCCTGATCTGCCCGGCCTGTCCCGGCAGGGCGGTTACGAGGCGGTGGATGCGTCATCCCACAGTTCCACGGCCGATACGCTGAATGGATTCATGTTCGGACATGGCCCCAGCCGTCGGTTCATTGCTGAATTGAATCCCGCGGGAATCCGGGGTTACGAGGTTCTGCCCGGTGGTGAAAGCGGAGTGTTCTACAGTCCGAACTACTCCAGCCAGTTGCCCTTGTGGTTGACCAACAGCTATCACCCGATGGCGATGGGGTCTGAAGAGGCCATGGACGTTGCAGTTGGCACGACGACTTTTGGTCCTGCCCAGTAAAGCAGACCGGGGAACAAAGAAAAGTTTGCGAAGGCGGCCGGGTGCCGCCTTCGCTGCTTATGGCCCCCACACTTGAAACGCCGCGGCGACGGTCGCATTTAGAGCACAGGAAGCAGAGGGCGTAATTCTCCGTCCCTGAAAGCCATCGGAACAGACCTATGAATTTGCTCGACCGCTTCATCCTGAAACATATCCAGGTGTCCCACCTCAATGCCGAGTTGACGCAAACCAGCAAGGAACCGGGAAACCAGGAAGCCAAGGTCGAACTCAACCTGACACCCCGTCCGGTCAAAACCGACAGTGGAAGTGAACTTCCGGCCTACCAGGTCAGCGCCCGTCTGAGTTGCCGCAGTGGAGGCAAAACCCAGCCCGGGCCGGTGTTCAGCGCAGCGGTTGCTATCGAAGCGATCTACCAACAAATCCAGGGCGAACCGATGGACATCGCCGAATTCACCAGTCATCACGCCAGCCTGACGCGCCAGCTGTATCCGCTGCTGCAGCAGGAACTTCGCGGCCTGCTGGTCAGGCTGGGGCTGGAACAGATTCACTTGCCATTCGACCTGGCGGCGCGCATCAACGAGCCGGAAGGGCAGTCCATCCAGATTTCACCCTCCCTGCATTAGCCTCAAGTCCGATCCCAGGAGCCTCAAGTCCGATCCCAGGCCCAGTGCCAGGGTTCATAGGCGACGCCATGCCGGTTGTTCCTCGGATAAGACAGCTGAAATCCGAAATCGGGGGCGTTCCGGCAGAGCCAGTCGAAAGCCGGGCTCCCTTCAAATTCCTCTTCGAGAACGGCAAACCCGGGGGTGGTGACATCAATGGCCCGACCGGTATGGTGTTCACTGAACCCCGGCGCCGCTGAGACCTTCAAAATCTGCTCCATCGACTGGCCCTTTTCCAGTTTTCTTTGCACGATGCCGGCTTGATAATCGACCGGGCGATAGGCGGAGACAGCCATTAACTCGATGCCATCTTTATCGGCGGCTCGTGTCAGCCGTTTCCAGGCGAGCGCCGCCGCCGGCAGCAGGCGTTGTTCGCGTTTAAAGACATCCGGACCAATGGATGCGAGCCTGGTGGCCTCCGGTTGCAGTGGCATGCGGTGCTTCACCGCGTAGTCCGGGCTGATTCCCAGGCGTTCCAGCAGTTTGAAGATACGGCGCGAATAGTGGGTTTGGCGACGCCGGAAAGAACGCTTCATGATGCGGGTGCCGGCAGGAATCGATTCCGGCTCATATCGGTAACCACACGCCGCCAGGCATTTTCTTGTCCCGGCGGTGGCCGCGACCGACAATTCCAGGATGCCATACTGCACGGCCAGGCGTTCGAGCTCTTCCAGCAAGCGTCTTGCTGCGACAAGTTCAGATACACTCTTCCTGATTCGGAGCTGGATGATTTCCTTTCGGTCGAGATCGAGACCGCCGCTGGCGATCAATTCGTCTCCGCTTCGGGCGACCAGGCAACACCGATTGAGTATACTCTGGGCTAACCGCCGTTCAGAATCGGGAGTCCTGTCCAATTGCGCCATTTCAGCCAGATTCCCCGCTTTTGCCGGGCAAATGTTAATTCCACTTTCCAATGTGTCATGTCCTCATGCGAATCCATCGGCCTGGCGATCAAAACGGGTCCGACCTTTGATTCGGTTTACGGCTGTCCGGATGAACCTTGCTAAACATACCATTTTAGCGGGCTTCCGGCCCCGTGCCTGCCGGCCCTGGAAAAGCGGATTTGTCATCAAACTGTCACAATCACTGAATAGTATGCCGCGATGAACACCGGGCCGCTTGTCGAAGTTGAAATGGAAGCCGCGCGCTCCGACCGTTTTCACCGCTGGAGAACGCGCAAAGACCGAATCATTCGCTGGTTTATCGGTTTTGGCGGTATTTCAGTCATCCTGGCCGTTGGGCTCATATTCTTTTACCTGTTGTGGGTCGTATTTCCGCTATTGCTGCCGGCTCAAACCCGGTTGATCGAGGTGGCCGACCGGGCGAGTTGGCAACAGGATGATGTGCTGTATCTGTCGCTGGAAGAGCAGTTGGAGGTCGGCCTGAGGGTGTCATCTCATGGCCATGTCGAATTTTTCCATGTCAGCGATGCCCGGTTATTGGATGAAGTGACCCTGTTCGACGATGGCGTCGTCGACCTGGTTCGGGCGGTGGAATCGATCGAGCACAAGGGCATGGTGGCCATTGCCGATCGCGAAGGGCAGGTCCGGATTTTCAGACATCAGTATGAAACCCGCTTTTCCGGCGGTGTCGAGAGCAAGGAGATCGTTCCCTCGGTCGATTTTCCGTACCCGGATCAACCGGTTTTGCAGATGCCCGATGGCGACATTACCTCTCTGGCATTCTCGGATACAGACAATCAACTGCTGCTGGCGGCAAGCAGCTCCAGTGGCCTGGTCCGCCTGGTCGAGGGAACCAAGACGGAAAATTTTCTGACCGGAGAACTCACCCTGGTCCTGGAGCAAAGTGAGTTCCAGGCAGATTTCGATATTTCCGCCCTGGCCGTGAGCGGCAATCACCGCTGGCTTTACCTTGCAGATGACCAGGGCAACATTCATCGCTACGCCGTTCCCGAACTGCAGTCCGACCAGGTCATCCAGGTGAGTGAATTTCCGATAACCCACATGACCATGCTGTTGGGCGGCACCTCCGTCCTGGCTGGTGACGCGCAAGGTATCGTCCACCAGCTGTTTCCGGTGCGGGACGAGGGCAACCAGTTCAGCTTGCGGCAGATCAGGCAGTTCGAGGCCCTGGACAGCCCGATCGCCGCGATTCTGCCGGAGCAGCGGCGCAAGGGCTTCGTGGTCCTGACGGAAAACGGCGAGCTGGCGATTTTTCACAGCACCTCGGGACAGACCATCCATCGTGAATCAATGGCGGAACTCGATCCCCGGGCGCTGGCGCTGGCGCCTCGCGCCAACGGCTTGCTGATCGAGGGCGAACAGGGGCAGCTGGCCCTGCTCGAAATTGAGAACGACCATCCGGAGGTTTCGTTTTCATCGCTATGGGAAAAAGTGTGGTACGAAAACTATGATGAGCCGCAGTATGTCTGGCAGTCTTCATCGGCCAGCAATGATTTCGAGCCCAAGTTCAGCCTGACACCACTGGTTTTCGGAACCCTCAAGGCGGCGCTCTACGCCATGTTGTTCGCCATTCCCCTGGCCCTGATGGGCGCTGCCTACACGGCCTACTTCATGTCGCCCGCCTTGCGCCAGTGGGTGAAGCCGACCATCGAAATCATGGCGGCCCTGCCGACCGTGATTCTCGGTTTCGTGGCGGGCCTGTGGTTCGCACCCTTCCTGGAAGAACACCTGGCTGGGATTTTCCTGGTCATGCTGGTGCTGCCGGTCGGGTTGTTGTTGACCGCGAGACTCTGGCACCATTATGAGCAACGGGCGGGTTCCCGGATTTTTGAAGGCCGGGAAGCCCTGGTGCAAATACCCGTCATCATCATTTTCGTGTTGCTCGCACTGTGGTTGGCCGGGCCGATCCAGACCCTCTTTTTCGGGGGTGACCTGAGGGACTGGTTAAGCCAGGAGGCCGGCATTTCCTACGATCAGCGCAATGCGCTGGTGGTCGGTTGCGCCATGGGTTTCGCGGTCATTCCAACCATTTTCTCCATTGCCGAAGATGCCATATTCGGCGTTCCGCGTTCTCTCTCGGACGGATCGCTGGCGCTCGGTGCAACCCCCTGGCAAAGCATGGTCCGGGTGGTCTTGCCGACAGCCAGCCCGGGTATTTTTTCCGCGCTGATGATTGGCCTGGGGCGTGCCGTGGGTGAGACCATGATCGTGCTGATGGCAACTGGCAACACGCCCATCATGGATTGGAACCTGTTCGAAGGGATGCGAACGCTGGCCGCGAATATTGCGGTCGAGATGCCGGAATCCGAAGTCGCCAGTTCGCACTACCGGATCCTGTTCCTGGCCGCCCTGGTGCTGTTCCTGTTTACCTTTGTCGTGAATACCGGCGCTGAAGTGGTGCGCCAGAGATTGCGGGAGAAATACAGCTCGTTATGAGGCCGGCAGAATGATCAACCTGAAGGAATGGACGCGGAGTGGCGAGCCCTGGGTGTGGGTGACCGCGGCCGCGGTCAGCGCCTGTGTTCTGCTGGTCACCGGCCTGCTGGCCTTGATCGTGCTGCGGGGGATCGGGCATTTCTGGCCGGTCGAAGTACAGGAGTTTGTCTACCTGGAGCCAGACGGCCAGCGGACCACCATTGTCGGCCAGATCCGTACCCGGGAAGAGGTGAGTGCGCAACGATTGGCCGAATCGGGTGTGACGGTGGAAGAAGGTGTCGAAAAGGTCGAACGCATTCTGGTGAAAACCGGTAACCGCGATCTTTCCGGCATGGATTTCCGCTGGATTCTCGAGCCCCGGATCCTGCAGCAAAAAGCACCGTACAGCATGGTGGTCCTGGAACGACAGGAATGGGGCGCCTTCATGGGCCAGTTACTGGGGTTGAAGCAGGACGGCCAACTGGTTGAATCGACCGATGTCTGGGCGGGGTTCCAGGCGATGATCGACCGGGCGGACGGTCTGCGCGATGAAATCAAGGATCTCGAGCAAAAGGAAATCGGGCACCTGAACTACCAGATCGAAGAACTGCGGCTGGACGAGCGCCGATTGCAGCTGAGAGGTGTCGATGACCCGGCCCGATTTGAGCGCATTGAAACCGAGCGGCAGAAACTGAAAGAAAGCTACCTGGTCCTGGAACAGAAACTCATGGCCCTGAACGAAGCGATGGGGCGAGACTCGGTGATCATGCAGGTCGCCGGGGGAACGGAGGTCGAGCTGCCGGTCGGTACGGTCCTCGATGCCTGGAAGCCGAACGCCATGGGTCCGTTCGAACGGGTGGGCCATTTTTTCCACAAATTCTGGTCGTTCCTGACCGATGATCCGCGCGAGGCCAATACCGAGGGAGGAATCTACCCGGCCATTTTTGGCACGGTCATGATGGTCTTGTTGATGACGGTGGTGGTGACGCCTTTTGGAGTCATTGCCGGGGTGTATCTCAAGGAATACGCCCGGCAAGGCCTGATGACCCGCTTCATCCGGATCGCCGTGAACAACCTGGCCGGCGTTCCGTCGATTGTTTACGGCGTTTTCGGCCTGGGGTTTTTTATCTACACGCTGGGTGGGAGTATCGACCAATTGTTTTTCGAGGCGGCCCTGCCGTCTCCCACGTTCGGCACGGGCGGCTTGTTCTGGGCCTCTCTGACCCTGGCCCTGCTGACGTTGCCGGTGGTGATCGTGTCGACCGAGGAGGGGCTGGCGCGTATCCCCCGGTCCATCCGTGAAGGCAGCCTTGCGCTGGGGGCCACCCAGTGGGAGACCCTGTGGCGGACGATCATCCCGATGGCCAGCCCCGGCATCATGACCGGGCTGATCCTGGCAGTGGCGCGCGCAGCCGGTGAAGTGGCTCCGCTGATGCTGGTCGGGGTAGTCAAACTTGCGCCATCCCTGCCACTGGATGGCAATCCGCCTTTCCTGCACCTGGAACGCAAGTTCATGCACCTGGGCTTCCATATCTATGATGTGGGTTTCCAGAGCCCGAATATCGAAGCCGCCCGGCCCCTGGTTTATGCCACCGCGTTTCTGCTGGTAATGGTGATTCTGTTGTTGAACATCGTGGCGATTCATGTGCGAAATGGGCTGCGCGAGAAATACAAAGGACTCGAAACATGATCCAAAGTCAACAATTGCCGCTGGAACCCGCGAAGGAATCCGCGAAGGAAACCACCGCCCGGAAAGCCGGGAAAAAGCCAAAAGGCCCGGCGGTCTCGGTGGAGAATCTCGACTTGTTCTACGACAACGTGCAAGCGTTGAAAGGGATCAACCTGGAAATTGATCAGCGGCAGGTGACCGCCTTCATCGGCCCCAGCGGGTGTGGCAAGTCCACCCTGTTGCGCTGTTTCAACCGGATGAACGACCTGATCGACAGTTGCACCATGACGGGACGCATCATGATGAGCGGCACCAATATCCTGGGCCGTGAAATTGACGTGGCCGAACTGCGACGGCAGGTGGGCATGGTGTTCCAGAAGCCCAATCCTTTTCCCAAGTCGATTTACGAAAACGTAGCGTATGGTTTGCGAATCCAGGGCATGAACAAGCGGCGCGTGCTGGATGAAACCGTCGAATGGGCGCTGAAAGCCTCGGCGCTATGGGATGAGGTCAAGGATCGCCTGAATGAATCGGCGCTCGGCTTATCGGGTGGACAACAGCAGAGGCTTGTGATTGCCCGCGCGATTGCGGTTCAGCCGAAAGTGATCCTGCTGGATGAACCCTGCTCGGCGCTGGACCCGATTTCCACTCTCAAGGTGGAGGAACTCATCAACGGGCTGAAAGAGCAGTACACGATCATCATCGTGACGCATAATATGCAACAGGCCGCGCGGGTTTCGGACAAGACCGCGTTCATGTATCTAGGTGAACTGATCGAATTCGGAGATACCGACCAGATCTTCACCAATCCGCGTGAAAAGAGTACGGAAGACTACATCACCGGCCGTTATGGTTAAGGACGAATAATGATGGACAAACTGCACCTGGGACAACACATCTCGCGCCAGTTCAACGAAGAACTGGAAGAAGTACGCAGCAAGGTTTTGAAAATGGGCGGGATTGTCGAAGAGCAACTGGAACTGGCGATTCGCGCTCTGGTCGCCGGCGATCGCAAACTGGCCAAAAAAGTCGTCAAGAATGACTACCGGGTTAATTTGCTGGAAGTGGAAATCGACGAAGAGTGCACCCGAATCGTCGCCCGGCGCCAGCCCGCGGCTTCAGATCTCCGCCTGGTGATGGCCGTGATCAAGACCATCACCGACCTGGAAAGAATTGGCGATGAAGTCAAGCGAGTCGCAAAAATGGTCGTCTACAAAATGGAAGGCGCCTTGCGGGAAGAGGTTCGGCAGGAACTGGAGCACATGGGCCACCTGGTGCGCGATATGCTGCGACTGGTCCTGGACGCTTTTGCCCGCCTGGACGTGGATACCGCCGTGCGGGTGGTGAAGAACGACGACCGGGTCGACGCCAAGTACATCGCCATCACACGCCACCTGATTACCTACATGGCGGAAGATCCGAAGTCCATCCCGATGATACTCAACATCCTCTGGGCTGCCCGAGCCATGGAGCGCATGGGCGATCGCTGCGGCAATATCGCGGAGTATATTTTTTACCTGGTCTACGGCCGCGATATCCGCCATATCAGCCTGGATGACGCCGTGGCGGAAATTACCACGGAACTGGCCGAAGGCGTTTCCGAACAGGGAACGGGCTCAGCGTAAAAGGTTTCAAGGCCCATCGGCACTCTGGATTCCTTTCTCAAAATGCTGCTCTGACACCGGCTTTTCCACGATTTCGCAGGACTCCGCTCTGGCTGGAAACCATGCGCCGCGGCCAATTCGGCGCCGATCGCGTGATCTTTACGGCACTGTGACAATTTTGCCAAAGCCCCTGGCTTACCGCCGCATTTGCTGTCACATCGATGTCACAAACGCCCAGTAAACTTCCCTCAAATTGAAGGTTGCAGTCTTCACTGCAGTGCTTTCGAACGTTCTACCCATTGTCGACAGTCCGGAACCCGTAAATGAATCAATCACTCGCCAGACGCTTTCTGTTCGTGGCGCTCGCCCTGGCCGTGCAAGACGTCCGGTCCCAGGACGCCACCGAGACCCTGACCAATCACCTGGTCGAAATGCGTGGCCAGGTTGACCAGCTGCAAAGCGAACTCAACCTCAAGCGCGAAGAGCATAAAAATCGCATGAGCTACCTCACCGCCCAGTTGGCGGAAATGGAGGCCAATCGTGACCGCGAGGAACTGCGCATCCGTCAGCTCGAACAGGAACTGGAGCAGATGCGCGAATCGGTCAACGCGGCCGGCCTGACATCCGAGGCGCTGACCCCGGTTGTTCTGCGGTACGTGGACCAGTTACGCAGCCAGGTACGGACCGGCTTTCCTTTCAAGACGGGCGAACGCATGGCGGCGCTGGACGAGATCGAGAGCCAGCTCAACAGCGGCGTGATCACGGCGCACCGCGCCTTCAACCGGCTGTGGGCTTTCGTCGAGGATGAATTTCGAATCACCCGTGAAAACGCCATCTACACCCAGTCGATCAACCTGGCCGGCGACAACGTGCTGGTCGACGTCGCCAAGCTCGGCAATGCCATGATGTATTTCCGCACGCGAGATTTCAAATACGGACGCGCCGTCGATAGCGGCTCCGGCTGGCGCTTTGAACTCCTGGGTTCCGCTTCCGACCAGGAACAGGTGGCCCGCCTGTTCGACTCGTTGCGCAAGCAGATTCGCCAAGGCTACTTTCAATTGCCCAACGCCCTGCCGCGCACGATGGAGGACTCGTGATGCGACGGAATTTCTCTGTTCGTGTGGCGCCGGGCTTTATTTGCAGCCTGTTTCTCGCATGGGCCTGCTTACCGGCTACGTCCATGGCGCAGCAGGAAGCGCCGGCAGCGCCTCCGACTCAGCCGCCGGTGCCGCCCGCCAACCCGCTGAAAACCCGAGACGATCTGCAGGCAGCCTATCAGAAAGAATATGCCTTCCTCGAGGCGCAACTGCGTGAACTGCGATCGCGCCTGTCTGCGTTCGATGCTGAAGCAAAGCAGGACGTCACGAATATCGAGGCCCAGATCGATCGCGCCGAAGGTGCTTACATCGATCTCCAGTCGCGTGGCGAGCGCATCAATGACCTGTTGACCGAGGCGGAACGCCAGGTCAGCTCGGTTGAAGACAGCCGGTCCACGCTGGAAGCCACGTTTCTCCAGGCCGGGTCCACGCTGGAAGGCTACGATCTGCCGGAACTGCGCTCCGAGGAATATCTCGCCAGCCCGGATGGCGAAAAGATCGACATCCTGTTCAGCCGCACCCTGAATTTGCTGGATGGGCTGGGCAAAGTGCGCCGGGAGCCGGGAAGCTTTTTCCTGACCGACGGAACGGAAGTCGAAGGCACGATCGTCAGTATCGGCAACATCGCCTCCTACGGCGTAAGCGGTGATCGCGGTGGAGCCCTGGCGCCCGCCGGCGACAATCAGATGAAGGTTTGGGCCGCTTCGTCTGCCGAAACCGCGAAAGCGCTGGCCGATGGACGAACCCCGGACGTGCTGGACATATTCCTGTACGAAAACACCCAGAAAGCGATCGAAGAGAAGGCGGGTAAAACCGTGCTCAGCGTGATCGACAGCGGTGGCAGTATCGCCTGGATCATCGTCGGCCTGGGCGGACTGGCGGCCCTGTTGATCATCCTGCGCATCTTCTTCCTGCGCGGCGCCAGCGCCAGCACCGGGAAAGTCGACCAGACGGTGGGCGACCTGGTGGAGCAGGGCAAGCTTGACGAGGCGCTGCATGCCTGCAAACGCCTGAAGGGTTCCGCGGCCCGCGTGGTCGCCGCGGCGGTGCGTAATCTGGACCGGGATCGGGAGCACATCGAGGACATCGTATCCGAGCAAATCCTGCACGAGTCCGGGCACCTCAACCGCTTTGGCACCTTCATCATCGTGATAGCCTCGGTTGCGCCCCTGCTGGGATTGCTGGGAACGGTAACCGGCATGATCACGACCTTCGACATCATTACCGAGTTTGGCACCGGTGACCCGAAACTCCTGTCCAGCGGTATCTCGATCGCCCTGGTGACCACCGAGGTGGGCCTGGCTGTCGCCATACCGGCGCTGATTTTCGGCAATCTCTTGTCCGGCTGGGCGGAATCGATCAAGGACGGCATGGAAAAGGCGGCCTTGCATGTGATCAACCGCTACAAGGGAAGACTCGCGGTCAGGGCGGGCTAGTCGGTGTTCCGGGATCTGATCCAGGTAGTTGCCGGCTACATCGACGCGGGTGGCTGGGTCATGCCACCGCTGCTGGTGGCGACGGTGGTGTTGTGGTTTGCCATCGGTTATCGCTTCGCCGCCCTCAAACGAGGCAGCCAGCGCGGCGTACGTAACCTGATCCGGCGCATCGAAAAAGGCAAGAAGTCGAAGGCCGATGGCGTCATGGTGCGCGCCCTGGAAAAGGGCATCACGTTGCGGGCGAGGCAACTTGACAACCTGCGGCCCTACCTGGATTACGCCTTTTATGAAGAAGAAAAGGAGATCCGCAAGTTCGGCCGCCTGATCATCACGCTGGTCTCGACGGCGCCGTTACTGGGGCTTCTTGGCACCGTGATTGGCATGATCGAAACCTTCGATTCACTCGGGGACATGTCGCTGTTCTCACAATCGGGCGGTATCGCCGGCGGCATTTCGCAGGCGCTGATCACGACCCAGATGGGCCTGGCAGTGGCCATACCCGGATTGATCGTCAACGGCGTACTGAATAAACGGCAAAAAGACATCGAACTCGAGCTGGCCCAGCTCAAAGACATGCTGTGCGCCCCGCAGCAGAGCCCAACCGGAGACTAGGGATGCGCTATCGCGAAAAGAAAGAAGACATGCAGGACATCAACATCTCGCCGTTAATCGACATGGTGTTCATCCTGCTGATCTTTTTCATGGTCAGCACGACCTTTGTCAAGGACATGAAGCTGGACCTGGACCGGCCCGCCGCCTCGAGTTCGACCACAGCTTCAACCAAGGCGCTTCGGCTGTACATCGACAGTAACGGTGACACCTATCTCGACGGTGAACCGGTGCAGATCTGGGTCATCCAGAGTAGGCTGCGTGACCAGCTGAAAACCATGACGGCCAAGGCCGTGCTGGTGATTACAGATGACGGCGTACCTGCGGGCCGCCTGGTCGAGGTCGTGGACCAGGCACGCCTGGCCGGCGCCACCGACGTCGGCGTAGCCACCGTCGAGGAAGCCGGGGCAGGTTGAAATGAGACGGGCTGAACGCGCCCGGCGGCTGGTCTGGGCCTGTGCGTCGATGGTTGTCGGGACCTTTGTGGTCCTCGGCACCGTCGTGCTCGTAAACCATTTTTCCAGCTCGCTGGAAGATACGCGAGAGGACGCACTCAGCCAGATCGCGCTGGAGCGCAGGAAGCCGCCACCGGACAAGGAAGTGCAGAAACCCAGGCCGAAGCCCAAACCGCGTAAATCACGGCGGGCACCGCCAACCCCGTTGACCGGCCTCAATACGAATCTTTCCGGTGTCGATATGGGCCTGCCCGGCTTTTCGGCGGATGATCTCAGTGGCCTGGAAGGCGATCTTCTGGGGGGCGCTTCGGGCATGGTGATGACCGACGACACCGTCGACCAGCCCCCACGCGCTACTTACCAGGCGCCCATGACTTATCCAGCGCGCGCTCGGGCCAGGGGCCTCGAGGGTTACGTCGTGTTCTCGCTGCTGATCGGGCTGACCGGTGAAATCGAGCAGGTGGAGATCGTCGAGTCGTATCCTGAGGGAATTTTTGACGAAGCGGCGACCCAGGGAATCAACCAGTGGCAATTCGAACCGGCAATGTACCAGGGCCAGGCCGTCAAGTCCTGGGCCAGGCAGCGCATTCGCTTTGACCTGAGCTGAGACGATTTTCCATGCGAAAATTCTTACAAATCCTGCCGATCCTGCTGCTGCTGGCAGTTGCGTCTCTCCAGGCGGACGACCAGGACGACGAGGTTGACTACCTCGCGCTGGCGGCCCTGATGCTTCGCGACGGGAACATCGATCGCGCGTTCGTCGCCCTTGACCAGGTGGATACCGAAGCCGAGGAAATCGATCTCGTGCGCTATTACACCTTGCGCGGTATGGCCCACTTGCGCCGCAACGAATACGAGCCGGCTCGCGATGCCCTGAACCAGGCAATCGCCGCAGGTGAAGCGGAAGCCATCGT
>Ga0210063_1000360_pt1 | contig 14614 bp, 15 predicted proteins | sample Muzzi_PWA_D1_FD_185529 | JGI IMG/M metagenome (GOLD analysis project Ga0210063, IMG submission 185529) | Wetland microbial communities from San Francisco Bay, California, USA, that impact long-term carbon sequestration - Muzzi_PWA_D1 (SPAdes) | ecosystem: Environmental > Aquatic > Marine >... | reverse complement strand
ATCCCCCCCCCACCGAGGGCGGCCACGGGGGGCCGCCCCTACATCCCCCCCCGACCGAGGGCGGCCACGGGGGGCCGCCCCTACACCGGTCAGATCTTGTAGGGGCAGGCCCCTGTGCCTGCCCTCCGGGACGGTGTCTGCCCCCTTCACCCCCCGTCCGGTCGCTGCAAGGCCGCCCCAAAATCCTCCGGCAGGTGCCAGTCTTGTCGGCAGGGCGGGGGCGCGGCGGCCAGGCGATCCCAGTGGAACAGCGGCACGATCTCCGCCGCCGCGCGGGGCTCCGGATGCTCCAACAACCCCAGGGAGTAGGCCAGGTATCCCACCAGCGCCTCCGGTCGCACCCCGGCCTGCCGCAGGGAGGCGAGGGTCAGTCCCCGGTCTCGTTTGGAGAGCTTCTCCCCGGCGGCGTTGACCACCAGGGGTACGTGGGCATAGGCCGGCGGCTGGCCCCCCAAGGCTTCGATCAACTGGATCTGCCGAGCGGTGGAGTCCAGCAGATCCTCCCCCCGCACCACCTCGTTGATCCCCATGGCGAGATCGTCCACCACCACCGCCAGTTGGTAGGCATAGAGGCCGTCCCGACGCTTGAGGACGAAGTCCCCCACGGTCTGGTCCACCCGCTCTTCCAGCCTTCCCCGTAGGCGGTCGTGGAAGACCACCGGGGTGTCCTCGACCCGGAAACGGATCGCGGCGTCGGGGGTCTTCTCGTCCCCGAGGGCTTCGTACCACCCCGGTTCCAGGCGGGTGGGGCGGAGAGCAGGGGGATACGGGGCGCCGTCTGGCGCTCCATGGGGCGCCGAAGCCAGCGCTTGCAAGTCCTTGCGGGAGTGGCGGCAGGGGAAGATCCGGTCCTGGGCCAGCAAGATGCGCAGCGCCGCTTCGTAGAAAGGGAAACGCCGCGATTGTTCATAGGGCGCGAAGGGGCCGCCCTCGGTGGGACCTTCGTCCCAGTCCAGCCCCAACCAGCGCAGGTCGCCCTCCGCGGCCTCCGCCATGCCGGGCACGGTGCGGGGCGGGTCCAGATCTTCCAGGCGCCACAGGAAGGATCCACCCCGGCTGCGCGCCGACCACCAGGCCACCAGGGCGGTGCGAGCGTTGCCGACGTGGATCTCGCCGGTGGGGGACGGGGCATAGCGGCCGCGAGGGGCGGGGGGTGGCGGGGTCTCCATGGGCGGTCTATTATCAGGCCCTCAAACCAGCTTTTGGAGGGTTGCCATGAAAAATCCGGTCGTTCTTGGCCTGTCCTGTCTCATCCTGTCGATCACCCTGTCCCTCGGTGCCCCGGCGGTCGCGGAGGAATCGATGTCTCCACCAGCCGCCGAAACCCGCTACGGTTGTCCCTACCCCGAGGCGCGGCAATTCGATTTCTGGATCGGCGATTGGAATGTGGTCAATCGCACGCTCCAGGAGGATGGCTCGTGGGTCGTCACCGGCAGCGCTACCGATCGCGTCTACTCGATCCTCGACGGCTGCGCCATCGTGGAGCACTGGCGGGGTAGCGCTTTCAACGACAAGGTGATCGGTTTTTCCGTGCGCGCCTACGATCCCGAGACCGAGCAATGGATCCTGGTCCTCTCCTGGCCGGAGAAGGACAGCCCCAAGCTCAGCACCTTGAAGGGGCAGTTTCGCCACGGTCGCGGCGAGTTCTTCTTCTCATTTCCCAAGGCGGACGGCGGCAAGGTGATCAGCCGCTATTCCTTCTCCGACAGCCAGGCCGATTCCATGCGTTGGGACGCCGCCACCTCGGAGGACGAAGGGCGCAGCTGGCTGACCAACTGGATCATGGAATTCAGTCGCCGGGACCCCCGCACCGACCTGCCCCTGTTCAACGGCCCGTGGGTTGCCGATGGCCGCCCGCGTCACTGTGGTGGAGTGGCGGAGGTCGCTCAACTGGATTATCTATTCGGCGCCTGGCAGGGCACGGAGCGTCGTCTGGAGGACGATGGCACCTGGACCGAGACCCCGGTGCGGGTCACCACGATGCCCATTCTGGAAGGCTGTGCCATGGTGGACTTCTTCGAGCATGTCGGAGATGGCCCGCGCTTCAAACGTTTCGCCCTGCGCAGTTGGATGACCGGTCGGAAGCAGTGGGGTCAGTTCGAGTTGGACAACACCAACCCCAAACCTCGCGCCGTCCTGGGAGTCCAGGAGGGCGATGCGGTGGTGCTCACCACCCCCGGCGACGCCGCGGTGCGTCACCGCGTGACCTTCACCAAGACCGTGGGCGGTGTGCGCCGGGAAGACGCCATCTCCGAGATCGGCGGCACCGGGTGGCGCACCGTCCAAGTGCTGGAGTTGACCCCCACCTACTACGATCAGGACGAGCCCCCGGCGGCCGCTACGGAAGAGTGAGATCGGGGGGCGCCGCCCCCGCCCACCCCATGGGATTCCAGATTGCGGGCTCTTCCCTTTGTCAAAGGGGGGAGCTTCTGAAAATCCACCCCAACCCCTCCTTTGAGAAAGGAGGGGCTTTCCGGACTCCGTCTTCCCCCCTCGCCCGTCTTTCCAGGCAAGGCGAGAGGGGGACCGAGGGGGTGAGGGCTCTCCACCGCGCCCCCGGGTTCACACCCGGGGCTACCCAATGGCACCCTGAAGGGTGCGGAGCCAAGACGGTCTCTTGCCCTCCCCCTTTGCCAAAGGGGGGAGCTTCTGAAAATCCACCCCAACCCCTCCTTTGAGAAAGGAGGGGCTTTCCGGATTCCGGCTTCCCCCCTTTCTCAAAGGGGGAGTCTTACCAGGAGGACTGGGGGATTTTGCCGTCTTCCCCCTCGCCCGTCTTTCCAGGCAAGGCGAGAGGGGGATCGAGGGGGTGAGGGCTCTCCACCGCGCCCCCGGGTTCACACCCGGGGCTACCCAATGGCACCCTGAAGGGTGCGGAGCCAAGACGGTTTCTTGCCCTCCCCCTTTGTCAAAGGGGGGAGTCTTACCAGGAGGACTGGGGGATTTTGCCTTCGCCCATCTCTCACTTCCTACAGGTTGGCGATGTGTGGGCAAAAAAATACCCGGTCTCTCGACCGGGGGTAGGATGGGATACCGCTATCGCTCAAGCTTGTTTGTGAACGGTTCGTTCGTTCCGCGCTCAAGCGCGCTGACTTTCTCTTAGAGCAATGGCCGTGCCAGTTCGGGAAATTTCTGTTAAATATCTGTGGATAAAGGGCTTGATGCAGCTTGGTGGGCTCTCGGCGAGAGGGGAGCCCCAAGGGCTGACACCCCTGTCAGAGCGTGTTAGGAGGGCAGGTTGCCGTGTCAGAGCGTGTCAGGGTGTGTCAGATGGCGTCGGGATCAGCGCCGATCTCCAGGCCGTCCAGGGTGCCTCGGAGGCGCTGGCGGACGGCGAAGAGGACGGGAGTGCGCTGGGCCGGCGGGGTGATGCCCAGCAGCCCCGCCACGGGTCGCGGCAAAGGCGCGGCATCGACCGGATCGGCTGGGTTGATCGGGGCCAGGGTGGCGCTGGCGGCGACACCGTACAGGCGAGCGTAGCGGAAACAGAAGGGGGCGGTGGACCACCAGCTATCGCTCCCCGGCAAGCGCAGCACCGGCAGCGGTACCGCGAAGCGCTGGTGAGGGGGCAGCGTTTCCAGGGTCTCCCCCAGGTACAGCACCGCCAGGACGTGCTCTTCTTCTGGCGCGAAGGCCAGACGCAGGTAGCCGCACACGATTTCGCCCCAGTCGAAGGTCCGGGCCGCCGGGGAGGCCCCAGGGATTTCCTCCACGGGAGCCAGGGTGGCCTTCTCCGGGATGGCGTGGCCCTCCCGGGTGCTCCCCAGGTGTCCCCACCGCCCGGTGGGCGGGCGTCCCCAGCGGATCGCGGGCTGGGCGTCCAGAAGGGGTGCCCAACCCTCCGGCAAGCCCCGATGGAGGGTTTCGGTGATCTGCCAACGGGTGTCAGTGGTCAGCAGGTCGCGCCCGTCGCCATCCCGCAACAGGAGCAGGAAGCCCCCCTGGCCCCAACTGTGGCGCAGCTCGACGACGATGCGATTGCCTCCCGCCAGCAGGTACGGCGTCACATCGTAGCGGTCCAACTCCATGGTGGAACCCGCTGGGCGGTATCCGGCGCCCACCCCATGGGCGTTGATGGTGACGCGGTATTCCTCGTCGGCGGTAATCAGCAGGTGGATCTCTTCCGGCAAGGTGGGCAGGACGAAATCGCGCACGGCACAGAAGGCTCCGGGAGTGGCGTGGCGTACCGACCGCTCCGCCCAGATCCACTCGGCGGCGCCGGTGTCGGGACCCTCCGCGCCGCAACCCAGCGAGCCCAGGCAGAGGGCGATCACCGCGGCGCGGCACAGGGGGGCGAAGGGGGGGCGGAGCATCGCTACATCCGACCGTGGCGTAGGATCGAGATCAACAACCACATGGCCATCACCGCCGCCACCACGAAACCCACCAGCCCGAAGACCGGGATGCCGTGGAAGCGCGGGGGCACGTCCGCCAGCACCATCAGGGAGGAACCCACGATCAACGCCGCCAGGACGATGGCGAAAGCGAGGCGGTTGCTGACCCGGTCGTAGGTGTTGGCCAGGGGTTCCAGCCCCAGCAGATGGAAGCCGATCTTGGTGCGTCCCCGTTTCAGTTGCTTGAGGAGTTCCGCTGCGGTGCCGGGGATCTCCCGGGACAGGCTCAGCCACTCCTCCCCCGCGTCCCACGCCTCTCCCATCAGCCGCCCCGGACGGAAGCGGCCCCACTGCACCTGGCGCAGGAAGGGGGCGGCGTGGCGGGTGATGTCCAGTTCCGGATCGAGACGGCGGCACACCCCCTCGGCGTTGGCCAGCGCCTTGATGGTCAGGAAGAGATCCGCTGGGATGCCCAGGGCGTGGCGGGAGGCGATCTCCACCAACTGTTGGAGGGCCTCACCGATGCGCAACTCTTTCAACGGGCGGAAGAAGTGGAGGTCCGAAAATTCCGCCAGTTCCCGCTCCAGGGCGCCGCGGTCCGGCTCCTCTTCGAAGTCGCACAACGCCACCAGGGAATCCGCCAGGAGCCGAGGATCCCGCTGGGCGATCCCCACCAGCAGATCCGCGAAGGTCTCCCGCTGCTCCCGGTCGATGCGGCCCATCATGCCGAAGTCGAGGTAGCAGATCTCACCGCCCTTGCGCACCATCAGGTTGCCGGGATGGGGGTCGCCGTGGAAGAAGCCGTGGACGAAGAGCTGCTGCATGGTCAGATCCGCCACCCGCCGGGCCAGCAACACCGGATCCGCCCCCCGCGCCAGCACCGCGTCCAACTCCGAGACCTTGACGCCGTCGATGTACTCCTGGATCAAGACCGCGTCGGTGGAGAGCCCGCGGTAGACCTCCGGCACCTTGACGTGCTCCTCGCCCTCGAATTGCCAGGCGAAGCGCTCCTGGTTGGCGGCCTCCAGGCGGTAGTCCAGTTCCTTGCTCAGCGAGAGGGCCAGCTCTTCGACCACCCGGGTGGGGCGGTGCACCGCCGCGCCGTCCACGTTGCGTTCCACCAATCCCGCCAGGAAGAGGAGGATCTCCAGATCCACCTCGATGGTGGCGCGGACCCCGGGGCGCCGCACCTTGACCACCACATCCCGGCCATCGCGGGTGCGGGCGCGGTGCACCTGACCGATGGAAGCCGCCGCCAGGGGTTTCTCATCGAAGCGGGCGAAGAGTTCGTCCAGGGGCAGCCGCAACTCCCGCTCGACGATCTCCCGCACCTTCTCGAAGGGGAAGGGGGGCACCTGATCCTGGAGCCGGGAGAGTTCATGCAGCACATCCACCGGCAGCAGGTCGGGTCGGGTGGAGAGCAGTTGCCCGGCCTTGACGAAGGTCGGTCCCAACTCCTCCAGCACCCGTCGGAAGCGCTCCGCCCGCGACGCCACCTCCACCCCCGGTCTGCCGGCGAGCCGCCGCAAGCCCCCGGCGACATCGAGCTTCAGCCCACCCAGCACATCGTGGTAGCCGTACTTCAGCAGCACCGCCAAAATCTGGCGGTAGCGCTTGGCGTGGCGGTAGGTTTTGCCGATCCCGGCAAGGCGTTGGATTTTCAGCACTGCGGGTCTCTGACCTCTCATCCCTCACAGATTCATGGCCGAGACGATCTCTCGACCACGAAAGCATATGGTATCGGGTCCCGGGGCGCACGGGTTGGAGCAAGTCAGTACCAGTCGATCACATCGAGCCCAGGGATGCGTGTGAAATGGCGTATGTTATGAGTCACTAGCGTGGTCTCTAGGGCCATACTGTGCGCGGCGATCAGCGTGTCGAATATTCCGATCGGCTGCCCCGCACTCTGGAGTTGTACGGCGATTTCTCCGTAGATATCGGCCGCGCTGCTTCCGAACGGTAGTTCGTCCACGAACTGCAGAAAGACGTCGAGCGCCCGATGCAGTTTTCTGGAACCGCGTTTGTGAGCGCCGAAACGCAACTCAGCCACGGTGATCGCACTAATGCCAACCTCTGAAGGACGGCACGCAAGGAGACGCTCATGCACTCGGCCTTGCCCACGGATGGCAAAACTCACCGCATCAGTATCAAGCAAGAATCTCACTCGAACGGGTCTCTCAGTTCCGTGACCAGGGGCTGGGGGGGCCGCTCGATGGGTTCATCCCAACTGCCAAGACAGTTCCTGAATTCCTCTGGCCACTCGTCTACTGGCTCCAAGATGACGCGTCGCCCCTCCCTGCGGACCACCACTTCATCCTGGCCTTCAAAACGGCATTCTTTGGGTAGCCGGACAGCCTGGCTACCACCATTCTGAAAGAGTTTTGCGTGAAGTTTCATAGTAGCCGAAGTCTATACCAAGGTATATACATAGACAATCCCGGCTCCGAAGGTACATCGGAATCGGGATTGCCCAGAGCTTGAAGACGCGAAATCAGCCGCCGTAAGGCACGCAGGTGCGCCCGGTTTCCTTCTCGTACTCCGCCTTCTCACACACCGTGCCGCCGAACAACACATCCGGTCCGCCAGGCCCGCTGCACACCCAGAGTATCGTCGGGCCACAGAGAAGAATGGGTGTCCCGGCTTGCACCGGCGTCGAGGTCAGAACCACACCCCCGGTGACCAACGCCGTGAGCACCATACCGACGAGCAACGGAGCGCCAATCTTGCGTAGAGTTTTCATATTTCCTCCAATTTTGATGACATTTGTGACCAAGAAGCGCCGATGCTTCTTTTCATTTTCCCATCCTACACGAACGCTTGCCTTGAAACCGACGACCCAGGCGGGGAATCATTGACACCATCCCGCCCACCGCTTTATCGTTGGATGTGCACCCCGCAAACCCCCCCGTTCCGGGAAGCCCCTCGACCCCCGACAGCCGCACTGCCCCCAGCCGCCCCCAGGTGGTGGTGGCGATCCCCGCGCGCTACGCTTCCACCCGCTTGCCGGGAAAGCCGCTCCTGACCCTCGCCGGGCGGCCGATGATCGAACATGTCCACCGGCGGGCACGGGAAGTGCCCGGAGTGGATCGGGTGGTGGTGCTGACCGATGATGAACGCATCGCGGCGGCGGTACGGGGTTTTGGTGGCGAGGTGGAGTTGACGCCGGAAGACTGCGCCAGTGGTACCGACCGCATCGCCTGGGCGCTGCGGCAGTGGCCGGAGACGGGGGAGACGGTGGTGATCAATGTGCAGGGTGACGAACCGCTGATCGACCCGGCGGCCATCCGGCGCGTGGCGGACCACCTGCGGCGTCATCCGGAAGATCCCGTCGCCACCCTGGCGGCGCCCATGGCAGAGGGCGAGGGGCAAGACCCCAACGCCGTCAAAGTGGTGGTCTCCGCCCAGGGGTACGCTCTCTATTTCAGCCGAGCTGCGATACCCTACCCCCGCACCGGCGGCATCGCCGGAGCGGCACCACGGAAACACATCGGCATCTATGGCTACCAACGGGCCGCTCTGTTGCGCCTCGCTGCCCTCGAACCGACACCATTGGAGCGCGCCGAAGGGCTGGAGCAGCTGCGCGCTCTGGAAAACGGCATCCCGATTCGGGTCCTCACCGCCGACCGTCCGTCCCCGGGCGTCGATACTGCGGCGGACCTGAAGAGAGTGGAAGCCATCTTGACTGCATCAGACCTGACGGCATCAGAAAACCCCCGTTTCGCGGAGTAGAGAAGGAGAGAGCAGCATGTCCACCAAGTACATCTTCGTCACCGGCGGGGTCGTCTCCTCCCTGGGCAAGGGGGTCGCGGCGGCGTCCGTGGGCGCCATTCTGGAGGCCCGCGGGTTTTCCGTTACCGCCATGAAGCTGGATCCCTATGTCAACGTCGATCCCGGCACCATGTCCCCCTACCAGCACGGCGAGGTCTTCGTCACCGAAGACGGTGCCGAAACCGACCTCGACCTGGGGCACTATGAGCGCTTCATCGATACGGTGACCACCAAGAACCACAACTACACCACCGGCAAGATCTACCAGGAGGTCATCCGCAAGGAGCGCCGGGGGGACTACCTGGGCAAGACCGTACAGGTCATCCCCCACGTTACCGACGAGATCAAAGAAGCCATGCGCCGGGTAGCCGGGGATCACGACGTGGTCATCGTCGAGATCGGCGGCACCGTGGGCGACATCGAATCCCTCCCCTTCGTGGAGGCGATCCGCCAGTTCCGCCAGGAATTGGGTCGCACCAACGCCGCCAACATTCACCTGACCCTGGTGCCCTACATCGCCGCCGCCGACGAGTTGAAGACCAAGCCCACCCAGCACTCGGTGCGGGAATTGCGCGCCATCGGGATCTCCGCCGACGCTTTGCTCTGCCGGGTGGACCGACCCTTGCCGGAGGAGATGAAGAAAAAGATCGCCCAGTTCTGCAACGTCGAACCGCGGCAGGTCATCGCCGCCCGGGATGTCAAGACCATCTACGAGGTGCCGCTGCGCTTCTGCCAGGAGGGGCTCGACGACCTGCTACTGGAACTCCTGAACCTGCCCCACTACGAGCGGGACATGAGCCGCTGGGAAGCGCTGGTCAACCGGGTCAAGAACCCCCGTCACAAGGTGCGCATCGGCATCATCGGCAAATACGTCGAACTGCCCGACTCCTACAAGAGCCTCAACGAGGCGCTGATCCACGGCGGCATCGCCAACGACGCCGAGGTCGAGCTGGTCTACATCAACGCCGGGGACATCGAGGAGCATCACCTACCCCGGAACCTGACGGAGGTCGATGCTCTGCTGGTGCCCATCGGCTTCGGGCCCCGGGGCACCGAGGGCAAGATCACCGCCATGCGCTTCGCCCGGGAAAACAAGGTGCCCATGTTCGGCATCTGCCTGGGGCTGCAATGCATGGTCATCGAATTCGCCCGCAACGTCTGCGGCATCGAGGGGGCGACGTCCTCGGAGTTCGACGAGGATGCCGAGGACCGGGTGATCTACAAGCTCCGGGACCTCCTGGGCGTCGAGGCCATGGGTGGCACCATGCGCTTGGGGGCCTACCCCTGCAACCTCCAGGAGGGCACGCTGGCCCATCGGATCTACGGCACCGACAAGATCAGCGAACGCCACCGCCATCGCTACGAGGTCAACCAGAAGTACCTGCCGCTGCTGCGGGAGCACGGCCTGATGGTGGCGGGGCTGTCGCCGGACGGCAAATTTGTCGAGATGGTCGAAGTGGCGGATCACCCCTGGTACCTGGGCTGCCAGTTCCATCCGGAGTACAAATCGAAGCCCACCAAGCCCCACCCCCTCTTCGTTTCCTACATCCGTGCCGCCCTGGACCACCAGGAACGGCGGCGGCTGGCGGAAAACGCCAAGGGGCAGGAAGTCGCCGGAGCGCTATCGCCGCGCATCCCGGAGATCGAGCCCGCCAATGTCAGCTGAGGCCACCGTCGCGCCGGTGGAGATCGCCCCCGGCATCACCCTCGGGGGCGCCGACCTCCCCTTCTTCTGCGGTCCCTGCGCCGTGGAAGGGGAGGAAGCGGCCCTGGAAGCCGCCCGGGTGGTGGCCGATATCGCCCGGCGTCTGGAGCTGAGACTGGTCTTCAAGGCCTCCTATGACAAGGCCAACCGCAGTTCCCTGGACAGCTTCCGGGGCATCGGGATGGAGCGGGCGCTGGCCATCCTCCAGGGCATCAAGGAGGAATTCGCACTGCCCATCCTGACGGACGTCCACGAACCCGGGCAGTGTGAACCGGCGGCGCAGGTCGCCGACATCCTCCAGATCCCCGCCTTCCTCTGCCGCCAGACGGATCTGATCCTCGCCGCCGCCCGCACCGGTCGGGCGGTCAACATCAAGAAGGGGCAATTCCTGGCCCCCGACGACATGTTGAAAGCGGTGGAAAAAGCCCGCAGCACCGGCAACGAGCGCATCACCGTCACCGAGCGGGGTTTTTCCTTCGGCTACCACAACCTGGTGGTCGACATGCGCAGCTTCGCCATGCTCCACGCCGACGGCATCCCGGTGATCTACGACGTCACCCACTCCCTGCAACTCCCCGGCGGCGGCAAGGAGACCGGCGGCGCTCGTCAGTACGCCGAGCCCCTCGCCCGGGCCGCCGTCGCCGCTGGCGCCGACGGCATCTTCATGGAGATCCACCCCGACCCCCCGAACGCCCTCTCCGACCACACCACCCAACTCCCCCCGGAGCGGGCGGAGGGGTTGATCCGGAGCTTGTTGGCGATTCATGGGGTGCTGGGTGGGTCTGTCCGGGACCTCAACGCCACGTAGCAAACCCCCCGCCGAAGCGGGGAGCTCGTACACTTACTACGCCACGATCAGGCGCAGATGCCGGACGGATTGCAGCCGCCGCCACCACAGTCGTAGTCGTACCACGGACCCCAGGTGCAGTTGGAGGTGCAGTCGTGCCGCTGGCGCAACTTCTTGCCGCTACAACAGCAGTAGCTGGTGGTGCGGAAGCCGTAGTCGCCGGGGAAGCACGGCACGAAGCCGGAGCATCCCGCAGCCTCGGTCTGGGGCGCCGGAGCCAGGGTCAGACCGACCATGCCCAAGGTGCAGGCGAAAGCCACCACCAGAGCCAATAGAGACCGCTTGTTCGTGTGAAAAGCCATCACATTCTCCTTATCAATTGGTAGGAAAGAACGATCCCCAGAGAGCGGTGGCCTTCTGGGCCACGCTCCCCGAGAGGGAATCGGGGAAACACCTTGGAGTGGGTGGTCGTCAGGGGGCTCCGGCGGTCGCCTGTTGCCCTTCCTCCTCCTGACGAGCCTTGAATCCCTCGATCAACTGGTTGAGAAATGCCGTCGAAACCGCGCCCCGTATGCGACGGCCATTGACGAAGACGGTGGGGGTCGCTTCGACACCGTACGACCGACCCGCGGCGGCATCCGCCTCCACGGCGGCCCGGGCCTCGTCAGAAGCCAGACAGCGCTCGAAGAGCTCCGGGTCGAGACCGAGTTCCCCCGCCAGGCGTTTCACATCCTCTTCTCCCTCCAGGGTTCTGGCGTTGGCGAAGAGGGCGTCGTGCATGGGCCAGAAGGCCTCCTGTTGACGGCTGCACTCCGCCGCCAACGCGGCCACCAGGGGCTTGCCGTCCGGCGCCAGAGGGAAATAGCGATAGACCAGCCGGACCTCGTCGCCGTATTCGCGCAGCACATCCCCCAGAGCGGCCTGGAACTGACGGCAGGCGGAGCAGGTGAAATCGGAAAACTCGACGATGGTCACCAGCGGCTCCGTGGCTCCCTTGGCGGGACCATCCCCCGGCTCCACATCGAGGACCACCGGTGCCTCGCCGGGTTCGGCGGCGGCGGGAGAGAGCAGGGCCTCGCGGAGGCTCATCTGCATCAGCGCAATGCGCTCCTCTACGGTTCGGATGCGCCACACCAGGAGACCCAACAACACGGTCTGCACCAGGATCAACGCAATGATGATCCCGGAACCCAGCTGCTCCGGCTTCCTCATAAACTTCCGCCCTTCTTTTCGTTATAGAGAACCAGTGGTCATTACGCTATTCGAGCAGTTCGTATCTGTCAAGAGGGAAATACCTGAAATCTAGTGACACCTTTTAGTATGGCCGAACCTCTGCGGTAGACTGGCCCGTCATGAGCGAAATCACCCCAGATTGCACCCATCCATGAGCTATCTTCCCGACATTCTCGATCGATTCGCCGTGGCGCGACAGCGCGACGCGTCGTCTGGGTCTCCGGAATGGCTGCGCTCCTGGGCCTACCAGGACAAGCGGGCGCGGCGCGGGGCGCGGTATGAGGAGGGCTTGCCGGATAACTTCCATGCCTACGCCGGTCCCGAGGATCTGCTCAAGTGGTTCCGGTGGTTTCAGGACGCCCAGCGGGATGATTACTTGCCACCGGAGCGCCTGGACCCCCTGATTCACGCCAGTGTGGAGCGCGACCAGAAGGTCTGCCGACAGCATGGTCTCCCCTTCGATCCCGACGAATACCGGGATACGACCGGTAGGCAGAATGCCCAAGATTTCGTTCTCCAGAACCTCTACCCTGTTCCCGCCCGCAACGCGATTCATCGGGTTCTGGACTTCGGGCCGGGCTATGGGCGCCAGGCCAATCTGTGGATGGATCAACGGCCGGATGTGAGCCTGGTCGGTATGGACGCGATTCCCCTCAGCTACTGTTTGCAGCATCTTTACTACAGTGGTCTTGGGGTGCCCCTGGTGGAGTATGTGGCCTCGCCGGATGATTTTCGCGTCGGGGAGGAGGCCGGGATTTACCATCTACCCACCTGGCGCACCGACCTGCTGGCCGACGAAACCTTCGATCTGGTGATTTGTGTGCAGGTCCTGCAGGAGTTGAGCGCGCCCCTGGTCCGATTCATGATCGCCACGTTCCAGCGCATCCTGAAGCCCGGCGGGGCGCTGTACATTCGCGACCATGCCCAGTGGCAGGCGGCGCATCGGGTCGATCTCGTCCGCCTGCTCCAGAAACGAGGCTTCGTCTTGGAGTTTCAGGCCCACATCCGGAACGGCGAGGACCTGCACGGCGTGCCAAGAATCTGGCGGAAGGTCGACCCGGCGGTGCAGCAATCCCAGAGAGCGACCCTGGGCGAACGACTGACGACGCGGGCTCTGGACCTGGACGCGATGCTGGGCGGCAGACTGCATCGACTCGTCAAGACTTTCCGCCCGGGTAAGAATTAGCCCCTGAGGACCGGCAGCGCGGTAGACTCTTCCATCATGAGCGAAATCACCCCCGCCCGCGCCCTGGCGCGCCAGGTTCTGGAAACGGAAGCGGCAGCGATTCGTGGCCTGTTACCCCATTTGGATGAGCACTTTGACCAGGCGGTGGAGCTGATTCGCGCCCGCTCCGGACGGGTGGTGTGCACCGGGATGGGCAAGAGCGGCCTGGTGCTGAAGAAGGTGGCGGCGACCCTGGCTTCCACCGGCACGCCCGCGTTCTTCCTGCACCCGGCGGAAGCGATCCACGGCGACCTGGGGATGATCATGGAAGGCGATACCGCTCTGGCCGCCTCCTACTCCGGCACCACGGAAGAGCTGCTGCGGCTGGTGGAGGTGTTGGAGCGCATGAAGGTGCCGCTGATCGTCCTGACCGGCAATTCGGCGAGCCCCCTGGCACGAGCCGCGGATCTTCACCTGCCGGTGCCCATCGACCGGGAGGCGTGTCCGCTGAATCTGGCGCCGACGGCCTCCTCTACGGCGACCCTGGCCATGGGGGACGCCCTGGCCATGGCGCTGCTCGATGCCCGCGGTTTCACCACCGAAGACTTCGCCCGTCTCCACCCCGGGGGTCGCCTGGGCAAGCGCCTGCTGAAGGTCCGGGAACTGATGCACCATGGCGAGGGAGTGCCCCGGGTGGAACGGACCACCCCGATGCGCGACGCCATCTACCAGATGTCCGCCAAGAAATTGGGCATCACGGCGGTGACGGATGGGGAGGGTCACCTGCTGGGGTGCATCTCCGATGGCGACCTGCGCCGCTTGCTGGAGAAGAATGAGGGGATTCTCGGCGCCACCGCCGGGGAGTGCATGCGGGCCAATCCGCTGACCATCCCGGGGGAGGAACTGGCCCCCGCGGCCCTCAACCTGATGGAGGAGAAACGCATTACCTCGCTCTTCGTCTGCGACGCCGAGAACCGCCTGCAAGGCATTGTGCACCTCCACGATCTGTGGGGATTGGAGCTGTTTTGAGATCCCGCGACATTTCTCCCCACGATTTCCAACGCCGCGCCCGGACCCTGCGTTGGCTGCTGACCGATGTGGATGGGGTGCTCACCGATGGTCGGATGCTCTACGGTACCGACGGGGAAGCCTTCAAGATTTTCCACGTCCGGGACGGCCTGGCCCTGAAAATGGCCCGCCAGGATGGAATCCACGTCGGTCTCCTCTCGGCCCGCAGCCATCCGGCAGTCACGGTGCGGGCGGAGGAGTTGGGGGTGGATCGCGTGATGCTGGGGGAGAAGGACAAGTTGGCCCGTTTGAAGACGTTCCTGGAGGAGGAAGATGTCCGGTTGGAGCAGATCGCCTACATCGGCGATGATCTGCCGGATCTGGCCGTCCTGGGCGCCGTGGGGCTGGCTTTTTGCCCCGCCGATGCCGCCCTGGAAGTCCGCCACCTCTGCCACATCACCCTCAATCTGCGCGGCGGCCACGGCGCCGTGCGGGAAGCCGTCGAGACGCTGCTCAAGGCGCGGGGGAGTTGGGAGCGGCTGGTGGGTCAGTTCGTGGGATCTTGACGGCCAAGTCATGCCGTCGTGCCTCTAGGTTTCGACCCGCAACCCCGC
>Ga0210063_1000359_pt1 | contig 14618 bp, 12 predicted proteins | sample Muzzi_PWA_D1_FD_185529 | JGI IMG/M metagenome (GOLD analysis project Ga0210063, IMG submission 185529) | Wetland microbial communities from San Francisco Bay, California, USA, that impact long-term carbon sequestration - Muzzi_PWA_D1 (SPAdes) | ecosystem: Environmental > Aquatic > Marine >... | reverse complement strand
TTCGTTGCGAGCGCGGGCGTACGACACGTGCGGCAATTCCCAGCAGTCGTCGCTGATTCTCTTCACGGTGGGCGATCCGACCCCTCAAGATCCCTGCGATTCTGACATTACCCCTCCTTCGGTCAGCGTAACCCGACCGCAGCAGGATGAGGAGGTCTTCCCGGACGGCAATGGGCGCGTGCTGCTTGAGGCGACAGCCGGCGATGCCAACGGTGTGGATCAGGTGGAATTCCTGATTGACGGAGTCGTTGTGGGAAGCGATGGAACGGCACCGTACTCCTTCAACTGGTCGGCAGGACCTCCTGGGGCCTATTCGTTGCGAGCGCGGGCGTACGACACGTGCGGCAACTCCCAGCAGTCGTCGCTAATCCTCTTCACAGTGGGCGATCCGACGCCTCCGGATCCTTGCGACTCCGATACCACCGGACCCTCCGTCACGGTGACGAATCCGCCTCAGGACGCGGAGGTGACTCCCGATTCCAATGGCCGGATACTGTTTCAGGCAACGGCCGGGGATGCCAACGGTGTAGACTGGGTGGAATTTCTCGTCGATGGTGCTTTGGTGGGAAGCGATGGCAGTGCACCCTATAGCTACAATTGGCTGGCCGGTCCTCCCGGAGACTACTCGCTACGAGCCCGAGCCTACGATTCCTGCGGCAACTCTCGGCTGTCTTCCGTGATTCTATTCACCGTCCTGGATCCAGACCCTTGCGCCTCCGATGCCGGGCCTCCGTCTGTGACCATGACAAGGCCTCAGCAAGATGAGGTGCTCTTCCCGGATGCCACGGGACGGATCCGCCTGGAGGCCAACGCCAGCGATGGCAGCGGGGTGAATTTCGTGGATTTCCTGATCGACGGCACCGTGATCGGTACCGCCAACGGTTCCAGCGCTCCCCTGTACTGGCGGAACTGGTTGCCGGGCCCCCCAGGCTTCTACACCGTCCGGGCCAGAGCCTACGACATCTGCGGCAAGTCGGCGCTAACCTCCCTGGTGCTCTTCGAGGTCGGAGGCCTCTGAGTTTCGCCGGGCATCGTCCCCGCTCTGGTAGCCACCGGGCGCCGGGGCGGGGATCGTTCACACCTCCACCACCTCCGATTCCCCTGCCGACCGGTCCCCCGTCAGCCATCGCCAACGCTCCCGGAGCACCAGGCGACCGTTGATTTCGATGGGTTCTGAGCGGCAAAAGCCCGCCATCAAGGCGCCGTCGGTGTTCCGATGGTGGTAGTAGAACTCCAGGGATCCATCGGGGTACACGGTGCCCAGCAGATGGCCGACGATGATGGCGCCCCCGGCGTAGTCGCCGGTGAGTCTGTCCCCATTCTGGTGGTAGCGGAAGAGGGTTTCGCCGCTGACCTCGCCGTTGGCGGTGTTGGTGCGTCCTCGGAAGGTCTTGCCGTCGTAGTTCATCGGTCTCCTGCCACCCGCCCCCTACACCTCCCGCGTCTTCCACTTCCCCCGTCGGAAGAGGAGCAAGGCGATCACCGCGTGCAGCGAGTAGGAGACCGCCACCGCCGTGAAGGCGCCCAGGGCTTCCCAGCCCGCCTGGTGGGCGAGCCAGTAGGCCACCGGCACCTGGCAGACCCAGAAGGACAGAAGGTTGATCCAGGTGGGCGTCGTGGTGTCCCCGGCGCCGTTGAAGGCCTGGGCCATGACCATGCCCCAGGCGTAGAACAGGAAACCGTAGCTGATGATCGCCAGCCCCCGGGCGCCCAGGGCGAGGACCTCCGGGTTCTCGGTGAAGAGATCGACCAGGGGCCGGGCGAAGACGATGAAGAAGATCGCCACCGTGCCCAGGAAGGCCATGTTGTAGAACCCCGTGATCCACACCGCTCGCTCGGCGCGCTCCGGCTTCTTGGCGCCGAGGCTCTGACCCACCAGGGTGGCGGCGGCGTTGCTCAAGCCCCAGGAGGGGAGCAGAGCGAAGACCACCACCCGGATGGCGATGGTGTAGGCCGCCAGGGCGATACTGCCGAACTCCGCGACGATTTTCACCAGTGCCACCCAACTGGCGGTGGCGATCAGGTTCTGGCCGATGCCGCCCACCGACAGCCGCAGCAACTTGAGCATCACCGCCAGGTTGAATTGCACGTGGCGCCAGCCCACCGCCAGCCGTCCATCGCCCTTCAGCAGCACCACCATCTGCAAGGCCACCGCCAGCCCACGGCCGGTCGTCGTGGCGACGGCGGCGCCGGTCAAACCCAGTTCCGGGAAGGGTCCCAGGCCGAAGATCAGGCACGGATCCAGAATCAGGTTGATGATGTTGGCGAACCACAGGACGCGCATGGAAACCGCTGCGTCCCCCGCGCCCCGCAGCGCCGCGTTGTTCATGAAGAGGAGCAGGATCACCACGTTGCCCCCCAACATGATCGCCGCGTACCCGCTGCCCTGGGCGATCACCGACTCCGAGGCGCCCATGAGGCGCAGCAGGTCCGACGCGAAGATCGCCCCCGGGATCCCGATGGCCGCCGCCACCAGGATGGCCACCAGATTCGCCTGGACCGCGACCCGCGACGCCCCCTCGCGGTCCTTTTCCCCGATGCGGCGAGCGACGGTGGCGGTGGTCGCCATGCTCAAACCCACCGCGACGGCATACATCACGGTCAGCAGCGATTCCGTCAGCCCCACCGTGGCCAGGGCGTCCGGTCCCAACTTGCCGACCCAGAAGGCATCCACCACGGCGAATACCGACTCCATCAGCATTTCCAGCACCATGGGAATCGCCAACATGGGGATGGCGCGCTTGAGGCTACCCTCGGTGAAATCTTGCTGGCTGCCCGCAACGGCTTCCCGCAGATCGGCGAATAGTTTGCGCATGCGACTCATGAATGGAAACCCCCGGGGTGGGTGAAGCGATACGGCGTGGTGCAAGGAAGGTTGCGGCGCTGGAAGCGGACGATATCAGGCTTGGGCGACCACCGCCGCCAGTGCTTCGTTCAAGAAGGCCAGTTGTAGGCGCATCTGATCCCGGATGGCCATGGGGCGGATCCCGTGGGCGGCGGCCTCGCGGCGGAAGCCTTCGGCGCCGAGGGTGGCGATGCGCTTCTGGGTCCAGGCAAAGAAGGCGATGCGCCCCGCCGTACCCGTGGGCAGGGGCGGCCCGTCTTGGGCACGGGCCAGGGTCGCCTCGGAAAGGAGAAAGAGAGGCATTTCGGAAACCAGGGTCAGGGGATCGCCGCCGAAACTGCGCACCAACTCCATGGAACTGGGGCGGAAGAGGGCTGCGGTGGCCGCGTCGCCCCGGGCCAGGAAATGGCTCGCCATGGCCCTGGAGTCGGGGCGCGTGGTGAACCCCAGGGAGATGCGGTGAAACCCCTTCTCCCCTTTGCGGTCCACATCGTGGAGGTGGTATCCCATCCCCTGGACCTGGTCCACCAGGCGGCGGCGCAGGGTTGCGGTGCGCTCGATCCAGCCTTCCTCGATGAGGAACCACGGCCCCTCCGCGAAGGCCATGCCGTGGAAGGTGCCGTGGAGGGCGAAAGGTCCTCCGGGACGCAGAAAATCGGCGATGGCCCGGTTTTCCGGGCGCGGCTTGCGGTCCCCCCCATCCCGGGGGAAACCGAACTCCACATCTTCCCCGGGGTTCTCCCGCACGGCCTTCTCCAGGTAGAGGGGCAGGTCGTAGGCGCGGTCTTCGGTGCCCTGGTGGTCGGGGCAGGGGAGCGTCGCCGTGGACCAGGAGGCATTGAGGGCGTCGCCGTCCGGGTTGGCGTGGGGCACGAGGTACCAGGTCGCCCGCTGGGGGCGTGGATCCTCCGGCACCAGGGAGGTCAGATAGCCCGCCAGATGCTCCAGCATCGCCGGTCCCACGGGCTCATCGGCGTGGCAGCCAGCGATCAACGAGACCTTGAGCGGCCCCCGCCCCCACTGTAGCCCCCACAAGGGGCGCCCCTGGCGCGAAGTGCCGATGGGCTCCAATACGGACTGCGGTGCCACCGGCGTATCCAGCACTTTTTCCACCGGCAGGGACAAGGTCTCAGGTATCGGGGTGGTTGGGCTCAAGATGTCTCCTGACGGGGTTTGGGAAAGGCAGGTATGAGGGCCGCGCAGAAGGATTTTCCCATAACCTTATCCGCTTTGCACTACTTGAGTTCGTGATGAGAGAAGGAATCTGGGGTTTGTATTTGACTACACGTCTCTTCGCGCGTAATCTAGACGTAGTCTTGGCGAGGCTGAACTTGAGTTATCAAGATAGGCCAATTATTTTATCTTATTTCTTGTTCCACTGTAGGCTGAGATTGAGGGTCACCAAGCAATGAATCGATGCATACCCCTGGGGAGGATTCCGTCATGTCTGTAGCGCAAGATCGTCCGAAAACCATCAGCGATACGCTGACTCGTATTATCGACATGTCTGTCGATACCTACTACAACCCGTACAAGATGTTCGAGTGGCCAGAAACCCTGCCGGATGAGCAGTGGTGGATGACCCAAGAACTGATGAGTACCTATGGCACCCGCTACCACGAAGAGCTGACGGAACAGCAGCTCCAGGCGCTCTCGAAGTGGGAAAGCGTTCACTTCTACAGCCTGAATGTTCACGGTATCCGCGAACTGTTGATCGAGGTCGTCAAACGGGTGCATATGCCCGGTTTCGAGGTGGAGTCCGAGTTCTTCCATCACTTTATCGGTGAGGAAAACGAGCACATGTGGTTCTTCGCCAAGTTCTGCCTGAACTACGGCAAGAAGATCTACCCGGACCGGAAGATGAGCTTCCAGATCGAGGAGAATGAGGCCGATATCGAAAGCTTCCTGGTGTTCTCTCGCATCCTGATTTTCGAAGAGCTGGTCGATTACGTCAATCTGCGCATGGGCCGCGACGAGTCCCTGCACAAGATCATCCGTCAGGTCAACAGCATCCACCACCAGGACGAGTCCCGCCACATTGCTTTCGGTCGGGAACTGGTCAAGCAGCTGTGGGATCGCCTGACGCCCAAGTACTCCGCCGAGACCCTGAAGCACATCGAGGACTACCTGAAGCGGTACATGACCGCCAGCGTCCAGTCGCTCTACAACCCGGCCATCTACAAGGATGCGGGGCTCCCGGATCCCTACAAGATGCGCACGGACCTCCTCGCTGATCCGGCGCGTAGGCCCTACAACAACAAGATCCTGAAGCGGTCGATCGACTTCTACACCAAGAAGGGGATCATCCACGACGGGGATTTCCTGTAATGCCGGGCGTCGTGGAGGAAACGGCGCAGATCGATCAGGTCCGGCAGTGGTTGGTCGAAAAGAAGCCCGAGGTGGCTGGTCAGGAGATCGATCTGGATCTGGACCTGATTGAAAACCGCGTGATCGATTCCCTGATCTTCGTGGATCTGCTGTTTTTCCTGGAAGAGATCACCGGGCGCGACCTCCAGGAGGCGGCGAGTTCCGCCAACGCCTTCCGGACTTTGCGCACCATCCAGACCGAGATCCTGGAAGGGGGGTAGGGTGTCTGAGCCCATGTACGAGGTCCACCATGGCCTTGCGGCTTTCGGCCCTCAAATCCTCCGGATTCGGGAACGGCTGGAGGGGAAGATCCTCGGTTGGGCGGAAGAAATCGCCGCCGAACCGAGGCTCTATCCTCCCCTGTTGCGGGTCGATGATCTGGCGATGCTGGATTACTTCCAGAATTTTCCCCACCTGGCGGTGGTCGCCAGTCGGATTCAGCCCGAGGTCTTGAAGGAACAATACGCCGATGGCGCCGCCGTCGAAAGTGTGCCGCCGGAGCATCTCTCCCCGGCGCAATATGTCTTGCCTTCAGCAGCTTGCTATAACATTTATCTGCACCTTAAAGGTCAGGTCTTGCAGGGTCCACGCTACATCACCACCGTGGCGACCTGTTTCCGCAACGAGAATCACTACCAGGAACTGCAACGTCTCTGGTCTTTCTCCATGCGGGAGGTCGTCTGTATCGGCTCGGCGGACGAGGTGCAGGCGCACCTCGGCGGTTTCAAGGAACGGATTCTGGGGCTCTCGGAAGAGTTGGGGCTCAACCTCGACATCCAGGTGGCCACCGACCCGTTCTACGAACCGCAGAGTTCCCGAGCGATCATGCAGAAAGTCTTTCCGCAGAAGGAAGAGTTCGTCTACAGCGGATCGGACGGCGCGGTGGCCATCGCCTCTCTCAATTTCCATCGCAATTTCTTCGGCGAACGATGCCAGATTCAACTGGCGGATGGCAGCCCGGCATTCACGGGTTGTGCCGCCTTCGGCATCGAACGTTGGTATTACGCCTTGCTCGATCGCTTCCAACAGGACGCGGATGCGGTGCTGGAAGCTCTCGGATGAGGTCTGGAGGACGTGGACATGCAGTTGACCCAGGAACAACTCGATCAGTATACGCAGCAGGGCTATCTGCTGCTGCCGGAGGGCCTTGAGGAGGGCGCGGTGGAGGCCATGCGGCAGGAATTGCCGGACCTCTTCCACCGGGATGCCCCGGATGTCATCAAGGAGAAGGACCAGGACACCGTGCGCTCCATCCACGGCACCCACAACCACAACGAGGTCTTCCAGCGCCTGGTGCGGCACCCCGCCCTGCTGGAGCCGGCGCGGCAGGTGTTGGGGACGGATGTGTACGTATACCAGTTCAAAATCAACGCCAAGAAGGCCTTCAAAGGGGATGTGTGGGAGTGGCATCAGGACTACATCTTCTGGCTCAAGGAGGATGGCCTGCCGCGCCCGGATTTGGTGAACATCGGCGTCTTCCTCGATGAGGTGACGGAGTTCAACGGGCCGTTGCTCTTCATTCCGGGTTCGCACCAGCACGGGGTGTTCGACATCCCCGCCGAGGAGGGCAGCCGGGAAGGCTACGAGGAGAACGACTGGATCGCGGATTTCACCGCCGACCTCAAGTACTCCATCGACCAGAAGACGCTACAAAATCTGGTACAGGCGGGCGGCGGGATCCAGGCGCCGAAGGGGCCATCGGGATCGCTCCTGCTCTTCCACCCCAACACGGTCCATGGCTCGGTGCCAAACATTTCGCCCTACGACCGCACCTTGGTGCTGGTGACCTATTGCAGCGTGGACAACGTGCCCACGGGGGCGGAGTACGCGCGACCGGAATTCCTGGTCAGCCGGGATCACACCGCGGTTTCTCCGCTGCCCTCCGGGATGAGTCTGGCGGGGTAGAGAAGCCCACCGTCGTGTGCCCGCCGGTGCACCTGTGGGGAGGAGCAGCCTGCTATGATCAGGCGTTCCGCCCCCAGGGGCTTCCAGGAGGTGCACCGGATGAGCGCAGCGCAAAAGCGGGTCTTGATCGTCGATGACCAACCCGGCATCCTGACCACGCTGACCAGCATTTTTGAGGACGAGGGTTTCGGTACCCTCACCACCGACAGTGGCGAACAGGCGCTCCGGCTCTATGAGACGGAGCGCCCGGACGTCGTCTTTCTGGATATCTGGCTGCCGGACCGGGACGGATTGGAAACCCTGAAGGCCCTGCGTCAGCTCGATCCGGAGGCGGCGGTGGTGATGATCTCCGGCCATGGCACCACCTCCACCGCGGTGCGGGCGATCAAGATGGGGGCCTTCGACTACATCGAGAAGCCCCTGTCTTACGAGCGGGTGATCGATGCCGCCCGGGGTGCTCTGGACCAGCGCCAGGGGAATGGTCTGGCGGCGCTGGAAGCGGCCGTGCGTACCGGTGCCCGGGCTCCCCTGGAGCCGCCGCCACTGTTGTCGCTGCTCCAGACGTCCGACCGGCCCCAGCGCACCATCGCCAAGAGTACGGTGCTGTATGGCCTGGGGCTGCATAGCGGCACCCGCACGGGGATGGTGCTCCAGCCCCTGCCCCCGGATAGCGGGATTCATCTGCACACCCTGCCCAGTGGCACGCAGGTGCCGGCCCATGTTCGCTATGTGGCGGACACGGACTACGCCACCACCCTGAGCCGGGATGGGGAGAATATCCGCACGGTGGAGCACCTGCTCTCCGCGCTGCATGCCGCCGGGGTGACCAATCTGTTGATCAAGGTCAACGGCGAGATTCCCGTCCTGGATGGCTCGGCGCTGAACTTCTGCGAAGCGCTGGAGCAACTGGGGATCGAAGACCAGGACGCGCCGCGGCAGGAGTTGGTGGTGGACCGCGCTTACCAGATCGGTGGCGAGGCCAATGGGTCCGGGGACAAGATCTTGTTGCTGGAACCCCACGATGGCTTTGCGGTCTCCTACTACCTGAACTACCCACCGCCGGTGGGGGAGCAGGAGTACCATTTTGAGCTGGACAGTTTCGAGACCTACAAGCGGGAGATTGCTCCGGCGCGGACCTTTGGCTTCATGCGCGATCTGAAAATGCTGAACGAGTTGGGGCTAGGTTCCGGTGGGCGGCTGGACAACTTCATCCTGGTGGGCGACGACAACGTCCTCAATACGGAATTGCGCTTTCCGGATGAGTTCGTCCGCCACAAGATCCTGGACATCGTGGGGGATCTCTACCTTCTGGGCTATCCCATCCGCGGCAAGGTCACGGCCCGTCTCACCGGGCATCGCGACAACATCGCGATACTCCGCGAAATCCTCGCGGCGGCGTCCCCCGCGGGGGGCTAGTCTTCCTGGCAGGAAAAGATTTGAGCCCCCCCCTCTCCGGGGAGAGGGGGGAGGAGGCGGTACCTTTGTACCGCCTTCACGCGGCCGGGATCACATTCTGCAGGACGATCTGTTGCACCCAGACGGGGAGAAAATCCCCATCCGGCGACAACGCCCTACGGATCTGTGACCCGTCACCGCTCGCCACGGCGGTGCGTTCCTTTTTCGAAAGATTGGCTCGGAGCATCACCGATGCCGAGTCCCTCCTGAATTCGTCGAGCCGTACAGGGTTCTCGCCGAGTTCGATTAAGAAACCTACAAGATTCGTTGACATAAAGCATTCCTTTCTCTGGGTTATTTGGATTACCATCACAAAAAACCTCCGCCACGGGCGGAGGAAAAAAAGTTTCTCAGATCAGGCCGGCATCAGACCTAATTGTTCGAGTATCTCTCGATCCAGTGGCCTCGATGGTAACGAGGGCACATAGAGGGTAGAGATTCCCGGTGGGTTAGAAGATGCCAATTCCTCGAGAGTCAATCTTTGAATTACGGGATCTGTTACCGCGTATTGTGATGCCTCGTAAAGCACCACCGGGTGATCTGGCGGGTAGTATTCCCGCAACAGGTCGACCAGTAGTCTCAAGCCCTCCTTCTTGTGAAAGTCTGCGGTTTTGTAGGTGATTTCGCCGATGATTCCAACCTGCCACAGAATCAGATCGCTGGTTGGATCGATCGTTCTTTTCTGTACCAAGAAATCCGTCGCTTCGTAACTCTGGCACCCGTGTAGGGCAGGATCGACGCCGAGATCAGCAAAAAGACAATCTTCTGCCGATACGCCAGGCAACATGGTCGCCGAGAAGCCTTCTTCACGGGCCTGCCGTATCGCCTCATGGGATGGGTACACGAACACCCCCGGATGACCGTATAACGCCCAACAGACATTCTTGCCCTGACGTACCGGATCGAGGACCCTACGGACCATCTCGCGGTACGATTCGATGCGCAATTTGCCTTCAGCGTAACAGTCTTGCAGTGGTTCTGCCGTGACATTGAGTTTACGGATCCACGCTTCCGTTACTGGCTCTGCAACCAGAAAGTAAAGCTTTTCCGCATTCTCCATGTGGCCACGGGCCTCGATGGTCGTCTGAGCGACCGACCGAATGCCTGTGCCCACGATGACCAACGAACCACGCTTTTTTCCGGCGGATGCTTCGACTTGTTCAGTCTGCATTCCGCTGGCTCCAAGTTTTCGCTGGCGTTATGCCGGAGCGTTAATTTGGAGCACTTCGAGGGGGCGAACCCACACGGGTGCCAGAATCTGTCCCTCGGCGATCAGAGACTGAACGATGGCCTGGCCATCGCGGCTGATCACAGCGGTCCGTTGGGCTTCGGAGAGCCCCGCAGCTTCCATGACAAAGTCAGGGTTTTTCTGAAACTCCTGCAACTTTGCGGGATCTTCTCCGAGTTGAATCAGTAAATCAGTAAGATTGTTCGACATGCGAGCCTCCTTCAGTGAGAGTGTGTGCCTCCACTATTAGCACAGTACCTTTCGGCCCGTCAATATCGAGATGCCCCCACTTCTCTTTTTGCAACTTCGGGGGTCCATGTGTGGAAAGAATACATGCAAGATGAGTTGTGTTTCTTTCGGTATCCTTCTTTGAAATGTATATATGGCTATTGCCGCGAGGAAAATTATCGCGGCAATGTTAAACTGAAGGTTGTCCCTTTACCCAAACTGGACTCATACCAGATGCGCCCCCCATGGCGGTGGACCAGGGTGCGCACATAGACCAATCCCATGCCGCGACCCGGGGCGTTGACTCGACCGGTGTGACCGAAGATTCGGAAGACCCGACCATCCTCCGTGGCGGCGATGCCACGTCCATTATCCCGTACCTGGAGGGTGACCTCGCCATCGTTTTGGCGACCGAGGATTTCGATGCGACCGGGGCGTTCCGGGGAGAGGAACGTCAGGGCGTTGTTCAACAGCTCGTGGAAGATATCTGCCATGGCTTCCGGGTCCGCCATCACCGGCGGCAGCGGGCCATGGATAACCTCCGCCCCGTGGTCCGCGATGATGCCCCGCAGGGATTGGAGCACCTCGCCCAGTAAGCTCTCGGTCTCGACTTCCTGGAGATCCAGGGGGCGACGGCTGATGCGCGATAGATGCAGGATGGGACCGATGAGCTGCTCCAACTGGGTGGCGGAGGTGTCGATGAAGTCCAGCCCCTCGATGAGGTCGTCCTGGAGGAGGTGGGCAGCTTCCGACCGGGTGGCCGCGGGCAGGGCCTCGCTGTGGGCCTGAAAGCATTGCTGGCAAAGCTCGATGGCGTTGCGCAATTCCGAGGCGAACCCCTTGAGGTTGACCAGGGGAGCCCGCAGATCATGGGCGGCGATGGCCAGGAAGTCGGATTTCTCTCGGTAGAGGGCCTTCAGTTCCTGGTTGGCTTTCTTGCGCCGCCGGAAGGTGCGCTCCAGGAGCCGGTGGGTCTCCGCCAGACGGTTCTTCTGTTCGATGAGCTCGGCGGTGCGCTGCCGCACGGCTTCTTCCAGTTCCTCGTTGCGGCGCAGCAGACGCCCCGCCCACAAGCGATTCAATAGATAGGCCCCGACCGCCAGGAGCAGTCCACAGAGGATGAAGAAGGGCGGGGTCTGGTAGAACCGTGGGGGAATGGTAAAGCGGAAGCTCGCGGTCGCCGGTCCCACCGCCGGGCGAGTCGGGTCGTAGGCTTCGATGAACAGGGTGTAAGGGCCGGGTCGCAGGTTGGTGAAGCGGGCGTAGCGCAGGTCCTGCACTTCGATCCACCGGGGATCGCTTCCCGCGAGCTGGTAGCGATAGCGAATGTCCAGGGGATCTTCAAAGTGGATCGCTCCGAAGTGCACCTCCAACTCCGCGAGACCCGCGGGCAGGGTGAGATCCGGGGCCAGGGGCACCGGTACCTCGTCGGCCTGGATCCGTTCGATCACCAGGGCGAGGAAGCCCCCGGTGTCCTCCGTCGCCGGCGGTTGGAACTGGTTCAGGCCCCCTTTGTAGGTGCCGACCCAGAGGGCACCGTCGCGATCCTCCAGGAGGGAGAAGACCGTCTCCCCGAGCAGGCCCTGTTGGGAAGTGATCTGCTGCATTCCCGCGCCCGCGTCGCGGAACAACCCACTGACGGCGCCGACCCACAGGGTGCCGTCGCGATCCCGCAGGCTCTCCAGGGCGAAGACATTGGGCAGGACCGGCTGCGGCGCTCCGCCGTGGAGGGCCATGCGGTAGAGGCCGCTATCGGTACTGATCCAGAGTTCCCCCTCGCCGTGAGACCGGATGGAGGCGATCAGTTGGTCCGCGAAGCGTCTCTCCGGCGGGGGGCTCTCCAGACGTCCATCGACCAGACGCTGGAGGCCGGTACGGGTGCCGATCCACAAGGTCCCCTGGAAGTCCAGGAGCAGGGAAAAGACCTCCTCGTGCAGCAGTCCCATGGCGGTCGTGTAGACCGTGAACTGGCCGTCCTGGTAGTGGAAAACCCCCCGACGGGAGGCGATCCACAGATCTCCCTCCGGAGCGAGGACGATCTCCTCGACGCTCCCCACGGGGTGGTTCGGCGGATCGGGAATGGCGATCCACTGACCGTCCTGAAAGTGGTGGAGCCCTTCCTGGGTGCCCACCCAGAGCCCCCCGGTGGGGTCTTCTAGCAACTCGGTGATGCTGTTGTGGCGCAGTTGGGGCGAGTTGCCCCGGTCGAAGATGGTGAAGCGCAGGCCATCGAAGCGGGTCAAGCCTTCCTGGGTGCCGATCCAGAGGAAGCCCTGTCGGTCCTGCACCATGCAGGCCACGGTGCTCTGGGGTAGGCCGTCATCCGTATCCCACGTGTTGTGGCGCAGGGTGGCCCAGTCCGCGGGGACGCCGAGGCTGGGCGCCGCGCCCAGCAGCCAGAGGGCCAGGAAGCCGACAGTGGCGAGGCACCGGGTGCAGGATCTATCCATCGGATTTCTTGCTCGGCTGTCGATGCGGCAGGCTGAAGGAAAACGTCGTGCCCACCCCCAGGGTGGACTCGAACCAGATCCGGCCGCCGTGGCGCTCCACCAGGGAGCGGACGAAGGCGAGCCCCATGCCCTCGCCCGGGATATCGTCCCGGCCCGCGCGACCGAGGAGTTTAAAGACCTTTTCAGCCTGGTCCTGGGCGATCCCGCAACCGTTGTCGCGGATGTGGACGAGGACCTCCCCGTCGCGGTCTTCGCGACTGATGTGGATGCGGCCGGGGCGTTCCGGGGCGAGGTAGTTGACGGCGTTGTGGAGGAGATTCTCGACGATCTGCTTCATCGCGGGCAGGTCGGCGCTCACGGCGCCCAGGGGGCTGGAGGAGATGCGAGCCCGGCGCTGGTCGATGATGTACCGCAGGTGGGTGAGGGTTTCCCGCACCAGATCGTCCATGTCGATCTCTTCGAGGATCAGCTGCCGTCGTCCCAGGCGAGAGAGGGCCAGCAGGGCGGTGATCAACTGGTTCATGCGGTCCGTCGAGGCATCGATGAAATCCAGCGCTTCCGGGACATCCTCCTTGAGGGCGTGGACCAGGTCGCGGCGCTGGATGGCGTTGAGATGAGGCAACAGATTCCTGGCGACGGCGTTGAGCGGCTCCACGCCGGCCCGGATCTCGCCGGCAAACCCCTTGAGGTTGACCAGGGGGACCCGCAGGTCGTGGGCCGCCACGGCCAGGAAATCGGCCTTTTCGCGGTTCAGGCTTTCCAGTTCGGCATTGGCGGGGCGCAGGGCGCGGTTCGCCCTGCTCAGGCGTTCGTTGGTGCGCCGCAGCTCTTCCTGTTGCTGTTCCACTTCGCTGGAGCGGACCGCGACTCTCTTCTCCAACTCTCGATTGCGTCCGACCAGCTGTCGGTAGCGCAACAGGTAGAGGCCGCGGCCCGTGATCAGGAAAGCGATGGGCAGCAGGCCGTAGAACCATAGTGTGCGGTAGAAGGGCGGCGCGATGTGCAGGGTGAATTCGGCTCCGCTCTCATTCCAGACCCCACTGTCGTTGGTGGCGAGCACCTGGAAACGCAGGTTGCGGGACGGCAGCGTGGTGTACAGCGCGGTGCGTTGGTTGGTTTCCTCCCAGGTTGATTCCCAATCCTCCAGGCGATAGCGAAAGCGGATCCGCTGGGCCGCTCGCAGGCTGAGGGCGGTGTAGGTGAACTCGAAGCGATGGTTGCCCGGGGCGACCTCCGCCGGTTGGCCGATGGGGAAGGAGATGCCATCGATGCGTACCTCCTCCAGCACCACCGGTGGGGCGATGGGGTTGGGCATCAGGGCGTGGACCGGGTCGATCTGGACCAGGCCCCGCAGGGTGGAGAACCAGAGCCGACCCTCGGTCCCCCGCCACGCCGCGGGTTGGCTGAAGCCGTTGCACTCGTAGTTGCGGCTATCTTGCAGCGGGATGGAATGAACCCTGGAGGCGAGGGCCGCAGGATCGGAGAGGGCGGCCAGTTCCGCCTGGGGGATATGGAAGATCCCCTTGTTGGAGCAGATCCACAGGTTGCCCCAGGCATCGTCCAGCATCTGGTAGAGAACATCGTTGTACAGACCCTCGGCGCCGCCGATGGCGAGGAAGGTGCCGTCGTCCTTGTAGAGGGCCAGCCCCCCGCCGTTGGTCCCCACCCACAGATGGCCCGAAGGGTCCTCGTAGAACGAGAGGATGAACGGACTGGGCAAGCCGTCGGCGGTGGTGAAGGTGGTCAGCAGGCCGTCCTGGAGCCGACTCAAGCCCCCGTCGGTGCCGATCCAGAGACTCCCGTCGGCGGTCTCGTGAAAGGCTCGAACCTGGTTGCTGGCCAGGCCGTCCTCGGTGCGATAGGGGGCGGAAAGCTGGTCGCCCTGCAACCGCTGGGCGCCGCCGTTGGTGCCCACCCACAGCGTCCCCGTGGGGCTAAGGTAGAGGGCGGTGACCACATCGTGGGCGAGACCCTCGCTCTTACCCAGGGCGCCCAGGTGCGCCCCGGTGGGACGTTCGTCATAGTAGAGGAGGCCCCCGTCGGCGGTTCCGATCCACAGGCGCCCCCGGGGGTCTTCCAGGAGGGAGAGAACGCCGGTGCCCGCAGCGGGGCCGATGGCGGTCAAGCGCTCCATGCGGGG
>Ga0210063_1000358_pt1 | contig 14696 bp, 8 predicted proteins | sample Muzzi_PWA_D1_FD_185529 | JGI IMG/M metagenome (GOLD analysis project Ga0210063, IMG submission 185529) | Wetland microbial communities from San Francisco Bay, California, USA, that impact long-term carbon sequestration - Muzzi_PWA_D1 (SPAdes) | ecosystem: Environmental > Aquatic > Marine >... | reverse complement strand
GCTCTGCCGGTCTTCTGTCACTGCTGCTTCTCCTGGTGACGAGCTGCGGGGGGCCGGAGCCGTCAGATCCGTCAGACAGCGTCCCGACCGCAGATGGCGGAACGAATCCCGCTCCACCCGCCTCCCTGGCCGCCGGAGCGGCGGCGGTGCCGGAAGGGATGCGCAGCTGCTACGGCTGCCACCGACCCTTGGTGGAGGCGTATCTGGAGCACGGCATGGCGCGCAGTGTCGGCGGCATCGGCGGCATCGGCGGCATCAGTCAGACTCAGGGCGCGGGCACGCCAGGGAGCGGCATGGTGGTGGCGCCGGGGGAAGCGACCAACCCGGACAATGGCACCCGCTACGCCATCACCGTGGAACAGGGCGTCAGCTTCCTGACCGCCCATCGGAAGGATGGCGGCACCCGGCGACAGCAGTTGGTGGGGCATATCGGCGCGGGGACCTTCGATACCTCGTGGGTGGGGGCGGAGATCGACCCCTTCACGGGGAACCGGATGGATTTCGTCTTCTTCGCCCCCGTCGAGACCCTCACCGGTCACGGGGTGGCCCTCTCCCCCTTTGAATTGCACCCCGGTGCCTCGGGGCTCGACTTTGCCCTGACCACCGATTGCCTGGTGTGTCACACCCTCGACCGGCCCTGGCAGTTGCCCGATGCGGGTCTCCCCACCGGCGGCGGAAAGACCCTGGACAGCGGCCAGACGATCCCCATCACGGCCCCGGAAGAGCGGGAGGCGTACCCCCCCCACTCCCTGGGGGCCAACGCCTTCGAGCACCTCTCCCCCCTGGGTTGCGACGCCTGCCACGGCGATGCGGCGCGCCATGTGCGGATCGTCACCGGGGCGGAAAAGGGCAGCGATGAGAAGGATATCGGCCTCCCCCGCCTGGCGGCTCTGGAGCCCCCGGTGCAACGGGATGTGTGTTCCCGCTGCCATCTCCAAGGGGATGCCCGCAGCGAGTTGGTGGCCTCCCGCCCGGCCTATGATCTCCCCTTGGTGGCGCAGGTCTCCATCCTGGTCCCGGCGGACCCCCCAGCGGATGATTTCCGCTTCGTGGGACAGATGGAGCGCCTCGCCCTCTCCCCGTGTTTCATCGGCTCCCCGGCGCTGACCTGCACCACCTGCCACCAGCCCCACACCGCCGTGGCGGCCCAGGGCACCGCCAGCTTCGACGCCGCGTGCATGGAATGCCACGATGGCGGCAGCGCTTGCAACCGCCCGCCGGATCTGGCGGTGGAGACGGTGGCGGGCAACCCCGCCCGCTCTGCCGACGGCTGCGTCGATTGCCATGTGCGCCGCTCCCAACCCTTCGACCTGCCCCATCTGCGCACCGCCGACCACCACATCCGGCGGCACATCCCCCGACCCCAGGACGATATCCCCCACCGGGCGGTGGCGGATCCGGCGGGGCCCGTGGCGCTGTGGGACGATGGACGGCTCGCGGTGTTGCTGGCCCAGCCGGGGGGCGAACGCTGGCGCCGCGGGGCGGAGGCGCTGGGGCTGGTGAGCCTGCAACGCTTCGAAGAAGCCATGGAGCGCCTGGAAGACTTCCCGCCGCCGGGCACCCCGGAAGCCCGCACCTCGACGGCCCCCGAGGGATTGGAACCGCTGGAGACCAGCCCCCTCTTCCACAGTGTGCGGGGCGCCGTGCTGCAAGCCGCCGGACGCTTCGAGGAGGCCGAACGGGCGCTCTCCGATGCCCTGGAGTTGGATCCCGCCCGGGCCGGGGCGCGCATGAGCCGGGCGCGCACCCGGCTGGCCCTGGGCGATGTGCGGGGGGTGCTGGAAGATACGGAGATCCTGATCCACAGCCATCCCCGGGCGTCCGCCCCCTGGGATGCCCGGGCGCAGATGGCGATTCAGATGGGGCGTCTCGACCTGGCCACCACCGCGCTGATGAAATCGTTGGAGTTGTGGCCTTCCAACGCCGCCGGGTGGGCCACCCTGGCGCGCATGCAGCAGAAGTTGGGGCAGGAGGCCCAGGCCCGGACCTCCTTCGCCCGGGCGCGAACGTTGCAGCCTTGGCTCCCCGGGCTGCCCATCACTCGTCCCGCCGACGGCCCTTGAGGCGGAAGCGCCCGCTGCCGGGGAGCCCGGCGAGCCACACCCCCAGTTCCGGAATCTTCAACAGATACCCCCCACCCAGGTAGAGGGCGCCGTAGAGCCCCACCACCAGCGGCGCGGCGAGCAGCGGTCGGGTGGTCAAGGCGAGGGGCAGGAAGCGCCACAGCAGGACGGCGGGGAGAGCCGCCACCAAGGCCAGCGCCACCATCTTCCAGGCCTGCCGCAGAGGCGATCGAAACTCCTCGATCCGCCGCACCAGCGCCCGCTGGAGGAAGCCCCATTCCACCCAGGAGCCCACCGCCGAGCCGAGAGCCAGCCCCAGGGCTCCCAGGTAGAGGGGTTCCTTCCCCACCCCCTCCACGGCGGGCACCAGCCGGGAGAGAGGCACCCGATCGAGAAAAAACATCGTCGCCACGGCCACGGCGCCGGAGGTCACCACCCGCAAGGTCGCCACCCGGGCCGGGGTGCGGGTGTCCTCCAGGGCGAAAAAGACGTTCTGCAACAACCGCGAGGCGGTGCTCGCCGGCAACCCCAGGGTGTAGCCACAGAGCACCACGAAGACCAGCCAGTTACCCGCCAGGCCAAACTCACCGGAGCGGAAGATGGCGCCGACGATCAGGAAACCGAAGACCAGGTAGCCCACGAAGGTGGGCAGCACCAGAAAGGCGATCTGCGCCAGGGACCCCCGCACCCGCTCCACCAGCGTCCGCCGCAAGGCGGGATCGGTGACAATGTCGGCGGCATTGCGGGAGGTGCGCGAGAGTTCCGGCAACTCCGCCGCGGCCACGGATAGCCCGAAGAGGCTGACCGGAAGGATGTAGAGGAAGGAGCCGTAACGCACCGCCGCTACCCCGCCGATGACCAGGAAGCTGGCCAGGAAGAGATCCAGATAGAGGGAGAGTTGCACCACCCCCCGCCCCGCCACCGCCGGGCCGAAGGCGCGCAACGCCCGCCGCACCCCGGGATCCCGCCAGGCGAGGGAGGGCCGGAAGCCCCCCAGCAGACGCCACGCCGAAGGCAGTTGCACCAGAAATTGCAGCACCCCGCCCACCAGCGCCCCGGCGCACCCGGCGAAGAGGATCTGCTCCGGCGGCAGGAGCCGCGCCCCGGCCAGCAGAAAGGCGGCGATGATGGCCAGGTTCCAGAGCACCGGGGCGAAGTACGGCAGGAAGAAGCGTCGGTGGCTGTTGAGGATCCCCAGCGCCCAGGCGCTCAGGACCAAGAACCCCGTCATGGGGAAAATCCAGCGCACCGCCCGCACCGCCAGGGGGAAGCGGTCCACCGTCACCTCCCCCGCCGCCACCCCCGCCGCATCCTGCAAGAATCCCGGCGTCAGCAGGGCCACCAGCGGTTCCGCCAGGGCCATCCCGGCGAGCACCAGCCCCACCACCACCGCCGTCAGCAGGCCGAAGATCGCCCCGGCGAAGCGCCGGGCGTCCCCCTCCCGCCCCTCTTCCACCAGACGGGCGTAGATGGGGATGAAGGCGGCGGAGAGGGATTGCTCCCCCAACAGGTTTTGCAGCACATTGGGGGCGCGGAGGGCGGCGGCGAAGACGTCGGCGAAGGCACTGAGACCGAAGAAGTGGGCCACGATGCGTTCCCGCACCAGCCCCAGCAAACGGCTGGAGAGGATGCCCGCGGCGACCGTGGCGGCGCGGCGGGAATTAGCGGGCGCGGTGGCGGCAACGGGCGCCGTGGGAGATGGGGACGACATGGTGGCGACCGGCGAAGTGCCCGGTCAGAGGTCCTCGGGAGACTCGGGGGACTCGGGAGGCTCGGGGGACTCGGGGGGTATCGTGGACGCCGTTGCGGTCCTGCGCCTCCGCCGTTCCTCGATGCGCACCATGACCCGTTCCGCCCAACCTTCCAGGCGGCGGATTTCCTCCGGCTGGAAGCGGCGTTGCTGGTCGCCGATGACGCACAGGGAGCCCAGGACTTGCCCCTTGGCCGTGCGCAGCGGCACCCCGGCATAGCTGCGAATCCCCTCCTGCGAAACCAGAGGATTGTCCCGGGTCTGGTCATGGCTGGTGGCATCCTCCACCACGAAGGGCTCGCCCCGCAGCACCACGTTGACACAGAAAGACCATTCGATGGGCGTGCCCCGCGCTTCCTGGAGCCACCCCTCCAGCCCCTGCATGGCGACGAAATACTGGGCATCGTTCAACACCACACTGACCAGACCGATGGGGAGATCCAACTCTTCCGTGGCCTCGGCGAGGGCTTCCTGGAGGACCGTATCCTCCTCCGTCGAGAGCAGATCCAGATCGAGGATCTCCTGCAGGCGCTCCCGGTCCAGGATGGGGTCCGACGGCGGGATTGGTTGCGAGGTACTCACGGTTTGCCACCTTTCAGGAAGTCCTGCAAGCGCCGGGTTCGCTCCAGCATCTGGTAGGTGCGCGCCTGGATCGATAAGGAATGCCCCACCAGCGCCACCGGGCCGCGCGAAATCTTCAACTGCCGTGCGATGGCTTCCAAGGCGTCGAGGCTCAAAGTCGTTTCCTCACTTTCCAGGTTACAAGCTTCACACGCCGCTTGCCAGACCCGGGCACCCTCCGCCTCGCCCAGGAAGGTCACCAGGGAAGCCCGCGCCTCTCTTTGAACATGGAATTCCAGGGATGGAGCCGTCTCAACCATGGGTTCTCCATTGAAAAAACTATGGAAGACATTCACCGCAATACGGTGATACGTTGAACAACCGCGGATGATACCCATGGCCCCATTACTCCGTCAAAGAGCCCAAACTCGATAGGCAACATCCGGCGTCCTCAACCCGTCGAACCCTTCTCCATCATGAGCCCTTCACCGCCCCCCGCCGACCCGCTGCTATGCCTGCGGGGAGTTTCCAAGAGCTACCAGGAGGGCGACCAGCGGCGCCCGGTACTGGTGGCGGCGGATGCGGTGATCCACCGGGGTGAGCTGGTGGTCCTGCTGGGCAAGAGCGGTTCCGGCAAATCCACCCTGCTCAACCTGGCCAGCGGTATCGACCTGCCGGATGCCGGGCAGATCGAGATCGGCGGCACCGACCTGACCCGCCTGACGGAGGAGAAACGGACCCTCTTTCGCCGCCGCCACATCGGGTTCATCTTCCAATTCTTCAACCTCATCCCCACCCTGACGGTGGAGGAGAACCTCCTGCTGCCCCTGGAATTGGAGGGGCGCTGCGGCCCCCAGGAACGGCGCTCGGCCCTCGCCTTGCTGGCGGAGGTGGGGCTCGGGGATCGCGCCGGGAGCTTCCCGGATCGCCTCTCCGGCGGCGAGCAGCAGCGGGTGGCGGTGGCCCGCGCCCTGGCCCACGATCCCCTGCTGGTGCTGGCGGACGAGCCCACCGGCAACCTCGATCTGGAAACCGGGCTGGTGGTGTTGGATCTCCTCGACCGTCTGACCCGGCGGGCGGGCAAGACCATGATCATGGTGACCCACAGCCGCGATGTGGTGGGGTGGGCGGATCGGCTCTTGACCATCGAAGACGGCAAGCTGGTCGAGGCGGAGAGCCCCCCTTGAGGCTGCTGTGGCGGTCGAGCCTCCGGTCCCTGCGCCAGCATCCGTGGCAGATGGGACTGGCCATCCTGGGGGTGGCGCTGGGCGTGGCGGTGGTGGTGGCCATCGACCTGGCCAACCAGAGTGCCACCCGCGCCTTCGCCCTGGCCACCGAGGCGGTGGCCGGCAACGCCACCCACCGGATCGTGGGCGGGCCGGACGGGGTGCCGGTGGCGCTCTACCGGCAGCTGGTGGTGGAGGAAGGGCTGACGGCGGCGCCGGTGCTGGAACAGTGGGTGGTGATCCATTCGATCGATGCGGCGGTGCCCCCGCAACCAGCGGAACGGCTCCGCCTGTTGGGCATCGACCCCTTCGCCGAGGCCCCCTTTCGGAGCTACCTGGCAGCGGGAACGGCAGCGTCCGACGCCATCCCCGCCGTTCCCGCTATTCCGTTGACCCGCTTCGTCACCGAGCCCCGCCAGGCGATCCTGGCGGCGGAGACCGCCGCCGCCCTGGGGCTCACCGTCGGTCAGTCCTTTGCGATCCAGGTTGAGGGGCGGCCCCAGACCTTGCACCTCCTGGCCACCCTCGCCCCCCGGGATGCCCGGCAGCGGCGGGCGGCGCGAGAGCTGCTGCTGGTGGATATCGCCACCGCCGCCGACCTGCTGGCCAGGCCCACCACCCTCAGCCACATCGACTTGCTGCTGGACGATGATCCCGGGACCCGGCGGCGGGTCGAGGGGCTGCTCACCCCCGGTACCGCCTTGCTGGAGGTCGCCTCCCAGGCGGCCACCACCGCCGGGATGACCGACGCCTTCCAGCTCAACCTGCGGGCGTTGAGCCTCCTGGCGCTGGTCTGCGGCACCTTCCTGGTCTACAACACGGTGAGTTTTTCCGTGGTCCAGCGGCGCCCGCTGTTGGGGCGATTGCGGGCGTTGGGAGTGACCCGGCGGCAGGTGTTCACCCTGGTGCTGACGGAGGCGGCGGTGCTCGGCGCCCTCGGCGCTCTGCTGGGCGTGGTCCTGGGGATCCTTTTGGGAAGCGGTCTGGTCCAGCTGGTCACCCGGACGATCAATGATCTCTATTTCACCCTTCAGGTACGCCAGCTCTCCCTGCCGCCCCTGACCCTGGCCAAGGGGCTCGCCCTGGGAATCCTGGCGGCCGTCGGCGCCGCCCTCGCCCCCGCCCGGGAGGCCACCGCGGCGCCCCCCCGGGCGGTGCTCAGCCGCTCCTCCCTGGAGGGCGCCCGGCGCCAGGCCCTCCCCCGCCTCGCTCTCCTGGGCGGGATTCTGTTGGCCGCCGCGGCGCTGCTGATGCTCCCCCGGCAACCCCTGGCCTTGAGCTTTTTCGCCCTGCTCCTGGGGCTGCTGGGCTTCGCCCTCCTCACCCCTGGGGCCACCCTCGCCCTGGCGCGGCTGCTGCGCCCTCCAGCGGAACGCTGCTTCGGGGTGCTCGGGAAGATGGCCGCCCGGGGCATTGAAGCGACGCTGAGCCGCACCGCCGTGGCGGTGGCCGCCCTCACCCTGGCGGTGGCGGTGACCTTCGGGGTCGGCACCATGGTGGCCAGCTTTCGCCAGACGGTGGTGCAATGGCTGGAGGCGGCGCTGCCGGCGGATCTCTACCTCTCCCCGGGGCGCATCAACAACAGCACCCGGGATGCCCTCCTGGACCGCGCCACGGTGGCGGCGGTGGCCGCCCTGCCGGGGATCGAGGGGGTGAGCACGGTGCGGGTGCTACGGCTGGAGACCGCCGACGGCTTCACCCGGGTGGTGGCGGTGGACTTTCCTCCCGCCTCGACCACCACCGGGGCGCCGCGCCCCCGGGGCTTCGTCCTCACCGAATTCCTGGACAGCGAGGCGACGGCCTGGGAGCGTTTCGACGCCGGAGCGGCGCTGGTCTCGGAGCCCTACGCCTACCGCCACGGCACGGTGGTGGGGGACCCCATCACCCTGCGCACCGCCCTGGGGAACCAGGCGTTGACCGTGGTCGGGGTGTACACCGACTACGGCTCCGACCGGGGGGCGGTGCTCCTCCACCGCCAGAGCTACGACCGGCTGTGGCCTGGGAATCCGGACGTTACCGGCATCGCCGCCTACCTCCACCCGGGCACCCCGGTGGCGCCTCTGGTGGACCGGATCCGCGACCTCCTCGGCCCTCAGGGCGTGGAGGTCCGCTCCACCGGGGAACTGCGGCGCCTGTCCATGGAGATCTTCGACCGCACCTTCCAGATCACCTCCGTCCTCCACCTGCTGGCCGGGGCGGTGGCCTTCCTGGGGGTGCTGGGGGCGTTGATGGCGCTGCAACTGGAGCGCGCTCGGGAGTTTGGGGTGTTGCGGGCCAACGGCCTCACCCCCCGCCAGTTGTGGCGGCTGGTCACCGTCCAGACCGGACTGCTGGGGCTGGTGGCGGGGCTCCTGGCCCTGCCCCTGGGGCTGGCCCTGGCGGCGGTGATGATCCACATCATCAACCGACGCTCCTTCGGCTGGACCCTGGAGATGGTGGGGGGCACCGGCCTCCTCTTCCAGGCCCTGCCAGCCCTCGCCGTGGCCATCACCGCGGCGTGGCTGGCGGGGTTGTACCCGGCGTGGCGCATGGCCCGCACCTCCCCGGCGGAGGCGTTGCGGGGAGAATGACCCGGCACCGCTCCCCCCGCCGCCGCCTGCTGGCCAGCCTCGCCCTGGCGCTGGTCGCGGCCACCGTCTTATTCCTGTGGCGCGCCCTGCCCGCGCCGCCACGCCCCGAGGCCCGCCGCACCCTGGCCCAGTGGATGGGTGGCGTCCCCCCGGAAGGCTTCCGCCGCGCTCTGCCTCCGGCGGCCATCCAACTGCCCCGGGACCACGGCGTCCACCCCGCCTTCCGCACCGAGTGGTGGTATTTCACCGGCAATCTGGAAACCGTACAACAAGCGCCTGGCACCCTCCAACAACAAACCGTAAAACAAGCGCCTGGCACCTCGGAGGAACGCTTCGGCTTCCAGCTCACCTTCTTCCGCTCCGCCCTCGCCCCGCCCCGGGACGGGGCTCCTCCCGTCTCCACTCCCTGGGCCACGGAGCAGATGTTCATGGCCCACTTCGCCCTCAGCGACATCGACGGCGGGCGCTTCCATCCCTTCGAGCGCTTCGCCCGGGGTGCCGTGGGGGTGGCGGGGGTGGAAGGCCCCACGGAGGCTCCCTTCCGGGTCTGGGTCGGCCCCTGGTCCGTCACTTCCCTCGCCCGGGAGGAGGAAAGAGAAAGCACGGTCTGGCCCCTCCGCCTCCAGGCCCGGGCCACGGACCCCGATGGGGACGGCGAGGCGGTCGCCATCGATCTGGTGGTGACCCCCACCGGCCCGGTGGTCCGACCAGGGAAGGGGGGCTACAGCCGCAAGGGCCGGGACCCGGGCAACGCCTCCTACTACTACTCTTTCCCGCGCCTGGAAACCCGGGGCAGCGTCACCGTCGGGGGGCGCCCTCGCACCGTGCGGGGCACCAGTTGGCTGGACCGGGAGTGGAGCACCAGCGCCCTGGGAGCCGGGCAGGTGGGATGGGATTGGTTCGCCCTGCACCTGGACGATGGCCGGGCGGTGATGTTCTACCAGCTCCGCCGGGAGGATGGACGAGCCAGTGCCTACAGCGCGGGCACCCTGGTGGCTGCGGACGGCACCGCCCAGACGCTGGGGGCGGACGACGTTACCCTCACCGTCCTCGACCGCTGGACCGCTCCCGACGGCGGCGCCGTCTACCCGGCCCGCTGGCGGCTGGAGATCGCGGCGCCGGACGGGGAAGCGCTACAGCTGGAGGTGCGCCCCCTCCTCGCCGACCAGGAATTGCACGCTGTCGTGCGCTATTGGGAAGGGGCCGTGGCGGTCACGGGCACCCGCACCGGTCGGGGCTATGTGGAACTCACCGGCTACGCCTCGGCGACCGCCCGGGAGGGCGGCGCCCCCGTGCGCTGATCGCGGCCCGCCGCTACAATGGCTCCATGATGCACCCCGCAACCCCCCAACCCCCAAAACGCAAGCGCTGGTCCCGACGGCTGTTCGGCATTGTGGGCTGGATCGGCGCCTTCGTCGTCGCCTCCCTGGCCATGGCGCGCTGCCAGACCCCCACCCTCCCCCACCAGGCTCCGGATTTCGCCCTGGCCACCCTCGACGGTGGCACCGTGCGCCTGGCGGACCTGCGGGGGAAGACCGTGGTCCTCAACTTCTGGGCCACCTGGTGCGGCCCCTGCCGGGTGGAGATCCCCACCTTCTCCGCCTTCGCCAAGGATCATCCCGAGATCGCCGTGTTGGGCATCGCCACCGACGGCACCGCTCCGAGCCTCCGGGCCGCTCGGGACAAGCTCGGGATCACCTACCCCATCCTGCTGGCCGACCCGGAAACCCTGCGCCGCTACAAGATCCGCGGCATCCCCCACACCGTCGTCATCAACCCCGACGGCACGGTGCGGACCAACCATGTCGGCGTCCTCTTTCGACCGCAGTTGTGGTGGATGACGCGCTAGCGGGTAGAGCGGGCAGCGTTGGCAGAGCCCGGCGCTGCGGCCCGGCGAGGCCTGGGAGAGAGCTAACGAGGGTCTTCCGGTCCGCCGCCGGGCAACAACGGCAAGGCCATCACCACCGCCAGCCCTCCCCCCGCGCGATTTCGGGCGCTGATGGTGCCCCCGTGCTCTTCCGCGACCCGGCGGGCGATGGGCAACCCCAGGCCGGTCCCGGTATCGTGGGTGGAGAAATAGGGGTCGAAGATGCGGCCAAGAATGTCTTCCGGAACCCCGGGACCCCGGTCCAGGACGGCGAGGTGGGCTTCCTCCCCCACCACCGTGACCCGCAACACCACCTCACCGCCGCCGTCCTTCTTGCTCAGGCTGGCCCGTACCGCGTTCTCCAGGAGATTGCGGATGGCCCGACTCAAGAGCCGAGGATCGAGGCGCGCCGGGGCCGCTGCGGGGGCTTCGAAACGCAGCACGATCCCCGGCGGCGGAGCGGCCAGGTAGCTCTCGAAGAGGGCCGCCATGACCGCCACCAGATCCCCGGGCTTCAACTCGGCCCGCAGGATGGAGCTGTAGGTGGAGAAGTCCCCGGCGATGTCCTGGAGCTCCTGCACCTGTTGCAGGATGTTGGTGGTGCAGCGTTCGAAGACCCCGTCGAATTGCTCCGGATCCCGCTGGTGGACCTCCCGCATGTGCTCCGCCGACAGGCGGATGGGGGTCAACGGATTCTTGATCTCGTGGGCGATGATGCGCGCCATCTCCGCCCACGCCTGAAGACGCTGGCCCCGCAGCACCTCGGTGGCGTCCTCCACGACCAGCAGCGCCGCCGGTTCGCCACTGCCGGGAACCGGCACCCAGACCAGGGACCACTCCCGCTCCTGACCTCCCTCGTCCGGGTCCGGCGCCAGGCGCACCGTTCGTTGCTCGGTGCGCCGCCCCACCTGTTGCAGGAAGGCGGCCACCGGGGCCAGCCGCTCGTTCCTCTCCAGCGCCTCCGCCAGCGGCTCCCCCACCACCGCGCCGGTCAATTCCGCCGCCACCTGGTTGCGCAGCAGCACCCGGTGCAGGCGATCCAGGGAGACCACACCGGAGGTGATGTGTTCCACCATCCGTTCCACCACATGCTTTTCCCGCAGCAGGCGATCGCGGCTCTCCGCCACCCGCCGCGCCATGTCGTCCACCGCCTCCGCCAGCACCGTCAACTCCAGATCCGTGGGTTTGACATCCAGCGAGGGCGCTCCCGCGGCGATGCGCCGGGTTCCTTCCACCAATTCCGTGATGGGGCGGGTGAAGTTGGTGGCCAGGCGCACCCCCACCGCCACCAGCAGGGCGAAGAGGGCCGCCGTCACCAACCACGCCTGGCGTCGCAGTTGCGCCAGTTCCCGGGCCACCCGCTCCCCCTGCTCCAGCAGGGGCACGAAAAGGTAGAAGTTTTCGCTCCCCACCGGCTCTCCCCGGGACCGCAGCGGCCCATAGATCTCGATATAGGGCGTGGTGCCGACCCGTTGGGTGCGGGACGAGAGGTTCCAGCCGCTCAGGAGGCGAGCGTAGACCTCACCGGGGGGGCGCTGCGGCAGAACCCCGGCATCGATCAACTCCGGTCGGCTGGAGGCGAAGTCCTTCCCCTGCCAGTAAATGATGACCTCGTGCTGGGCGGCGTCCGCGAACCACCGCAGCCGACTCTCGAAGGTGGCTTCCTCGATCACAAAACCCGGTTTGGGGCTCAGCAGATCATCCGCCAGCACCCGCTGCGCCGCGAGCAGCGCCCCCTCCCCCTCGGTCCGCTGTTCCGCCCGCAGTCGCTGTTCCACCGCGGTGGTCAGGGCTGCCGCCAGCAGCGGCAGGGGGATCAGGAGCAGGAGGGTGTAGACGATCACCAGGCGGGTTGAATACGAGCGCAGGACGCGCACCATACCGACCCGGAAGGCCGCCCGGGGCAACGCCAGCAGCAAGGTCAGCAGCGCCGCGATGGCCCCCACCGCGAGGACGCTGACGGCCACCGTGGCCACCCGATCGAGAGCCTCCAGGGGCGTCAGTCGGGGCAGGTAGAGCGCCTCCCAGCCGTCGGCGCCGGAGCGCACCCAGAGGTGGGAAGAACCGGATGGGATCGGGATCTCCGCCTGGACCACCGGTGGATTCCGCACCCGGGTCGTGGGATCCCGCGGGCGCCACTCCTGGGGCAGCGGCGCGGCCTCCGACCAGGGGGTGATCAGGACCCGGCCATCGTCCCCGGCGTAGAGGCCGTAGAGCACCGGCTCCGGCAGCCCCGCCACCGGGCTTCCAAGAGCAAAACTCCCCCGCAAGACGGCCCCCTCCACCTTGCCCTCCAGAGGCAAGGGTTGGAGATTGAAGCCCGGGCGCGGCTGGAGCCAGTACTCCACCTCTCCCCAGGGCCGACCGTCCAGATAGAGTTGCCCCACGCCGCCGACTTCCAGGGCATCCCAGATTTGCAGTCCCATCTGGTTCACCGGCAAGGAGGCCCGCCGCAGGCTGGCGTCCAGGGTCAGCCCGAGAGCGAAGGCGAGGGGCTCGCCACCCTCTGCGGGGCGCACCACCAGCGCCGACAGGGCGTTGCGGCGAGCCAGGGGGGAAGTGCGCCAGAGCTGAAAGGCGAGATCCCCCGGGTCGAGGGTGCTGGCGTCCCAGGCCACCAGGCTATTCAGTTCGCGAATCTTGAAATGATGCTCCAGCGCCTGGCTCGCGGTCTGCATCTGGGCCGCCGTGGGGGGCGCCATGCGGGCCATCAGGTCCTCTCCCAGAACCTCCTTCAGGCGTACCCGATAGGCCATCTCCCAGGCTGTGGAGGAAGCCAGGCAGGCCAGCAGGACGGTGGTCGCCAGCACTCCCGGTCGCCGTACCACCCGCCGAGGCTCCGCCCAGACCGCGAGGGTGACGCCCGCCGCCACCAGCAGGGCGGAGCACAGCGGCACGAAGTCGTGGGCTGCGGCGGCCCCCAGCAGCAGGACCACCGAGACCCAGGCCCAACCCGCTCCCGGCTCCGGCACCTCGCGGTTCTCCCGCCCGGCGAGGAGAAAGAGCCCGAAGGCGGCGGCGGCGAAGGCGATGCGCCAGGCCAGATGTTCGGGGGAGGTGCCAAATTCGCCTCCCAGTTCCAGAGGCTGACCGGAGAGCGCCTGGACGCCCCACGCCGCACCGATCAACAGCGCCGCGGCGCCCACCCCCTTGAAGGGCACCGGCTGGTGATCCCGATCCCGGCGGTAACGGCGCATCCCAAGGGCGGTGAGCACGAACCCCCCCACCAGCCCCGCCGTCGCGGTCAAGGAGGCGGTGGCCATATAGCACCAGGCGGCGATGCCAGCGATGCCGAGCAGCCCCACCTGCAAGCCGGAGTGGGGCTCGCGGGGCTCGCGGGGGCGCTCTTGCACCACCAACCCCACGCCCCGCAGCACCGCCAGGGAGAGGAAAGCCAGGCCGAAAGCGGCAAACGCCAGCCGGAAACACCAGCCCTCGACCCGCGTGCTCAACATTCCCCGGGCCGTTTTCCGGGACACACCCGGGGCGCTCGCCGCGCCACCCCCCTTGGGCTCCGCCACCAGCGTGGGCGCCGCTGGAGCGGTGATGAAGTGGACCGTAGAATCCGGCCCGGGGGGCTCTTCCACCATTGACCAGCGATAGTCCAAAGCCCGTTCCGGCCACGGCGGCGGGAACGGCAACGCGGCGGCCGGGAAGCTCCGTCCAGCCACGATCCGCAAGGGTTGGGCACCGGGAAAGTCCCGGGCGACGCACAGGGTGATGGACCCAAATCCCGCGATGAAGGACCGCTCCCCGGACGGCACCTGGAAGACCTTGGGTTCGGGGACCAGGCCCTCCCCCGCCCAGGCGATGACATCCTCGTTGGCGTCGAAGAGCATCAGGGTGACGCCTTCCCCCTTCCCCGCCACAGCCACCAGTTGGTCGAAGGCCTGCAACACATGGTTCGGGGCCAGCCCAGAAATCGAGGCGAGCCCCGCGTGGGCCGCGTTGACCTTCGCTTCCAGATCGAGCCAGAGGTCTTCATAGCCCGCTTCCATGGCGCTCTGCCAGCGGCCCCGGGAAGGTTGCTGGAGAGTCTCCTCAACGGGAGCTCCCCGGTTCACCAGGAGCGGCCCCAGGCCGAGAATCGCCGCCGCCGCCAGGAGGGCGAGGCCGGCGACGTAGACCTCGCGAGGCGGCGGTCGTAGCAACAGCCACAGGCTGAGCAGCAGGAGCAGAGCGAAGGCGGAATAGGGGGTGGGCAGCAGGGGCGCTGCCAGGCACTCCAGCAGGAGCAACGTTTCCAGAAGTTTGGGCCGCACCCTCAGCTCGTCACCCCGTGGCGTTGCATCTTCATGGCCAGCCCGTTGCGGGACAGCCCCAGGGCGCGGGCGGCCTGACTCTTGTTGCCCCCGGTACGCCGCAGGGCCTCGCGGATCGCCGCCTGCTCACAATCCGCCAGCAGGCGTTCGAGCTTCAAGTCCGTGCTCTCGTCCACCCGCGCCGCGGCCCGAATGCGACTGGTGCGCACCCGCTCCGGCAGCAGGTTGCGGTCGATGGGTTGCCCCGAGGGGCACAGGTGCACCGCCTGGCGAGCGATGTTCTCCAGTTCCGCCAGATTGCCCGGATAGTCGTAGTTGAGCAGATCCCCCATGGCCTTGACGGTGATGCCATGGACCCGCTTGCCGCTCTCGTGGCAGAAGCGATTGATGTGCCGTT
>Ga0210063_1000357_pt1 | contig 14718 bp, 11 predicted proteins | sample Muzzi_PWA_D1_FD_185529 | JGI IMG/M metagenome (GOLD analysis project Ga0210063, IMG submission 185529) | Wetland microbial communities from San Francisco Bay, California, USA, that impact long-term carbon sequestration - Muzzi_PWA_D1 (SPAdes) | ecosystem: Environmental > Aquatic > Marine >... | reverse complement strand
CTACCTGAAGAGCACCCGCCGGGATGCCTTCGCCACCTTCCTTTCCATCGTCGCCGTCCTGGGGATCACCCTCGGCGTGGCGGCGATGATCGTGGTCATGGCGGCGCTCTCCGGGCTCCATGAACACCTCTTGGGGCAGATGCTGGCCACCACGCCGCAACTGGAGGTGACGCTGCCGGAAGGGGTCGATGGGGGAGAGGTGGCCGCCGCCGTGGCGGCGGTGCCGGGGGTGGAAGGGGTGCAACGGGTGGCCCGGGGGCAGGGGTGGTTGTTGCTCAACGGCACGCCCCATCCGCTGCGCCTGGTGGGTTATGAGGGGGAGCTTCCCGCCACCTTTCCGGGGGCTTCCGGTGGGGAGCGAGGGCTCTATGTGCCCGAAGCCATGGCCGCTCAGTGGGCCTTGCAGCCGGGGCAGCGAGTGTCGGTGGTTTCGCCGCGCCCCCGCTTGACCCCCTTGGGACCCCAACCGCGGATTCGCACCGTCGCGGTGGCGGGCACCTTCGAAAGCTACGCCGTCGATCCGGTGACCCGGGCGGCGCTGCCCCTGGACATCGCCGAGGGGCTGCTGGCGGGGGGAGGGCGGTTTTTGGAAGTGCGGGCCGCTTCTCACACCGCGGCCCTGCGGATCGCCCCCGGGGTGGTGGACGCGGTGACGGCGGAGTGCCCCGGTTGCGCGGTGCGCAGCTGGCGGGAGATCAACCGTTCCCTCTACTTTGTGCTGCGCCTGGAAAAGACCATGCTCTTCGTCGCCGTGGGTCTGATCGTGGTGGTGGCGGCGCTGGCGCTGGTGGTCGATCTGGCGTTGATGATCGCCAGCAAGCGGGGGGAGATCGGCCTGCTGGGGACGTTGGGCGCGACCCCCGGGACGATTCTTCGCGCCTTCCTGACCCTGGGGGGCCTGCTGGCGGTGGCGGGGATCACGGTGGGCACGGCGTTGGGGGTGACCACCGCGTGGGTGCTGGATCACTTTCAGCTCCTCTCCGTCCCCGGGGAGGTGCTCTTCGTGAGCTTCGTCCCCTTCCGGGTCACGGTTCCGGATGTGGCCTTGATTCTGGGGGTGAGTGTCACCCTGGTGTTTCTATCCAGTCTGTACGCCGCTCGGCGGGCGGCGGCGCTGAAACCGATCGATGCCTTGTATCGATAAGAGGCGATGAGCTGCCGATGAGTGTGACGATCCGCGCCGAGGGCGTGAGCAAGAGCTACCGGGATGGTGCCCGGCGGGTGGAGGTGCTGAAGCACGTCAACCTCCACGTCGAGGCCGGGGAACGGGTGGCGGTGGTGGGGCCCAGTGGCTCCGGAAAATCCACCCTGCTGCACCTGCTGGGGGCGCTCGACAGCGCCGACTCCGGCTCGATTTTCATCGGCGAGAGGGATCTTTCCCGGGTCCAGGGGCTGGCGGAATTTCGCAATCGGACTCTCGGTTTTGTTTTCCAGTTTCACCAACTCCTGCCCGATTTCACGGCGCTGGAGAATGTGATGCTGCCGGGGCGGATCGCGGGCAAATTGCCCAGGGATGTGCAGCGTCGGGCGGGCGAATTGCTGGCGGAAGTCGGACTCGAGGAACGCATGGACCACTTTCCCAACGAATTGTCCGGAGGCGAACGCCAGCGCGTGGCGCTGTGCCGGGCACTGGCCCTCGATCCGCCGCTACTCCTCGCCGATGAACCCACCGGCAACCTGGATCCCGCCAGCGGCGAGCAGGTGCTGGCGTTGTTGACCGCCCTCCAGGAGAGGATGGGCACCACCGTCGTCATGGTCACCCACAACCCGGAGATCGCGCGGCGCTGTGGTAAGATTCTGCATCTCGACCAAGGCATTCTGGCGGAGCCATCCCATTTATGATTGTGTGCGGACCCTATGTTTGAGAAATACAACGAAAAAGCCCGTCGGGCTCTCTTCTTCGCCCGTTACGAGGCGAGCAAGTTGGGCAGCCGGGTCATCGAGTCGGAACACATCCTGCTCGGCATCCTGCGGGAAGGCGAGGAGGCGGTCACCGAGGTCTTCCGCCGCTTTCAGGTCAAGGTCGAGGAAATCCGTCGGGAGATCGAGGGTGAGCGGGTCTTCGTGGAGCGGATCTCCTCGACGGCGGAACTCCCCCTGTCGGAGGAGTCGAAGAAGGTGCTGGCCTACGCCTCCCACGAGGCCGAGAGCATGCTCCATTCGGCGGTCGGGTCGGAACACCTGCTGATCGGGATTCTGCGCGTGGAAGGGTGCGTGGCGATGCGCATCCTGGCCCAGTTTGGCCTCGATGTGTACACCGTGCGGGAAGAGGTGTTGACCATCGCCAAGGAGCGGGAGGCGGCCCAGCAGAAGAAGGAACTCCCCTTCCTGACGGAATACGGTCGGGACTTGACGGCCCTGGCGGCGGACGGCGCCTTCGATCCCCTGATCGGTCGCGACGAGGAGGTGGACCGCATCGTCCAGACCCTTTCCCGCCGGACCAAGAACAATCCCATCTTGTTGGGGGAACCGGGGGTCGGCAAGACCGCCATCGTCGAGGGCCTCGCCCAGCGCATCGTCGAAGGGCTGGTACCGATCTTCCTGGGCAACAAGCACATCCTCGCTCTCGACCTGTCCTTGATCGTCGCCGGAACCAAATACCGCGGGCAATTCGAGGAGCGCCTCAAGGGGATCTTGAAGGAGCTGCGGGAGAGCGATGATCTCATCGTCTTCATCGACGAGATTCACTCGCTGATCGGCGCCGGTTCCGCGGAGGGCTCCCTGGACGCCGCCAACATCTTGAAACCCGCCCTGTCCCGGGGGGAGATTTCCTGCATCGGCGCCACCACCCTCAAGGAGTACCGGAAGTACATCGAGAAGGACCGGTCGCTGTTGCGGCGCTTCCAGGCGATCCAGATCGAGCCCTCCACGGAGGAGGAAACCTACGACATCCTGCGCGGCATCCAGGATCGCTACGAGGCCTTCCACAAGGTGCGCTACACCGACGTGGCGCTGCGCTCCGCCATCTACCAGAGTTCCCGCTACATCACCGAGCGCCACCTGCCGGACAAGGCCATCGATGTCATCGACGAGGCCGGTGCCCGGGTCAAGTTGCGGCGGGTGCGGGACACCCAGAACCTGCGCCGCCTGGAAAAAGAGATCCACGACGTGGTGGTGGAGATGAAAGCCGCCATCTCGGAGAAGGATTTCGAGCGCGCCGTCTACCTGCGGGAGCGGGAGATCGAGCTGCGGGAAGATCTCGAGACCATGAGCGCCAGTGCCGACGAGACCGGGATTCTGGAGGTCGGGGCGCGGGATGTGGAGGAGGTCATCGCCTCCTGGACCGGCATTCCGGTGGCCAGTTTGCAGAGCGAAGAGGCGGAGAAGTTGATGCACATGGAGGACACGCTGCGCCTGCGGGTGGTGGGCCAGGAGCGCGCCATCAGCGGCATCAGTCGGGCCATCCGGCGTTCGCGGCTGGGGGTGTCCAATCCCCAGCAGCCGGTGGGTTCGTTCATCTTCCTGGGACCCTCCGGGGTCGGCAAGACGGAGGTGGCGCGGCGACTGTCGGAATTCCTCTTCGGCACGGAAAAGGCCATGGTGCGCTTCGATATGAGCGAGTACATGGAAAAGCACGCCGTCTCCAAACTGATCGGCTCCCCGCCGGGCTACATCGGCCATGACGAGGGCGGCCAGCTGACCGAGCGGGTCCGACGGCAACCCTACTCCCTGATCCTGTTCGACGAGATCGAGAAGGCCCACCCGGATGTCACGCACCTCCTCCTACAAATCCTGGAGGACGGGACCTTGACGGACGCCTACGGCAACCATGTGGACTTCCGTAACGCTCTGATTCTGATGACCTCCAACATCGGTTCCAAGTTGGTGCTGCGGGGCGGGCGCATGGGCTTTGGGGACAGTGACGATCCCAATAGCTTCCAGCGCATCGAAGAGCAGATCCTGGGCGAACTGCGCCGCACCTTCAGTCCGGAGTTCATCAATCGGGTGGACGAGGTGATCGTCTTCAATCCGCTGGGCGAGGACGAGTTGCGCCAGATCGTCGATATCCTGCTGGCCGATGTCAACTTGACCCTGGCGGAGCGGGGGTTGCACGTGACGGTGGATACGGCGGCCAAGGGCTGGCTGCTGGAAAAGGCTGGCATCGATCCTTCCACCGGGGCTCGGCCTCTGCGCCGGACCATCCAGCGGTACGTCCAGGATCCCATCTCCGAAATTCTTATCAGCCAACATGACGCAGCGATCGAGCACGTCGAAGTCACGGTCGAGGGAGCGAAGCTCAACTTCGAACCCCAGACACAGCCGGTGGGCAGCAGCTGACGCCCTCTTGCGACGATCGGACGTACGCTGAAGTACGATTCGCGAGGATCGGTACCATCAACGACAAGGGTAGGGAATCCATGAGTGTTTCAGTCAGAATGCCTCCACGCCGACGGGTCCCCCTGACCCTAGCCGCCTTGTTTCTTCTGTGCCAGAGCTTTTTCCCCAATCTCATCGGGAGCCTGCAGGACTTTGAAGGGAAGGTCATCGAAGCGGTGGAATTCGTCGGCAATCAGACCTTGCCCGCGGAGACCCTGCAGTACTACCTGGGGATCGAACCAGGTACGGAGCTGAACCAGGAAACCCTGAACAAGAACATCCGGGAATTGTGGGCCACCCAGCTGATCGATGACCTGGAGGTGGCGGGGGAGGAGACCGAGAGCGGCGGCCTGAAGCTCACCGTCAGCCTGGTCGAGAGACCCACCCTGCGGGCCATCGAATACGTCGGGGTCAAGCGGATCAACGAATCGGATATCGATGAGCGTATCGGCATCGAGCGGATCCAGCTTTTCGAAGGGGGCAGCATCCGCCGCGGTGAGTTGCGCCGCCTGGAGAAGGTGATCGAGGATCTCTACCGCGAGAAGGGGTTCCGCTTCGCCGATGCCCGCTACGATCTGGTGCCGGTGGAGGGCACCAGCGAACAGCGGGTGGTCTTCACCATCGATGAGGGGAATCGAGTCCGCATCGAAGACATCAAGTTTGAGGGCAACACCGTCTACAGCGACTTCCGGCTGCAACTGACCATGAAGAAGACCAAGCAGTCGAACCTCCTCTGGCGGCTGACCAAGAAGGATATCTACAACCCCGCCAAGCTCCAGGAAGATCTGGAGGCCGTCAAGGAGAAGTACCGCGAGATCGGTTACAAGAACATCACTATCGGCGAGCCCATCATCGAGGTGCGGGCCAAGCGGCCCAATGCGGCGACCTCCGAGGCCAAGAAGCGGCGCATGTTTGTCATCATCCCGGTCGAGGAAGGGGAGCGGTGGAAGTTCGGCCAGGTGACCGTCGAGGGCAACGAAAAGTACACGGATGACCAGCTGCGCAGCGTCTTCGGACTGCGCGCCGGCGACTGGCTGCGCTCCAAGAAGCTCGACAGCGCCGTGGAGGCCATCGAGGGCATCTACAAGAACACCGGCTATATCAGCGCCCAGGTCAAGCCGGAAGTGGTGGAGCGAGAGGATCGCATCGCCGATGTCGTCCTGCACGTCTATGAAGGCAAGCAGTTCCGCGTCGGTCGGATCGATTTCCAGGGCAACACCCGCACCCGGGACAAGGTGCTACGGCGCGAGATGCGGGTTCATGAGGGGCTGGTGTTGAGTCTCAAGGCCCTGGAGAACTCCCTCCTCAAGATCCGCCAGCTCGGCTACTTCAGCGTCAATGAGGAAGATCCCGTCAATATCGTCAACGTCAACGAGGAAAGCCAGACCATCGACCTCATCATCAAAGGGGACGAGGCGGATCGCACCGAGTTGCAGTTCGGCGGTGGTTGGAGCGAGTTCGACGGATTCTTCGTCCAGTTGGGGCTGCGAACGCAGAACTTCATGGGGCGCGGCGAGAGCCTCGGGGTGTCCCTTCAGACCGGTCGCGTGCGCAACTTCTTCGATGTCTCGTACTCCATCCCCTGGTTCCTGGATCGCCCCCAGCAAGTGGGGGTGCGGATCTTCGACCAGGAGACGGACTTCACCCTGCTGAGCAACCAGACCCAGCGGCGCAAGAACACCGGCGCCTCCTTGACCTACGGTCGCTCCTTCAAGCTCTTCCAGAGCTTGGGGCTCACCTACACCATCTCGGAATTTCAGGATCGGCAGACGTTCACCCAATTCCTCTTCGATGACGACGGCAACATCGTCGTGGACGCGGATGGGAATCCCGTCACCGATACCCTGGAGCGGAACTTCGAGTTCCAGAACTCCTCGATCCGACCGGTCTACCAGTTCAACAGCGTCGATCACCCCTTCGAGCCCACCCGGGGTACCAAATTCCTCGCCTCCATGGACATCGCCGGGGGCGTCTTGGGGGGCAACCAGAATTTCGTGCGACCGGAGTTGACCTACACCACCTTCAAGCCCGTCAGCCGGGGGCGCGTGAAGACGGTGTTTGGGTTCAACACCCAGGTCGGCTACATCCTGCCCTACGATGGCTACGAGTTGGCCCCGTTTGATCGCTTCTACCTCGGGGGCGAGAACAGCGTCCGGGGCTTCAGCTTCCGCTCGATCTGGGCGCGGGACGAGGACGGCAATACCCTGGTGGATGATTTCGGCGTTCCCCTGGGAGGGGATCGCTATTTCCACACCAATCTGGAGTACCATTTCCTCACCGGAGGCCCGTTCCGGGTGGTACTCTTCGCCGATGCTGGCAACGTTTGGGCGGATGAGCAGGATATCGATTTCAGCAACATCCGTGCCTCGGCGGGGGTTGAACTGCGGGTCACGGTACCCCTCTTCGGCGCGCCGTTGCGCTTCATTTACTCCCAGAACCTGAGTCCGTTGCCGGACGACCGCTTCGACAGCTTCGACTTCACCGTCGGAGCCAGCTTTTAACCCTGGAGGAAAGCACCCATGTTGGATAGACGTTCTACTCTTCTGTTCTCTTTGTCGCTCGTCGCGGCGCTTTTCGTCGGCACTCCCGCCGTCGCCCAGATCAAGGTCGCCGTGATCGATGTACAGACGGTGGTGACCGAGTCGGCCCTGGGCCAGAATGCCCAGAAGGAACTGGAGCAATTGCAGGCCCAAAAGCGGGGCGAATTGGAAGCCCGGGGCAAGGAATTGGCGGATCTGCGCAAGAAGATCGAGGAAGGGCGGCTCTCCCTGGCCCCGGACAAGTTGGCGGAGATGAGCGATGAATTCGAGAGCAAGGGCCTGGAATTCAAACGCACCGAAGATGACGCCAACCGCGAGCTGCAGAAGCGCGGCGAGAAGTTGATGGGCGATATCGAGGTGAAGATCCTGCCGATCCTGCAGGAGATCGGGAAGTCGGAGGGCTACACCCTGATCTTCAACAAGTTCCGCAGCGGGCTCCTGTTTGCCGATGATTCCATCGATATTACCGCCCAGGTGATCAGCAAACTCAACGAGAAGCATCCCGGAAGCTGACGTGCCCTCCTTCCCTCTGGCCACCCTGGCCGAGCGGGTTGGCGGTCGCCTGCTGCGGGGCGATGGCGACTTGCCGATCCGGTCGCTGCGCTCCCTGGAGGAAGCGGGGGAGGAGGATCTCTCCTTCCTCGCCGATCCGCGGCAGCGGGAGCGGGCGGCGACCAGCCGCGCCGCGGCCTTGCTGGTGCCCCGGTTGCCCGAGGGGGGCGATTTCCCCGGCAAGGCGCTGGTGGAAGTCGAGGATCCCCGCTACGCCCTGAGTCAGCTACTCCCCCTGTTTTACCCGCCGCCGCATCGCCCGCCGGGCGTCCATTCCACGGCGGTGGTGGAAGAGGGGGCGCGGATCGATCCCACCGCCCATATCGGCGCCTTCGGGGTGATCGGTGCGGGGAGTGTGATTGGACCCCGGGTGGTGATCCATCCTGGGGTGGTGGTGGGCGCGGACTGTACCCTGGGGGAAGGGGTCGTGCTTCACCCCCAGGTGGTGCTGTACGATAGGTGCCGCCTGGATGCCGGGTGCATCGTGCACGCCGGAGCGGTGGTGGGCAGTGATGGCTTCGGCTACGCGACCCACCAGGGGAAACACCACAAGGTTGAGCAGGTGGGGCGGGTGGTCCTGGAGGAAGCGGTGGAGGTGGGCGCCAACTCGGCCATCGACCGGGCGACGTTCGGCGAGACCCGCATCGGCGCTGGCAGCAAGATCGATAACCTGGTGCAGGTGGGCCACAATGTGACCACCGGTCAGGGTTGCATTCTGTGCGGGCAGGCCGGGATCGCCGGTAGCGCGCGGCTGGGCAACTACGTCGTGCTGGGAGGCCAGGCGGGTTCCGCCGGTCATATCACCCTGGGCGACGGCGTCCAGGCGGCGGCGCGCACCGCAGTCCTGGGGGAGGTGGCGGCGGGGGAGACGGTGGCCGGTTATCCGGCCATTCCCATCCGCCAATGGCATCGTCAACAGGCGCTGCTAGGGCGTCTGGACGACCTCCGGCGCCGACTGCGAGCGCTGGAGAAAGCCGTGGAGGCGGCTAGAGGAGAGAGCATTGAGCGAGGCTGAAGCAAAAACGCAGTGGGATGCCCCATGGATCCAATCGATCTTGCCGCACCGTTATCCGCTCCTGTTGGTGGATCGGGTCCTGGAAATGGAACCCGGCAAGCGCATCGTGGCGATCAAGAACGTCACCATCAACGAGGAATTCTTCAACGGCCATTTCCCCGGGCATCCGGTCATGCCGGGCGTGCTGATCGTTGAAGGGATGGCGCAGACGGCGGGCATCCTCTTGATGAGCGAAAAGGAGAATCCCCGGGACAGCCTGCTGTATTTCATGGGGATCGATCGGGCGCGTTTCCGGCGTCCGGTACACCCGGGAGACCAGATCCGCTACGAGATCGAGGTGCTGCGTCTGCGCACCGCCTTCTGCAAAGTTCAGGGGAAAGCCCTGGTGGACGGCAAGGTGGCCTCCGAAGCGGTCATGACCTCCGGGATCGTGGATCGCTGATGGGGGCCACGATCCATCCCACTGCGGTTGTCGATGGCACTGCGGAACTGGCGGATGGCGTCACCCTCGGTCCCCGGGTCGTCATCGGTCCTCGGGTCACGGTGGGGGCGGACACCGAAGTGGGCGCCGGTACGGTGATCCAGGCCAACACCCGGATCGGTGCGGGCAACCGCATCTACCCGCTGGCGGCGGTGGGTTTCGACCCCCAGGACCTGACCTTCCGGGGGGAGGAGACCTGGCTGGAGATCGGTGACCGCAACCTGATTCGGGAATACGTCACCTTGAACCGCGGCACCAACAAAGGGGGCGGCACCACCCGCATCGGCGATGACAACCTCTTCATGACCTACAGCCACGTGGGCCACGACAGCCAGGTGGGGAACCGCATCGTCTTCGCCAACGCCGCCACCCTGGCGGGGCATGTGGACGTCGAGGACGATGCCTCGATCAGTGCTTTTTCCGCGGTGCATCAGTTCTGCCGGGTCGGCTGCCACGCCTACATCGGGGGTTACTCGGTGATCACCAAGGACGCCCTGCCGTTCGTCAAGAGCGTCGGCCAGCAGCCCAGTTGCTACGGCCTCAACCGCGTGGGTCTGTCCCGCAAGGGCGTCGATGACGAAACCATCCGCCAACTCGCCAAGGCGGTGCGAATCCTCACCCGCAGTGGCCTCAATACCTCCCAGGCGTTGGAGCGGCTGGAGGCGGAACTGGCGGGCAACCCGCGGGTGGACCACTTCATCGCCTTTGTGCGCACCTCGAAGCGGGGCATTATCAAGGGATTGCCCGGGCGGCGTTCGGGGCGGGGGGGCAACGGTGGCGCGAACGGTCCGGGAGCCGAAGAGGCCCATGACGCGTAGCGCATCCCCGGTGCGCATCGGGGTGGTTGGCACCGGCGGCATGGGGCGCCACCACGTGCGCCTCCTGGCGGAGCTTCCCGGCGCCGACTTGGTGGGGATTCACGATGCCAATGCCGAGGCCAGCGGCGCCCTGGCCGCCCGGCATGGCGTGCGGGCGGTGGAGCGGTTCGAAGAACTGGCAGAGAGTGTCGAGGCCATGGTGGTGGCGGTGCCGACCGTCGCCCACGCCGAGATCACCTGCGACCTGCTGGCTCGGGGGGTCCACATCCTGGTGGAAAAGCCCATCGCCTCCTCGCTGGAGGAAGCGGATCGCATCGTCGAAGCCGCCGAGACTGCTGGGCGGGTCCTGGCGGTGGGCCACGTGGAATTCTTCAATCCTGCGGTGCAAAGCTTGCTGGGTTTCCTGGGATCCGGGCTGACCCCCGGCTTCGTGGAGGTCCAGCGCCTGGCGGCGTTTACCCCGCGCAGCCTGGATGTGGACGTGATCCTCGACCTGATGATCCACGATCTCCAGATTCTTCATGCGTTGGACCCCTCGCCGGTCCAGGAAGTACGGGCCACGGGCATCGCGGTCCTCTCCCCCCGGATCGATATCGCCAACGCCCGGGTCGCCCTGGAATCCGGCTGCGTTGCGAACCTGACCGCCTCCCGGGTTTCCTCCGAGCGAGTGCGCAAGCTCCGGGTCTTCGGCAAGAGCAGCTACTACTCCCTGGACTACCAGGATCAGGAAATCAAAGGCTACCGCCTGACCGACGACCCCTCCCTGGCCCCTCAGGAGCGGCTCCAGCGGCTGCATCCGGAAGTCGTGCAGGCGGAGCCCTTGCGCGGTGAACTGGACGCCTTCCTCGCCGCCTGTCGGGGCGAGACGGCGCCCATCGTCACCGGCCACCATGCCCGCCGGGCGCTGGCCACGGCGCTATCGTTGGTGGAAGCGGCGGGCTGACCTTTCTACTCTCCTTGTAGCCGCGCTGTGAGTTCGGGTAATATCCCGAATTATGACCGAATTCGGTTCCAGAGGCGAATCAGAGTATGCAGCCCTGATTGGGGATGTGGTCGATTCGAGGAAGTCACCCGATCGAAAAGGGCTGCAAGGAAGTATTCTGGCGGAAATAAATATATTAAATAAAACTTTCAAAAATAAATTTCTTAGCCCATTGGCCCTGACTGCTGGTGACGAGGTGCAGGTTGTACTCACCGAACCAGAGAGGATCGTCGATATTGTGGTTGGCTTGTCGGATGCTGTCGCTCCAGAGACCTTGATTTTTGGCCTGGGGTACGGCGCCCTCAGTACCGAGGTTGATGCCAACGTTGCCCGGATGGATGGTCCCTGTCTACATCGGGCGAGGGCAGGTCTCCGCGAAGCCCAGACCGGTGGGATGTGGTTGGCTGCCCGTGGCTTCGGCGAGACTGAGGATCGTGTCATCTCCTCCTTACTCAATCTGATATTTGCCGTCCGTAGTCGCTGGACCAGCAAGCAGCGCAAGTATGCTCAGGCGGCCCGTACCAAGCCTCAGAAAGACGTCGCCGCTGAGTTCGGCAGAGTCCCTGCCACCGTGAGCGAGAGTCTGAAGGCGGCTTTCTTCTCGGTGGTTCTGGAAGGAGAAGAGGAAGCTCGCCGAATTCTGAGGAACTTCGGTTCCAGAGCCGAATATGCCTTGGATTCGGTAAGGGAAGCGAATTGATCCCCGCAACCCCCTACCTGGGCACCTCGCAGGTCGTCCTGCTGCTTCTGCTGCTGACCGGTCATGTGTTGGGCGACTTTCTCTTCCAGACTCGGTCCATGGTCGAACGAAAGTCAGAGCGAAAGATACTGCTGCTGCACATCGGGTCGGTTCTGGTAGCTCATACAGTCTTGGTCTTACCTTTCGTCCACTGGGATTTACGGAGTCTTATCCTGACTCTCCTTCTGCTCTTTTTTCTCGGCGGCTCTCATGCTCTCATCGATGCTGCCAAGATCAGGTTGACAGCGCGCCGGGGTGACTCGATAGCTCTTTTTCTGCTGGACCAGGCGTGCCATGGTTTCGCGATCCTGGGCGTCTGGGGTCTGTGGTGTGCCTGGTTGGGTGACAAGCCCGGCGTACTTGCTCCAACGAACCTTGCCATTCTGAGTTCTCTCGCACTCATCGCCAACGCCTATGTACTGAACGGGAATGCCGGAGCAGCACTGATCAAGCTGTTCTTGGAGCCCTTGCAGCCTGCTGGAGATACCCCGGAAGGTTCAGACTCCAGAACGCAGAGCATTCAACAGATGGGGCGGAACATTGGCATTCTTGAGCGCATGCTCCTCGTGTCTCTGATCATGCTGGGACAATGGGAAGCGATCGCTTGGATTTTCGCCGCGAAGACGTTGGCACGATTCAAGGAACTTGACAAGAAAGATTTTAGTGAATATTACCTGATCGGGACCCTTGCGAGTTTGCTATTTGCGGCTGCAACCGGTTCTGTTGTCCGTTGGCTCCTGATCGGTACTCTATAGTAAGGCTGACAGTTGCTCTGCACCTGGCGGGCGATTGTGCCTCAGCCCGGAGGCACACTTCCGATGCCTACTGCCTGGAAGGTCGTCAGGCTGAGCCCCTGCGAGGCGAGAGCCACCCTGTGGTACCATCCCAACAGGCCGTTTCCGGCCGCTGAAACCGACCCTGACTGGCCAGCGAATCTCCAGGAGGACGACCCCCAAACGCGGGTCTTCCCCGGTCCAGGGTGCGGCAAGTTACAAACGACACGAGGGCTTCCCAAGATGCATATCGAGCTGACCGAAGAGCAGCAATTGTTGAAGGACTCGATCCGCCAGTTCGCCGAGGAAGTGGTGAAGCCGCGGGCCAAGGAGATCGATGAATCCGGCGAGTTTCCCAAGGATTTCTTCCACCAGGCTGGAGAATTGGGGCTGGGCGGCGTGGCCGTTCCGGAAGAGTACGGCGGGGCCGGGATGGATACCATTTCCTACTGCATCGCCATCGAGGAAATCAGCCGGGTGTGCGCTTCCAGTGGGGTGATCCTCTCGGTCAACAATTCGCTGGTCTGCGACCCGATCCTGAAGTTCGGCAACGAGGACCAGAAGCAGCGCTTCCTCAAGCCCCTGGCCAGCGGCGAGAAGCTCGGTTGTTTCGGTTTGACGGAGCCCGGGGCGGGCTCCGACGCCGCGGCCCTGCTTTCCACCGCCCGGCGGGATGGCGATCACTACATTCTGAATGGCAACAAGGTCTTCATCACCAACGGTACCGACGCGGACATCGCCCTGGTGTTCGCCAGCGTCGATCTGGCCAAGAAGCACAAGGGGATCACCGCCTTCCTGGTGCCCACGGACGCCGAGGGCTACAGCCACGGGGGCCATGAATTCAAATTGGGGGTCAACGCCAGCGGCACCACCGAATTGGTGTTCGAGGACCTGCGGGTACCCGTCGCCGACCGCCTCGGGGAGGAGGGGGAGGGCTTCAAGGTGGCCATGAGCACCCTGGACGGCGGGCGCATCGGCATCGCCGCCCAGGCCATCGGCATCGCCCAGGGGGCCTTCGAGGAGGCCCTGGCCTACGCCCAGGAGCGAGAACAATTCGGCAAGTCGCTCTCCAACTTCCAGGCTATCCAGTTCTATCTGGCGGATATGGCGGTGGAGATCGACGCCGCTCGCCTGATGACCTGGAAGGCCGCATGGGCCAAGACGAACCAGAAGCGGTTCACCCTGGAGGCCGCCCAGGCCAAGCTCTTCGCCGCCGAGATGGCCCAACGGGTCACCAACAAGGCGTTGCAGATCCATGGCGGCTACGGCTACACCAAGGAATACAACGTCGAGCGCTACTTCCGTGACGCCCGCATCACCGAGATTTACGAGGGCACCAGCGAGATCCACAAGATGGTGATCGCCGACTGGGTGCTCCACAAGAGCTAAGGGAGTTCCGCGATGGCCATGGCCGCTGAACCTGCCGCTGCTGCCGCTGCTACTGCCTCCACCAGCACCGGCATCGATTTTTCCTTCACCGAAGAGCAGGAACTGATCCGCGACGAGGTGCGCCGCTTCGCCGAGGAGCGGATCCTGCCCGGGGTCAAGGAACGGGACGACAACCACGAGTTTCCCGCCGAGATCATGCGGGAGTTAGGGGAGTTGGGGTTGCTCGGCACCATGGTGCCGGAGGCGTATGGGGGGGCCGGTCTCGACCCCTTGACCTACTGTCTGGCGGTGGAGGAACTGGCTCGTATCTGCCCCTCGACAGCGGTCACCATGAGCGTTTCCAACTCCGTCTGCGCCTGGCCCATCAACCACTACGGTAGCGAGGCGCTGAAGCGTACCGTGCTCACGGAGTTGGCTTCCGGGGAGTGCCTCGGCGGCTTCGGTTTGACCGAGCCGGGTTCGGGAAGCGATATCGGGAGCCTGCGCACCACCGCCGTCCGGGACGGCGACCAGTGGGTGCTGGAAGGCGAGAAGGCCTGGATCACCAACGCCGGTTTTGCCCGCTACTACGTGGTGCTGGCCAAGACGGATCCGAGCGCGGGGAAGAAAGGGATCAGCGCCTTCGTGGTGCCCGCCGATGCCCCGGGTTTCGCGGTCGGCGAACCGGAGGCCAAGATGGGGCTGAAAGCTTCGCGCACGGCGCCGATCATCTTCGACCAATGCCGCATCCCGAGCACCAACCTCCTGGGGGAGGAGGGGCAGGGGATGGCCATCGCTCTGGCCACCCTGGATCACTCCCGCCTGGGCATCGCCGCCCAGGCGCTGGGGATCCACCAGCGGGCGCTGGAGCTTTCCGTGGCCTACGCCCAGGAACGGGTGCAATTCGGCAAACCCATCGCGGCCCAGCAGGCCATCGCCTTCTCCATCGCCCAGATGGCGACGGAACTGGCGGCGTCCCGGGCGCTGGTCTACGGTGCCGCCGCTCTCGCCGAGCACTCCCGGGAGGCGGGGCGCATGGCCTCCCAGGCCAAGCTCTACGCCTCCGAGGCCGCCAACCGGGCTTGTTACGCCGGGGTGCAGATCCATGGCGGCAACGGCTTCCACGACGACTA